>Ga0209578_10003075_pt1 | contig 13114 bp, 13 predicted proteins | sample tdAd472_FD_187127 | JGI IMG/M metagenome (GOLD analysis project Ga0209578, IMG submission 187127) | Marine sediment microbial communities from the Atlantic coast under amendment with organic carbon and nitrate - tdAd47.2 (SPAdes)... | ecosystem: Environmental > Aquatic > Marine > Coastal >...
ACCGCCGTCTGTTGGCATATCTGGCGCTGCCGACGCACAAGGCGCTGGCGGCGCGGCTGGCGTGGGAAACCTGCAATCGTATCTGGTATGCCGCCGGGGACGATGCGACGGATTTCAATTACTACACCAAGCGCGGGCTGTTGTTCCCGGTCTATACGACGACCGTGCTATACTGGCATGCGGACACGTCCGAAGGTAGCCACGATACGTGGGGTTATCTTGATCGGCGTATCGCCGACGTGATGAAAATTCCGGGTTATCAGGCGCGCTTTAAAAATAATCTCGGGCGGCTGTCCCGGAACCTACCCAACCCTCTTAATCTCCTCAAGCGCACGGCTTAGGCCTGCAAAGAAAACGGGGCACAACCGGTTGGCTGTGCCCCGCTATCAGGGTGAGATCGCACCGTTGAAAGTGCGAAGCCGGGAGGGGGGATCCCGGCCGCGAGGATACCCATCGCGTTATCTGAATATGTGCTCGATCCCGCGTCCATGCCAGTCACGGACGTACACGGTTTGGTGAGCGGCTTTTCCCATTGCCGAGAGAATCGGGCGAATCGTTTAAATGTCGGGCGGCGGCGGAGGAAAACCGGCTTTTTCAAGCTGGACAGGCGCTTTCACCTGAAGACTCGCATCGTCTTTGTCCGTCGGCTATGATTTTCGTGGTTATCTGGAGAGGTCCATGCTGCAACCGCAAGCTCAGGCTGCGTCCCCCAACCCCGACCTGGCGGATCATTTTCTGGTCTGTACCAAGCTCGGGCGATATCTGACCGTTCACGACGGCAGCCGCTTCGTGATCACGGACGATTTCCGCGAAAACGACATGGGCAATGCCGCCGCTGCGGCGGTGGCGACGATTTATTCGCGCGATCCGCTGGTGGCGCAGGCGGCGCTTTTGCCGCTTGGCCGATCGGGTGGCATGAGCCGCAAGAAACGCCGGTCCTACGAACGGCTGTTTGAGTTGATCGAATCCCAGGCGCTGGACCCTGTCGTGACCAAGTCGGCGCAGCACATCCTGCAAAGCGACTTCCGTGAAGCCGAGATTCTTGCCATCGAAGCAGACCTCGGCGACAAGCTCAGCCCCGCACGTTTGCGTTATCGCGCATTTCTGGGTGTGGTCCGGCAGTTGCTGGAAAACAAGATTTCCGCACCGGCGTTTCTGGATGAATTCACCGAATTCACCCGTGCCGTCGCCGGTAAGCTCGATTTCGGCATCTATAGCTTCTGCCTCGATCGGATTTTCGGCAATCCGCGTATCCCCATGAAGGTCAAGAAGCTGCTGGCCGTCGAAACCATCAAGTTTCCGCCGCTGATCCGCCGCGAGCTGATCACCAACCTGTTCGTCTATCCCGGCCAGTCGTCGGAACTGATCAGTTTTGTGCGCGGCCTGATCATGGCTGAGCTTGAGCCCAGCGTGGTGGTCGAGATTGAGTTGCTTGAGACCTTCAAGCAGAACCGTCTGTCCGTCAGCGATATCGAAGCGGGGTTACGGCAGAGCATTATGTGAGGCTGCATTCGTCTTCAGAGGTCGCATCATTCCGGCGAAGGCCGGAATCCAGAAGTACCGTAAACGCTGGACCCCGGCCTGCGCCGGGGTGAGATGAGCTTCCGCTCAAGTCACTTCCAGTGCCCGCGCGGGTAGATTCGGTTGACGTGGCCCATCTTGCGGCCCTCGCGGATTTCCTTTTTGCCGTATAGATGCAGACGCGCACCGGCGTCCGACATCAAATCCGCCCAGCCGCGTGCCGCCGATCCGATCAGATTCTTCATCTCCGCATCATGGTGCGGCGTGACGTCGCCCAGCGGCAGACCGCAGACGGCGCGAACGAACTGTTCGAACTGGCTGGTCGGGCAGGCATCCATGGTCCAGTGGCCGGAGTTGTGCGGGCGTGGTGCGATCTCGTTGACCAGCAATTCGCCCGAGCGCGTGATGAACATCTCGACCGCCAGAAGCCCGACGAGATCGAGCCCGTCGGCAATGGCATGCGCGATATCGACGGCGTCCTTGGCCATTTCCGGCGACATCACGGCCGGCGCGATGGTGGTATCGAGAATGTGGTTCACGTGGCGGTTCTCGACCGGCGGATACGTCGCCCAGCCGCCGCCCGGCGAACGCGCGACGATGACCGAGATTTCCCGCGCCAGATCGACGAATGCTTCGAGGATGCCGATATCGGCCCCCATCTCCGCCCACGCGGCGGCGTAATCGCAATCGGGGGCGATCAACACTTGGCCTTTGCCGTCATAGCCCATGCGCGCGGTCTTGAGCACGGCCGGGCGACCGATCTCGATGGCAGCCGCTTCCAGCTCGGCGGGTGAGGTGACGCGGCGGAACGGCGTCGTCTTTGCGATGTCGTTGATGAATTCCTTTTCGACCAGCCGGTCCTGCGCCACGGCAAGGCTTTTCCAGCCCGGGCGGACGACGGCATGTTCGGAAAGGAGCTGCACGCTTTCGTGGGGAATGTTCTCGAATTCGAACGTCACAACGTCGACGGCCTCGCCGAAGGTCTTCAGCGCGGTGATATCGTCATAGGCGCCGATGGTCGTCGCGGCGGAAACCTGCGATGCCGGGCTGTCTTCGTCGGGGCAGAATATATGGCATTTATACCCGAGCTGACCGGCGGCGAGCGCGGTCATGCGGCCCAACTGGCCGCCACCCATGATGCCGATGGTGCTGCCGGGCGCCAGCGGATGGGTGTTTTTCATGGCTGTCTCAGGCATTGTCGCTCGGCACGTCGGCGACGGCATCGGTTTGCGCCTGGCGCCATTGCTGCAGGGCCTGATCGACATCCGCATCCATCAGAGCGATGACAGATGCGGCCAGAAGTGCGGCATTGATTGCGCCTGCCTTGCCGATGGCCAGCGTGCCGACCGGCACGCCGCCCGGCATCTGAGCGATGGAAAGCAGGCTGTCCATGCCCTTGAGCGCCTTGCTTTCGATCGGCACGCCGAAGACAGGCAGCGTCGTCATGGCAGCCGCCATACCGGGCAGGTGCGCGGCGCCGCCGGCACCGGCGATGATCACCTTGAGGCCGCGGCCCTTGGCCTGTTCCGCATATTCGTAAAGCCGTTTCGGGGTACGGTGTGCGGACACGATACGTGTCTCGTACGCGACGCCAAGGGCATCAAGCGTGCTCACCGCGTTCTTCATGGTCTCCCAGTCGGACTGGCTCCCCATGATGATACCGACGTCCGGATTTTGTTGCGCCGCCATCGTTTGCTCTCCCTTTTGGCCGGAGCGGGAAAGCGCGGCATTATAGGTGCGGCGGCGTTTTGCGCAAGGATATCATCGATCTATATCAACCTTGCGTTAACCATATGTGCTATAATCTGGCACTTGGACAAATGGGGGTTAAGTCGATGGACGTTAACCGGGCCCAGGGGATCGCGCCTGTATCCAATAACGCCGGTGGCGGTGCCGGACAGGATCATCCCCACAAAGACCAACCGGACGAACAGACCGACGACGCAAACGGCGAAGCTGGTGCCTTTGAAATCGATGGGTTAGCAGCGGAAATTACGCCTGCCGCACAACGGATACTGGACAGCCTCGCTGCCGAGATCGAACCGCTGCGCCGTCAACTCGCAATGGCGCGCGAACGCGAACAGAATCTGCGCGAGGACCTGGCAAAGCACGATTTCCTGCCGGTGCCTGGGCGCCGTGAGTTCATTCGCGAGCTAAATCACGTTCTGAACCATCTGAACGACCTGGCGGTCATGCCGTCGCTGGCGGTGCTTCATCTCGCGAATGCCGACGATGTTCGCTGTGCGCACGGTCGTGGCACATTGGACCGGTATTTGACATATGTAGCTGATTCCATATCGCGGGTTTTGCAGCCGACCGAGGTGTTGGGGAACCTTGGCGGCAATGATTTTGCCGTGATTCTGCTTGGCGCCGGGGCGCAATTGGCGCGCGAGCGTGCTGCGGGGATTGTGAGTACGCTCGGCAAGTCACCGTTCAACGAGCAGGGAATTGCGATTGTGCCGGATATCCACGCAGGGGTGGCTGAACTCAGCGTCGGGACATCGGCCGAGGCGGCAATCAACGCCGCTGACCGCGATCTGCTGTCTCATACTTGAAAAACCGGGTGGTGACGCTCTGCTGCGGTATCAGGCGATGATATCGGGCAGGAGTTGATTTTCGAGGGCGCGTATCTGATCCTTGAGCGACAGCTTGCGCTTCTTGAGACGCTGAATTTGCAATTGGTCGAACGGTCGCGTTTCGATCAGGTGTTCGATAACATCGTCCAAATCGCGGTGTTCCAGTTGAAGATGGTCCAACTGCTTTTTAAGTGAATCTGTATCGGTGTCGTTCATGGTACCCAGAGGATCGGTTTGCTTTAATAGTGGATAACAAAACACGCAGCACTGCAACAGGAGCTTCCACGGGAACTCACAATGACGAAGTATAACATGAAACGGGTCGGAGTCCTGACCAGTGGCGGAGATTGTTCCGGCCTGAATGCGGCGATCCGCGCCGTCGTCAAACGATGCGTACACGGTTATGGCGCCGAGGTGCTTGGTATCCTTGACAGTACCGAGGGACTCTTGGCCAGCCCGGCCCGCACGGTGCCGTTGGGGCTCGACGTTTTTTCAGGCGCGATGCTGCGCAGCGGCGGTACCATGCTCGGCACCGTCAACAAAGGGAATCCCTTCGATTATCCAATGCCGGACGGCACCACCCGCGACCGGTCCGCGGAAGTTGTTGAGGCTATTCATGGCTTGGGTATCGACGGTCTGATCGGGATCGGTGGCGATGGGTCGATGCGAATCCTTCATGCCTTGATGGAAAAAGCGGAAATCCCGTTTATCGGTATCCCCAAGACCATCGACAACGACGTTCCGATGACCGAATTCGCCATCGGTTTTCATACTGCGGTCGGTGTGGTGACGGAAGCGCTGGACCGTCTGCAACCGACGGCGGCAAGCCACCACCGCGTCATGATTCTCGAGACCATGGGCCGCCGGGCCGGGCATATTGCCCTGAGCGCCGGTATTGCTGGCGGCGCCGACGTGATCTTGATTCCGGAAATCCCCTACGACATCGACGTCGTCGCCGCAAAGTTGCGCGATATTCACGAGGAAGAGGGACGGAACCATGCCCTTGTTGTCTGCGCCGAAGCAGCGGCGCCGAAGGGCGGCGACGCGGTGTTCTCGACACAGTCGGGGCGGGTCGTATATGGCGGCATAGGGCAACGTCTCGGCCGCGAGATTCACGCGGCCAACGGCGCGGATACGCGCGTTACGGTGCTGGGCCATGTGCAGCGGGGCGGCACACCGTCGAGCTTCGACCGCACCCTTGCCTCGTCGTTCGGGGTGCATGCCGCCGACTTGCTGGCGACAGGCGCGACGGGTCGGATGGTTTCATGGTGGGACGGGGCGATCCGCGATGTCGCGCTGAGCGACGTCGTCGGTTCCGACAAGCCGGTCAACCTGAACGGCGCACGGGTGCTGACAGCGCGCGGTCTTGATATCTGCCTGGGCGATGCCTCCTGATCTGCCACGCGATAGGCGCAAAGATGGACGTTTTTTAATCCAATCCCTGTGGCAATCGAAATCCTGTTGCAGTATTATTACGTGTGGCTGGGAGTAGGAAAAAATAGGAACGTTTAGACTAATCAGAAAAGGAGGACGCAACGATGGGTAAGTCGGAGCGGATTGATGCACTGCAATCGAAGCATCACGATCTGGAAAGCAAGATCGACAACGAAGAAAAGAAATCCCTTCCTGATGAAATCACCATTCACGACCTCAAGAAACAAAAGCTGAAGATCAAAGACGAATTGTTGAGCATGGGCGCCGCGTGAGGCCCCCGATGAGCACCTGAAACAATCAAGGCCGCATCCCGCGAGGGGCGGCCTTGTTGTTTTTTCCGTGTCGTCATCCCCGCGCAAGCGGGAATGACGGGGGATTCACACGTCCTTTGCCTGTTCGCGCAGTTTGAACTTCTGAATCTTGCCGGTCGACGTCTTCGGCAATTCCGTGAATACGACATTTTTCGGGCACTTGTAATGCGCCAGGTTGTCACGGCAGAATTGGATAACGTCTTCCGGTGATGCCGTCGACCCGGATTTCATTTCCAGAAACGCACACGGCGTTTCGCCCCATTTGTCGTCGGGCTTGGCGACGACCGCCGCCGAGATGACGTCCGGATGTTTGTACAGGACGCTTTCGACCTCAATCGAGGAGATGTTCTCGCCGCCGGAAATGATGATGTCCTTTGAACGGTCCTTGAGTTGGATATATCCGTCCGGTTGCAGGACACCCAAATCGCCTGAATGGAACCAGCCGCCGGACAGCGACGCCTCGGTGGTCTTGGCGTTTTTCAGGTACCCCTTCATGACAATGTTGCCCTTGAACATGACCTCGCCCATGGTTTCGCCGTCGGCGGGGACGGGCTGCATGGTTTCCGGGTCCATGATGCACAAGTCTTCCAGCATGTGGTACTTCACGCCCTGACGCGCTTTCAGATACGCCTGTTTCTCGATGGGCTCGTCGTTCCATTCGTCTTTCCAGGCGCACATTACCGCAGGACCATAGGTTTCGGTCAGGCCATAGGCGTGGGTGACGCTGAAGCCTTGTTCCTGAATGCGGGCCAGTGTCGTCGCCGGCGGTGGTGCGGCGGCAGTCATGATGTCGACCTTATGATCGAAGGGGCGGCGTTCCTCGTCGGTGGCGTTGATGACGAAATTCAGCACGATCGGCGCGCCGCAGAAGTTGGTGACGCCATGATCGGCGATGGCGGCGAAGATTTCGCCGGCGTTGACGCGGCGCAGACAGACGTTGGTGCCGGCCAGCGCGGCAATGGTCCAGGGGAAGCACCAGCCGTTGCAGTGGAACATCGGTAACGTCCACAAATAAACAGGGTGGTGCGTCATGTTCCAGCCGAGCACGTTGCTGGTCGCGTTCAGATAGGCGCCGCGATGATGATATACGACGCCCTTGGGGTCGCCTGTGGTCCCGGAGGTGTAATTCAGGCTGATCGCGTCCCATTCGCTGGAGGGCAAGTTCCATTCCAGATCCGCGTCCCCGGTTGCCAGGAATGCCTCGTAATCCATTTCGCCAAGACGCTCGCCCGGCCCATCGTATTCCGGATCGTCAATGTCGATGACCAGAATGTCGCGGCCGATCTTTTCCAGTGCGGCCTTGATGGTTGGCGAAAACTCGGTGTCGGTGATCAACACGTCGGTCTCGCCGTGATCCAGCGAGAAAGCGATAATGTCGCCGTCGAGGCGCACATTCAGCGTGTTCACCACGGCGCCGATCATCGCCGGGCCGAAAGCACATTCGTACATTTCCGGCGTGTTCGACGCCATCACGGCGACGGTATCGCCTTTCTTGACGCCGCGCTTGGCCAGTGCGGAGCCGAGCCGTTTACAGCGCGCATAGGTTTCAGCCCAGGTGTAGCGGCGTTTTCCGTGAATGATCGACGTCTTTTCCGGGTAAACGGCAGCTGTGCGGCGGATAAAACTGAGCGGCGACAGCGGGGTGTAATTGGCCTCGGTCTGATCTAGATCAATGTCATAAATATTGACGTCGCTCATGGTGCTGCTCCCTGCAGAACGCATGTTTGATAGGTGCATGCGTGTTGTATTTTCTGCATAATGCCGAAGAGATCGAACAAGTTAAAGAGCGCGATTCGAGCCAATACGCGCCGTTCAGGGAGAGACACCGATGACAAACGCTTTCGAAGAAGCCTACGCCCGCTCGATCAACGATCCCGAGGGGTTCTGGGGGGATGCTGCGGAAGGCATCACCTGGTCCAAAAAGTGGGACAAGGTTCTGGACGACAGCAAGGCGCCGTTTTACCGCTGGTTTGCGGGCGGCGAAATGAACACCTGTTACAATTGTCTCGACCGGCATGTTCTGGACGGCCGTGGCGATCAGACGGCGCTGATTTACGATAGTCCGGTCACCGGCGGTACGATCAAAAAATACACCTATATCGAACTTCTCGAAGAAGTCGCCAGCGTTGCCGGTGCTTTGAAAGCGGAAGGCGTGGAGACAGGCGACCGTGTCGTCATTTACATGCCGATGGTACCCGAAGCGGCGATTGCCATGTTGGCTTGTGCTCGTCTGGGCGCGATTCATTCGGTGGTGTTCGGCGGCTTTGCGTCGAATGAGCTGGCGGTCCGTATCGACGATGCCCAGCCCAAAGCGATTATGTCGGCGACTTGTGGGATCGAGGTTAATCGGGTCATCGAGTACATGCCGTTGCTGAACGAGGCGATTGAACTCGCAAGCCATAAGCCTGACTTTTGCATGGTCGTGAAACGCCCGGAAAGCGACGGTGCGATCACGGCGGTGCGGCATGTCGACTGGGACGAGGCACGGTCTGTCGCCGCGCATGCGGACTGCGTGCCGGTGGAATCCAGCCACCCGCTGTACATTCTCTATACCTCCGGCACGACCGGCCAGCCCAAGGGCGTGGTGCGCGACAACGGCGGCCATGCGGTTGCGCTCAAATGGTCGATGAAGAACATCTATAACGTCGATCCCGGCGATGTTTACTGGGCGGCGTCCGATGTCGGCTGGGTGGTTGGGCATTCGTACATCGTCTATGCGCCGCTGATGCATGGCTGCACGACGATCCTTTACGAAGGAAAACCCGTCGGCACCCCGGACGCGGGCGCGTTCTGGCGGGTGATTGCCGATCATAAGGTCAAAACCTTGTTCACCGCGCCGACGGCGTTTCGTGCTATCCGCAAGGAAGACCCGCAGGCGGAACTGCTTGGAAAATATGACCTTTCGAGCCTCGATGCGCTGTTCCTAGCCGGCGAACGAACCGACCCCGATACGCTCAACTGGGCGATCGAAGTGTTGAAAGTGCCGGTCGTCGATCACTGGTGGCAGACGGAAACCGGCTGGCCCATCGCATCCAATTGTCTGGGGTTGCATGAATATCCGGTGAAGCCGGGATCGCCGACGAAACCGGTGCCGGGCTGGAACGTGCAGGTGCTGCACGAAGAAACCCATGAACCGGTGCCGGCGGGCGATATCGGCGCCATCTGCGTCAAGCTGCCGATGCCGCCGTCAAGCCTGCTGACGCTTTGGAACGCCGATCAACGCTATCTGGATGCATATCTGGATGAGTATCCCGGCTATTACAAAACCGCCGATGCCGGGATGTTCGACGAAGACGGTTACATCTACATCATGGCGCGGACCGACGACATCATTAACGTCGCCGGTCACCGACTGTCGACAGGCGGTATGGAAGAAGTGCTGGCATCACACCCGGATGTTGCCGAATGCGCCGTCATCGGTGTCGACGATCAGATGAAGGGGCAATTGCCGCTTGGCTTCCTCGTCCTCAAGGCGGGCGTGACCAAGGAACCCGAAGACGTCGTTGCCGAAGTGGTGCAACTCGTGCGCCAGAAAATCGGCCCCGTGGCGGCATTCAAGCAGGCGACCGTCGTACAGCGGCTGCCGAAGACGCGTTCCGGCAAGATTCTGCGCGGCACAATGCAATCCATCGCCGATAACAAGGAATGGAAGATGCCGGCGACGATCGACGACCCGGTGATCCTGGATGAAATCACGGAAGCGCTGGAAGACGTCGGATACGGTTCCTCGCGGAAGTAAATCGCTCCCGGCGCACAGGGAAACGGTCATGTGCCGTTTGTTCATCGGAAACGTGCCGGAAGCGTTTTCCCTCCGGCGATATTGGGTGTTATACACGGGCGGTCATAACGTTACGCCCGGCCCGGTCGGGTCCGTGTCTGCCAGCGGAGGAACAGCATGCGATTAAAGGACAAGGTTTGCGTCGTTACCGGCGCGGCACAGGGGATCGGCGAGGCCTGCGTACGGCGATTTGCCCGTGAAGGCGCAACCGTCGTTATTTCCGACGTACAGGATGCGAAAGGCGAGAGCCTTGCCGGCGCAATCCGCAATGACGGCGGCGAGGCGATGTATTACTCGTGCGACGTCTCCAAAAAATCCGATTGCGATGATCTGATTGCTGCTGCGGTCGAAGCGTACGGCAAGGTGGACGTGCATATGTCGAACGCCGCCGTGCTGGTCGCCAAGGATTTTCTCGATCTGACCGAGGAAGACTGGACGCGCACATTGGACGTTAACCTGTCCGGGTTTTTCTATGCCGGTCAGTCCGCGGCGCGGCAAATGGTCAAGCAGGGCTTCGGCACGATCATTAACATGTCGTCGATCAATGCCGTGGTGGCGATCCCGACCGCGACACCGTACACGGTCTGCAAGGGCGGTGTGCTGCAACTTACAAAATCGATGGCACTGTCGCTGGCGCCGTACGGCATCCGCGTCAATGCGGTCGGCCCCGGCACCATCGCCACGGAAATGGGTAAGGTCATGATGGCCAACGATGCGGCGCGCAAGCGCGTATTGTCGCGCACGCCATTGGGTCGTCCCGGTGAGCCGGACGAGATTGCCGCGATCTGTGTGTTTCTGGCCAGCGATGACGCCAGCTACATCACCGGCGAGACGATCTATTGCGACGGCGGCCGGTTGCCGCAGAACTATCCGCTCGATGTCGAGTGAGCCAAGAACCAAGGACGAAAGAAATGGACCTGACGAAAGCCGATGCCGATGCCGTAAAGGCGCGCCACAACGACGCCGCAGGGCGCATGGAGAAACTGCGTGGACGTAACCTCAGCCTGGATATGACGCGAGGCAAGCCGTCGCCGGAGCAATTGAACCTGAGCGACGACTTGTTGATTGCAGTGCAGCCGGGTGAGACGGACGGCGAAGACGGCACGGATTTGCGGAACTATGGCGGACTGGCCGGCATTCCCGAAGCGCGGCGTCTGTTTGCAGAGTTTCTGGGGACGGTGCCCGAGCGGATTATCGTCGGTGGCAACTCGAGCCTGTCGATGATGTGGGACGTGCTATCCAACGCCATGTCTTTCGGCATGCCGGATGGCGAAGGACCGTGGCGCGATCAAGGGGCCAAGTTCATCTGCCCGGTCCCTGGCTATGACCGTCATTTTGCGATCTGCGAGCGCTTGGGCATCGAGATGATCACGGTCGAAATGACGCCGGACGGCCCCGACATGGATACGGTGCGCGCGCTGGTCGCCGACGACGCGTCGGTCAAGGGAATCTGGTGTGTGCCGAAGTACTCCAACCCGTCGGGCGAGACCTATTCAGACGAGACGGTTCAGGCATTGGCGACGATGCCGACGGCAGCCAGTGATTTCCGCATCATGTGGGATAACGCCTATGCGGTGCATCATCTGGGCGACGGGCCGGCAAGTCTGAGCGATATCATGAAGGCGTGCGAAGCGGCGGGGCATCCGAACCGCGCCATCGTACTCGGCTCGACCTCGAAGATGACGCACGCCGGCGCCGGGGTCGCGATGCTGGCGTCCAGCCCGGACAACATCAAGGATCATCTGGACAAGATCGCCTATGCGATGATTGGCCCGGACAAGGTCAATCAGCTTCGCCATGTGCGTTTTTTCAAGAACATGGACGGCATTCTGGCGCACATGAAAAAGCATGCTGAAATCATCGCGCCGAAATTCGCGGCGGTCGAGGAGGCATTGGAAAAGAACCTTGGCGGGAGCGGGCTTGCGACATGGACCAAGCCCGATGGCGGTTATTTCGTCAGCGTCGATGTGCTCGATGGATGCGCCTCCAAGGTGATCGCGCGCTGCGCCGATGCCGGTGTGAAGATCACGCCCGCCGGCGCGACGTATCCGTACGGCAAGGATCCGTTCGACAAGAACATTCGGATTGCGCCGACGCTGCCGGGGATCGACGAGATCAAGGTGGCGATGACGGTGCTGACAGCTGCGATCGAGGAAGTGTGTACGCAGAAGCTTTTGGACACCTGACGGGATCTACAGATTTTGTTGTGGGAATCCTTTTCTTCAAGCCCCCGAAGGGTTAGTTTTTCGCGGGGGATTTGGTATCGGGGTTTCGCCCCGTGAGAGCGACTGGATAAAGGTTTGTGATGATGAAAATGACAAAAATCTTTCTCGGATGTGTTGCGTCGTGCGCGCTGATGCTGGCTGTGTTGCCGGGCGTCGCGTCTGCGGCGGACGGTGAAAAAGTCTTCAAGAAATGCAAGGCATGCCATTCGGTGGATGCCGGTAAGCACAAGGTCGGTCCGTCGCTGGCGGGTGTTGTCGGCCGCAAGGCGGGTACAGCCGACGGCTATAACCGTTATAAAGGCCTGAAGGGTGCCGACTGGACCTGGGACGAGGGTGAACTGATGGCGTACCTCGAGAATCCGAGCAAGTACACCAAAGCGAAAACCGGTGCACGTTCGAGCATGTCCTTCAAGTTGAAGAAGGAAAGCGAGCGCAAGGCGGTCATCGAGTATCTGAAAGCGCACTGACGCTTTCTGGTATCGGAATCAAAAACGGCCGATCTTGGATCGGCCGTTTTTTTTATGCGTATCGCAGAACGCTCAGCTCTCGCCGGGCGTATCTTCCGGCGTTTCCACCGGCGCATCCATCTGCGGCGGCGCAGAAATCGGAATGTCGCTCGACGGCGCGGGTTCAGCTTTCGGGGCATGTACCGTGCCGGCACGGGCACGTGCAACGGCGACGGCTTTCTCAAGGTCGGTCGCCGCGCAAAGGCCGAGGCCAACCGGGTTTTCGGCTTTGATATTCGGCGAGTTCCAGTGCGAACGGTCACGTACCGACGTAATCGTCGGCTTGGTGGTGCCGATCAGTTTGGAAATCTGTGCGTCCGACAGTTCCGGGTAGTTCTTCACCAGCCAGGAAATGGCGTTCGGCCGGTCGCCACGTTTGGACACCGGTGTGTAGCGTGCGCCTTTTTGGCGTACTTTCGGCTGCGGAATGTTCGGTTTGACCATCTGCAGCACCGCGTTGACGTCGCCCTCGCAGCGTTCGACTTCCTCGGCCGTCAGCGCGCCGGCTTTGACGGGGTCCAGACCCTGCATGCCGACTGCGACGTCGCCATCGGCGATCGCCTGGACTTCCAACTCGTGCAGACCGCAGAACTGGGCGATCTGGTTGAACGTCAGCGTCGTATTATCGACAAGCCAAACGGCAGTACCCTTTGGCATCAATGGATGCGCCATAACACTTTCCTCTCGAACATCAGGGATTGACCGGATGGCACTCCGGTTAAACTCGGCGCCTTTATAACCGTAGGCTTGGCCCCGGGTCAAA
>Ga0209578_10003079_pt1 | contig 13093 bp, 10 predicted proteins | sample tdAd472_FD_187127 | JGI IMG/M metagenome (GOLD analysis project Ga0209578, IMG submission 187127) | Marine sediment microbial communities from the Atlantic coast under amendment with organic carbon and nitrate - tdAd47.2 (SPAdes)... | ecosystem: Environmental > Aquatic > Marine > Coastal >...
AGTGGAATTCGAAACGGCAGTGTTTACCAATCTCTCTCATGATCACCTGGATTATCACGGCAGCATGGAGGCCTACGGGCGCGCCAAGCTCGGTCTGTTTTCCCGCGAGGGGCTGAAGCATGCGCTTGTTAATCTGGACGACGACTTTGCCGATAACGTGCGGGCCGTGGTGGAGCGCGATGTGCAAGTGCTGGGTTACTCACTGAGCAATCCAGCTGCGGATGTTTATGTAGAGAACACCGAGTTCAACGCCCAGGGCGTGCGCGGCGTTTTGCGTACCCCATGGGGAAGTGGTCCGTTCAACAGCCCGCTGCCCGGTGATTTCAACCTCGCGAATCTGGCGGCGGCGGTTGCGGCAGCGGTCCTTGCTGGCGAGTCATTGGATGCCGTACTGCAGGCGGTGCCGGCTCTTCGTTCGGTGCCCGGGCGCATGCAGGTGCTGCCCAATGAACTGGGGCTGCAGGTGATTATCGACTACGCACATACGCCGGACGCACTGGAACAGGTGCTGTCATCGCTCAAGCCTCATGTGCAGGGTGATCTCGTCGTGGTGTTTGGCTGTGGCGGTGACCGGGACCGCAACAAGCGACAGGTGATGGGCCGCATTGCCTGTAGCCTGGCTGACCGCGTGGTGGTGACCAGCGACAATCCACGTGGAGAGGATCCGGCAGCGATACTGGCTGATGTGGCGAGCGGTTGTGATGGGTCATACCAGCTTGAAGTAGACCGGGCGCAAGCGATTGTTGCTGCTATCGCTTCGGCGCAGGCGGGTGACTGCGTGGTCATCGCCGGTAAGGGCCATGAGGACTACCAGATCATTGACGGCGAGTATTTGCACTTCAGTGATGAAGAGCACGCCGCCGCAGCCCTGGCAGGGAGGGCGGGGCGATGATGCGCGCCATGACACTGTCTGAATTGCAGGAGCCACTGGAAGCGAAACTGTTGGGTGCCGACGTCAGCTTCAGCGCCGTGTTTACCGACAGCCGTGCGCCACTGGATCGCGCCCTGTTTGTAGCGCTGGTGGGCGAGCATTTCGATGGCAACGAGTACGTGGCCGATGTCGCGGACAGAGGCGCGGCAGCTGCACTGGTGAGTCGTCCCACGGGCACAGCCCTGGCGCAACTTTGTGTGCGGGACACGTCCGTCGCACTGGGCAGGCTGGGTGCGTTCAATCGCAGTTTGTACCAGGGACCGCTGGTCGCTATCACCGGCAGCTGCGGTAAAACCACGGCCAAGAACCTGATCCACTCTGTGCTGGCGCAACGTGGTAACACGCTCGCCACCGAGGGTAACTTCAATAATGAGATAGGCGTACCGCTTACCCTGCTGCGACTGCGCCCGGACACGGAATTCGCAGTCATTGAGATGGGCGCTGGAAAACCGGGTGACATCGCCCAGCTGTGTGCGCTGGCCAGGCCCAATGTATCCGTGCTGCTTAACGTTATGCCTGCGCACCTTGAAGGGATGGGGAGCCTGCAGGGCATAGCACAAACCAAGGGTGAGATTTTTGATGGCCTGGCAGCGGGAGACGTGGCTGTGCTCAACGCTGACGAACCCTGGGCAGCAGAGTGGCGTTCACGGGCCGGCGCTGCGCAGATCATTGACTTCTCCCTGCACGGGGGCGCTGCCATCAGTGCCGTGAGCATAGAGCCAATGGGAGTTTCCGGCACGCGTTTGCAGGCGGGTACGCCCGCAGGCCCGATAGACCTGACCTTGCGTTTGCCCGGTGCCCACAATGTTGCCAACGCGCTGGCGGCGATAGCGGTTGGTCTCGCCTGTGGCCTGGGTTTGCCTGAAATCAAGGCCGGTCTGGAAGCCGTCGTGCCGGTAGCGGGACGCCTCTCTGCTTCTCGCGCGGCCAACGGTGCACTGTTGATTGACGATTGCTACAACGCCAACCCCGGTTCGACCCGTGCCGCGATCGACACGCTGGTTACCAGCTCGGGCCGGCGTACGCTGATCATGGGGGCCATGCTGGAATTGGGTTCGCAGAGCGAAGCCATGCATCGCGAGCTGGGAGTGTATGCCCGCGAAGCTGGCCTCGACGGGTTCTGGGGTGTGGGTGAGGAGTTGCGAGACGCAGTGGCGGCCTTCGGCAAGCATGGACGCTGGTTTGCAGATTGCGATGCCCTGGCGGCAGCGGCGGAGGACGCCTTTGGCAGCGGCGACACCCTGCTTGTCAAGGGCTCAAGGGGTGCACGCATGGAGCGTGTCCTGCAAAAACTGGCTTTACACACTGCAGAGGAAGAGGGCTGATTATGTTGCTGTTCCTGGCAGAATATCTCACGCAATATGTCGGCGCATTCCAGGTCTTCCAGTATCTGACCTTGCGCGGCATTCTTGCCACTGGCACGGCCCTGGCGATATCGCTGATGGTCGGCCCCCTGATGATCCGTAAGCTCAGCTTTCATCAGGTGGGTCAGGCGGTGCGCGATGACGGGCCGCAGAGCCATCTCAGCAAGGCCGGCACTCCCACTATGGGAGGCGCCTTGATTCTCGTTTCGATTGCGGTGTCGACGCTGTTATGGGCTGACCTGCGCAATCCCTATATCTGGATCGCCTTGCTGGTGACGGCAGTATTCGGTGCAGTGGGCTGGGTGGACGATTACCGCAAGGTCGTGGAGAAAGACTCCCGTGGCCTTCCGGCCCGCTGGAAGTATTTCTGGCAGTCGGTGGCAGGTCTTGCGGCAGCCTGTTACCTGTACTTTGCGTTTGATACGCCGGTGACCACCGAACTGTATGTGCCCTTCTTCAAGGACTTCTCCTGGAGCATGGGGCCGCTGTTCATTGTGCTCGCTTATTTCGTCATTGTCGGCTCCAGCAATGCGGTGAATCTGACGGACGGCCTGGATGGCCTGGCCATACTGCCCACGGTAATGGTCGGTGGCGCCCTCGGCATATTTGCCTACCTCACCGGGCACGTCGATTTTGCGCGCTATTTGCACATTCCCTATGTGGCCGGCAGCGGGGAGCTGGTGGTCTTCTGCGGCACGATTGGCGGCGCAGGCCTGGGCTTTCTCTGGTTCAACACGTATCCCGCCCAGGTGTTTATGGGTGATGTCGGCGCCCTTGCCCTGGGCGCGGCGCTGGGCACCGTGGCAGTGATAACCCGCCATGAGATCGTGTTTTTCATCATGGGTGGCATTTTTGTGCTGGAGACCGTATCGGTCATTCTGCAGGTTGCCTCGTTCAAGCTTACAGGCAAGCGTATTTTTCGCATGGCGCCTATTCATCACCACTATGAACTGAAAGGTTGGCCGGAGCCTCGAGTAATCGTGCGCTTCTGGATCATCACCGTAATGCTGGTGCTGTTCGGTCTGGCCACGTTGAAGTTGCGATAGGTAAAGGAGAGTTTGCCGCAGTGATGCAGGATCTGATAGCAAGCAGTGTGAACCGGGTGGTAGTTGGCCTGGGCGTCACTGGTTTGTCCTGCGCACGGCATTTGTATCGCCTGGGAGTGCCTTTCTCCGTTGTTGATACGCGCGACAACCCCCCCGGCCTGCAGACTTTGCGAGAGCTGATGCCCGACATAGAGGTCTATCTGGGCGAGTATCCGCAAGCGGTGATTGCCGGTGCCCAGGAGTTGATCGTCAGCCCGGGGGTTGCCATGGACGCACCGCTGGTGTCGGCCGCGCGCGAGGCGGGTGTCGACATCATTGGAGACATCGACCTTTTCGTGCATGAGGCGCAAGCTCCGGTGATAGGAATTACCGGCTCAAACGCGAAATCCACAGTGACCGAGCTGGTAGGCGAGATGGCGCGGCAATCCGGACTCAACGTGGGTGTCGGCGGCAACCTTGGAACGCCGGCGCTGGACCTGTTGGCCGATGACCGCGAGCTCTATGTACTGGAACTCTCCAGTTTTCAGCTGGAACGCGCGGGCAGCCTGGGTCTGTCGCTCGCCACGGTGCTCAATGTCAGCCCGGATCATCTGGACCGGCACGGCAGCATGGTCGCCTATCATCAGGCTAAACACCGCATCTTTCGTGGCTGCAGGAAGGCGGTAGTGCATACCGACGACGCCCTCACTGTGCCGCTGCTGGAGGAAAAGGTGCCGGTAATTGGCTGGCGCATGGGCGAGCCTGCGCTGGATGGCTTTGGTTTGAGAGTACAGGACGGTGTGGAGTCGATCTGTCTTGGCCTGCAGGAATTGTTGCCGGTGGCCGACATTAGAATGGCTGGACGGCATAACGTGGCCAATGCGCTGGCAGCGCTCGCCCTGGGGCATGGCGCCGGTCTTCCCCTGGCCATCATGCTGGACACGCTGCGACAGTTTCCGGGGCTGCCCCATCGTTGTGAAATGGTGGCCGAAATAGCCGGCGTGCGCTACATCAATGATTCCAAGGGCACCAACGTCGGTGCCACTGAGGCAGCCCTTGCAGGCCTGGGCGGTGACAGGGACATCCTGTTGATAGCCGGAGGCCAGGGCAAGGGGGCTGATTTCACTGGTCTGGCAGCTTCTACCAGGCGTCACTGTCGCCAGCTTATTACTATTGGTGAGGATGCCGGGCGTCTGCGGGATGCCCTGCAGGATGTGGTGCCGGTGACCCACGCCGACAGTTTGCAGGACGCCGTTGCGCAGGCGGCTGAGCTGGCGCAGGCCGGCGAAACCGTGCTGCTGTCGCCCGCCTGCGCCAGCTTTGACATGTTTTCCGGCTACATTGCCCGCGGTGAAGCGTTTGTTGCTGCAGTTCGGTCGCTGGGAGGTGAGGCATGAGCCGCGCTGGCGCTGCCTCGCACGCACCGGTTATGCCGGATCTTCCGTTGCTGACGCTGAGCCTCGCCCTGATTCTGGTGGGCCTGGTGGCGATCACCTCGGCGTCTGTCGAGTACGCCCAGATCAACTACGGCAATACCTGGTTTCATGCCCAGCGCCACGTGATGTACATGATGGCTGCCGGGCTATGTGCTCTGGCGATATACCGCATTCCCATGGCGTTCTGGGAAGACACCGGCTGGGTCTGGCTGTTTGTCGCGCTGGGCCTGCTGATACTGGTTCTTGTTCCCGGTATCGGTCGTGAGGTGAACGGCAGCCAACGTTGGCTGCCGCTCGGTCCATTTACGCTGCAGCCCTCCGAGTTCGCCAAGATGGCGATGATTATCTACCTGGCGGGGTATATGGTGCGCCGCGAGCATGAAGTGCGCAACCAGTGGCAGGGCTTCCTCAAGCCCATGGCGGTGCTCTTTGCCGCCACGCTGTTGTTGATGGTGGAACCCGATTTCGGCGCGACGGTTATTGTCGCCGGCAGCGCTTTTGGCATGTTGTTCCTGGCGGGCGTAAAGCTTGGTCACTTTATGGTAGTGCTGGCCGGAGCCGTAGGCGCGCTCCTGGTGCTGGTGGTGAGTGAGCCATACCGGGTGCAGCGCCTGACGGCCTATACCGACCCCTGGGCGGATCCCTACAACACGGGTTTCCAGCTCACCCAGTCGCTCATTGCCTATGGCCGGGGCGAGTGGTTCGGAGTGGGTCTGGGTAACAGTGTGCAGAAACTGTTCTACCTGCCCGAGGCGCACACCGATTTCGTCTTCTCTATCTGGGCAGAGGAGACAGGCTTTGTGGGCGCTCTCTGCGTTATTCTTCTTTACGCCGCACTGATCGGACGCATCCTCTGGGTGGGCCGCAGCGCGCAGCTGGCGGCTTACGCCTTTGGTGCCTACGTGTGTTATGGCGTCGCGCTGGTCTTCTTCGGCCAGGCCTTTGTCAACATGGGGGTGAGTTCCGGGCTGTTGCCAACCAAGGGTTTAACCCTGCCTTTTGTCAGTTACGGCGGCACCAGCCTGATTGTTTGTTGCGCGATGCTCGCGCTGGTACTGCGAATCGACCGACATGTGCGTGGCCAGGGAGGTCGGGCATGAGCGGCAAGCGCAGGATTCTGGTCATGGCCGGCGGTACCGGCGGGCATGTTTACCCCGCGCTGGCCGTGGCCTGTGAACTGCGCGACCGTGGCTACCTGGTGGAGTGGGTGGGTACCCGTCGCGGCCTGGAGCATCGGGTTGTCCCTGCGGCAGGTTTTCCTATTCATTACCTGGCGGTACGCGGAGTGCGCGGCAAAGGCGCGCTTGATCGTTTGCTGGGCCTGATGTTGCTGCTGCTGGCAGCCCTGCAGGCGTTGTGGCTGGTGCTGCGCAGCTGGCCTGCCTGTGTGGTGGGTATGGGTGGTTACGTGGCCGGGCCGGCGGGGGTGGCGGCATGGCTGTTGCGCCGCCCGCTGCTGATTCATGAGCAGAACGCCGTAGCGGGCACGACCAACCGCATGCTGGCCCCACTGGCAAACAAGGTTGTTGCCGGCTTTGACGGTGCCTTCACTGCTGACAAGGACGTTGTAGTGCTGGGTAATCCCGTGCGGGCTGAGTTGGTGGCCGCTGCGCAAGCCGGCGTATACAGCTTCGACGGAGAGCGCGCGCTGCACATCCTGGTGTTGGGCGGCAGTCTCGGTTCCCAGCCTATCAACCAGGTCATGCCGGGTGTGGCGCGTCGCCTGTTGCGCAGTGGCCGCTTGCCCGGCACGGAGATATGGCATCAGGCGGGCGAGCAGCACGCCGCTGCCCTGTCGGCGCAGTACGGCGACCTGTTGGGCGAGCGTGTACGCGTACAGCCGTTTATTGAGGACATGGCCCAGGCCTATCTCTGGGCGGACCTGGTGATATGTCGGGCAGGCGCGCTGACGGTATCCGAGCTGGCGGTCATGGGGCGTCCGGCCATACTGGTGCCCCTGCCTCATGCGATAGACGATCACCAGACCGCCAACGCGCGATCACTGGCCGATGCCGGTGGTGCCCAGCTGCTGCGCCAGAGTGAAATGAGCGAGGAAGGCCTGCTGATTGCCCTGCGCGCCTATGTGCAATACCCGGGGCGCCTGCGCACTATGGCCGAAGCGGCGCAGCAGGCCGCGCGCCCGCATGCCACGCAACAGGTTGCGGATGAAGTGGAGGGGCTGATCCATGCAGCCTGATCGCAGCGTTTATACCGTCCCTGAAATGCGCAGGGTCAGCTGCATCCACATGATCGGGGTTGGCGGCACCGGGATGAGCGGCATCGCAGAGGTGCTGGTGAATCTTGGGTACAAAGTCACCGGCTCTGACTTGCGGGCCAGCGCGGTGACTGCCCGGCTGACGCAAAAAGGCGTTGAAGTGCTCATCGGTCATCGCCAGGAAAACATCGGCGATGCCGACGTGATCGTCACGTCCAGCGCGGTGGATGAGACTAATCCCGAGGTAATGGCTGCTCGTGCGGCACGAGTGCCGGTGGTCCCGCGCGCTGAAATGCTGGCCGAACTGATGCGCTACCGCCACGGCATTGCCGTCGCGGGGACACACGGCAAGACCACAACCACCAGCCTGATCGCCAGCGTGTTCGGTGAAGCCGGGCTGGACCCGACGTTTGTGATAGGCGGCCTGGTCAACAGTGTGGGCAGTAATGCGCAACTTGGAGCCAGCCGATTCCTGATCGCCGAGGCGGATGAAAGCGACGCATCTTTCCTGCACCTGCAGCCGATGGTCACGGTGGTCACCAATATCGAAGCCGATCATATGGACACTTATGGCGGCGACTTCGCCGTACTGCGTCGCACATTTCTCGAGTTTCTGCACAACCTGCCTTTCTACGGTGTGGCCGTGTTATGCCTGGATGACCCGGTTATTCGAGGCCTGCTGCCAGAGGTGAGCCGTCAGGTTATCACCTACGGCTTCGCGGAGGATGCTGACTACCGCATTACGAACATGCATCGCCGGGGTCTGACCACCGAATTTACCGTGCAGCGCCCGCTGGCCGAGCCGTTGCAGGTGAGCCTGAATATGCCGGGGGAGCACAACGTGCTCAATGCCACGGCTGCGGTGGCTGTCGCCGGAGATGAGGGTCTCGATGACGTGGCGGTGCAGCGTGGCCTGGCGTCATTTGCGGGTGTGGGGCGACGTTTTACGACCATGGGCGCACTGCAACTACCGGGTGGTGAAGCCCTGCTGGTGGATGACTACGGCCATCACCCCACCGAGGTCAGGGCGACGCTGGACTCTGCCAGGCAGGCCTGGCCGGAGCGCCGTGTGGTGATGGTCTATCAGCCGCATCGCTACACCCGCACACGTGATCTGTACGAGGACTTTGTTGCGGTGTTGTCGCGTTGCGACGTGTTGGTGTTGCTGGAGGTCTATGCCGCCGGAGAAGAGCCGCTTCCCGGGGCAGACAGCCGCAGCATTACTCGCAGTATTCGCCAGCGCGGGCAGGTTGAGCCGATTTTCGCCGAGCGTATCGATGATGTGCCGAGAATTCTTTGCTCGGTGGTGGAAGAGGGCGACGTGATTGTCACCCAGGGCGCCGGTGATATTGCTGCGCTTGCGCGCAAGCTCGCCGACATGAATTTTGACCAGGAGGCCCGGTCATGAGCATAGCGGGCCTTGAAGGAAAGATGGTCGCTGTGCTGCTGGGCGGCCGTTCTGCGGAGCGCGAGATATCGCTGCAGAGCGGCAGTACCGTGTCTGCGGCGCTGCGTTCACTGGGCTATCGGGTTGTCGATATAGATCCGGCAGAAAACGGCTGGCTGGAGCAATTGCGCGCCGCGGACTTCGCCTTCATTGCCCTGCACGGCCCCGGTGGTGAAGACGGTACGGTCCAGGGGACGCTGGAAGTTCTGGGTATTCCCTACACCGGCTCCGGCGTGCTGGGTTCTGCACTGGCCATGGACAAATGCCGCAGCAAGCAGCTGTGGCAGGGCATTGGTCTCGCCACCGGTGGCTTCGAGATGTTGGGGGCAGAGACGGATTGGCAGGCTGTTATCGATCGGCTGGGTAAGGTGTTCGTAAAGCCTGCCTGTGAGGGGTCATCCATCGGCATGGCGCCTGCCAGCAATGCCAGCGAACTGGAGCAGGCCTATCAGCAGGCCGCTCGCTACAGCGGGGGTGTGCTTGCCGAGCAGTTTATCGATGGGCCGGAATACACCGTGGCCATTCTCGGTGACCGCGCACTGCCCTCCATCCGCATGGAAACCGATAACGAGTTTTATGACTACGAGGCCAAGTACCTGTCCGAGCAGACCCGTTATCACTGCCCCAGCGATCTGGACGCCGCCGCGGAGCGGAAGTTGGCGGAGCTGGCTGCCCTGGCGTTTTCTTCGCTGGGCTGTAATGGCTGGGGTCGGGTAGATGCCATGCGTGACGCGGACGGGCGCTTCTATGTTCTTGAGGTCAATACGATACCGGGAATGACCTCCCACAGCCTGGTGCCTATGGCGGCCAGGCAGGCAGGAATGGATGTGCCAGAGCTGGTAGAACAGATCGTGTCGCTGGCCTGGGAGGCGAGGAGCTGATGGGTATTGCAATCAAGCTGCCAGGATTGACTCGCCAGCCTGCAGCAAAAAAGAAGGCTGGGAAAGCCCCTGCTCGCAGGCAGTCCAAACCAGTGAATGCCCGTGGCAGCAGACAGGAAAAGCGTCCTACACCTACAGCAAACGCTCAGCGCAAACAGAAAGGGCCGCAGACCAAGGGAGCTACCCGCAGGCAGGCCGCGAAACAGGCCAGGCCGCAACGCAGTTTTAACTGGCTCAACCGCATTCTTGTATTGCTGGGAGTGGGCGTGGTGACAGTCGCCGGGGCACAGGCCTACCTCGCGCTGCAGGCTATTCCGGTGCAGCGCATCACCGTCACCGGAGAACTGGAGCACACCCAGAGTGCTGCCGTGCAGGACATGGTGCATCCCGCCCTGGTAGGTGGCTTCCTGTGGACGGACCTGGGTGAGGTGCGTGCGCAACTGGAAGCGTTGCCATGGATCCACCAGGCCAGTGTGCGTCGGGTGTGGCCCAACGCGTTGGAAATTCACGTGATTGAGCAATTGCCTATTGCGCGCTGGGGCGACGGCGCTTTCCTCAACCACGAGGGAGAGGTCTTCCGGCCCAGCCAGCTTGAGGCTTGGCAGGGGCTGCCTGTGCTGCGCGGGCCGGAGGGCTCTGCCCAGCAGCTGATGCAAACCTATCAGCGGCTGGTGGACTTACTCAAGCCCATGGGGCTGAGCGTGGCGCAGTTGACCATTGATGAACGCGGAGAAGTGGCAGCGGTTCTGGGTGGCGGGCAGCAATTGATGATCGGCGGAGCAGACTTTCTTGAGCGCATGAAGCGGTTCAAGGCGGTGTACCGCAGCGAACTGGCATCGCAAATGGATAGGGTGGAACGCATCGACCTGCGTTACGCCCGTGGGGTGGCGGTGGGCTTTATTGCGCCCGCCGGGTTGCCGGCAGCGGCAAGTGATAACGAACAGGCGTAGGGGAGACACTGCCATGGGCAGCGCGCAGGACAAACGCATGATCGTCGGGCTGGACATCGGTACCTCGAAAGTGGTGGCGATAGTCGGTGAAGTCGGCATGGACGGTGAAATCGAGGTGGTGGGCATAGGCTCGCATCCCTCGAAGGGTATGAAAAAAGGCGTGGTGGTGAATATCGAGTCCACCGTGCAGTCGATTCAGCGCGCGGTGGAAGAAGCCGAGCTGATGGCCGGCTGCCAGATTCACTCTGTATATGTAGGCATTGCCGGCAGTCATATTCGCAGTCTTAACTCGCACGGCATTGTTGCGATAAAGGACAAGGAAGTATTCCACCATGACCTGGAACGGGTGATAGATGCCGCCCAGGCTGTCGCCATTCCCGCAGATCAAAAGGTGCTGCATATCCTGCCGCAGGAATATGTCATCGATAACCAGGAGGGCATCAAGGAGCCCATGGGGATGTCCGGGGTACGCCTGGAAGCCAAGGTGCACCTGGTGACCTGCGCGGTCAATGCAGCGCAGAACATTGAAAAGTGCATCAGGCGCTGCAGCCTGGAAGTAGAGGAGATCATCCTCGAGCAGCTGGCTTCAAGTTACTCAATCCTCACTGACGATGAGCGCGAACTGGGCGTGTGCCTGGTGGATATCGGGGGAGGCACCACTGACATTGCCATCTTCACCGACGGATCCATCCGTCATACCGGAGTGATCCCTATTGCCGGCGACCAGGTGACTAATGATATCGCCATGGCCCTGCGTACACCCACGCAGCACGCTGAGGAAATCAAGATCAAGTACGCCTGCGCGCTGACGCAACTGGCCGGTGCAGACGAGACCATCAAAGTGCCCAGCGTGGGCGATCGCCCGCCGCGAGACCTGTCACGCCAGTCGCTGGCCGAAGTCGTTGAGCCGCGCTACGACGAACTGTTCACCCTGGTGCAGGCAGAGCTGCGCCGCTCCGGCTATGAGGACATGGTGCCAGCCGGCATTGTGCTCACCGGAGGCACCTCAAAAATGGAGGGCGCGGTGGAACTCGCTGAGGAAATTTTTCACATGCCGGTGCGCGTGGGCTACCCGCAAAGTGTGCAGGGGCTCAACGATATTGTGCGCAACCCGATCTATGCCACCAGCGTAGGTCTGTTGCAGTACGGGGTGGACCATATGGACGAGGGCGGGCAGGTAGCCGCCAAGTCTGCTGGGTCCGCAGAAAGTTGGATAAGCCGGGCCCGGGCCTGGATTTCAAGTAATTTTTAAGCAGTGAAGCGTCGCACGGTAGTGCGGCTTTTTTATCAAAGGGGAGATACACCATGTTTGAACTTATCGATAACGTACCATCCAATGCGGTGATCAAAGTGATCGGCATAGGCGGAGGCGGCGGCAACGCCGTAAAGCATATGATCGAGAACTCGGTGGAGGGGGTGGATTTTATCTGCGCCAACACGGATGCGCAGGCGCTGTCGGACATTTCGTCCAAAACCGTGCTGCAGTTGGGTGGGGATATCACCAAGGGGCTTGGCGCCGGCGCCAACCCGGAAATCGGCCGCGCGGCCGCCATGGAAGACCGTGAGCGCATTGCGGATTCCCTGCGTGGGGCCGACATGGTATTCATCACCGCCGGCATGGGCGGTGGCACGGGTACAGGGGGAGCGCCGGTGGTCGCGGAAGTGGCGCGCGAACTGGGCATACTGACTGTTGCCGTAGTCACTCGCCCGTTTCCTTTCGAGGGCAAAAAACGCCTGAAAATTGCGCAAGAGGGAGTGAGTGAATTACAGCAACATGTGGATTCGCTGATCACTATTCCGAACGAAAAATTGCTCGAAGTGCTAGGTAAAAATACCAGTCTGCTCGATGCCTTTAAAGAAGCAAATGATGTATTGTTGGGCGCAGTTCAGGGTATCGCCGATCTGATTATCCGCCCTGGCATGATCAACGTGGATTTCGCCGATGTGCGAACCGTGATGTCAGAAATGGGTATGGCGATGATGGGCACCGGCAGTTCCAAGGGCGAGAATCGTGCCCGCGAAGCAGCCGAGCGAGCCATAAACAGCCCCCTTCTGGACGACATAGATTTGCAGGGTGCCCGCGGAATCCTGGTGAATATCACCGCTGGCCTTGATCTCGCACTTGGCGAGTTCGCCGAAGTTGGCGACACGATCGAGGAATTTGCATCCGAAGAAGCGACAGTAGTAGTGGGTACGGTCATTGATCCTGATATGACCGACGAGCTCAAGGTAACAGTGGTTGCCACCGGGTTAGGCGCTGAGGCAGCGAAAACGCCTCTGCAGGTAGTAGATACTGCCCCCAAACCGGTGACAGCGAATGCCGAGTCCGACGAAGCCCCCGACTATCGCGACCTGGATCGCCCCGCGGTCCAGCGCAGGCAGCGAGCCGCCGGTAACCAGGCAGCCGCTGTTGCACCTGACGCAGACGAGGAGTATTTCGATATTCCCGCTTTTCTGCGTCGGCAGGCAGACTGACGGGCCGCAAGCACGGTGTGGCCTCGTCGCGGTGAGACGCAAGAGGCTACGGCTGGAGTGACTATGATTCGACAACGCACACTGAGAAACGCGATCAAGGCGACTGGCGTCGGCTTGCACACGGGCGATAAAGTCTACCTGACCTTGTCTCCTGCGCCGGTTGATACCGGCATCGTCTTTCGCAGGGTTGATCTCGAACCGGCGGTAGAAATACCCGGTCAGGCCGAGAACGTTGCCGATACAATGCTCTCCACCGGCCTGGTGGCCAATGGCGCCAAGGTCTCCACGGTAGAACACCTGATGGCGGCGATGGCTGGCCTGGGCATAGATAATGCCTATGTCGATGTCAGCGCGCCGGAAGTGCCAATT
>Ga0209578_10003081_pt1 | contig 13087 bp, 10 predicted proteins | sample tdAd472_FD_187127 | JGI IMG/M metagenome (GOLD analysis project Ga0209578, IMG submission 187127) | Marine sediment microbial communities from the Atlantic coast under amendment with organic carbon and nitrate - tdAd47.2 (SPAdes)... | ecosystem: Environmental > Aquatic > Marine > Coastal >...
CGTGGCGCGCCTGGGTGGTGAGAGGATTCCGATCCCGTTCTCGATCCCGCTGGAAGAGGCCTACAAGATCAAGGCAGACCGGATCGCCGACCGCGTCAAACAGATGCTCGCCTAGGACGTACAGGCGCGACGCGAGAAAAGCGCCACGAAGGACTGGCATGTCATGCCGGGCCGGGCACCGAAACTGCGCGCGGTCTCGTTCACATGGGAGATGACGCCGTCTTCATAGGTGGATTGCGCGTCGCCGATCCGCGCGCTTTCGGCGGACACCGTGGCACCCGCGATCCCTCTCGTGTCGAGATCGGGCAGGCGGGTCGGTTTCCCGGATCCGGCATCGTTGAATACGGCCGCCAGAACATCGGGTCGGTTGCCCCAGCTTGGCGCCTCCTTCAGCAGCTCCCCGTGGGACGCGGTGATGACGATATCGCTGCCATCGTCCGGGCCAACGAGCGATACCGAATCACATCCGATGATGCGCGGGGCATCGGGCGTGTCGCGAATGAAAAAGCGCGCCTCGTCGAGGGGCGGCGGCGTGGCGTTCTGTCCGGGCGCGGTCAGCATCGCGCGCGCGCACGCCATGCTTGTCTGTCCGGGCTTGCAGCCGGCAGCGCGCGCCGTTTCGTTGACGTGGCTGATCAGACCGGTGGTCGCCATCGAGGCCCCGTCACCGATCCGGGCACTGAGATGGTCGACGGTCGCGCCGGCGACGGTGAACGCATCGAGATAGGGCAGGGAATTGATTCCCGCCGCGTCCCGGCCGATCCCGGCATCATGCAGGATGATCCCCCGGAGACCCGCGCGCGCGCCGAGATATCCCGCGTAAACCGCACCATGGGAGGCGGCGATGGCGACCTTGCCACGCGCGTCAGGCCCGAACTTGGTGGCTGAGTCCAAAACAAGAATCTCGGTATCGTTCATATTCGTGCCGCCTCAACTCCACCGACGAACGGTAACCCCGTATTAACTATGGTTAGCAATTTGTTAACGATCCGAGTGTGAAACTATCTGAACGCGGCGGAAAAACCATATATGTCGTGGTTTTACGCCGAATTCGGCGTTGATCGGAGGTTCGTGTTCAGGTGGCATAGAAGGCTTCCATAAACACGTTAGTACACATGTCTAAAACATTGTAAAATATACGTATGTCTACTGTTTTGGTGATCGATGATCGGGTGACGAACCGACACGTCCTTAGTCGTCTGGCAAGCCAGGCCGACGAGGACGCGGTGGTGCACACGTTTGCCGACCCGCGCGATGCGATCGCGTGGGCGACGGAAAACACCCCTGATCTGGTCGTAACCGACTACAAGATGCCCGGCATGGATGGCGCGGAGTTCACCCGTCAGTTCCGTGCACAGCCGCTTTGCTACGATGTTCCGGTGATCGTGGTGACGATCTATGAGGATCGTTCGTTTCGCTATCGCGCGCTCGATGCCGGCGCGACGGATTTCCTGATCAGCCCGGTCGATCACCAGGAGTTCAAGGCGCGGGTGCGGAACCTGCTGCGCATGCGAAATCAGCAGAAGATCATTCATCGCCGGACCCGTTCGCTGGAGCGGCGTTTGGCGAACGACAATTTGCTGCACGAAGAAAAGCTGCGGGAGTCCCGCGAGCTGCTGCGACAGGTGATCGACGGCGTTCCGGCGCTTGTTTGTGCGACGGATGAGAGCGGCAAGGTTTTGTTTGCGAATTCGGCTGCGGCGAACCGGCTCGGCATTTCGTCGGCCGATGCGGTCGGCATGGACCGCGCGGACGGTCTGGTCGCCGCGGATTCGAAGCGGCACATGATGCTGGACAAGCGGCTCTATGGCGGGACCGATGAAGTTCTGACCTTTGAGGAAGAGCTGACGGCACCCGACGGGTCGATTGGCACATATCTGACAGTGAAATCTCCGTTGCGCGGTGCCGACGACGATATTCAGGGTGTTGTGACAGTGGCGATCGATATCACCGACCGCAAGGAAGTTGAGCGGGTCGCCCAGCGTCAGCGCAACCATCTGAATGTCGTCATCGACAATATTCCCGACTGGATTTACGCAACCGACGAGAATCACCGCATCACGCTTGCAAACCTTGCCTTTGCACGGGCGTTCCACACCACGCCGGACGAAATGGTGGGCAAGACGCTCTCCGACTTCGTGGACAATAGCGAACAAGTCGAGAGTGACCGTCGCGCAAGTATCGATGTGTTGCGATCCGGCAAGCCGGAGCACTTGCCCGAGGTCTGCACATCCGACGTGTTCGGCGAGCGTCAATGGCTTCAGACGGTGAAACTCCCGTTCGTCAGTTCCACCGGCGACATTGAGGTCCTGAATGTAACGACAGAAGTTTCGGCACATCGGAACGCTGCGGAAGTGCTGCGCGAAGCCAAGGAGCAGGCGGAATCGGCCAACCGGAACAAGACCGAGTTCCTTGCGAATCTGAGCCACGAGCTGCGTACCCCGCTCAATCACATCATGGGGTTTGCGCAGGTCATGGCGGAGGAAAGCTATGGCCCGCTGAACGACCAACGCTATCGCGAATATGCCAACAACATTCACGAGAGCGGCAAGCATTTGCTCGCGATTCTGAATGATATTCTGGATGTTTCCCGCCTTGAGACCGGCGTTTGGCAACTTGTCGAACGTGATGTCGATCTCAACCGCGTTGTCGATTCCGTTGCCCGAATGGTGCACGACCGCACCACACAGGCGGGGCTGAACCTGGAAATTTCTTGCGCCGCCGATCTGGACGAAATTCTGGCGGATGAACGCATGGTCCGTCAGATGCTTCTCAATCTGCTGTCCAATGCGGCGAAATTCACGCCCGAAGGCGGCACAATTTCCCTGCAAAGTCTGCGCACCGATGCGGGCGAAACTATTTTGCGTGTCATCGACACCGGCGTTGGAATCGCCGAGGAAAATTTCGAGAAAATTCTCATGCCCTTCGGCCAGGTCGAGAACGCGTTGAGCCGTTCAACAAGCGGCACCGGGCTCGGATTGTCACTGGTCAAATCGATGATTGAGTTGCACGGCGGGGAAATTCGTATCGAAAGTACTCCCGATGAAGGCACGGCCTTCTCTCTGGTGTTTCCGCCCTCGCGCAGCGCTGGGTCGCGGGCTGACGGCCAGGCCGCCGAGTAAATCAGGGCGCGCGCCGAAGCCATGACGCACGATTCCTTAGACGATGGGCAGCTGTCTGCCGACACTGGGTCCCAGACGAACAGTCGGCTCGCGCGTCGTTTCCGCCTGTCCGCATTGTTGGTCGCCCTTTCGACGGTCGTCACGGCCGGTGGGTTCGCCAGCATAACCCTGCCGTCGATTGGTGGCATCATCCCGGTATGGTCCGCCTATGTGCTCTTGGGAGCACTGCTTTTGGCACCGATCTGGTTGGCGGCGCATGCGACCGCAATCGGTCTGGATGGCGCGCGCGCGCGCCTCGCGGGGCGCCCGGACAGCGAGCATGAGCAAATTCTGCTCAGGGTCGCACTGGTCGCCATCATCCTGATTTATCTGTTCACGCTGGAAGCCACCGTACCGGAGACCGGGAATATCGCGTTATCGGCTGTCGCGATGTCGGCCGGCATGGTGATTTCCTGGCTGTTTCTTATCGCCATTTGGCACCGGCCGGCGCCGTCGGTGCCGCGACGCATCCTGGCGAACATCGCTGATGTGAGCATTCTCTCATCTCTGCTCCATTTGAGCCCCCAGGTGATGGCGCCCTGGTATCTGATTTATCTGTGGGTCACCTTCGGCAACGGTTTTCGCTATGGCGAACGGTATCTGTTCGTCTCGGCGGGAATCAGCGCGCTCGGATTCTCCGCCGTTGTTGCGACCACGCCGTTCTGGTCGGAAAATATTCTTCTCTCCGTCGGACTTCTGGTCGCGCTGCTGGTGTTGCCGGCCTACGTCTCGACCCTGATCACAAAACTTCGCCTGGCGATCGAATTGGCTGAAGAAGCCAACCGGGCCAAGACACGGTTTCTCGCCGCCATGAGTCATGAACTGCGGACGCCGTTGAATGCGATTATCGGGACCGGTGATCTTCTCCGCGAGACCCCGCTGGACGCCGAACAATATGATATGGCGCGCACCATCAGGACGGCCGCGCGCAGCCTTTTGTCCCAGGTCAACGAGATCCTGGATTTCTCCAAGATCGAGGCGGGCCGTGTCGATATCGCCGACCGGACATTCGATTTGTACGGCGCGGTGGCCGGTGTCGAGGCCATCATGCGGCCACAGGCGGTCGCGAAGAATATCCGGCTCGATGTCACCGTCGCGCCCGCCATTACGCCTGACCTGATGGGCGATCCGGAGCACATCCAGGAAGTTCTGGTGAACCTCGTGGCGAACGCCGTGAAGTTTACCGACACGGGAAGTGTCGGCCTTCGGGTCAGCCCGGTCGAGACAAGTGCCGAGAGCCACCGCGTGCGGTTCGAGGTGGTCGACACCGGGATCGGTATCGAGCAGGAGCAGGTTGCGTCGATCTTCGACAGTTTCACCCAGGCGGACAATTCGATTACCCGGCGGTATGGCGGCACCGGGCTTGGCCTGACGATTTCACGCCAGTTGATCGAGCATATGGGCAGCGACATCCATGTCGAATCCGAGCTCGGCCGCGGCAGCCGATTCTGGTTTGACCTGGATTTGCGCCGCGCGCCGGTCGAGGAAGTGGATGAGGTCACACTCGCGTTCGATCCCGACCAGGTGTTTCTCCTGTCACCGGATATCGAGCGATTTGGCGGGCTGGACATGGCCATGATGCGCTGGGGCGTTCAGGTCGCCGCCATCGAATCCGCCGACGAGGCGGTTGCCCGGTTGCTGAACGGTCTTTCCCGGGGCGCGCGCCGGCCAGTGATCCTTCTGGATACGGGCTGGTCGGAAGCGGAATCGGCAATCGCAAAAATCCGCGCGGAAACGGGGGATCGTGAGCCTGTCCTGATCTACCTGACGAGCGCGGACGTGACCCGTTCCGGGCCGTTGCCCGCGCCGCTGGCGCGGCTGCGAACGCCTGTCGATGAGTCCATGCTGTTCCGTGCCCTCAGGCTGGCGCAGACGATCGTCGGTTCCGCCGGGCATGTCGCGGCGGAGGAGGAGCGCAGTCTGCTGGAGCGCAAGGGCGCGATCCGCGACTTGTCGGTCCTGGTGGTCGAGGACAATATCGTCAACCGGAAGGTGATCACCAAAATCCTGACCCGCGCCGGCCACCGAGCATTCGTCGTCGACAATGGCGATGCGGCACTCGATGCCCTGGACACCAACGTTTTCGATATCGTCCTGATGGACGTGAACATGCCCGGCATCAGCGGGCCTGACGCCACCAAGCATTACCGGTTTGCGCATATCGACGAGCAGCATCTGCCGATTGTCGCGTTGACGGCGGATGCCACCCTGGATACCCGCGAAGAATGTCTCGACGCGGGCATGGACGCGGTCGTCACGAAGCCCGTCGAGGCCCGCACCCTGCTCGAGATACTCGACGCCATGGTGGCGAAACACGGCCGGCGCGCGGAACCGGGCGATGAGGCGCATGAGGAAGCGGATTCCGAGCGCCCGAATGTCGTCGCGCACCCCCATCTGAAAATTGTCGCCGAAGCCCCGGTCGACCATCGCGCCATCGCCAGCTTGCGGGCGCTTGGCGGCGACGACACGTTTTTTGCCGGCGTCATTTCCGACTTTCTGATGGATGGTCAGGCCATCATCAAATCACTCGACCAGGCCATAGAGCTGGGCCATGTGGGCAGCGTGCGCGAACATTCGCATGCGCTTCGCAGCAGCGCGGCGCATGTGGGTGCGACGCGCCTGCATTCGGTGACTCGTGATCTCTATGATTTGCGCCCGGAGGAACTCAAGGGGCGGGGGCGCGAGTTGCTCGACCAACTGCGGTCCGAGTTCGAGGAGGTGCGTGTGGCGCTCGAAGAAGCCGTCGCCGCGGTCAACGACGTGGACCGGTTACACTAGAAAACGGACGCAGGCATATGCCGCGACTTGGTCGCGGCGACGCCCACCGGAGGCGGTGGTGGGCGTCGCCTGTTCAGCATTCCCGTGCCGGACGGAGTCAGACTCCAACCGTCTTGCGGCATATTTGTGCCGCGGGTTCTTGATCGACCTCAGCCCTGTTTGGCCCAACGGCGGTCCTGCGCCGCGGCAAGTCGCTCCATGCGGCTCAGATCGTCTTCGCCGATCGACATGGCCGCATCCACCCAAACGTCGGTGATCTGCGCCATCTCGTCATAGGTGATCGGGTTGACGATGCCGCGCACCTTGTAGATCGACCGGTGCGAGACGAATTGACGCCCGTGCTTGATGATGTGGTCATAAAGGGCCTGTTCGCCGGTGCCATCCTCCACGACGGCGTCGATAACGCCGGTTTCGAACAACTCCTCCGCGCTGTAGATCTGGCCGCTCAGGAGCATGCGCTCGGCCTTGGCCGGGTCGATCCGCCGGGCCAGGAAAGTATAGGCGCCCATGCCCGGAAACAGGTTGAACAGAACTTCCGGGAGACCGAACTTCGCGCTTTTCTCGGCGATGATCAGGTTTGATGACAGGGCGGCCTCGAACCCGCCGCCAAGCGCATCGCCTTGCACGACGGATGCCGTGACGATCGGAAGGTCGAGATTCACGGAGTTGGCGTGGATCACATCGATCGACAATTTGGCGTAGCGTTCCAGCGCGTCGCGGCTGCGTTCGCGGATCAGCTGGGCGAAGAGCGCCAGATCGCCGCCCAGATTGAAGATGCCCGACATCCGTGAGCTCAGCGCCATGTAGCGGATGGGCGGGTCCGTCGGATCGTTGTGGGCGTCGAATATTGTCCGGACCACGGCCTGCAGGCGCTTGATGTCGTGCATCAGGCCGACCGTGGCGCTGGGGCGCGATACCGGGGACATGAAATACCAGAGAATTCGCTCATGGACGTCGAACTCGATCGTCAGTTCCTCGTAGCGCTGGGACTCCAGGATTTCCTTGATCTGCTCCGGGGCGAGCGGGCCGACGGGCAGTGCCGGACCCGTCGGGGCCTCACTGCGTGAGACCGGTGCGTCGTCCAGGCGCGACCGAAAATTCGATACGTTGGTGAGTGTGTTCATAATTGCCTCCTCGGATGGAGCACCAAAAAGGTGCTTAATATTTGGTTAATGAAACAACTCTGACCACTAAGTGTTTCACTGACAAGGCAGAAGCCTTTTTGTCTCCGGGGCTTAGTCCAAAGAACGAGGGCAATCAAAAGCATACCATTGCGAGTATCCAAAGAAGGATAGTATCGCATAAGTAGATAATTGATTTTAAATTCGCCGATAAAGTGCGAAAAATGCTTTAGATTTCAGGGGTTAGGCGGGGCGGTTGGGGCGCCCGAGGAGGCCGCGCGCAATAATACCGGCCTGGATTTCCGCCGCACCTTCAAAGATGTTCAATATTCGCGCGTCGCACAGGACCCGGCTGATGTCGTACTCCTCGGCATAGCCGTTGCCGCCGTGAATCTGCAGCCCGTTGTCGGCGTTCGACCAGGCCACGCGCGCGCCCAACAGTTTGGCCATGCCGGCTTCGATGTCGCAGCGCTGGCCGGAATCCTTCTGCCGGGCTGCGAAATAGGTGAGCTGCCGGGCCATCATCGTTTCGGTGGCCATCCAGCCGAGCTTGCCGCCCACGCGCGCGAACTCCACGATCGGCTTGCGGAATTGCGCGCGATCCTGGGCATATCCGAACCCCAGCTCGAGGGCATTCTGGGCGACGCCGATCGCGCGGGCGGCGGTCTGGATACGCGCGGTCTCGAACGAGGTCATGAGCTGCTTGAAGCCTTCGCCTTCGCGCCCGCCCAGCAGCCCGCCGGCCGAAACTTCGAACCCGTCGAAGCCGAGCTCATATTCCTTCATGCCGCGATAGCCGAGCACGCGGATTTCCGAACCGGTCATGCCGTCGGCGGGGAAGGGGTTGTCTTCCGTGCCCCGCGGCTTGTCCGCCAGGAACATGCTGAGACCGCGATAGCCGTCCTCATCGGGGTCGGTCCGCGCCATCAGTGTCATCATGTCCGTGCGCGCGGCGTGGGTGATCCAGATCTTGTTGCCCTTGACCCGGTACACGTCGCCGTCGAGGACCGCCCGGGTGCGGATGCGCGCCAGATCGGAGCCATGGTTCGGTTCGGTGAAGACGGCGGTGGGCAGGAGCGACCCCGACGCGATGGGCGCCAGATAGCGATCCTTCTGTTCCTGGGTGCCGTTGAGGCGGATGAGCTCGGCCGCGATTTCCGACCGGGTACCAAGGGAACCGACACCGATATAGCCGCGCGACAATTCTTCGGTCACGACACACATGGAGACCTTGCCCAGCCCGAGCCCGCCGTCGGCCTCGGGGATGGTCAGGCCGAACACGCCCAGTTCGGCCATGTCCTGAATGACATCCAGCGGGATGAGTTCGTCGCGCACATGCCAGCCATGGGCGTGGGGGCTGACCCGTTCGTCGGAAAATCGATGAAACTGGTCGGCGATCATGCCGTTGGTCTCATCGAGATCGCGATCGCCGAAGTCGCCGCTGCGCTCACGCAGGCACTCCGCGATGGACTGGCGCACGGCGATGGCATTGCCATGGGCCATCAGGTGCCGGGCCGCGGCGCCGTTGAAATATTCGCCTTCGTCGAGCCCCAGATCGCCGGGCCGGACGATTTCGTCCTGGCTCATGGCGATGCCGTATTTGAGCTGGTTGAGATAGGCCCCGAAACCCGCCGACAGCATCAGCCGCTCCAGGTCGCCGAACCGTCCGGCGGTCTGGAGGCGCTCGGCCCAGCCCAGCATCTGTTCGAGTGCCGCGGCATAGGTCGCCATCCAGGCGAAACCATGCACCGCGTATTGATGTTGCTCCAGCAATGCCGGCTCGACCGGGCCGCCGGGGGCCGCCAGCCCGGTCGCCGCGCGTTGGCCCGCATCACGAAACGCCCGCACATCGTCGAGGGAGTCCCGGCACAGGCCGACTAGTTCGTTGGCGGTTTCGGGTGGGACGCTCATGATGGAAATTCCGCTCTGGTCGACAGGGTCAAAAAATTCTCGTCATGCGCGGACTTGATCCGCGCATCTTGCCTGATATTCGAAGGTCGTTGGTGAGATGCCCGGGTCGAGCCCGGGCATGACGAGTTGTAAATAGTCATGCATCCCCCGGCCCGGCGACCACGCCGGCATCATGCAGTTTTCCGATCTCGCCATCGGACAGGCCGAGCTCACCCGACAGAATTTCGTCGGTATGTTCCCCCAGCACCGGCGCGCGCGGCACGGTGCGGGGCACAGCGGTGAAATTGTTGGGTGTGCCCGGTGCCAGATAGCGGCCGAGCCCGGGTTGGTCGATCTCCCGGAACATCGGGTTCGCCGCAGACGCGCGGGGGTCTTCCGCGACCATCTGCTGGAACGTTTGATACGGCCCCCAGCAGACATTATGCGCATCGAACACCGAACGGACTTCGTCGAGGCTGTGGGCGGCGCACCAGGCGCCGATATGCACGTTGATGGCATCGCGGGCCGCGAAGCGATGCTCCTCGCGGGTGAAGTTCATCTCCAACTCCGCTTCCAGGGCCTCCATGGCTTCTTCGGTCTCTGTCGCCTCGACCAGTTTCTTCCATTGCGAGACAGAGACGGCGATGACCATCACCCGGCGTCCATCGGAGGTGGGGAAGTCGTGGCCGTAGCTGCCGTAGACGTCGTTGCCGATATTCGGACGGGATTCGCCGTTGATCTGAACCTCGCCGATGTAGCCGAGGTTGCCCACGGTCGCGAAGGCCATGTCCGCCAGCGACAGCGAGACATACTGGCCCTCGCCGGTCCGCCGTCGGTGCCGTTCCGCACCCAAAAGGCCGGTGGCGGCGGCATAGCCCGTCGAGACATCCCAGCCCGGAAATACATGGTTCACGGGGTTCGTCTCGGCGTCCCCTTCTTCTGGTTGAGGCCCGGTCACGAACGGGAACCCGACCGCGGCGTTGACGGTGTAGTCCACCGCGACCGACCCGTCGGGATTGCCGATGATGTTGAGCGCGATCAGGTCGTCGCGCTTCGCCTTCAGTGTGTCGTAGGCGAGCCAGCCGCGCATAGGGAAGTTGGTCAGCAGGATGCCCCGGTCCTCGCCCGGCTGGGTGATCAGCGCGGTCAGCAATTCCTGGCCCTCGGGTTTGCGGAAATCCACCGCGAGCGAGCGCTTGCCCTTGTTCATGCCCGCCCAGTAGATCGAGTTGCCATCGCGGGTGACGGGCCAGCGCCGGTAATCGATCCCGCCGCCGATCATGTCGAAGCGAATCACATTCGCGCCCATCTGGGCGAGCGTCATCCCCGCCGTGGGCGCCGCGACGAAGGCCGAACCCTCGATCACGCGTAAACCATCCAGTACGCCGCTCATCTGAAACATTCACCCCTGCTGTCATGCGCGGACTTGATCCGCGCATCTTGTCCAACTTTCAAATGCGGGTGAAGAGATGCCCGGGTCAAGCCCGGGCATGACGAACAAATGTAAATGCCTCTCTCCCCCAATGACCTGCGCCGTTCCGGCGTCTACAATCACACCCACCATATCATTTCTAAGGATCGTCACGCATGGCCCAGGCTGGGAAGCTCACACCGGAATTGCTCGCGCAAGCCGCGAAGATTGCGTCCTCGACCATCCACGAAGCCGCGGGCCGGATCGGTGCCTTGCCGTCGGCGATCAAGGCCGTGGCACCCGGCATGAAAATCTGCGGCCCGGCCTTTCCGGTGAAGGGTCCGCCGCTGGACAATCTGGCGCTGCATTTCGGCATCGACGAGGCGCAACCCGGCGACGTGATCGTCGCGGATGTGGGCGGTCACTATGAGGGCGGCTATTTCGGCGAGGTGATGTGCACCTCGGCCCGGGCACGCAAGCTCGGCGGGCTGGTCATCGACGGCTGCGTGCGCGACGGCAATGAGCTGGCGGAGATGGGCTGGCCGGTCTTCGCCCGCGGCCTCGCCATGCGCGGCACCCTGAAGGATCTCAACGGCGATTTGCGCATCAACGAACGCATCGCCATCGGCGAGGCGATTATCGAGCCGGGCGACCTGGTGGTCGGTGACACCGACGGGGTGGTGGTCATCCCGAAGGCCCAGGCCGCCGCCGCGATCGAGGCCTCGATCAAGCGTGAGGCGAACGAGGCGGAGACGATGAAGCTGCTGGCAAAGGGCGAGACGACGCTGGTGAAGATGCGCGGCTGGACGCGGAACGGGTAACGTCCGTCAGACGGTGATATGCTCTTCACGCGGCGCATGCATTCTCCGGCGTCGCGGGAGGCACCACCGATGAAAGACCTGCACTACAAGATTGATGAGATCTACGTGCCGACCAAGCGCCGGGCGGAGATCGACCCCGAGAAGGTGGCGGAAATCGCCGAGAGCATCCTCGAAGAGGGCCAGCAGGTGCCGATCATGGTCCGCGACGACGGCAAGCGCCTGATCCTGGTCGAGGGGCTGCAGCGGCTCGAGGCCTGCAAATCTCTCGGCGAGGAAACCATCGTCGGCATTCTCGTCCAGGCGCGGCAGCGCTAGGCGCTACCCCTCAATCCCATACGGGTTGGTCGCCACGGCGGGCCACATGTCCGTGCGCGGCGGCGAGAAGAACTCCACGATCTCGCAATCCTCGACATACCAGACTTCGTGCTCGATGCCGCCGGGGATGAGCACCAGCGATCCCGCTTCGCAGGTCGCCGTCTCGCCGGTGCCGAACTTGTAGTCGAACCGGCCCTTGCGCAGCCAGGTGATCTGTTCGTTCGGGTGGGAGTGGGACGGGATATGGGTGCCCGCCTCGAACGTGGCCCACAGGGCCTGCACCTGGTCGCCCGCGAGGACCTTCACCTCGCCGCCCGGCATCTTGTGCACGGGCACATCGTCGAGCTGGTGGATCAGGCTCTCGTAGCGGGTGGTCTGCAGTTCATCGGACATGGCGGCTCTCCTGTGATTCCGGATTGTTGGCGGCTATGATCGCACCGAATCAGCGTGCGGACCAACCGCGCGGCAAAACGGCTTTAAGGGTTTGGGAGAACGAAGATGGTGAAACTCGCGACATCGGACATCAAGACGACGGAGGTCCTCGACTGGAAGGGCCTGCATCTTTTCCATTTCATGGGCTCGTCCTGCTCCCAGAAAACCCGCATCGCGTTCGCGGCCAAGGGCGTGGAATGGGAATCTCACCATGTGGATATCGCCCATTTCGAGAATTTCACCGAATGGTTCATGGGCATCAATCCGCGCGGCCTGATGCCGACCCTGGTGCATGACGGCGACGTGCATATCGAGAGCAACGACATCATCGAGTATGTCGATGCGACCTTCGACGGCCCGAAGCTGTTCCCGACCGATCCCGAGGAGCAGGCGTTCATGCAGGCTTCGATGAAATATGAGGATGATCTGCATCTATGCGTGCGCGCGCTGACCTTCCGCTACCTGCTGCCGGTGGAGATGATGAAGAAGCCGGACGAGGCCGTGGATGTCTACGAGGCCGAGGGCGCGGAGACCGTCGGCGGCAAGGTCGATGGCCGCAAGGCGATCGAGGTCGATTTCTGGCGCAAGATGAACGAGAACAACGGCATCACCGACGAACAGATCATCGACGCGGTGGATCAGTTCCTGGTGGCCTTCGGCAAGCTCGAGGAACGGCTTGAGAAGCATGAGTATCTGCTGGCCAGCGGCCTGTCGGCGCTGGACATCGCCTGGTGGATCACCGTGTTCCGCATCACCAAGCTCGGTTTCCCGACCGATCGCTTCCCCAAGCTGTTTGCATGGTACGAGAAGCTGCTCGCGCGCGAGGATTTTGCCCGCGAAGTCGCGGCGCCGCCGGAGATGATGGAAATGTCCAAGAAACATCAGGCCGCGTGCGAAGCCGAAGGCACCGGCATGCAGCAGCTGATGGCGGCCCACGGGCGGTAAGGCTGGTTGTACGTCGTGCCCGGGCGGGCTTGAAACCCGTCCGCCACCACGCACGTCATGCCAGTCGGGTCTGCGTCCACCCGCCGCCACGCGTCATGCCCGGACTCGATCCGGGCATCTTGCTAGATCAGCAGCACCCAGGTCGAGGATATGGCCAGCGTCGCCAGCGCGATGTTGCGAAACGTCCGCGCGCTTGCCAGACCGAACATGCGC
>Ga0209578_10003084_pt1 | contig 13084 bp, 8 predicted proteins | sample tdAd472_FD_187127 | JGI IMG/M metagenome (GOLD analysis project Ga0209578, IMG submission 187127) | Marine sediment microbial communities from the Atlantic coast under amendment with organic carbon and nitrate - tdAd47.2 (SPAdes)... | ecosystem: Environmental > Aquatic > Marine > Coastal >...
GTACAGCCCCCGGCCAGGATCAGGGCGCCCAGGAGCGCCCCGCGCCAAACGGGGGTGGGGGTGCAGGGGCCTCGGAGAGGCCCCGTCGAAGAGGCAGGCATCGTCGCGCTCGCGATCAGAGAGGAGTCGCCGCGCGCGGAGGTCGCGCGCGGCCAGACACCCGCCCCCACCACGTCGCTCCTCCCACGAGGAGCCCGAGCGCACGTCCGCGTCTCAGCGGGCGCACACCGTGTGGCAGGGCGAGCCGAGCCCGACCCTTAGCAGCGCAGTTGGACGGTCCGCAACGCGGTCAACGCCCCCGCTAGAGCCTCGTCCGGCGCCGCAGCCGCCAGGGGAGACGGCAGAGCGTCCCAGCCGCGGAGCAGCTCGACGGTGGGCGCGACGCACGCCAGCGCAACCAGGAGCGTGGTGTGCCCCTCCTCGCGCTGGAGCGAGAGCTCGAGGGCGGCGTCCTCGCAGCCGCCGCAGTCGTCGACCCCGTGGACCTCGTTGGCCACATCGACGGCGACCGTCTCGCTCTCGCAGCACCCGGCCACACTCAGCTCTACCGCCCTCGCGCCGTCGGCTTCGTGACAGAGCACGAGCGCCGGCGCCAGCGCCCCCAACACGAGCTGAGGCAAGAAGGCCAAGAGGAATCCGAGGTGAAGGCAGAGCTGCGTCACGTCTGTCAGAAGTAACACCCCCGCGCAACGCGGGCAAGCGCGGGTAGTCCTTCCCTGGCTCGACGAAGGCAGCTCGAACAGCAGCTTGCGGTCTAGCGGACGAACACCGCGTTCTGCAGCTCGGTGTCGATGGTGGTGTTGCGCCGGATCACGTCGCTGAGGCGCGTGGCCCGCAGCTCGGCGAGCTCGCTGCCGGTGAACACGTTCTCGTAGAAGAAGCGGTCGCAGTCACGGATCACCTGAAACTGCCGCCCGAGCACATGCGCCAGCAGCTCGCCGACCATGGCGCCGGGGAGGTGCGCCTCGGCGAGGGAACCCGTCCAGAGGTCGATCTGCTCCACGTCGGCGTAGGCGTTCATGAGCGCGGTCTGAACCGTGGGGTTCGAGCTGACGTCGGTGAACGCCGCCTTGGGGAGCAGGCTCAGCTGGCGCCGGACCTCGTTGTAGGCGGGCAACCCGTGGTCGCGGCCGCGCTGAATGTTGAGCGCGGCCAGGTCGAGCCCGCCCGCGCCCGGAGGACCGAAGAGGAAGTTGCGCACGTCGTCGACCACGCACACGTCGAGCTCCTGGCAGATCTGCTGCGAGGCGCCGCGGAGCAGCGGCTCGATCCCGCCACCGGTCAGCAGCTGGTCGGGCTGGAAGAACCCGTCGCGCAACGCCAGGTGCCCCTGGGCGATCGGGTTCAGCGAGGCGTCGAGCCGCTGCAGCTGGCCGCTGAGCAGGGTGTGGCCGAAGCGGTAGCAAGCGGTCGAGAACTCGTTGAAGATCCCGGCCTGCTGCACGCTGTCGTAGCCGGTGTAGTTCGGCATGCCGCTGGGGCCAAGCAGGATCGGCAGCCACTCCTCGTAGGTGATCGCCTGGATCTCGGCCCCGACCCAGCGCCGGGCGAGTTGGAAAATCTCGTCGCCGGTGGCTGTGGGGTAGAGCTGGCGGTACTCGTCGGCGAGGCGGTTGTGCTCGCGCACCCAGAGGGTGTGCATGGCGGTCAGGAGCACGTTCTCGTTGGCGCGCACGTCCCCGGCGAGGAACATCGTGGGGTCCGTAGCCGACATGGCGTTGGGCAATCCGCCGGTGTTGCGCGGCAGGAGGTCACCCACGTTGCCCGAGGCGTCGACCCGCAAGCGACCCGTGCCATCGTTGGCCCGCAGCGCGGTCGTGCGCGCGAGGTCGGAGCCGTAGACCGCCGAGCCGTCGAGCCAGGCGGTGATCTGGTTGCGCTGCTGCCGCGGGCTGCTGCCGCTCACGTAGGACGAGCGATCGAAGGAGATCGTCTGGGTGCCCGTGTTCATCGGGTCGAACATGGGGTCGCCCATGGGCACGGCGATGGGCATCGACTCAGCGGGGTCCCTGGGCTCGGTGAGGTCGATGTCGTGGTCGACGAATTGACCCCAGAGCCAGAACAGGTCGGTGGCGTTGAGGGCGTTGGGCAAGGGCGTCGACTGCACGTGGATCGCGTTGCTGACCTCGCGGGCGCTGGGGCGCGTGGCCCCCGCCGGGGTCGAGACGCCGTCGCCGTAGTCGGGGGTGGTCATGCGCATCAGGGCGACGTCGGTGCTGCCCATGGCGGTCGTGCTGAGGTTGTTCCCCGCGCCGTCGATCGCCCGCGCCTCGACGGTCGGGGCCGTCGGCGGCGGGGCGAAGTGGTGCGAGCTCCCGCTGTCGCAAGACGAGGCCAGTCCGACGAGGGCCACCAGCCCCCAGGCGCGCGTGCCAAAGTCCATGGGTTCTCTCCTCTCGGCGCGCGAGTATAGGACGTTCCCCTCCCCAACTGGAGCCCGTTCTGGTCCCAGGCCTGTGAGCTCCGGGCCCGCCGTCACAGGATCGTGACTTCACCCTTGATACGACTATGCTTAGGGCGGCGACCAAGTTGCAGTGACTTCCAGAGGGAGAGGCGTGACGGAACCCGAATTCGATCCCAACGGCACCGCGACACCGAACCCGCGGCAGGTGGACCCGACCCTGGCCCACTGCGCGGGGGTTGAGCCCGAGCCCGAACCGCTGCCACTGCCGGCAGCCGACGCCCCGTCCGCTCCAGGTTCGACCCCCAGCGAGCCCTGGTCCCTGGAGCACACCCCCAGCACCGGCTTCCGCACCATGCGCCGCCCCAGCGAGACGCGGCGGGTGTTGGCCGGCATGCTGCGCACGATCCTGCACCGCAAGACCCTCAGCCGCGAAGAGCTCCAGCCGGTGCTCACCGGGACGCTGAAGCGAGTCGACGAGGTCCTCGACGCGGGGGCGGTGCTCGCCGTGCTCTGCAGCCCGCGCCTGCAGCGCGGCGACGTGCTCGCCGCCGAGATCTCGGGACCAGGCGGCGACGGCGGCGCGTCGCTGGTCGGCCGCCGGCTCTACCTCTACCCCGAGGGCTTGCTGGCCAGGATCGTACACAAGCGCAAGCCGGCCATGGTGACCTCCGGCGAAGGGATCCGGCAGCTGCCCCCCGAGCTCGCCCGCGCCCTGGGAACCCCGGTGTTCTCCATGCTCGCGGTGCCCGTGCGGATCAGCCGCAACAAGAGCGCGGTCCTGCTCGCGCTCAACAAGCACCCCGACCCCCGCGACCCCTTCACCAGCGACGACCTCGACCTGCTGAAGCACGTGGCCGACACCTCGCGCCGGGGGATCCAGCGCGCTCTGGGGCTGAAGGTCCCGTTCAACGAGAGCGAGCGCGCGTGGTACGCGTCGCTGCTCTCCGGCTGTCCGTTCCAGCACCCCGACCAGCCCTGCCCCGTCGACCGCGAGCTGCTCGACACGATCCCGCGCGAGCTGCTCGAGCAGTTCTGTGTGCTCCCGGTCCGTCGCCTGTCGCCGCAGGCCATGGCGGCGGTGGTCGTCGACCCCTCCGACTTCAAGGCGCTCAACGACTTCGAGTCGCTGAGCGGGTTCTCGCTGCAGCAAAAGCGGGCTGGGGTCAGGAGCTGGATCCTGGCCCGGTTGAAGCAGGCCTACGAGAACCCGGACCTCCCCACCGGCGAGGATCCGATCCGGGACCTCGCCGCCGACCTGCGCCAGCTCTACGAGCTCGGCTCCGACGTGGAGCGCCGGCGCGAGGTCTACGAGAGCTCGCCGCCGATCGTGCGCCTGGCCAACCACCTGATCGAAGACGCACACCGCCTGAGCGCCAGCGACATTCATATCGAGGCCCGCGACGGGCGCTGCCTGGTGCGCTACCGGGTCGACGGGGTGTGCCGCGACCGGATCGACCTCCCCTCCGCCGTGGTCCGCCCGCTCGTGGCCCGGCTGAAGATCATGAGCGACCTCGATATCGCCGAGCATCGGCTGCCCCAGGACGGGCGGCTCTCGTTTCGCCAATTCAACCCGGAGGTCGACGTCGACCTGCGGGTCTCGATCATGCCCATGCAGCACGGTGAGTGCGTCGTGATGCGCCTGCTCGACAAGCACCGCTCGACGCTGCCCCTCGACAAGCTGGGCTACTCGCCCCACGCGCTCGAGGCCTACCGCGGGCCGATCACCAGCCCCTACGGCATGGTCCTCCACTGCGGACCCACCGGCTCGGGCAAGTCCATGAGCCTCTACGCGGCGCTGAACGAGGTGAAATCCCCCGAGTGGAAGGTGGTCACGGCGGAGGACCCGATCGAATACACCCTCGACGGGGTGAACCAGCTCCAGATCCACCACGAGATCGGGTTGACCTTCGCCGCCGCGCTGCGCTGCTTCCTGCGCCACGACCCCGACGTGATCCTCGTCGGCGAGATCCGCGACCCCGAGACCGCGCGCATGGCGGTGGAGGCCTCGCTCACCGGACACCTGCTGCTCTCGACGCTGCACACCAACGACGCGGCCTCCAGCATTCCTCGCCTCGAGCGGCTGGGGATCGAGCCGTTCCTCGTCGCGACCACGGTGCTCGGCTTCTGCGCCCAGCGGCTGATGCGCCGGCTGTGCGAGTGCCGGGTCATGCGCGACGTCGACCCCAGCGAGCTGCAGTACCTGGCCCTCGCCCACAGCTCGGGGGCGGCGGGCAAGATCGGCAGCCCGCTAGGCTGCGAGCGCTGCTCCGAGACCGGCTACCGCGGCCGAATCGGGATCTACGAGGTCATGACCATGACCGGCGACCTGCGGCAGAAGATCGCGACCGGCGCCAGCACCGTCGAGCTCAAGCGAGTCGCCCGCCGCAACGGCATGCACACGCTGTTCGAGGACGCGATGGAGAAGGTCAAGACCGGGATCACCTCGCTGCACGAGGCCTTCCGCGTGACCTGCCCCGACGAGGAGGACGACGCCTAGCGGGTGACCCTCCCCTTGAGCAGCTCCTGACCGAACTCCGCGCCGAGGGCGTCGGCGATCAGGTCGTCTTCGGAGTAGCCCGTCCCCGACACCTCGTCGACCACCTCCTTCATCCAGCCCACGGTAAAGCTCCCCTGGGCGTTCCCTCGGTGGGCCATGATCGCGCTGGCGAAGAAGTGCTCGTACTTGTCGTGCACGGCGTCGGAGTCGATCCCGGGCAGCTGCTTCAGGGGCACGTTGCGTTGGTCGACCATGAAGCCGAAGGCCAGCTCGAGGGCGGTGCGGTCGGAGGACTCCATGCCGCGGGCCACGCGGTAGATCTGCTCGGGGGTCCAGGGGCCGGGGATCGTGTCCAGCACCTCGCGCATGGCATCGGTCTGGTCTCCGGTGCTGTAGCCGCGCAGCTCCTCGAGCCGCCGCGAGCCAGGCTTGTAGAAGTCCCACATGGCCCGGCCCACGCTGCCCACCTGGACCACCTGGCTGAGCACGGGCTTCTCGCGCAGGAGCGAGTCGCGCTCGACCGGGATCTCCTCGCCGAGCTCGTCGTATTGAGGGGCCTTGGAGACGCGGACGCCACGGCGGGTCTGGCGTCGCTCGCGCTCGGGGGCCTCGCGGCGCTCCGCGCTCACGTTGCCGACGGGCTTGCCGTCGCGGTAGACGATCGCGGTCAGCTCGCGCCCGGTGTTGGTGAGCAGCATGCTGACCTGGCCCTCGGCTGGCGCGGTGCTCTCGCCCCCCCCCGCGGCGCCGCTCTCGCCGAGCAGCGCGCGGCTGAGGCCCACGGTGGCCGGGCGCGTGGCCTGACCGGTCTGCTGAGGGGCGGGGAAGGTGATCCGGTAGAGGCCGGCGCCGATCTTGGTCCCGCGGCCGGTCATGCCGTTGCTGAGGGTGGCCTCGATCGCGTAGCTGCCGTCGGCGAGCTGGACCCGGCGGACGCTCCCGTCGAGGGCCTCGCCGTCCAGGGAGCCGTTGACCTGGATATCGGCGGCGGCGATCCCGGCCAGCAGCAGGGCCAGACAGCCGATCAGTTGGATTCGCATCTCCTCGCCTCTTCCTTCTCTCCAGATCACCTCATTACAATTCTGGTACCGTTTCAGGTGGCTTAAATGTATGGACTTACACCAATTTCCGACCCATCGGATCGCTACGCATAGGGTCGTCTCACGGGACGAACCGAAAGATCGACGGCCCACGGTCGTCGGCCGTAAGTCGATGCCCTGTAGGAACCACGAAGAAGGGGGGCGGTTCTCACCGCCCCCCTCCCCTCATCAGACGTTGAGGGCTAGCGCACGCGCCAGTAGCGGTCCCGGCTGTTCAACCAGTAGAAGTCGTAGGGGCCCAGGCGCGGCAGGTAGCGGTAGGGCTTGCCCTGGGCGTCGTATTGCACCTCGCCGAAGAGGATGAAATACCAGGGCTGCGGCGGGGCGCCGGTGGGGCGCTCGACGATCCCCTCCTCCCGGATCTCGTTGACCACCTGGCCGACCCACTTCAGCTTCTGCGCTTCGGTGGCGAACTCGGCCCAGTCACCGGTGGAGTTCTTCGCGTACATCTGCTTGACCCAGTCCTCGGGGGCCACGCCGATCTTCTTGCACACCGGGTGCATCAGCCGCTTGGCCCACTCCTGGGCCTCCTCGAACTGCTCCTTGATCTGGGTCATGTTGCCGTTGGCGCCGGTGCTCATTTGGTGGTGCAAGATCACGGCGTTGGGGTAGGCGTAGGAGTAGTCCGCGAGGGTCGTAATGATCGCGGCCATGCTCGCGGCGAAGGACTTGACGACCACGTGGATCGGGGCCTTGCTCGCCTCCATCGCCTTCACGATCCGGTAGCCCTCCATCACCGAGCCGCCAGGGCAGCGGTCGATCACGATGAAGATCGGGGCCTCGGTCGACTGGTTGTTGTAGAAGTGGATCCGCTCGCAGACGTAGTCCGCGGTGCCGGTGATGATCGGCTCGTTGAGCGAAATCCGGCGGTCCGAGATCGTGAGCTTCCCCTCGGCGAAGGGTTGGGCGGGGTAGGGCACCCCCTCGGCGACGACGTCCTTGAGCTTCTCCTGGGCGCGGCGCAGGGCGACCTGGTGCTCGAGGGCGGTCAGTTCGGCGCGCCGGGCGGCGGACTGGCTGTCGAGCTGCAGGCGGCTGAAGTTGAGCCGGGTCGACTCAGCCTGGATCCGCAGCCGCTCGCTGGCCTGCTTCAGCTCCAACTGGCGCAACTCGCTGGCGAGCTTCTCGTTTTGGACGTCCAGCCGCTCCTTCTCGGCGACGGCCGCTGCCAGCTCCTTGGCCAGCTCCGCCTCCTGCAGCTCACGGGCCAACTGCATGCGCTCCCGCTTGGCGCGGAGCTCACCCAGGTCCTCGTGCTCGCGGAGCTTGTCGGCGTCCTCGAGCTGCTCGAGCTTGGCCTTGGCGTCGGCCCGGTCGTTCTCGAGCTTGGCTTTGGCGAGGGCGCTGGCGGCCTCCAAGCGCTTCAGCTCGGCGCGCTGGCTCGCCAGCTCGGCTTCCAGCTTCTGCTCGGCGAGCTTGGCCTTGGCCTCGAGGTGCTCGGCCTCGGCTTCCAGCTTGGCGATCTCGCTGCGGTGCGCGTTGCGCAGCTGCTCGAGCTCCCCCTCGAGCTGCTGCTTCTCGGCGCGCAGCCGCTCGAGCTCCTTGGGGGTAGGGGGCGCGTCCTGGGCAAGGGTGGGGGCGGCTAGCGCGACGCAAAGGGCCAGCCAAGGCAAACGTGTCTTCATGCAGAACTCCGATCGAATGAGGGCGGGAGGATCCCGGCCGGGGCATTATCCCCGACTCTGCTCCTCGTGGGGTTCTGATCAGCTGTGTTCGAAAGGCACCCCTCTGAAACGCATTCGAGGCAGTGTCCAGCCGTAAGCCCTGCGATGGAGAGAAAGCCCTCTGGGTGCGGGTTTTGCACTAGGTAGGGCCGGTTTGGTTGTGCAGGAGCCTACGTGTGGGATTGAGTGACAGCGTGGACGGCTTGTTCGGTTGGATGGACGACGCCGAGGCGGCGGTCGTCCCGGGCAAGCGTCAGGTGGGCAAGGATCGCAGCTTCCGTGCCCCCACCGAGGAGTCGATCGAGTGCGTGCTCTCCTGGATGGACGAGCTGGCCTCCGACGCAGGCGAGCGCGTCGTGCAGGCGCCTCGGCCCAAACCCCAACCGGCCCAGCCCAGACCCAAGCCTGCCCAGCCCAGGCTCGAGGCACCTCAGCACAGCAAACCCAAACCCAAACCCAAGCCGAGGAAGCCCCAGCACGCCAAGGCCAAGCCCAAGCCCACCCGCCGCGCGGCCCGCCCGCAGATCATGCGCGAGCTCGGTCCCCCGCCTCCCCAGAGCGCGGTCGTCACTGGCCGCCGCCCGCAGCCGAGGAAGCTCGACGACGCGCTGACCGCGTCCGAGGTGTGGTTGCTGGGATCGGCCCCCGAGGTGGCCCTCGGCAGCGACCGCGGGCGCACGTCGGACCGCGGCGGCGCGTCACGCCCCAAGCCGTTGCGCGAGTTCACCCCTCCGGCGGACGCGTTCGGCTCCGCGAGCCGCGCCGGGGCGTATCGCCGCCCCCAACCCGAGGCCCCCCCGCCCGTCCAGCAAGCGCCGCGCTCCGAGCCCCCCCGCCGCCCGACCCAGCCGCGCAAGGTCCTCTCCGCCGAGGAGCGGCGCCAGGCGATCGAACGCGCCAACGGACTCGTGGACTGGATGTCCGACCTCATGCGCCGCTGGGAGGAGTCCTCGGAAGGCGAGGTCATGCCGCCTCAGCCGCGCGCCCTGCACGCCGGGCAGCTCCTCCCCCCGCCGCCGCCCCCTCCGCCTCCGCTCCCCAGCCTGGCCACGGGTCGTCTGCGCTACGACCAGGTCGAGGACGTGTTCGACCGCGCCAAGCGGCTCAACCAGCGAGTCGCCTCCTTCGAGAGCGAGCTCAACAAGCTCAGCACCCCCGCGCCGGAACCCGAGCCAGAGCCAGAGCTCCTCGACGAGGGCAGCCAGCTGTTTGGCATGGACACGGACATTCTCTACCCGAACCCCATGTTCGAGACCGAGCTCTGCTCGGTCGACCCCGAGCTCGAGGCCCAGCGGCTGGCTAGGCCCCCGGCCCGCCGTCCAGGCTCGCGCAACTTCGACCCCCGCGACCCCTTCGACCCTCTGGCCCGCGACCCCTTCGCCCAGGCAGGGTTCGATCCCTTCTCGCCCCCCGACGAGGAGCGCCGAGCCAGCTAATTGCGTATCCTTCTTCCTCAACCGAGGAGTGAAGCGATGACCGACCAGCCGCCCCCCCCGCCCGGAGCCCCGCCACCCGCGCCGCAGCCTGGCGGGCCCCCGCCAGCCCCGGCACCCGCCCCAGCGCCTGCCCCCGCGCCTGCCCCCGCGCCTGCCCCCGCTTCGGGTCCGTCGGCGGCACAAACGTTCCAGCATGGCGCCGCCAGCGTGCAGGCCGCGCTCTCGGGCATGCCCATGTCGGCGGACTCGTTGCAGAAGATGCTCGGCGCCAGCGGCAGCCCGCTCTCGACCGCGGGCAAGGCGCTGTTCCTCGTCGGGTTCCTCGTGTTCGGCACCTGCACCTTCTGGCAGAACTGGTCGCGGACCAAGGCCGCCGAGCTCAACGCCTACGCCGAGAGCGTGGAGAACCTCTACTGGCAGATCCCCGAGAAGGAGCCCGACGACCCGCGCTACCCGCCGAACCCGGACTCGAGCAACTACAACTGGGCCTACTGGGTCAAGAAGGACAACGGCGAATACGGCGTCGACGTCCCCGCCTCCGCGACCAAGGAATACGAGAAGCTCAGCGAAGAGGTCAAGGAGCGCGCCGAGGCCTTCAAGGCCGACGAGCGCCGGGAGTACTACGAGACCAAGTTCGAGTTCTGGATGAACAACTACGAGGACTGGCACGAGACGGTCAACGAGGCGCGCGACGCTCGCCGCAACGCCGCCAGCTACCGCAACTCGGCGATCATGGGGGTCAAGGGCTACTTCTTCCGGTGGCTGGGGATCGGCTGCATGTTCCTCGGCATGGCGTTCCTCGCGCTCAAGGGCGAACGCAACGAGCAACTGATCGCAGTGCTGGTGATCGGCCTGGGGCTGGTCCGACTCGTCACCTGACGCCGCTCGCAGAGCAACTGGCGTGAGGAGGGCGGGGGTAATTACCCCGCCCTTTGCGTTGGTTCGTGCCTACTCCTGGCCGGCGAGCCCGGCCTTGGCCCGCGCCCGCAAGCTCCGCAGCCCCTCGGCCCGCGCCGGGGGGAGGTTCGCGGCCAGGGCCAGATCCAGGTCCGCGATCGCTGCCTCCCACTGACCGAGGTTCAGCCTCGTCTCCCCGCGCAGGGCGAGGGCGGTGTAGCTGCGCGGATCGAGCTGCAGCGCGAGGTCGAGGTCGGTGAGCGCGCCGCTGAGGTCGCCGAGGCGACGCCGGGCCATCGCCCGCTGGGTGTAGATCAGTGGGTCCCGCGGTGTGAAGCGCAGAGCGAGGGCGTAGCACTCGAGCGCCTCTTCGGTGCGCTCCAGCGCGAGCAAGGTCCAACCACGTTCGCGGTAGGTGTCCCCCAGAGGCTGGATCGCGATCGCGCGCTCGAACTCGGCCAGCGCCTCCTCGTAGCGCCCGAGGTTGTGCAGCACGGTGCCGCGGCCGTGGTGGGCCTTACGCAGTCCGGGCATGACGCGTAGCGCGGCGTCGTAGTCGGCGAGCGCGCCGCGAGTGTCACCGGTGTAGGCGCGCAGCGCGCCGCGGTTGGTGAGGGAGCGGGCGTCGTTGGGGTCGAGGCGCAGTGCCTGCTCGTAGCAGGCGAGGGCCTCCTCGAACCGGCCCATGCGCTCGAGCGCCGCCCCGCGCCCGGCGTAGGCTTGGACCCGGTTCGGGTCGAGGCGCAGCACGGCGTCGAAGTCGGCGATCGCGAGCTGGTGCTGACCCAGGTTGCCGTGGGTAAAGGCGCGCCCGAGGTAGGCCTCCGTGCTCTGCGGATCGAGGCGCAGCACCTCGTCCAGCTTGGGCAGGGCCTCCTGCCAGCGCTGGGCGTCGACCAGCCGACCGGCTTCGGCCAGCAGACGCACGGCGGCGGCGCGCGCCTCGGGCGTCGACTCGCCCGCCACGTCTCGCGCCGGCGCTTCCACACGCACCCCGCGCGGCCAGCCGGTCTTCTCGGGTGCAGGGTCGGGGTCCACGGTCCGCGGCTGTGGGTGGGGGGCGGGCTCGACCGAAGCCCGCGGAGTCGGAGCCGTGGCGGACCCGGGGTCAGCGTCTACCTCCAGCGCCACCCAGAGCCCGGCGCCGAGAGCGAGGACGATCGCGCCCAGCGCCAGCGGCAGCGCGCGCCTCCCACGCCGCGACCCCACCTTGCCTGCCTCGAGCAGCGCCCGCGCGACCGCCTCCGCCGACCGCGGACGATCCGCAGGGGTCACGCGCAGACACTCCATGCAGAGCGCGCTCAACCATGCCGGCACCTCCGGGCGCAGCCGCCGCGGCGGCGGGATCTGCTCCCAGCGCGCGGGCTCGAGGTATTCCTGCAGCGCCTGCGCTTCGATCGGCTGCCGCCCGGTGAGGCAAGCGTAGAGCACGCCCCCCAGCCCGAAGAGGTCGGTGCGCGGTCCGATCGAGTCCAGCCGACCCTGGGCCTGCTCCGGCGCCCAGTAGCCGGGGGTCCCCTGGAAGACCCCGCTTGCCGTGATCCGGCTGATCGACGAGTCGGCGTCGCGCGCGAGGCCGAAGTCGGTCAGCAGGGCTTGCCCACCGCGGAGGAGCACGTTGCCGGGCTTGAGGTCGCGGTGCAGCACGCCACAGCCGTGCACATAGTCCAGCGCCCGCGCCAGCTGCTGCCCGAACCGGATCGCCTCGTCGATCCCAAGCGGACCGCGCCGCAAGCGCGCCGCGAGGGTCTCGCCCTCGACGTAGTCGAGGGCCAACCAGGGGACCCCCCGCGCTTCGCCTGCGGCGAGGATCGAGACCACGTTGGGGTGCCGCAGCCGAGCCAGGGCCTGGACTTCGACCTGAAACCGCTTGAGGGCGGCCGGGTTCGTCGCGCGCTGGGCCAGGAGGAGCTTGAGCGCCACCTCGCGCCCGTCGGGACCGCGGGCCTGATAGACCACGCCCATGCCACCGCGGGCGACCTCGCGCACCAGCTGATAGGGACCGACGTGCTGCACACCTGGAGGCTAGTGGTCTGTTTCAGTCGAGTCCAGCGGTCCTCGCTTGCCCTCGCCGCCCCTGGCTTCGTTGTTCGTCGATCACAATGTCCCGCTAGTCGTCGCGTCGTCGCGGCGCACCCTGGCGCGGAAGCGTCAGTGGTTCCAGGCGAACTCGGTGCTGTTGACCAGGATCCAGGCGGTGTCGGCGAGGACCTCGGCGCGCTGGCGGTTGTTGCCAGCCGCGTCGAGGTCCGCGAGGAAGAGCTCGAGCTCCTCCTCCGAGGGATGCCGGGTGAGGGTCATCAGGAACAGCGCGTCGAGGGCCTCGCGAGAGTCGGCGGCGAGAGCCGGGATCCGGGTGACCACGGTGAACGGGCTGTCGGTCTTGGTGTTCTCGTGGAACTGCTTCCCGTTGAACAGGTGCAGCCGCTGGAGCAAGTTCTCCTCCTCGACCCGTTCGCTGTCCTTGCCCTCGCCGTGGGCCTTGAGGAAGTCGTTCATGCCGCCCCAGCGAGCCAGGCGCACGAGCTGCGCCCGCGAGCGGTCGTGGGTCCAGAACGAGGTCGCCTGGAACATGCTCGCCCCCAGCGCTCGCGGGCGCAGCTGCTTGAGCGCGTAGGTCGCCCACACCGCCGTCTGCGCCTCCTCGTCGGCGTCCTCCGCGACGGCGGACCCCAGCCGGTAGACCTCCGAGGACACGATCGCGCGGATCAGGCGCTTGAGCTGGTAGCCGTTCTGGACGAAGTCGTCGCAGAGTGCGGCGAGCAGCGGCGCGTCGTCCGGATGCGGGGCGGTGAGGTCGAGGTCGTCCACCGGCTCGACGAACCCGTGCCCCAAGAGCCAACTCCACACCCGGTTCACGATCGCCTTGGCGAAGAAGGGGTTGTCCTTGCTGGTCATGATCTTGGCCAGCTCTTCGCGACGATCGACCTGGTTGGCCGGGGAGATCACGTCACCGGTCAGGAACTCCGGCAGCACCAGGCGGCCGGTCTCGCCGGGAGGCGCGGGGATCCGAATCTGTCCCGCGGGGCGGTCGTAGATCTCGAAGCCGTAGTAGCGGACCTTCTTCTTGCTCTTGCGGGCCTCGC
>Ga0209578_10003085_pt1 | contig 13081 bp, 13 predicted proteins | sample tdAd472_FD_187127 | JGI IMG/M metagenome (GOLD analysis project Ga0209578, IMG submission 187127) | Marine sediment microbial communities from the Atlantic coast under amendment with organic carbon and nitrate - tdAd47.2 (SPAdes)... | ecosystem: Environmental > Aquatic > Marine > Coastal >...
TACAAGAGGAAGTGTTAGACGCTGCGGTTTATCTTGAGAAAATAATAGAGCTTAAACACCAGACCTTTGAACTTCTCTATAACGTAACAACAACAAATGAGGAACTATTCAATGTTTAAATGTGATGTATAAAAAATTTATTCTAATATTTTGTTTCTTGTTAGTTTCTAATTTGTCGTTCATGCAATCAATTGAACCTAAAAAAATACATAAATCTTCAACATATAAAAAATTCATGATCTCTAATTGTTTAGACTTAACTCTAAGGTTTGAACACGATAGTTTAATACACTTATAATATGTACGCAATAGAAATAATGATAGATGGCACCCCCTACGGAATAACGATCAAAGCGAAATCCTATGAGGAAGCACTAAGAAAGATTGAAGGCGCGACAATTAGCGTTTTAGGTGAATCAATCGAAACAGGTGAAATAAACGAGATGACAGACGGGATTTTTCCCTGGCGTTACGATATAGGAGAGGCGTAAGAAAAGGCTTAAACTGGGCACCGCTACCGCTTACAGGACAAGCATATCCGAGCTTATTAAATTAAGTTCGGATTTTTTTTTATTTTTTTTTGTAAAAAGTTTGGAATAAACCTAAAATTTTATATCTTTGTACTATCTATTTTAAATATGCAAAAATATGATTTATAAGATCGTATTTCAATAAAATGATTCAAAACGCCAATTTTGAGTCATTTTTTTTTTGCTTCAAATTGTAATTTCTTTACAAAATTAACAACATAACAATAGACTGTTTGCGAATTTAATAATAAAATCTTATTTTTGTTTTTATTTTAATAATTTTAAACAGTCCAAGCAAGGGAAGCAAGGACATAAACCATAAAAAATATGTCATACCTTTGCGGTACAATACCATCCGAGCTGCCAGACTTGGCGGCTCTAAATTGTGAAAGATTAGGTCAAATTCAAAAAATAATCTTTCAACGAATCTATTCAACAGGCACAACAAAAAACAGCCTAACAATTGCATCAACAGACCCTAACCTTTTAGCTACTTGGACGACATTATTGACAGCATCGGACGGTACAAAGGCGGTAATTACACCAACTCTAAACGCTGCACAAATCGAAGCGGGTGAAGCAATTGAAGTAGGAGGAAGCCCCCTTAATATTCCTTCGGTAGTAGGTGCGCAACCTTCAGTATATGATTCACATATTCCAAATGCGCGTCAGGATCTTATTGAGGACTTAAAAGCATATGCGAAAGAAGCTAACGTAGGCGGTGCAGGTGCTTTAGGCGTTTATTTTGTCAACACAAACGGGAAAATCTTTGGAATTGCTGACGACGTTGAAACGGCAACTACTTTTCAACCGATTCGCGTTTATTCTCTTTTCGTAGGAGACAAGACAACTGGCAACATTGAAGATAACGACAAAAACGCAGTCAAATTTTACTTGCCTCAAAATTGGTCAGATAAGTTGTATATGGTTACACCTTCTGATTTTGATGCTAATTCTGATTTGATTAATTCGTAAAAATATGCCTAAGGTAACATTAAAACATCCTATTAATTCAGACTTTTCCTGTTCGGTTGAACACGCAAAGAAAATATTAAACCGACCGAAAAACGGGGGCGGATGGGAACCAAAAACAAGAAAAGATTCTGAATTATTAGGGCTTGTTAAACCAGCGAAAAAAGCACAAAAAGATGGCATTGGAAAGGAATCAGATTCAGGAAATAATAAAACATCCTCCGAAAAGCAAGACCAAAAGCCTAGCAATTGAACACGAAAACCGTGTAAGATTTCACAGCGAAACGACGATTGGACGGATGGACACCTCCAATGCAATTAACGAGTATTTCCGTTATGTGCAGAATGTGTTAAAAAGGTCTGATAAATTTTCAATGTTTTTACATCTTTTCCGCTATCCTCTTGACACAGTAACAGTGACGGAGGAAATATACAAAGCATTAGAAAAAGTTTATCAGGGGCAAAACCCTGTTTATGACTATGGTTTTGTCTCTGATGAACTATTAGAGGATTGGACGGAATACAGGGAAGAAACTGAACAGGATGATTTTTGGAGGTATGAGGCATGGGACGCAATGAAGACACAAATTAATAGTGTTATGATTGTTGACGTCCAAACAATGCAAGAGGGTAACCGTCCTAATCCTTATACTTATTTCTTGAATCTTTCTGAAATTATATTTTGTGACACGAAAGAAGGTGAAATACAAAGTATAGCTTTCTGGAACAATAGAGAGGATAAAGAAATTGCCTTTTTTGATAGTGAAAAATATTGGTTATTTCGGGTAAATGATTCAAACGACATACAGGAAGTACTATCGGAAAGTGAACATGAATTAACCTATTGCCCCGCGCGTTTTTTCTGGTCAACACCAAAAAGTAATTATCAAAAAGAAATTAAAAAAAGTCCTATTTCTAACTACTTAGGTAAGTTAGATTGGCTTTTGTTTTATTCTATTTCAAAAAAACAACTCGATACATACGGATCATACCCTATTGTTTCGGTGTTTAGAACTGATTGCGACTACGTAAACGAAAAAACAAATGAAGAGTGTAGAGGTGGATTCCTTCAGAATTCAGACGGTAACTACATCCTACTATCTGACCGAACGCATGGGACGGCACAGGTTAAAGAATGTCCCGTTTGCGCAAAGACATCATTAACGGGTGCAGGTTCAAAAATAATAATAGACCCTCCAAGCCCTGAAAATGATAACGCCGATTTAAGAAACCCCGTTAGTTTTCACCAAATAGATAGGTCTATATTAGACTATAATGTTGAGGAACTAAAAAGAATTGAAGGAGAAATAATTTCAGGAACCACGGGTGGATCTATTGAATCAATTAATAATAAGGCTGTTAATGAAAAACAAGTAATGTCGTTATTTGAAGGGCGAAAAGCAATACTTCAAGACATTCAAGAAAACCTAGAACGGGCGCGAAGCTGGAGTGATAAAACTCAATGCCTTTTAAGATATGGGTCAGAATTATTTTTGAATTGTTATATAAACATGGGTACTGAATACTTTCTGTTTTCAGAAACTCAATTGTTAGAGCTTTACGAATTCGCAAAAAATAAAGGGTTTTCGCATATTATTTTAGATTATTTACAGGATCAATACTTTAAAACAAAATACAGAAACAACAAAGAGGAATTGAATAGAGTAAATATTTTGTTAAACTTAGAACCCTATCGACATTTAACTACAAAAGAGGCGCAAAGTTTAGGCGTTTTTGATGATAAAGAATTAATTTTAAAAGCTAATTTTTCAAGCCTAATTCAAAGGTTTGAGCGTGAAAATACTTTAATAACTGATTTTGGTAGCGGGATAAATTTTAATGAAAAAATAAACAGGATTAAAAACACTTTGTTATCTTATATCCAACTGCCTACTCAACAAATATAAATGAATAATGATGGAAATAGAAACAACGGCGAAGGAAACGAAGCCAACAACCAGAGCGACGAAACCAATGAAGCGAGGGTATAAGCCCGCAAAAGGCGAGGAAAATACAGTAATTGTTAAACTTCGTGTAAAGGGTTTTAATCCCGAAACAGGTGAGCCAATTGGAAAGCCTTATGTGTATAAGACAGATGTAAGGTTCTGGAATCAAAACTTTTTACCTCACATGGAATCACAAGGGCTTGAAGTTATAGAAGTATTAAATTTGCCCAAAGGAGCAAATAAGCCATCAAAATAAATAATTATATTTTTCTATAACCAAAAAAATGAATGTATGTTAACAGTTGATTTGTTAAAACAGAATGAAATTTTAAAAAGCCTGGATGATAATGTTCTTCAGGCAATTGAAAAATTAAGTGCAAACGATGAAAATGCGGTAATCGCTAGAAAGGTTCGGGAGACTTACGATAATATAGATAAGAAGGTTTCGGAGCTTTCAGGATTGAACAAGGGTATTAGTGAAAAAACTTCTGATTTCACTGCACGTGCAATAAGTGAGGCACAAAAAACAGGCGGTGATTCTAGTACGTTAAAAGGTGAAATTGAAACGCTACGGACACAAAAACAAGACCTTGAAAGTAGGTTGAAAAACAGTGCGGGCGATGAAGGGTTAAAACGTCAATTGACAAAATTGGAACAGGCGGTGAACGACAAAGAAAAAACTATTCTCGATTTACAGGGTCAAGTCCAAAACGTTGCAAAAGAATATGAGGGTAAATTAACAAAAGCACAAGAGGATAATTTAAGGTTAGGACTTGATTATCAATTTGAAAAGGCTATAACGGGTGTTAAGTTTGCTAAAAACATTCCAGAGGCAGCAATTAAAGCAAGTTTAAAGGCTGCAAAGCAAAACGTATTAGAAAAGGGTACGCCTGAATTTTTCGAGGACGCTACGGGCTTTAAAAACGTCCGTTTTCGTGACGCTCAAGGCATGGTGATTAATAACCCTGAAAACCTTCAAAACCCTTTCACACTTCCTGAACTTTTAACAAAAGAGTTGCAAAGTTTTGGGATAGTAGAAGAAGGGCGAGTACAGAACGGTGCAGGAACGCAAGCGGGAAAAAGCGCACAGAATAATTCTGTAAACATAACAGGAGCAAAAACAAAATCAGAGGCTTCTTCGCTTATTAAAGAAAGCTTAATGAGTCAAGGAATCTCGACAAGTCATCCAGAATACCAGGCAAAGTTCGACGAAGCGTATAAAACGCCTGAAATTGAATCTTTGCCTTTACGGTAGGAAAAAAAAATAGGGAAACTTTAGGATGAAGTTTGAAGATTTTTTTATTTTTTTAACACGAAAAAATGTCATTAGTAAACACATTGGCGCAAGAATTTAGAGTTGCGTCACCGAATTTTGACAAATTTGAATTTAGAATCCGCCGAGCGGGTGTTTTGGATACTTTTTTAAGACAAACTAATTCAAATGCGTCTTTTATTACCCCTGAATTAGCTCAAAGAGCGTTTAATTCAATCGGGCATACATTAAAAATTCCTGTAATTGATTACAAGGACGTAACAATCAGAACAACACGACCTGTGACTATTGCAGCTGATGAAAATACGTCTGATTTTTACACGGTTTCTTTCTCAACATTGGCTTACGGTTTCAAAATGTATCCTTCTTTGTATCATAACAATGATATAGGGTATCAAAAGGATTTCAATAAGAAATTTGAGGCAATGTTAGTGAAAATGATTGCAACTTTGGAAGGTCAAGGCGTTACAGCTTTGGATGCTGCTAAAACGCAAGTAATCAACCAAATTTCAGGAGGTCACACTTTTGCATCTGATGTACTAAGTGAAACAGGTACGGGAGATTTAAATTCTTCTTACATTTTACACGATTTAGAACCAATCATGGAAGGTAACGACTATCTTTCTATGGGTATGGATGTTGTTGGAAATCACCAATTACACGGAATCTTAAATCGAATGGAAGGATTTGGAGAATTCAATCAAGAGGATAAAACACTTTCCTTTGAAAACAAATCTTTTGCCTTTTCTCGAAACATCACAAATGCAGCATTGAAGGACGCTACTGGGTACGCAATTTCTGACGGTCAATTAGGCGTATTAACACGCGTTGAACGTGATAGCTTATACGGTACAACTTCAAGAACTGGACACGAATGGGATACTATTGTAATGCCAGGTTTAGGACTTGAAATCGGAACTTACTACTACGAGGAAGTAGTAGATGGTTCAACTGTTGCGGGTGCTGCATCTGCTGACATGACAAGAACAAAAGCTGAAGTATTTGATTTTGCTTTTGATATTGCTTTTGTTACAGCATACAATAGCGATTTAACGACAATTCCTTCAGGTATTGTGAAATTTGATATTGCAACAGCATAAAAATTCATTCATTGGTTATAGAGGTCAGGCGTAAGGGTGTGCGCCTGACCTTATTAATACTTATTTCAATGTATAACGCAACAACAATCAAAAACAATTTATTAGGGCTTATCGGATGGCGGCAAAATTGGGATTCAAGCGGCACACAATTGATGTCAATGACGACAACTGACAGCGGCTTATATTACAATGATGTTCATCCATTAGTTACTATTGAAAATTTAGAATCCATATCAAAAGAGTTTTCACGTTATACGGTAGCAGCTTGGGATATTTCAACAACTTACGAACAGGGTGCTTTTGTGAGTTACAGCGGGAATATTTATAGATGTGTAAGCGAAATAATTACAGAACTTCCAACCAACACAACGTATTGGAGGGAAACCAATTTTTTTACAGAATGGTTAAGAGATTTCACAGAATCGGCAATAGTTGAAAGTGTTCAAGATTGGATCACAACAAAGGCAAATTTGAAAACGGCAGGGAACTTATTAGAGCGTGATACATTATTTTATTCATCGGGTAATATGCTCAACGAACTACAAGCGAACAAAGGGAAAATTGTTGGCTTTGAAATAATACCTAAGCGTTCAAAGTCTTTGCAAGTTAAAATCAATTCAATTGCCTTACAATTTGACACAAATCAGGACATAACAATAAGGGTCAAAGAATCGGGAAGTATTAACGATTTTCAATCAGAAACATTAAGCTATACGGGCGAGGGAGCGCAACAATGGTTTACTGTTGATTGGACTTTAGACGGTTCAAAATCTTATTGGATTTGTTACGATGAGGACGCAATAACTGGACAGTCTGTTAATTCAATCAAAGATTATGGTTTTCATAGACAAGGCATTGACACTTTCCCGACGGGGAAATATTACAAATGTACAGCATTTGAAAACGATGCAACATTAAGTGCCTCAACTATTTTTGATTTGTCCGATAATGTTTATCACTTAGATTCAAATTATGGATTAAACCTAAAACTAACAAGTGAATGTGATTATACTGAATTGATTACAGAACAAAAACAGATTTTTAAAACTTTGATTTGGAAAAAAATTGGTATAAAGGTTCTTCAAGCACTTGCGTATAATGCAGAGGCTAGAATAAACAGGAACGAAAGGAATATCGATTTCAACCAAATTCAATTTGAAATAAACGGAGACACACAGGGGAAAAAACAAGGTCTATTAAACGACTACTCAAACGCCTTAAACGCTATTTCTTTTGATACTACTATGATTGACAAAATTTGCCTTCCTTGTCGAAAGACGGGGGCAAAAATTGGAACAGTTTGGGGTTAAAAACATTGAACAAACATATTAACATTTTAATCCTGAAATTTAATGAAATTTACAACATTTTTACTACTTATGTTTTCAAGTTTAAAAGGAATAATTTACGGTTACTCACTTGCGGTTTTTGCTTGGGTAGCCTCTTTCATTATACCTATTCAGTCGTTTTTAATTTTTACGGTTTCCCTCGTATTCATGGATATGGCGTCTGGTATTTTAGCGGCAATAAAAAGAGGGGAAAAAATAAACTCTAGGGGTCTTAGCCGCACGATAACAAAATGTATTTCTTATTTTATGGTGATATTGAGCTCACAAGGGTTTGTTAATGTTTTCAGCGTAACAGATTATTTAACATGGGCCATGGCTTTTTTAATCACAATAACAGAGTTTAAAAGCCTTATTGAAAACGTTGAACAAATTACGGGAACAGAAATTTGGAAAACAATAAGCGAGTTAATGCCAAAAATCAAAACAGGTAAATGACGCTTGATAAAAAAATAAAGCAATTAGAGGAAGCACAAAAAAGTATTAATAAGACAGTGTTAGACATTGTTAAGGATTATGAGGCGGAGGTATTGGATTTGAACACTGACGACCAGCTTTTTGATAAAGGTATTGATTCGGACGGGCAAAGCATAGAACCAGAATATAGAGGATTAACGATTTCAATTAAGGGTATTAAAGGTCAACCGACAAACCGTGTAACATTAAGAGACACGGGGGATTTTCACAGGTCTTTTGATATTGAATATTTTAAAGATTCCTTTGCTATATTTGCAACAGATTCAAAAACTAAGAAATTAGAAAGGAAGTACGGGAAAGCAATTACAGGATTGACAAAAGAAAGCATTAAGGAATTGAGGGAAATAATTAATGATGATTTATTTGAAAGCATTAAAAAACAAATTCAATGATAAGTAATCCAAGTTTACCGCTTTTAATTAATTCACGAAGGCTTGATTTTGTCCTTGCTGAAATTAACACTATTCTATCAACTAATTTAAGTTGGCTAACGGGCACTTATGGACGCGCTGAAAGGATTAGTCATAACGAGATTAAAAAGACCTTAGAACCCGTTGTATATACGTCAGAAACAAGGAAAAAGGAATATATCTCCTTACTTCCTGATTCGCACTTGGGTAATTATTGTTTTTTTGATATTGAGGACGGGGAAGAGTTGGAATGGATGCAGGAACATTCATCAAAAACGACTGTCAACTTTGGATTAGTTTTTTGGTTCAACATTGAGGATGTATATCCTAATAATTACTCAAATAAGACTTTAGAAAACATAAAATCTCATATTATTGATGTCTTAAAAACAAACACGTTGACAAGTGCGCACATCAACATAAATAAGATATATCAAGACCCTGAAAATGTTTTTAGCGATTACACAACAGAGGACGAAAGAACACACTTTTTAATGCGTCCCTATGGCGGGTTGAAAATAGAGGGAACGTTAAAATATTGGGCGGATTGTGATGTATCTGTAACGCCTTACAATATTGAAACAGTAGGAAGGTTTCAAAGTCTTGCGGATGCTGAGGCAAACAATGTACAAGATGATGAGTATTTTATTATTTTGCCCGCAAATCCTGAAGGGATGACTTCCTACGTTGTTATTCAATATAATCCTAGTGTTACTTTTTCAAATGATGTAGAGGCGTTTCAGGCATTAGGATACAATTCCTTTTATGCTGTTGCGGAGGATAACCCATACGGATTGACAAAAGGTGTTTTAAGAGTTTTGGTTAGGAACTCAGCGATATATTCAGATGATACGGACGCTGAGATTCACGGGATTAATGCAAATGAATTATATACTTTCAATGCTTTAGCTTTTGGAGGTTCAAACCTAATAAAAGAAAGACAATAAATGCAATTTATCAGATTAAACGGGAATTACATTGAGTTATACGATTCTATAAGAGAGTTGCCAGTTTATAATTTCAATGAATATAACAGATACTTGATGTTAGACTCAGGGATTGGTTCAGGCGGTGAGGCAATTGGTAAAAAAATAGGCAAAGTGATGGCTTATTTGAATATGAAAAACATAGAGGATGCAAGTAAGGAGCTACAAAACCTTTATCATTCATTAACTTTTACGATTAGCGCAACCAACCCGAAAATGTATTCTTTTTGTGTGTTGATTAAAGCGATTAATGGAAAACAGTTTGGAGATGATTTGAGTAAAGAAAGATTAGATGAAACAATAAAAGCACTAAGTAAAAAGGGGTTGACTTTTGACAAATTGTGTGGTTTTTTAGATTCAGTAAAAAAAAAATTGATAGCGAGTTTGAAACCTTTTTTCCGAAGGTCGGCGGTCTTGCGATCAACATAGAAAACTTTTCATTATTAAAAAAACGAATTTCAATAGCATTAGACGAAATAATAGAGGGCGAAACAAAGGAAGAAACAAGGGAAAGAATAGACGCTGAGATAATGAGGATAAACAAGCCTAAACTATACGCAATTGAGGAAATAAGACAAATAAAGGATTTTGAAAAAATGTGTGTTGTCGTTTCTAAGTATTCAAACAAAGACCCTAAAAAAATGACTGTGTTAGAATATTTTCAAACATTAGACGTGATTCAGGAACAAATGAAAAAAAGTAAATAATGGCGAATCCTATCAAGACTTCTGACATACTTCAAGACGACGGCGCGATACAATCGGCAATCGACCAGCTAAAAGCATTTGAAAAGCAGGCTGTTGATTCTATGTCTAAGGTCAAGGAAGAGGCAAAGAAGTTGAAAAAAGAAATGAATGGCGTCAACACGACAACGGCAAGAGGACGAGAGGAGACAGAAGAAGCTGCAAAAAAGACCGATGAAATAGCACGCCGATATAAAAAATATCAAGATTCCTTAACAGAAACAGGGCAAGAAATAGCTGCTTTAAAATTAGCTCAACAGCAACTTAATCAAGTAAATAAATTAACGGCGAAACAAAACTCAGCATTAGAAGGGTCTTATAATGATCTTTCTGCACAATTAAGCCTTTTAAAAATCAGGTGGAAACAATTAAGCGAGGAAGAAAGGGAAAACGGCGAGGAAGGGAAGAAGTTAACAAAACAAATCAAAAGCGTAAACGACGAATTAATAAAATTAGACAAGTCGGTAGGGGTAGCATCTAGGAAAGTAGGTAGTTACAAAGAGGCAATTGAGGAAGCGACGGCGGCAAGCGGTAGTTTTAACGGCGTTTTAAATCTAATTAGAAAGAATCCTATTATTGGAGTTTTAGCTGCGTTTGTGGGCGTTGTAGGGGGATTATTCAAAGCTTTTTCTAAGTCTGAAAAGGGTGCAAAATTATTTAATAAGGCGGCTGGAGTAATGGATGCTGTATTATCAAATATTGTGGAAATATCTGTTCAAGTTTACGAAAAATTAGAAGCGGCATTTAAAGACCCTTTAGGCTCATTAAAAGAATTTGGTAGGACAATTACAACACAGTTAACAAACAGATTAAAAGGAACTTTGGAGTTAGTTGTTGGCTTAGGAAAAGCAATAGGCAATACCTTAGTTCTTGATTTTGATGCTGCAAAGAAAGCAGCGAAAGAAGCAGGCGAGGCATTTATAAAGGTAACGACAGGATTAGACAAAGAGCAACAAGATGAATTTATTGATAGTGTCAAAGAACTAACTAAACAAATAGAAAAGGAAGCTGACGCCTTTGCGAAACTATACGAAAGACAACGGCAAGTTAGAAAAGTTACACGGGCATTAAATATAGAGGTTTCAGAATTAGCGGCACAAGAGGCGATATTAAGCCAAAAGGCGGGCGATACGACTTTAGGATTTGAAGAACAAAAGAAAGCCGCTGAAGAGCTTGAAACAATCCTAAAAAAGAAAGGTGAAACAGAAATAAAACTTGCTAAAAATAATTTATCTTTAATCAACACAGAAATAAAATTAAGGCGGGCAAATAAAGAAGATATTGAGGACTTATTAGATACACAAGCGCAAGCAATTCAAACATTAAAAGAGGCGGAAACATCCTTAACGGTTTCTTTACTTGAAAATGCAAGAGAGCGACGGGAAATAAAAAGAGATGAATTTGAAAGGGAGTTAGATTTTGCGATTGATGTTGCAGACGCTCAATTAAGGCAAAATGAAAGAATTGCAAAGTCAGACAACACGACTTTTAAGGAGCGCGCGCAATTACTTGATGAAAATAAAGAAATAAACGAAAAGGCTTTTCAAAGTCAAATAAATTTAATTGAAGACTATACTGGTAAAAAACTAGGATTAGATCAACTATCAAAAGAAAGCGATGAAGCATTAATCAGAGAAAGGTTAAAAGGGTTTGAGTTAGATGATATATTACAAGGTCGTATTTTAGAGGTTATTAAAGAAAGGAAAGCAGCGACACAGGATTTAGTTGAGTTGGAGGAGGATTTGACGAAGTTAAAGCAAAAGCAAGAAGATCAAGACGCTTTAAGTTTAAGTTTAGGATTTTTCGATGATGTAAAAAAAGTTAAAGCGGAAATCAAGGAAGATAAAGGAGATGAGCCAGATTCTATTTTTGACCTTCTAGGAATCAACATCAAACCTGAACAACTAGAGGCATTATCCACTGCGTTTGATTTCGCAAAAAATCAATTATCTTCGTACCTTGAAAAAAGGAAAGAAATAGCAGGGCAATTAGTCCAACAGGCTAATAATGAAGTCGCGGCGGCTCAAAGATCATTGCAGGCTGAGATAGAAAGCAGAAACGCGGGTTTTGCTAACAATGAACAATTAGCAAGGCAAGAGTTAGACGCGGCAAAGAAAAGACAAAAAGAGGCATTGAACGAACAAAAGAAAGCACAACAAGAGGCACAAAGAATACAAGCCATTGAACAGGCTGGAAACTTAGTTACGGCGGCGACGGGTCTCTGGGCACAATTAAAACTAAAGGCATTGCCAGCTATTGGAATTATGTTTGCTTCCTACCTAGCTGCAAAAATTAAAGCAAATCAATTAACAAAAAAGAAATTCGGGAAAGGTACCTATCAGGAAATTAATTGGGGGGCTAGTCACGAAAGCGGAAATGATATTGATATTGGATTAACAAGGGACGGGCGGCAAATGATGACAGTAGAAAAGAACGAAAGTTTTGCGGTATTCAACAAAAGAGCTGTTAAAAAACACGGTTCTAAACTCAAGCAATTAGTTGAGCAAATAAACACAGGTCAATTTAAAGGATGGGGTGAAACGGTATCGGATGCAGCAAACACCCCGATTTTAAATATTCAAAGTTCTAATAATACGGACACTCAAAAAATGGAGGAACATTTGAAGGCAATCAGCGATAATACGGGTAGAAAGTATTCAGCAAACGGTAAAATTGAATGGTACAAAAACCACAAAATAATTTATAATTGATGACAAGTTTTCGGTGGAAAATAGAAATTAATGCAGTTGAATATGATGTCTTGACAACACAAGCTGGGGACTTGTCGTTGAACGTCAAGAAAGAAAAAGGTAAATGGTATTATAGAGAAACTTTGTCAGGTGGTTTAAAATTTGTTAGAGGTGATTTTGATAGGATAAATGATGCAGCGTTTAGTACTCAGTTTTTTGCGATATTAGAAAAACAGGAAACTTTTGGCGGTGCATGGGTTGAACGTTGGAGGGGTGAATTCTATAAAACGGATTGTGAATTTGATAATGATGAACAAAAAATAACTGTACAACCGCGACCGCTTGACAAATACACTGACTTTCTAGGATCGTTTAATAAGGAAATAAATATAATTGATTTAGCCCCAGAACGAACACCTATTAATTTAGTGGTGCCTGGTCTGATTCAATTCTATATAAAAGGGAATAATTTTCTAACAAATATAACAAGCGGGGTTAGTTGGGAGCAACCTGTTGACGATAATTCTATAACTAGTGCGGATCTTCAAAACGTTCATAAATTCTTTTCTTATGCTGATGCTGCATTGACAAATACTTTTTTCTTTCCA
>Ga0209578_10003091_pt1 | contig 13065 bp, 9 predicted proteins | sample tdAd472_FD_187127 | JGI IMG/M metagenome (GOLD analysis project Ga0209578, IMG submission 187127) | Marine sediment microbial communities from the Atlantic coast under amendment with organic carbon and nitrate - tdAd47.2 (SPAdes)... | ecosystem: Environmental > Aquatic > Marine > Coastal >...
TCACGCAGGTCGATAGATAGAGATTTTACCATAGAGGCTGGCCTCCTTTTCCAGCTTCTATCTTGAATCACATTATGACCTCTTTGGGAATCCCTAAAATGAATCTATTTGATGTGACCTTGCTCTAGCTATATTCAAACATGGATTCCGTTCCCTCGCGGCTCATCGCCGCTCGCCCGGAATGACGATAAAATATCTTTTTCAACAGCCTGTTAGAGCGTGTCCGGGCGCAGCCCGTGATCCGGGAGGGACCATGATCACGGGGTATCTTGATATCGGGATGGATTCCCGATCGGGGTCGGGAATGAGGCTGGTGAGGGCAGCCAAGATAAAGGAGTTTCCGCTCGGGAGCTACTATTCTCCGCGGGTGACGGCGAAAGGGGGCGCAATCTACTTTCGCTCCCAGTCTGTCGCGCCGTCGGACGAGTGATGAAACAAACCTTTTTAAGTTCGTTATTACAAATATACATATCCACATTCTTCCACTATACTCAAAAGAGAGCATATGATGCATGTCACAATCAAAACGGGGAGAGAAAATCATGGGATGGAAAGGGACAATGCGGTCTATAGCTGCCGCCTCGAGAGCCGCAGAACGAGATGCAGAACGCCGCCGTAAACTGGCTTTAAAAGAACAAATGGCCGCTGAAGCCGCTGATGCAGTAGAAAATTGGGAAAATCATATTGATGATATCCTTAATATTCATACTGAACTTAGTGACACTATAAACTGGTATGAAATAGCAAATACTCCAAAACCACTAACCCCAGTTCTAGATACAAAACACGAAGATAACGCTAGAGCTTCTCTTAAAGCATTTAAGCCTAGTTTTTTTGACTTTTTTCGAGGAGGTTCTGAAAAAATCAAAAACAGACTGGTTATTCAATTAGAAAAAGCTCCCGCAAAAGATAAACATGATTATGATATTGCTATACAGGGGTATTCTAAAGCACTTTCAGACTGGCGAAATGATACAAAACTAGCTAGAGAACTTCTCGAAGGAAAAACAAGTGCAATAAAAGAAGTCATAGAAGAAATGCAAGCGTTATCTTCTGAAAATTTGATTGGGTCTAATATCCGTTTTATCATTCAGGACAAATATCTACATGCAAGACCAGAAGTGCATTCAGACGAAATCATTCCTAATTATAGGCTCAAGCGACTTGCAAGCGGTAAATTATCAGAAACTAAAATGCCAACAGGACAATTCAATGAATTATATCAGGACTATATCGCTAGTGTAGCATTAAAGGTTGCTGGTGAACTATTCCAAATAACTCCCCTAAATGAGATTTACGTTACTTGCGAATCTAATATGCTAAACTCACAAACCGGCCACATGGAACGCGTACCTATTTTATCGGTTCAATTTATTCGTGACACCTTTATGAAACTCAATTTAGAGCGAATTGATCCATCTGATTCAATAAGAAACTTTAATCACAACATGAACTTCAAAAAGAACACTGGTTTTTCCGCAACATCTTCTTTGAAACCGAATGACTAAATTAAAAGTTAGCCATCACTTAAATAGCCGCTACTCAATAGAAAAGTATTGCGCATGCTACACACAGACAAAAGAAAAATTTACCTCTGATACTGTAACAATATATGTGATTTTTACTTCCGCTCCCAGCTCGTGCCGTCGGGGCCGTCAAGCAGGGCGACGCCCTGTTCCGAAAGCTCGTTGCGGATTTCATCGGCGCGGGCGAAATCCTTCGCGGCTTTCGCCGCGGCGCGTTCCGCGATCAGCCCCTCAATCTCCGCTTTGCTGATCGCATCCTTATCCGCGCTCCCGGCGAACCAGTCCTCTGAACTATGCTCCAAAAGCCCCAGCAGGTTGGCCGCCGCCTTCAGTTGCCGTTTCGCCTGATCATCCTCCGCCGCCGCCTTCGCCAGGGTGTTCAGTTCGGCGAAGGCTTTCGGCGTGTTCAGGTCATCACGCAGGGCGTCCAGAATGGCGCCCGGCACGGCAACCTCCCCCGCCGCATCAACGCCTTCGGTCAGGCGATACCAGCGGTCGAGTTGACGCCGGGCCTGGCGGATGCCTTCGCGGCTGAAATCAACCGGCTGGCGGTAATGGGCGCTCAAGAGGCACATGCGGACCGCCTCGCCCCGGCCGGGGAATTCTTCCAGCAGGTCATGGACGGTGACGAAATTGCCGAGAGACTTCGACATTTTTTCGCCATCGACCGTCAGATAGCCGTTATGCAGCCAGTAATTGGCCAGCGGCGCGCCGTCATGGGCGCAGCGGCTCTGGGCGATTTCATTTTCATGATGGGGAAAGATCAGATCGAGCCCGCCGCCATGAATATCAATCGTCTCGCCGAAATTATCCTCGATCATGCAGCTGCATTCCAGATGCCAGCCCGGCCGCCCCCGGCCCCAGGGACTGTCCCAGCCCGGCTGGTCGTCGGTCGACGGTTTCCACAGGATAAAGTCGCCGGCCGCTTTCTTGTAAGACGCCACATCGACCCGGGCGCCGGCCAGCATTTCCTCCAGCTTGCGGCCCGACAGCTCGCCGTAATTTTCCATACTGGCGATTGAGAACAGCACATGGCCGTCCTGCACGTAAGCATGGTCCTTGTCAATCAGGGCGGACGTCATGGCGATCATCTGGGCGATATAGTCGGTGGCTTTAGGCCGCACGTCCGGCAGTTTCGCATTGAGCGCCGCCATGTCCTCTTCATAAACCTGAGTGTATTTTTCAGTAATCTCCGCAATGTCGCCGCCGCTTTCCCGCGCCGCCTCGATAATCTTGTCGTCAATATCGGTGATATTGCGGGCGTAGGTGACCCGGGGGAAGTCATGGCGCAACAGCCGCACCAGCAGGTCAAAGACCACCACCGGCCGGGCATTGCCGACATGGGCGAAATTATAGACCGTCGGCCCGCAGACATAAATCGTCACATGATCGGGGTCGATCGGGGTGAAGACTTCCTTCCGTTTGCTCAGGGTATTGAAAAGCCTCAACGTCATGCGGTTTTCCCCTCAAGCCGGGCGCGAACGATTTCGGGATCAATCAGCGGCAGCAGCGCGCCCATCTCCGGCCCGTGATCCATGCCGGTGATCGCCTGACGCAGCGGCATGAACAGCGCTCTGCCTTTGGCACCGGTCTTGTCCTTGATTTCTGTGGTCCAGGCTTTCCAGGTGGCCCCGTCCCATGGGGCCGCCGGCAGCAGCGCCGCCGCCTGATCGGTCAGGGATTTGTCGCTGATTACGGGCTCAAGCGGTCCTTTAACAATTTTGGCCAACCCATCCATATCGCTTAATTTATCAATATTACCCCGGCCAATATTCCACAATTCCTCAGGAACCTCCGGCAGGCGGTCGACGACCGCGGCGTAAGCCGTCTGATGCAGGATCTTGGCGTTGAGAACCTCCAGGTCCTTCGGGTCGAATTTCGCCGTCGAACGGCTGTATTTGGCGAAGTCAAAGCCCGCAATCAATGGCTCGAGCGTGGTCATCGGTTCAATGGGATCGGACGAGCCGAGGCGCGCCAGCAGGCTGTTGATGCTCATGGCCTCCAGACCGTCTTCTTCCCGATAGGACTGGATGCTGGCGGTGCCGAGGCGCTTTGAAAGTCCTTCGCCGCCGGCGCCGGTCAACAGGGAAAAATGAGCATATGCGGGCGCCCGGCCGCCCAGGGCCTCGAACAACTGGGTCTGAACGGCGCTGTTGGCGGCGTGATCCTCGCCGCGCATGATATGGGTGATGCCGAAATCGATGTCATCGACCACCGACGGCAGGGTATAGAGGAAGCTGCCGTCTTCGCGAATCAGAATCGGATCGCTGAGCGCCGCAAGGTCAAAGCTCAACCGCCCCTTGACCAGATCGTCCCATTCGACCCGCGCCGGCAGATCAAGCCTGAACCGCCAGTGCGGGCGGCGTCCTGAAGCATCATAGGCGGCGATTTCCGCCGCCGACAGCTTCAACGCGGCGCGATCATAGACCGGCGGCCTGCCCTGCCCCAGCTGAATTTTACGTTTCAGTTCAAGTTCCTGCCCGGTTTCATAGCAGGGATAGAGACGCCCGTCGGCCTTCAATTTCTCAACCGCCGCCTCATAACGCTCAAAGCGGTCCGACTGGCGGGCCTTTTCATCCCAGGCGAGCCCGAGCCAGGCGAGGTCCCGTTCAATGGCCGCGGCGTATTCCGCGGTCGAGCGGGCGACATCGGTATCATCAAGGCGGAGCAGGAAACGGCCGCCCTGCTGGCGACAGAACAGCCAGTTGACCAGCGCGGTGCGCACATTGCCGACATGGAGCAGGCCGGTGGGGCTGGGGGCAAAACGGACTTTTACGGTTTGTGTCATCTGTTCTTCTCGTTATCGGGCCCTCACCCTATAATCGGGCGTTACGGAACCCGTTGGTAATCGGGTAACGGCGATCGCGGCCAAAATTGCGCCGGGTGAGTTTCACGCCGGGCGGGGCCTGTCGCCTTTTATACTCCGCGATGTATAACAGATGTTCAACCCGTGCAACAGTTTCTATTGCATGTCCTTTCGCCACGATCTCATCGACATGCATTTCTTCCTCAATCAGGCATTTCAGAATATCGTCCAGCACCTCATAGGGCGGCAGGCTGTCCTGATCTGTCTGATCCGGGCGCAGTTCGGCCGTCGGCGGCTTTATGATGATATTTTCCGGCATCACCTGGCCTTTGGGGCCGAGGCCGCCGGCGGGATGGCTTTGATTGCGCCATTCGCTGATCCCGAAAACATCCGTTTTATAGAGGTCCTTCAACACCGAATAGCCGCCGCACATGTCGCCATAGAGCGTGGCGTAGCCGACCGACATCTCTGATTTGTTGCCGGTGGTCAGCAGCATATAGCCGAATTTGTTGCTGAGCGCCATCAGCAGGATCCCGCGAATCCGCGACTGGATATTTTCCTCGGTCGTATCTGGATCAACCCCGGCAAACGGGCCGGCCAGCATCTGATCATAAGCCTGAACCGCCGGTTCAATGGGAATATTGTCCATCCGCGCCCCGATCCAGTCGGCGCAGGTCGCGGCGTCGAGCAGGCTTTCCTCACTGGTGTATTTTGACGGCATCATCACCAGATGGACATTTTCCGCCCCGAGGGCATCGACGGCGACCACCGCGCTCAGCGCGCTGTCAATGCCGCCCGACATGCCAAGGATCACGCCCGGAAAGCCGTTCTTGCGGACATAATCCCGCAACCCGGTCATCATCGCCTGATAGATCGCCGCATACCCGGCGGGCACATCATTGATTTCGGTTTCGGCGCAGGACCAGCTATCCTGATTTTTCCGCCAGTCGGTGAGCAGCAGGGTCTCCCGCCAGCAGGTGGCGCGGGCCATAAGCCGCCCGTCCGGATTCAGCACAAATCCGCCGCCGTCAAAGGCCAGTTCGTCCTGACCGCCAACCTGGTTGACATAGAGGAGCGGCAGGCCGGTCTCCCTGACCCGGGCGCCGGCCAGGGTCTGGCGTTCGTTGTATTTATCCTGCTCGTAAGGCGAGCCGTTGATGACGATGAGAATTTCCGCCCCGTCCCGGGCCAGGGTCGCCGATATTTCCGGCCGCCACATATCCTCGCAGATCATGACGCCCAGGCGCAGGCCGCGAAAATTCATCACGGTCGCTTCATCCCCCCCGGCAAAGACCCGTTTTTCATCAAAAACGCCGTAATTGGGCAGGTCGCATTTATAGCGGATATGCGCGATTTCACCGTTTTCCAGCAGGATGGCGGCATTATACAGCCGCCCGTCCTCCCCCCGCCAGCAGGAGCCGATCAGCATCGCCGGCCCGCCGTCCGCCGTCGCCTGCGCCAGCCCGGCAACCTTCTCCATGGCGGCGTTCTGGAAGGCGCCTTTGAGGACAATATCTTCCGGGGGATAGCCGATAAGGCACAATTCGCTGAAGACCACCAGATCGGCCCCCTTGGCGCGCGCCGCATCATGGGCGGTCAGAATCTTCTCACTGTTGCCCCCGAGGTCGCCGACCGTCGGGTTCAGGCTCGCCAAGGCGATTTTCAACTGGTTCATCCGTCCCACGTCACTTTCAACTGCTTATCGGCAACTGCTTATCGGCAATTGCTTACCGGTTTAAAAGATCAGGCCTGCGCCTCTTCAGCACGGGCTTTTTGCGCCAGCGCCTCACGTTCCTCTTTTAAGCTTTCTGCAATCAAAAAGGCAAGCTCAAGTGACTGGCTGGCGTTCAGCCGCGGATCACAATAGGTCCGGTAACGGTCCGCCAGCTTTTCGTCGGTGATCGCCTCGGCGCCGCCGGTGCATTCGGTCACATTCTGACCGGTCATTTCAAAATGCACCCCGCCGGCATAGGTTCCTTCGGCGCGATGCACCCGGAAGAAACGGCGGATTTCTGTCAATACCTGCTCAAAAGGCCGGGTTTTAAAACCGGTTGACGACTTGATGGTGTTGCCGTGCATCGGATCGGAAGACCAGACCACCTGGCAGCCCTCGGCCTCGATACGGCGAATGACCGGCGGCAGCTTGTCCTCCAGAAGATCCGCCCCCATGCGACAGATCAGGGTGATCCGGCCCGGTTCATTTTGCGGGTTAAGCTTGTCGAGAATGCGAATCAATTCATCGAGATTCGTGGTCGGCCCGACTTTCAGGCCGAGCGGATTGCCGACGCCGGACAGAAATTCGATATGGGCCTCATCCAGAATCCGGGTCCGGTCGCCAATCCACAGCATATGGCCCGATGTGTCATACCAGCGTCCGGTGGTGCTGTCGACCCGGGTCAGGGCCTGTTCATACCACAGCAGCAGCGCCTCATGTGAGGTATAGAAATCGGTGCCGGCCAGTTCCTTGGTATCCGCATCGACACCGCAGGCCCGCATGAAGCTGAGCGCCTCGTCAATGCGGTCCGCCAGATCCGCATAGCGTTCGGACGCCGGATTATGATTGACAAATTCCAGATTCCACTGATGGACCTTATGCAGGTTGGCGTATCCCCCCTGGGCGAAGGCCCGCAGCAGATTCAGCGTCGAGGCCGCCTGGCTATAGGCGCGCAACATGCGGTTTGGGTCGGGCTGGCGCGATTCAGGCGTAAATTCAAGGCCATTGATGATGTCGCCGCGGTAACTGGGAAGCTCGACCCCGTCAACGGTTTCAAAATCGGCGCTGCGCGGCTTGGCGAACTGGCCCGCCATGCGGCCGACCTTGACCACCGGACAGGCGGCGGCGAAGGTCATCGCCACCGACATTTGCAGCAAGACCCGAAAGGTGTCGCGAATATTGTCCGGATGAAATTCGCCAAAGCTTTCCGCACAGTCGCCACCCTGAAGCAGAAACGCCTTGCCTTCCGCCACATCGCCCAGTTGCGCCGTCAGCCGCCGGGCCTCGCCGGCGAACACCAGCGGCGGCCGGATGCTTAATTCCTTTTCAACGGCTTCCAGTTCTGCTTGATCGGCATATTCCGGAACCTGCCGTATTGGTTTTGATCTCCAACTGTCAGGTGTCCAGTTTTTACTCATCGTCTCATCCAATTATTAACTTGACCAGAGCCCGATATAGGACCCTTCCCTTCAGAATACCAGAAAAAACAACAGAACAAAGGTGTTTTCTTCCACAAAAGATACTTTCAATAAAATATTATTTCCCGGTTGAAACTTTATCCCATTGCCCCTCTCCGGTCACTTCATCAGGACGAATTCCTCCGCCGAGGACGGATGGACCGCAACCGTGCTGTCAAACTGGGCCTTGGTCGCGCCACACTGCAGGGCGATGGCGACGCCCTGGATGATTTCCGCCGCATCGGGGCCGATCATATGAACGCCGATCACCTTGTCGGTTGATTTGCGGGCGATCAGTTTCATCAGGGAACGTTCATTCCGGCCGCTGAGGGTGAATTTCATCGCTTTGAATTCCGACCGGTAAATCTTTATATCGTCACCGTATTTTTCCGCTGCCTCGGCTTCGGTCAGGCCGACGGTGCCGATGGCGGGCTGGGAAAAGACCGCGGTCGGGATATTGCTGTAATCGACCCGTATCGGCGTGCCGTTGAACTGGGTCGCCGCCAGCGCCGCCCCTTCCTTGATCGCCACCGGCGTCAGCTGGACCTTGCCGGTCACGTCGCCCACGGCGAAAATATTGTCAACCGAAGTCCGGTAATCCTGATCAATGATGATCGCGCCATCTGGCTTTGTCTCGACACCGACATCCTCAAGCCCCAGACCCCTGACATTGGCTGCGCGGCCGGTGGCGTACATCACCGCGTCAACCTCTAATTCGGAACCATCCGTCAGTTTCAGGCTCAGGCCCTGACCGGTTTTGACGATCTCAGTGACGTTGGTATGAACCCGGACATCGACCCCCTTCTTGCCCATTTCCACGTTCAGCTTGTCGGCGATTTCCCGGTCAAAACCGCGCAGGATCTGTTCGCCGCGATACAGCAGATGGGTTTCAACCCCCATGCCATTGAAAATGCCGGCGAATTCCACCGCAATATAGCCGCCGCCGACGACCGCCAGCCTGGCGGGAAGCTTTTCCAGATGAAAGGCCTCATTTGAGGTAATCGCATGCTCGATCCCCGGAATATCGGGCATTTGCGGCCAGGCGCCGGTGGCGATCAGGATCTTGTCGGCGGTGACGGTTCGTGTACCCTCGGCCGAGGAAAGCGCCACCGTATGCTTGTCCAGCAGCCTGCCGCGGGCCTGAATGATTTCAACATCATGGTTGCGCAGATTCTGGATATAAAGCCCGTTCAGGCGGTCAATTTCCTTGTCCTTGGCCCGGATCAGCGCCGGCCAGTCGAATTGATGTTCGGCCTCGGACCAGCCAAATCCGGCGGCGTCGCTGAAGTGAGCGGAATATTCAGAGGCATAGACAAAAAGCTTTTTCGGCACGCAGCCGCGGATGACGCAGGTGCCGCCGACCCGGTAATCCTCGCACAAGCCGACCCGGGCGCCATAGCTGGCCGCCATCCGGCTGGCCCGCACGCCGCCGGATCCGGCGCCGATGACAAAAAAATCATAATCATACATATTTCTATTTCCCTGAATGAATCAATATCTGCAAATGTTGTATTAAAATGGCCCGAAATCTCATAATTTCAAGTGACGGGGCAAAAGAATAGTTTATAGTCTGCACTTGTCCTGCACAGATCATTTGGGGGAAAAGCCCGTGAAATATAAAAAACTTCTCAGCGCAATTCTGGTCATTATCGCGGCTCTCGCCGGAGCGCCTTATTTCGTCGGCGATCTCGCGCGGGAAAATATTGAGCGACAGGCCGCAGAGATTTCAAAGATTCCGGGCTATAGCCTGAAAATCCGCCAGTATGACCAGGGCTGGTTCACCTCCCACGCGGTCATCGCCTACGGCTTTGACGAACATACCCTGAATATCATGCGCGGGTCAGACGATGCCGACGGGTTGGACAAGGCGGCAATTGCCGCACTGACGGAAGGCCTTGTTTTCGATGCGACGATCGCCCACGGTCCGGTCACCCTGCAGAATGGCCTCAATTTCGCCCTGCTGACCCTGTCCAGCAAGTTGCGCGACATTGATCACGAAGCCTACCGCCAATTCAAGCAACGGGCGGACATTGACAGTTTGGCGGAGCTTGACGCCGTCGTCTCCTATGGCGGCGCGACCCGCCTTCATGGCCATAGCCCGGCCTTCATGGCGGATTATTCCGACCTTGCCGGCAAAAAAATGATCATTAATTTCGCCGGCATTGATATCCGGACCTCTGTCAGTGCGGCGACAGATCAATATGATATGGCCCTGCAGCTTGAGCATTTGGCGCTGGACATGGCCGAAGGCAAACTCAATATTGATCAGGCCGGCGCCCGGGCCGAAGGACAGAAAATAAACCAATATCTCTGGACCGGCAAAGGGGCCTCCACCATTGGTCGCCTTGACTTCACGGCGCCGCCGGGCCTGTCCCTGTCCCTGGAGAATTTCACCAGTGATTATGATTTTGGCCGGGAAAACGGCCGGAAAAACGAAAGCGACCTCACCCTCCACTGGCGGTCCGCGGTCGGGGAGTTGCTCACCAGCGATGTCAGCCTGAAAAATTTCACTCTTGATCTGGATTTGACTCATCTGGACCGTGAGGCCCTCACCGATTATGTCCGGTCGATCCGGCAATCCTATGAAAATACCGGCGAAACCCCGCCGACCGCCGCCGAAACCGCTTCAAAAATGCAGGCCATCGCCACCCGGGTCGGCGAAAGGCTGCTGAAAAACTCGCCGGAGCTTATCATCAACAAGCTGGCGTTTCAAATGGGCGGCGGTTTTTTTGACAGCGACGCCCATCTGACCATTAATGGCGACGGACTGGACAATATCCGGCAGTTGTCCGACCCCGTCGCCCTGAACAAGCGTCTGACCAATCTGGCGAATATCAGGTTTGACAAAAACATGGCCGTCGCCCTCACCGCCATCGGCATGGAGAAGCAAATGACCGCCGCCGGCATGGATGTCAGCCAGTTGCCGAAAGAACAGTTCCGGCAGATGATCGACGTTCAGGCATCGACCTTGCTGCAGAATTTTGTCAATCAGGGTTATTTTGAGCAAAACGGCGTCCAGTTTTCCACCCGCTTTGAAATGAAGGACGGCCAGCGACTGGTCAACGGCAAACCGCTGCCGATTCCAGGCATGTAGCCGCTTCCCCATCCATATGACGCGGTCCTTTTTGAAAGATTGATCCGTCACGGGACGGCAGAGTGATCTGGCGTCGGCGCCGCGACTACGACAAGGTGGTTACGGGCCGTTTCCAGAGAGAGCCGCCGTCATCCAGCTGCCCCACTTCTATTCAACAATGGTGTTTTGACCACTGGCGGGATAGAGGGCTAACAACGGTAACGACTGCACCGGCAACATCGGCGTCATTGACAAATGGAACCGTTCCGGCCACTTGTCGATCTGCGCGTTCGGCGCTTAATGATGGCGGATCATCTCACCCTGGATAAAGAAACCACGGCCTATCTCGCCAGAATTGGCCGTCAGGACATGATAACGGATATTGGCGTCAGCCCGCTTGCCATTTGTGTTGAACGTCTTGCATCTTCACTGGCGTAATCTCTGGCGGACGGCAAATACCAACTGGTCCTGCCGGGCGCTCCCTTGCCGCTGGATCAGGGCGTGAAGTGACAAAATGGAGTTGAGTGGGTACCGTATCATGTGGATGGCTTTTACGGATGAGCAATATGGGAATATTATCAGCTTTACAGGCAAAAAACAGAACCCGGCCTTTAAAAACCCGGACCAGCTTATCCTGTTTTAAACCGGACGGCATTGTTTTTATCCGGCCAGGCAACAGAAAAACCCTTGATAATTCAAGGGCTTCCCGCTATCATATTATAGCATTTCAGAAATTGAGGTCCAGTTGACAATCTATCAACCTATTTCAGGACGAGATAAAAAAACTGTCCGGAAAAATGTTGACGCATCATTCCTCAGCGGGACTCAGAAGATGGACGTCTGTGTCATTGAGGTGAAAAGTTCAAGAGCGGCAGTGCCGACATAGGAGTTGCCGCAGTTATCCAGTTCCGGCGACCAGACGGCCAGGGAAAACTTGCCCGGCGCAACAGCCACAATACCGCCGCCGACGCCGCTTTTGGCCGGCAGGCCCACCCGATATGAAAAACTGCCCGCTGAATCATACATGCCACAGGTCATCATTACCGCGGAGATTCGTTTGACTTCCCGGTGATGCAGCACCGTTTCCGCCCAATACGGCGAATAACCGTCATTGACCAGCGGCAGAACCGCCCGCGCCAGATCCCGGCAGTTCAACTCCAGGGCGCAGAGATAGCAATACTCCCGGATCAGCTCTTCCACCGGGCTGTGGATATTGCCATAGGCTTTCATCAGATGGACCATGGCGCGGTTCACATGGGCATGGTCCCGTTCGGACTGAAAAACACCGGGATTGCTTTTTATGGCGTTGTTGCAGGACAGATAGCCGATATAATTGCGAATCACCCGGCGGGGATGGCGCTCTCCCGCCTTGCGGCTCATGGCGACAAGCAGATCAAGGGTCACCAGCGCCCCGGCATTGATGAACGGATTGCGGGGAATGCCGTTTTCCTGTTCCAGCCGCAAAAGGGAGTTGAACCGGTCGCCGGAGGCTTCCTTGCCCACCCTGGTCCAGATCATGTCGCCATATTTGGCGAGCGCCAGTTGCAGGATAAAAAGCTTGAAAATACTTTGGATGGAAAAGGCTTCTTCCGCATCGCCGGTCATGAAACATGACCCGTCCGGCAAACATAACGCCATGCCGAATTTACCGGGCGGCACGCTGGCGAGGGCCGGGATATAAGCCGCCACCCGCCCCTTGCCAAAGTCACATTTCACGGCTTCGGCAATGTCGTCCAGAATGACTTGATAATTCATGATTCAAGGGAACTCCAAAAGCTTCCGCCGTCCAAATCAGAAGACTAGCGCTGATCCGGCAGGCTCTTTTCCCGGACCGATTTAAACGGTATGCCGGGATACCAGCGCGGCCACTTGTTCCCGTCCACCAGCGTACGGCCGACCCGATACATGGCCTCAAGGTCCAGAACCACCCCGGCCCAGTCCCAGCTTTCGGAATATTCATCAAACGGCGTATGATATATTTCCGCATTATAGCGCGCCTTGGCGCTGGTGACAAACTCCCTGCCCTTTTCCACATGGGTCGTGCCCGTATGCAGATACAGCGCCGGCACCCCCTTCTTGGCCAGCGCGAAATGGTCGGAGCGGAAATAAAAGCCTGATTCCGGGTTGGGATAGGGGGTCAGGCGGCGGCTCTGTTCCGCGACCACAGCCTCCAGGATCTCCTCCAGTTCCGAGGAATGACGCCCGACGACAACCATATCTTCCATGGCCCCGATGGGCTGCATCACATCGGTATTCAGCAGGCCCACCGTTTTATTCAGCGGAAAGGCCGGATTTTCCGCATAGTGGTAGGCGCCGAGCAGGCCCTGTTCCTCCGCGCTGACAAACAGGAAGGTCACCGAGCGCCGCGGTTTCCGGTCCGTATAGGCAAATTTTTCAGCAATTTCCATCAGGCCGGCAACCCCGACCGCGTTATCAATGGCGCCGTTATAAATATTGTCGCCGTCAACCGCGGGCCCCACGCCCCAGTG
>Ga0209578_10003093_pt1 | contig 13056 bp, 8 predicted proteins | sample tdAd472_FD_187127 | JGI IMG/M metagenome (GOLD analysis project Ga0209578, IMG submission 187127) | Marine sediment microbial communities from the Atlantic coast under amendment with organic carbon and nitrate - tdAd47.2 (SPAdes)... | ecosystem: Environmental > Aquatic > Marine > Coastal >...
CCAGCGGCGTCGCCGAGATCGACTCGGCCACGGGACTGCCGGTCGTGGTCGTCGACGACCCCCGGGACGCCGACCCCAAGCAGGGCGGAGGCCAGACCGCCAGCGCCCCCTCCGGTGAGGTGGAGACCAAGGAGCACCACCCCAAGGCGATGCAGTTCGCGCTGGGCATGACCTGCTGCCTGCTGGCCGCCTCGCTGTGGCTGCACCTGGCGACGTTCTTTGGCTGGCCCGTCTCGACCACCCACTCGATCGTGGGCGCGGTGGTCGGCTTCGGCGTGGTCGCCGGCGGCTGGGACGCGGTCAACTGGTTCAAGGTCGGGCAGATCGCGGGCTCGTGGGTCGTGTCACCGGTCATGGGAGGCTTACTGGGCTTCCTCCTCTTCCACGGGCTACGCAAGCTGGTCCTGCACAAGGATCAGCCGCACCTCGCGATCGCCAAATACGGCCCGCTGCTGATGGGCCCGATCTTCTTCGTGCTCTCCATGGCCTTGATCTTCAAGGGCCTCAAGCCGCTGAAGCTCGATTTCTCCCTCCGCGACGGCTCGCTGATCTCCCTCGGGATCGGCTTCGTGGCGCTGGTGGTCTCGATCCCGATCTTCCGCCACACCGCCAAGGGCGTCGGCGAGCTGCCCCTCGAGGAGGGGCTCAAGCGCGCCGAGAAGGTGTTCCTCGTGCTGCAGATCATGACCGCCTGCTTCGTGGCCTTCGCCCACGGCAGCAACGACGTCGCCAACGCGGTCGGCCCCCTGGCGGGGGTGGTCACGTCGATCCAGGACGGGTTCAGCTCCTCGGCCCCGATGCCGATGTGGATCCTGCTGATCGGCGCGACCGGAATCGTGATCGGCCTGGCGACCTACGGCTACAAGGTCATGGGCACCGTCGGCGAGAAGATCACCGAGCTGACCCCCTCCCGCGGGTTCACCGCCGAGTTCGCGGCGGCGAGCACCATCGTCACCGCGAGCAAGCTCGGCCTCCCGGTGAGCACGACCCACACCCTCGTCGGCTCGGTGATCGGGGTCGGGGTCGCGCGCGGGATCGGGGCGATCAACCTCCAGGTGCTCAAGGGGATCATCGCGAGTTGGTTCATTACCGTGCCCTTCACCGCGGTCCTCGCTGGCCTCATGTTCGCGGTCGCGCGAGTCGCGCTCTTCTAGTGCTCGCGCCCCTGGGCGAAGCCGCGGTCCGCGAGGCCCTGGCAGGGCTCCCCGGCTGGAGCCTCGACGAGGGCAAGCTGCGTTGGGAGCACCGCTTCGGGGACTTCGTCAGCGCCTTCGGCTTCATGACCCGCGTGGCCCTGCTCGCCGAGCGGGCCAACCACCACCCCGAGTGGTTCAACGTCTACGGCACCGTGAAGATCTCGCTGGTGACCCACGACGCGGGCGGGGTCACCGACAAGGACCTCGACCTCGCGCGGGAGATCCTGGCCGCCGTCTGAACCAGGCCCCTGGTAGGCTCTGCGCATGCGAATCGTGACCTGGAACGTGAACTCGCTGCGGGTGCGTCTCGAGCGCGTGGTCGCCTGGCTTCAGCGCCACGACCCCGACGTGGTGTGCCTGCAAGAGACCAAGTGCCCCGACGATCAGTTCCCGCGGGCCGAGCTGGAGGCGCTGGGCTACCACCTGGCGATCGCCGGTCAGAAGGGGCTGAACGGGGTGGCGATCCTCAGCAAGCAGCCCCTGGAGGACGTCGCCGACGCCCTCCCGGGGCGCGACGACGACGAGCAGAAGCGCTACCTGGCCGCGACCGTCGACGGCGTGCGCGTGATCAACGTCTACGTCCCCAACGGGCAAGCCCTCGGCAGCGAGGCCTTCTTCTACAAGCTCGACTGGCTGGGCAGACTGCAGCGGGTGCTGGTCAGTCAACACGACCCCGCCCAGCCCCTGGTGCTGCTGGGCGACTTCAACATCGCCCCCGAAGACCGCGACGTCTACGACACGACGGCCTGGTCCAACCGGCTCCACACCAGCACCCACGAACGCGCCGCCGTCGAGCGCTTGCAGGCCTGGGGGCTGCGCGACGCCCTGCGCGAGGTCGAGTCTGCGGGCGGGCACTTCTCCTGGTTCGACTACCGCGACGGCAGCGGCCCCGAGGTCGTGGAGAAGAACCAGGGGATTCGGATCGACCTGATCCTGGCCACCCCGCCCCTGGTGGAGCGCCTGCAAGGCGTGCGGATCGACCTCGAAGAGCGCCGCGGCGAACAGCCCTCGGACCACGCCCCGGTGATCGCCGACTTCGGCTCCCGTTGACGCAACGCGGCTAAAGCTTGCCCCCCCGCCTGCCGATAGGGCGTGCAGGGGAGGGCGTGCATGCAAATTCTGTCCGTAGCCAACCAGAAGGGCGGCGTGGCGAAGACCACGACAGCGCTCTCCTTGGCCACCAGCCTCGCGCAGCAAGGGTTCCGCGTGCTCGCGGTCGACATGGACCCCCAGGAGAACCTGACCGCGGGCTTCGGCGTCGAGCTGGAAGACGGCGACTCGAGCCTGTTCGAGGTCCTGGCGCGCAAGGCACCGCTCGCTGACGCCGTCGTCCCGATCGAGCTCCCGGGGATCGACGCCTTGAGCGTGCTCCCCGCGGGTCCGCGCCTGGCGCAAGCCGAGGCCGAGCTCCTGGGGCAGGTCGGCTTCGACGAGCTGCTCAAGTTCAAGCTGGCGCAGGTCGCCGACGCCTTCGACTACGTGGTCCTCGACTGCCCACCGAGCCTGGGCGCGCTGACGATCAACGCGCTCGGAGCCTCGCAGCTGGTGGTCGTGCCCGTGCAGTGCGAGTTCTTCAGCGCCCGCGGGGTCGCGAAGCTGATGGAGGTCGTGGAGCTGGTGCAGGAGCGGCGTAACCCGGAGCTCGAGGTGCGCCTGGTCCCGACCCTCTTCGACAAGCGCAACAAGATCAGCAAGGTCGTCCTCAGCGAGCTGAAGCAAGCCTTCGCTGACCAGGTCAGCTCCACGATCGTGGGGGTCGACACCCGCGTCCGCGAGGCGCAGGTCCACGGGCTCCCGGTCTCACTCTACGCGCCGCGCTCACGGGCGAGCCTCGCCTACGAGGCGCTCGCCTGCGAAGTGCACCGCATGCTGCTGGCGCAGCAGAAGGGACGGGCCTATGGCCAAGCGGCTTGACGCGAAGGCCCTCCAGGGCGCGTTCGCCCGGGGCAAGACCAAGCGCAACCTCGACTTCCTCGTGCCCTCCAAGGAGCAGGAGTCGGCGCCCGACGCCGAGCCGAGCGGGGAGACCAGCGAACTCACCCGCAGCGGCCCCCAGCGGCGGAAGCGCGCCACGGCCAAGCGCAATTCGACCAAACGCAGCGCGGCCAGGCGCAAGACGACCCAGAAGGCCAAGCCACAGGCCAAGGCCAAGCCCAAGCCAAAGGCCAAGGCCAAGCCAAAGGCCAAGGCCAAGCCCGCGAAGACCGAGCCGCCGACGGTCGAGGCGACCGCCGCGCCCAGCCCACGGGCCACGCGGGTCGTGCACCACGCCGCGCCGCCGCCCTCCGGCGACGTCACGCGGGCCGAGGCCGAGCTCGAGCTGACCGTGCTCTACGACGGCTGGGCGCCAGCTGCGGCACCCGCCCCGCGCCCGGGTGCGCTGCGCAGGCTGCGGGCGCGGATTCGCTGCGCATGCGAAGAGCTGGTCGGGGTCGCGGTACGCGTCGTCCTCGGCTGATCCTGCCAACCAATGCAAACACGCCGCCCCCTGCAGGGGGCGGCGTGCTTCGTGGAATTGGGCTCGCCTAGAACGAGACGGTGAGCGTCAACGTGAGCTTGAGGTCGTCGCGACGCGGCGTGCTGCCGCTCCCGGCCCGCTCGGGGTTCTCGATGCGGTCGTAGATCCCGCCCAGGCCGAGGGAGAACATGCCCGACAGCTGGTAGCCGACGTTGAAGGTCGCGCGGTGGAAGGTGTCCTTGATCCGCTTGGTGCCAATGTAGGACTCCCAGAAGGCGTCGAAGGTCAGCTTCTCGCTCAGCTTCCAGTAGAAGACCGAGGCCAGGCGCGCCGAGGTCTGATACTTCGTTTCGTTGAACGGCGGGATCTCCACGCCAACGGCGTTGAGCGGCTCGCGCCAGGTGCGAATCTCGGTGTAGGCAAAGCCGAGCTCGGCTCCCCACTTGAGGTCGTCCTGGATGAGGATCTTGTAGCCCACGCCGGAGCCAATGCTCCCGCGGCGCTCGATGTTCGCGAACTTGTCGTAGAGCAGGTGACCGACCACGGGCGTCACATAGAAGCGCTCGGTGACCTTGTAGTCGAACTGGAAGTCGCCGCGGTGGGCCTTGGCGTTCTCTCCCGCCCCCCCGCGCTTGGCGTCGACGCCGTAGACCCCGGTGTAGGCCAGGCGGAGCTTGGTGTTGTCGTCCTCGCGGGTCAGGGTTGCCAGCGCGAAGAACGTCCGGATCCGAGTGTTCCCGTAGGTGGCCGAGGCGCCGAGGGTCCCGGTGAAGTTCCAGTAGTCGAGCTCGGTCTTCTCGGGGTCGGGGTTGACCACGAGCTGGGCGTCCGCGGCGAAGGTCGTGGGCTCGGAGCCGTCGATCGGCGTGACCGTGATCTGCCCGCCCTCGATCCGGACCTTGGCCTCGACCTTGCCGCCGCCGGGCATGATCACCGTGTGCGCCTCGGCGACGTCCAGGGTCTCGATCTGGTCGAGCCCGAACTCGACGTCACCCATGTTGTCGCTCTTGAACTTGACCTTGCCGCCCTGGACCTGGACGAGCTGACCGTGGAGCGTCTCGCCGTTGGCCAGCACCAACGTGCGCGCGGGCGCAGGACCCTCGTCAGCGGGCGCTTCGTCGCCAGGGGCCTCTTCGTCCGAGCCCTCCTCGTCGTCGGGGGTCTCCTCGCCGGCGGTGGCGTCCTCCTGAGCGAAGACGGGGCAGGCGCCCGCCAACAGCGACAAGGCCAGCACGGGTGCGAAGTAGCGCTTCATGGATCGGGTCCTCTCTGTATGAGGGCCAGACCTTAGCAGCTGCCTGAGACGTCGAGAAGCGTCAGGGCCACGGGTCGCGCGGGACCTAACCCCTGTATGGCGGGTTGCTAAGGGCGGGCGGCGGGCGGGAAGGCGTGGGCCAACGCCCCGCGCCAGGCTGCCGCGAGGTCACCCAGCGCCTCGTCGAGCCAAACCTCCGTGCCACCGCGCACCCGGAGGTGCGGCTCGGCCACCGTGCTCCCCACCACCGCGTGGGGGGTTCCGTCGAGCGCGTCCTGGACCTCGTCCAGGCGCGCGGGGTCGACCTCGAGCAGGAACCGCGAGGCCGACTCGGAGAACAACCAGGCCCAGCGCCCCAGCTCGGGCGCGCCGGGCGCGGAGGCGAGGTCCAGCTCGAGGCCGTAGCCCCCGGCGAAGCCCATTTCCGCGGCCGCCACCGCGAGCCCGCCTTCGCTGAGGTCGTGGCAGGCCAGCACCCCGCCGGTCTCGAGGGCTGCCTGCACGGCGCGCAGCAACCCGGGGGCGCGCTGGAGGTCCACCCGGGGCACGCGTCCGCCGGCGCTGCCGAGCAGCCCCGCCAGCTGACCCCCGCCCAGCTCGTCGCGGGTCTCGCCCACGAGCAGCAGCGGGTGCCCCGCGCCCTTGAGGTCCATGCTCACCGCGCGCAGCACGTCGCCGATCAGGCCCACGGCGGTGATCACGAGGGTGCCGGGGATCGCCGCGCGGGTGCCGTCGGGGAGCTCGAACTCGTTGTTCAGCGAGTCCTTGCCCGAGACGAAGGGCACGCGGTAGGCCAGCGCCGCGTCGCGGCAGGCCTCCGCCGCGCGCACCAGCGAGCCCAGCTGCTCGGGGCGGCGGCAGTCGCCCCAGGAGAAGTTGTCGAGGATCGCGCAGGAGTCGAGGTCGGCCCCCGCCGCGACCACGTTGCGCAGCGCCTCGTCCACCGACCAGGTGGCCATGGCGTAGGGGTCGTGGTCCGAGAGGGTCGGGTTCAGCCCGAGTCCGAGCACGATCCCCCGCCGCGAGCCGTGGCGCGGAGCGAGCACGATCCCGTCGCTGGGGCCCCCTCCGCCGACGCCCGCGAAGGGCTTGATCGCGCTGGTGCCCTGCACCTCGTGGTCGTACTGCCGCACGATCGGCGCCTTGCTGCCCACCGTCGGCGTGGCCAGGATCGCGCGCAGGGCCTCCCCCGGCGTCTGCGTCGGCTCGGGGAAGGGAGACTCCCTGGGCGCCTGCCACTGCGCCCTGCGCGACTGCTTGGGCAGGCCGCCGTGGAGGAAGTCGAGGTCGAGGTCCGCGACGGTGGTCTCGCCCCAGCGGATCACGAGCCGACCGCTGTCGCGGAAGCGCCCGAGGCGGACCGCCTCCACGTCCTCGGCCGCGAAGGCAGCGCACACGGCCTCGACGTGCGCGTCGGGGACGGCGAGCACCATCCGCTCCTGCGCCTCCGAGATCCACACCTCCCAGGGCGCGAGCCCGGCGTATTTCAGGGGCGCGAGGCTGAGGTCGACGTCGGCCCCCAGGTCCTCGGCCATTTCGCCGACGGCGGAGGAGAACCCGCCCGCGCCGCAGTCCGTGACCGCGTTCAGCTTGTCCCGGACCTCGAGCAGCACGTCGCCGAGCTTCTTCTCCTCGATGGGGTTCCCGATCTGCACCGCCCCGCCGCTCTCGACCTCGCTGGTGGTGGTCAGGGCGTCCGAGGAGAAGGTCGCCCCGTGCACGCCGTCGCGGCCGGTGCGCCCGCCGACGGCCACGACCCAGTCGCCGTCCTTGGGTTGCTTCTGCACCCTGTCGTGCTCGATCAGGCCCACGGTCCCCGCGAACACGAGGGGGTTGCCGCTGTAGCGCGGCTCGCTGACCAGCGCCCCGCAGGCGGTGGGGATCCCCATGCGGTTGCCGTAGTCGCGCACCCCGGCCACGATCCCGCGCAGCACGGCGCGCGGGTGCAGCGACCCCTTGGGGAGCGACGCGGGGTCGGCCTCCAGGTCGCCGACGCAGAACACGTCGATGTTCACCAGCGGGCGGGCCCCGAGCCCGGTCCCGAGGATGTCGCGGATCACGCCGCCGATCCCCGTGCCCGCGCCGCCGTAGGGCTCGATCGCCGAGGGGTGGTTGTGGGTCTCGACCTTGATCGCGACGCCGTAGTCGTCGTCGAAGCGGATCACCCCGGCGTTGTCGACGAACACCGAGAGGCAGCGGGGGAGGTCGAGGTCCTGGGTTGCGGCGAACACGGTCTGCTTGAGCAGGTTCGTGTATTCCCGCCGCGCGCGGGGCGCCCCCTCGGCGTCGAACTCTTCGTGGACGATCGGCCCGGTGAGGGTCTTGTGCTTGCAGTGCTCGGACCAGGTCTGCGCGATCGTCTCCAGCTCGACGTCCGTCGGCGCGCGCTCGAGGGCGGCGTAGTGGGCCTGGATCGCGCGCATTTCCACGGCGTCGAGGGCGAGGCACGCTTCGCGCGAGAGCTGCTCGAGGGCCGCGTCGCCGAGCCCCGCGAGGGGGACCTCGCGCGCCAGCTGGCTGGGCGGCTCGGCGGGGCGAGGCGCGCTGGGCCAGGCGTCGCCGGGCCCCAGGGCCCGGTCGACCACGGGGTTGCTGGTGCGGCGCACGATCCACTCGCAGGCGGCCTGGGCGACGTCGGGGTCGGCGGTCACGTAGACCCGACGCGCGGCGCGCACGCGCTGCAGCTCGATCCCCAGGGTCGCGGCGGCCTGGATCGTGGTCAGGGCCACCGGATCCATGACCCCCTCGCGGCGGAGCACGGTCACCGCGCGCTCGCCGGGCGCGAGCTCCAGCGGCGCGCTGGCGAGGGTCACCCGCAGCGTGTCCAGCACGGGGTTGGCCAGCAGCTCGCGCCCGAGCTGCTCGGCGACCTCCGCGCGGGTCGGGCCGACCTCGTAGACGTGGGCCAGGCGCACGGCCGCGACCGGCAGGCCATGGGCGCGGAGGTCCTCGGCCAAGGCCTGACCGGCGGGGTCGTGGGCGGGGTCGCGGCGGACGGTCTCGACGAGGTAGGCGGCTGAGGTCATGGGGCGCAAGCCTAGCGCATTCCCGGGGCCCCGGGCGGCCTAGACGAGCAGCCCCTCGTGCTTTTCGGGGGCGTTGACCAGGAGCGTGGTGGGCAGCCCGTCGAGCAAGGTCTGGAACCCCTGGTGCCAGCGCTCCTCGCTCCCGGCCTCGGGGATCCCGAAGCCGAGGAACACGCAGGCCGCGTCCCCCGAGGTCGAGCGCAAGACCTCGGGGAAAGGGCGATCGTCGACGAGGGTCACCGCCGTGGCGTCGACGCGGGATTCGAGGATCAGCTCCTGGAGCGCCAGCAGGGCCGGCTCGCGCCCGTTCTCGTGGGGCACCAGGCGCAGCACCCGCAGCTTCGTCCCGGCCCACTCCCAGTTGCGCGTGAGGAGGTGCGCGAGGAGGAGCATCAGGCTCCCGTTGGCCCGCCCGCGCCACCACACGTCGATCCGCCGGCGCGCTCGCGCGCTGCGCTCGAGCTGCGCCAGCAGCCGCGGGTCGCGCTTGAGCAAGACCACGGCCTTGTCGAGGGTGTGCGCGGTGCGAATGTGCTGGCCCAAGCCGCCCATCCGCCCCGACTCCTCGGCCCAGCCGAAGAGCACGAGGTTCGGGTCGATGGGCCCCAGCCCGGCGGTCTGCAGCATGGCCTGGACCCCCTGGGCCAGCTCCTCGGTCACGAGGACCATCGGCAGCGCTTGCAGCGAGCGCTCGCGGCAGAAGTCACGCAGCTGCTTGCGCGCCTGGGGCAGGTGGTGCGCGTTCTGCTCCAGCGGACCGACGAGCAGGTTCCCGAGGATCACGATCCCGCGCCCGGCCTCGAGCCACACCCCAAAGCTGATCAGCTCTTCGCGAGTGGCGGGGTTGCCGCTGAAGATCAGCACGGTCGGGCGCCAGTTCTTCGTGTCCTCGGGCATCAGCGAGAGCCGGAGCATGTTCTTGCGCACGTTGGCGAACACGAACCCCCGGCGCGCGTCGGCGTAGGAGGTCGTCAGCTCGCGAGTGCGCAGGTAGTAGAGCAGCCCACCCAGCAGCAGCACCGCGGCGAGCGCGGCCTTCCAATCGATGAGGAACGCCGCCGCGACGCAGCCCACGGCGCCCAGGAGCGCCGTCGACCAGTGGAAGAAGCGGAAGCGCGGGCGAAAGGAGGGGTTCTTGCCCAGGGCCTCGATGAACGCCGCGAGGTTCACCATCCCGTAGGTGTAGAGGAAGAACATGGTGATCACCGAGGCCACCAGGTTCAGCGCGGCCCCCTCGGTGCCGCCGGTGAGGTGGGCCCACACCAGGACCCCCACCCCGAGCACGGCGGTGAACACCAGCGCCCGCCGCGGCTCGTCGTTGGCGCCCGCGCCCTTGCCGAAGGGCCCGAGGAAGCTCAACACCGGGTCGCGAGAGACCGCCTGCAGGACCCGCGGCGCGCCCAGCAGGCTGCCGAGGGCGCTGGAGAGCGTCGCCGCGCACACCCCGCCCACGACGAGGAAGCTGAGCCCGAACAGCGCGTTGTCCTTGAGCACGGCGTAGGGCGTGTCGGTGAGCTGGGCGCGGTCGAAGGCCCCACCGCTGAGCACGATCTGCACCAGGTAGACGAGGAAGCCCACCCCGACCGCGGCCAGCGTCCCCCGCGGCAGGCTCTTGTTCGCGTCCTTGAGGTCTCCCGACATGTTGACCCCGGCGTCGATCCCGGTCACCGCGGGGAAGTAGATCGCGAAGATCAGCCAGAACGTGTAGTCGCCCCCGCCCTCGCGCTCGACGTAGCCCGCCCCGAGGTTGGTGTTGAAGGTCTCCCAGGAGAACTGGGTCAACGCCCCGCCGAGGATGACCACGATCGAGAGCACCAGGATCGCCATGATCCCGTATTGCGCCTTCAGCGCCCAACCGGCGCCCACGTAGGAGACGACGAACACGAGGGCCAGGGTCCCGAGGGTGACCGCGAGGAACAGCGGGACCAGCGACGGGAACGAGCGGCAGAGGGCCTCGGTGAACCCCAGCACGTAGAACGGCACCGAGAGCGCGAGCGCGAAGTAGAGCGCGATCCCGATCGCGCCGCCGAACTCCGGCCCCAGCACCCGCGAAATGAGGAAGTAGGCCCCGCCGCCGCGGACCTGCATGTTGGTCCCGATCGCCGAGAGCGAGAGCGCGGTCGTGAACGTGATCGCCTTGGCCAGGCAGAGGATCGCGATCGCGTAGAGGATCCCCGCGTTGCCGACGACGAAGGACGCGCGCATGAACATGATCACGCCGAGGATCGTGAGGATGCTCGGCGTGAACACGCCCTCGAAGGTACCGAACTGGTTGCCCGGTTTGGCCGCGCTCAGGCGTTGGGATTCGTTACTCAGGGCCACCCGGAGCCTCGGCGGTGTGCGTCATGCTCGGAGGAGGATAGGGGACGCCGCCCACGCGCGCGACCCGCAGGGTGCGTCGACGTTCAGTCGCCCTTCGCGAGCCGCGCCCTCGCCTGGCGCACCCGCGCCGTGGTGTGCTCCCGGATCTCCTCGGTCACCCCCGACTCGAGGGTCAGCAGCCGTTCGCCGTGCTCGCGCACGACCTCCCACTCGCCGAGGTCGCCGCCGAGCATGACCACCAGGAACAGCGCCGGAGCCCGCTCGGGTCCCAGCTCGGCGCCGCGCAGAGCAGGGGCCCACGCCTCCCGCGTCTTGCCGCCGATCAGGAGCGCGCGGGCACGGAGGGTGTGGCTGCGCCAATCCGCGGGCTCGAGCTCGAGCAGGCGCCGGGAGAGCTCGGCCGCCTGCGCTCGGTCAGCGCCGGCGATCGCCTGCTCGACGTAGAAGGCGAGCGCCGCGGGGTCGTCAGGGTTGCGCTCGAGCACCCAGCTCAGGTCCTGCTCGGCGCGCCGCACGTCCCCGCGGGCCGCGTGCACGCGCCCCCGCAGCGCGCGCAGCGCGAGGAGCTCCGGGTCGGCCTCGCAGCCGCGTTCGATCCACACCAGGGCAGAGTCCGCGTCCCCGCGATCGTCGAGGAAGCAGCGAGCGACGCGGGCCGCCATGTGCGGCAGCTCCACGTTGCGCGCGCAGTGCCAGGCCAGCTGGAGCTGGCGTCGCGCTTCCGCGTCACGACGCTCTCTGAGGAGCAGCTGCGCCAGCTCGCAGCGGACCATGCCCTGCAGCGGGAACTGGGCGAGTGAGGCCTCGTAGTCGGCGAGCGCCGCGTCCAGGTGGCCCATGCGCGCGTGCAGCCGCCCGCGCATGCGGAAGGCGTTCGCGGCCCGCGGCCAGCGCGCCAGCGCCTGCCCGTAGGCGACCAGCGCCTCCTCGCGCCGGCCGAGGCTCGCCAGCGCGACCCCCCGCTCGAAGGCCAGCTCGGAGGGGTCCCCGAGGCCGTCGATCACGCGCAAGGAGTCCTCGCCGCGCTGCAGGCTCGAGTAGGCGGAGGCCAACGCGCGCGTGATCGGGAGCCAGCCCGGGAATCGCTCCCGCGCAGGCTCGTGGGCGGCGATCGCCCCTTCGACGTCGGCGCGCAGCCAACGCAGCTCACCGCGGTTGTAGGCGGTCCAGGGGTCGGCGGGGAAGCGCGCCTCGAGCTCGTCCTGCAGGGCGTCGGCGCGGCCCGGGTCGCCGCCCTCGAGCGCCAGGTTGGAGGCGAGGACCACGCTGTGGGGGTCGTCCTGACCGTCCCCACGCAGCGCCACCTCGATCCCGTCTTGCGCTTGCTGGTTGAACAGCCGCCGGCCGCGGATCCGGCAGAGGCCGCGTCGCGCCAAGCTCGAGCTCGGGTCGCGATACAGCGCGCGGCGGAACGCCGCCTGCGCCACGACGTGATCGTGCTCCTCCAGTGCCTGCTCACCCAGACGCAGCAGCTCGTCCAAGGGGAGGTCGAAGGCCACGGGGTTCGCCGTCCCCTGGGCCTCGAGGCGGGAGGCGAGGGTCTGCGCGCGGTCGAGCAAGCGTGGGAAGTGCCCCGAGCGCTCCAGGCTGCGGATCCCCAACCGGATCAGGCTCAGGGCCTCGGGGTCCGCGTCGAGCTCGGCGTAGACCCCGGCGAGACCGCAGAGCGCTTCGCCGCTGCGGGGGTTGTCCACCAGGGCGTGCTCGTAGGCCTCCGCCGCGAACCGCAGCAGCCCCAGCTGGCTCGCGTGCGTCCCGCGGATCACCCCGATCAGCTCCGCGTTGGGGCCTCTCTCGTCGAGGTACTTCACGTGGGGGTAGGCCGCTTCCGGGTCCTTGCGGTCCAGGTGGTAGCGGGCGAGCACCACGTGGGCGTAGAACCCCTCGGGCCCCTGGCTCGCAACTCCCTGCAGCGGCCCGAGGGCCGTCTCGTCGCCACCGAACAACTGGGCGCCGAGGCGCAAGGCGTGGAGCTCGAGGGAGCGGGGGTAGCGCTCGAGCCCCGCGTCGGCCCAGCGCCCAGCCGTGTCGTAGTCGCCCCGTAGCACGTTGTGCAGCACGAGCCCCGCCGCTGCCCACAGCTGAGGGCCGAGCTCGAAGCTGCGCTGAAAGGCGGCCAACGCGCGCGGCACGTCGCCGGACGAGACCGCTGAGAGCGCGAGGTTCCTCCACGCCACGCTCGAGGTGGGCTCGAGCTCGACCCACACCTCGGCGAAGGCCTGCGCGCGCTCGCGGTCGAAGCGCATCGTCGCGTAGCGGACGCAGTCCTGGAGCAGCTCGGCCGTGTCCGGCTGGGTCCGACGCACCACCTCGAGGTCAGCCAGGGCGAGGCCCCAGCGCTCGCGCTTGGCGTAGAGCCTCGAGCGCAGCTGGTAGGGGTAGGGGGACTCGGGGTAGCGCGCGAGCAAGCGCTCGATCGGCCGCTCCGCAGCCTCGGCCTGGTCCCGCAGGAGCAGCAGGTCCACGCACGCACCGAGCAAGCCGAAAGACGTCGGGTGACGTTCGAGCGCGCGCTCGATCCGCGCCCGCAGCTCTTCGGTGGGCACGCCGCGGTGGTGGGCGACGTAGAGCAGCTGCCCCTCGAGCTGGGGGTCGGGCCCGAAGCGCAACGCCTCCTGGCACACCCGCTCGGCCTCCTCCGGGTGACCTGTCCGCAGCAGGAGCTCCGCCAGGACCCGGGCCGCGTCGGTGTTGCTGGGGTCTTCAACCAGCAGCTCCTCGATCACGCGCCGAGCCTCCGCCGGGTGTCCCTGGTGAAGCAAGAGTTGCCCCCTCAGGATCCGCACGGGCCCGGCCTCG
>Ga0209578_10003095_pt1 | contig 13053 bp, 8 predicted proteins | sample tdAd472_FD_187127 | JGI IMG/M metagenome (GOLD analysis project Ga0209578, IMG submission 187127) | Marine sediment microbial communities from the Atlantic coast under amendment with organic carbon and nitrate - tdAd47.2 (SPAdes)... | ecosystem: Environmental > Aquatic > Marine > Coastal >...
TCATGGTGACCACCATCATGGTGTCCATGGTGTGGACGCCCGGTCATTGATTTGTTCATTCTTGCGTAACCAGGCTTCATAAGCATCATTACGGCGGGCGGTGTGTACACGGCAAACTTGCCGGCGGTTTTCAGGAAACTCCGACGAGCTTGCCCGACAGCCTCTTCGGGATTGATCGGGGTCGTTTCTTCTGTTGTATTTTCGGATTTGTTCATGACTGCTAATCCCCTGTTATAATTAGGAAATATTATGAGCCCAACCCTGGATGTCGACTACAGTTTTTTAGTCGTGTTCCTTGTATTTCTATCGGAAAATCGCTCATGTGTTTATGCACATTTTCGCTTCCCAATTATCAATATAGTATTCGCTATAGCTGGAGTCAAGCTGACTGACAGCGTGTTGATCTTTTGGGTAAAAAGGATTTAAAAACAGTTTGTTAGCTGTATTTTTATGGTGTCTATCAGGGCTTTCCGGGAGTTGCCGGACCTGGTTGCCACGGATTGGCAATGACTGGATTTTCGTTCGGCTTAAATCCGTTATGTAAGGTGTGTGCTGCGGGGTTGCTCAATGTAGAGTTTGAGGACTTCGCGTTGCGCGGATTCCGCTGGATTGCAGGTAGTTCACCAAAAGGAGGCGCTTTTCGTGTCGAGTTCTGTTTGACTGGTCCGAACGAGCCCGGCTGTTCAATTCAGGTTGCTGCTATCCGCACAGTAGCGGTAGGGTATTGGTTGACCTGGTCAGGGGGATTAGTCGTGCCAAGACCCCGGAATTGGGCAGGGTTTCGAGGTTACCATGGCGAAATCTGAACACACACGTAAATGGGGAATTATGTGATTAATCAGAAGAGAGTTTCTTATGTGGAAATTCTCGATGCTCTGGACCGCGGGGTGACCGTGGTTACCGGAAACAAACGTCTGGCAAGTGCCACTCGCCAGGCCTTTGAACAGGCCGCACTGGACAAAGGGCTCGAAGTTTGGCCAACCCCGGATGTGTTGCCCTGGACTGTCTGGTTGCAGAGGGGCTGGGAAGATGCTGTGGTTTCGGGGGCCACGCAGGCACCTGAACTCTTGCTCACATCGCAACAGGAACAGCGTATATGGGAAGACATCGTTACTGAGAGCGTGGCGGATCAGCCATTGCAGCAGGTGACCGGGACGGTTCGTCGGGCGCAGGAAGCGTGGCAGTTGATGCAATCGTGGCGGCTATCATTGAATAAGGCGGTATTTCATTACAACAATGACAGTGCGGCTTTTTGGGACTGGGCATCGAGATTCGAGGCCAGGTGTACGGAAAATGGCTGGCTGCCCCTCGCTCGTCTTGCCGACGAACTTCAGTGTAGCGTTCAGGCAGGAGAATTGGCCACGCCTACGGAGCTGGTGCTGATCGGTTTCGATGAGCTGACACCACAGCAACAATTGTTGTTGCAAACACTGAACGAGTCGGGTTGCGATGTGTGCTGGATGCAAGCCGCAGGCAAGAAGAGTCGGACAGCTGCAACCGGGTGCGTCGATGTGCGTCAGGAAGCGATAACCGTTGCCCGCTGGGTTCGACAGCGGCTCGACGATAATCCCGAGACAGAGATCGGCGTTGTTGTTCCGGAACTCGCATCACAACGGGATATCGTGATTCATGCCCTTGATGAGATCCTGGTCCCGCACGCATTACAGCCAGGGCGTCAGTCCGTCGCACGCCCTTATAACATCTCGCTCGGTCCGCTATTGAGTACGCACCCCATTGTCAGTACGGCACTGAAGCTGCTCGGTCTATTGGACCCGACGATTAGTCTGGAAGACGCCGGTAGATTGCTTCGTTCACCATTCATTGCGGGGTGGGAACAGGAAGCCAGTGCCCGGGCGTTGCTGGATGGGCGATTGCGGGAAACCGGCGAACTTAACGTGGCGTTGAAGACGCTGCGCTATCACGCATCACAAATCAACAAGCCGTATTCATGCCCGCTACTTGCCGAAAATCTTGATGCCTGGGTTAAGGCTGCGCGGGATTGTCCGCGTACTGATAGCCCGGGACAGTGGTCAGAACGGTTTGCGGGCTTATTAAAGGCGTTTGGATGGGCGAGCGGGCGTCCCTTGTCGAGTGAAGAGTACCAGGCCGCGGAGGCATGGCGAGAACACCTGGGCGCTTTTGCAGCTCTGGAGCCGGTAACGGGGCTGATGTCCGCATCCACTGCGGTGGCTCAACTGCGGCGCATGGCCGGGGAGCGGACGTTTCAGCCGCAAACCGGGGTGGTACCGGTGCAGGTGCTGGGAATGCTGGAGGCCAGCGGGCTTCAGTTCGATTGCCTCTGGGTGATGGGTCTTCATGACGGCACCTGGCCGGCACCCTCACGGCCGAATCCGTTTATTCCGTTGCCGTTGCAACGCGATGCCGGATTGCCGCATTCAAGTGAGGAGCGAGAGCTACACGTGTCACGAACCATCACGGGTCGGATGTTGACCAGTGCGGTCGAGGTGATTGTGAGTTTCCCGCAGCGCAGTGGCGATGAGGAACTGCGGCCCAGCCCGCTAATTACCGAACTCTCGATTGTGGATCCGGCGGCCTTACGGCTGTGGCCAGCTTCGACATGGAGGGATGACGTTCACGGCAGCGCCAGGTTAACCAGGTTGGAGGAAGATCCCGCACCAGCCCTGAAAAATGAGGAAGTCAGTGGTGGCAGCGCCGTTTTCAAACTCCAGGCCGCCTGTCCTTTTCGCGCCTTTGCGGACCTGCGGTTGGGGGCACGGGCACTCAGGCAGGCGGACGTCGGGTTGGATGCCATGGCCCGAGGCTCATTGATGCACCGTGTCCTCGAGAAAGTGTGGCACGTATTGAATTCACATGAGCAGTTGATTGCCATGGATGCCACAGCGGTGGGAGCCATGGTAGACACCATGGTGGGTGAGGCGATCGGTGAGATTGCCAACAGGTATCCACAGACATTTACCGGGCGCTTCCGGGCGATGGAAGCCGAGCGCCTGTGTCGGCAAGTGCTGGAATGGCTGGAGTTGGAGAAACAACGTGTGCCGTTTCGTGTTGTAGAGAAGGAGGAAAAACACGCAGCGACTGCCGGCGGGGTCCGTGTTCAGTTGAAAATAGATCGCATCGATGAACTGGCCGACAGCCGCCAGCTTGTGATCGACTACAAGACCGGAGAGGTGACGCCGGGTCAGTGGTTTGGTGAGCGACCGGACGAGCCACAACTGCCGCTCTACAGCATGGCGGTTGGCGGTGATATTGCCGGCGTACTCTTCGCGCAAGTGAAGGCGGGTGGTATGGCATTCAATGGGGTAACGGAAGATGAAGGATTGGCACCTGGCGTTAAGTCATATGGAAGATTGATGCAGACACGCGCGGCGAACTCGTGGTCGGAGGTGCTACGCGATTGGCGGGTAACGATGGAGCGCTTGGGTGAGGCTTTTCGCAATGGAGAAGCATCGGTTGATCCGAAGCGACATCCGGCCACCTGCACCTACTGTGAACTCAAGCCGTTGTGCCGTATCAACGAATTGACCGTATTGGATGGCGAGTCTTCCGGTGCGGAGGGCCAGTCATGAGTGAACAGGGCCGCTTTCGCACATCCAGTGCTTCGCCTCATAAGACCATCCATGGTCAAAAAATAATTGCCGATCAAGAGGCACGTTCACGCGCGCTTGATCCATCAACATCGTTCATTGTTCAGGCGCCGGCGGGTTCAGGGAAAACAGGATTGCTGACCCAACGGTTTCTCGTGCTTCTGGCGAGTGTCGACGCGCCGGAGGAGATTGTTGCGATTACCTTTACCCGTAAGGCGGCAAGTGAGATGCGCCAACGGATACTACAGGCATTGGAGCGTGCCGGGAGCGATCAGCCGCCGGAGAGGGATCATGAAAGGCGTACCTGGAAGCTCGCCCGGCACGCACTCGTACGTGATAAGGCACTGGGATGGCAGTTGCTTGATAATCCGGCACGCCTGCGCATCCAGACGATCGACTCTCTCTGTACGGTATTGGCGAGGCAGATGTCTATCCTCTCCCGGTTTGGTTCGGTGCCAGCCATTGCCGAAGATGCCGAACCACTCTATCTCGATGCGGCAAGGAAAACCATTTCCGAGTTGGAATCCAAAGAGAAATGGTCGGATGCCATCGCGCACCTGGTGCAGCATTTGGATAATCGGCTGGACAAATTGCAGGGCATGATTTCGACTATGCTTGCCCGGCGTGATCAATGGTTGCGCCACGTCGCCGACCCAGACCATCCAGGACTGGAACGGGAAAACCTCGAAGCGGCCATGGCCCGCCTGGTCGCCGAGGCGTTGAGTGAACTGTCATCGTCTGTGCCGGATTCTTGCGGGCCGGAACTGATCGAGCTGGCCCGGTTCGCTGCGGGTCATATGGAAGAGGGTAAGAATTCCCCGATTGCCATTTGTGCTGATCTCCAGGGTCTGCCGGGACAACAAGTGGCGGACCGTGGTCAGTGGGAAGGGCTCGCGGAGTTGTTGTTGACTAAGGACGGTACCTGGCGGAAGAGTCTGACCAAGAATCAGGGATTTCCGGCACCCGGTAGTACCAAGGACCAGGAAGAGAAGGCCCGCTTTACTGAGATGAAGCAGCGCATGACGCTGCTGCTGGAGTCATTGCAAGGTGAGGATGCATTTTGTGAACGATTGGCTTTGTTGCGGGAATTGCCACCGCATCAGTACACCAATGGTGAATGGGAGACCTTACAGGCCTTAGTTGAGCTGTTGCGTTTGGCGGCAGCTCACCTGGAACTCGTGTTCAGTGAACAAGGACAGGTGGACTTTCCCGCCCTGGCCCAGGCAGCCATTCAGGCATTGGGCGAACCCGAAGCGCCGACGGACCTTGCCCTGGCGCTCGATTATCGTATTCGCCACTTATTGATGGACGAGTTTCAGGATACCTCGTTCAATCAGTACGAATTGCTCAATCGATTGACGGCTGGCTGGCAGCCGGAGGATGGCCACACCCTGTTCGTGGTGGGAGATCCCATGCAGTCCATTTATCGTTTCCGGGAAGCGGAAGTGGGGTTGTTTCTCGCGGCAAGAGAACACGGGATTGGTCAGGTGCCGATTGAGTTTCTCCGCCTTGCGGTCAATTTCCGCTCGCAGCAGGGGATTGTCGACTGGATCAATCAACACTTTCCGGACGTACTGCCTGCAGATGACAACGTCGCCGATGGTGCCGTCTCCTATGCACCTTCGACATCCTTTCACCCGCAACTGGAAGCGGATGCCGTTACTGTCTATCCATCGCTGCAACGCGATGACATCGCCGAAGCACGTCAGCTTGTGTCGATTGTGCAGCGGGCAAAGTCAGAGCACCCGGGCGGTACTACCGCAATTCTTGTTCGGGGCCGGACTCATCTGGTGCAGATCGTGGAGCAGCTCCAGCAGGCCAAGCTCCGTTTTCAGGCGGTGGAAATCGAGCGATTAGCGCACCGACCTGTCGTGCAGGATCTGCTGGCGCTGACTCGGGCATTGAGCCATATTGGTGATCGCATCGCGTGGTTGGCGGTGCTTCGTGCACCGTATTGCGGGTTGACACTCGAAGATCTGCATGCCTTGGCAGGAAACGCCTCCGGCCGATCAATTTTTGATTTACTCCATCAGGAAAAGCGCATAGATCAACTGAGCGAGGATGGCCGAAGCCGTCTAGCCCGAGTGCTACCTGTACTGGATACGGCACTTTCGGAACAGGCACGGTGTTCCCTGCGGAGCAGCGTCGAAGGTTTATGGATCGCACTCGGTGGCCCGGCCTGTGTGACTGACGAGACTGATCTGAATGATGGAGAGGTCTACTTTCAGTTGCTTGAAAGACTCGGCAATGCAGGTGATGGCCCGGATATCCATGATCTTAACAAGCAGGTTGAGCAGCTCTTCGCTTTGCCAGACGTGGAGGCGGACGATTCCCTTCAGCTCATGACCGTCCATAAGGCCAAAGGGCTGGAGTTCGATACGGTGATTGTACCCGGACTGGGCCGCAGCCCGCGACATGATGACGAGAAGTTGTTGCATTGGTTGGAACGTGGTCGAGAGTCGGGGGGCCGGGAATCCGATCTTAGCGATCTTCTTCTTGCTCCTATCAGCGCACACGGCGAGGACAAGAACATGATGGCGGCATACCTGCAGCGACTCGATAAAGTGAAAGGACGCTTTGAAGACGGTCGTTTGTTGTATGTTGCCGCGACCCGGGCAAAGCAACGCTTGCACCTTTTGGGGTGCGTTGGCTTTCAGGAGCAGGACGGTGGGCTTGAGCTAAAAGAACCACCCAAAGACTCCCTGTTGGCACGCCTGTGGCCTGTGGTGGAAAATGACTTTAAGGCTCTTCTTGCCGAACGCGGTGTCGATTCACAGTTGCTGGAAAATGCGATTGAACCGGCAGTCCACACCCCGGTGCGAACCCGCCTGGCGCTGGACTGGTCGCTGCCAGCCCCTCCGGAATCCGTTCAGGTCGCTGACACTGCAGTGGAGACTGTAGCGGGCGAGTTGGTGGAGTTTGATTGGGCAGGAGAGACTGCGCGGCACGTCGGTACCGTACTGCATCGACTGCTTCAGCACATCGGGAAAATGGGTGTCGACCATGTTACGTCAGGCGACTTGCACCATTTCAATCAGATTAGTCGTAAAATGCTCGCACGATTGGGAATACCGGAGGGCCGTCTCAACGTTGCGGTTGAAGAGATATGTGCGGCTCTACAGCTTGCGTTGGAGGACGAGCGGGGCCAGTGGGTTTTGAGTGGACAGCACGAGAAAGCGAGCTGTGAGCTGGCGTTGAGCGGCATACGAGACGGCAGCATAGACCACATGGTTATCGATCGGACATTCGTGGATGAGCATGGCACGCGCTGGATTATCGATTACAAGACAGGTGCCCACAGCGGTGGAGGTGTCGATGAGTATCTTGATCGCGAGCAGCAGCGTTATCGTCAACAGTTGGAACGTTACGCAAGCGTCATGAGTAAAATGGAAGGAGGTCCAATCCGCCTGGGTCTGTATTTTCCGCTGCTGGCGGGATGGCGAGAGTGGCCGTTTCTCACGCACTAAACCAGGCATGTATTGACATTTATGTCCACGACCCTTTACTGGCACGACTATGAGACCTTCGGTGTTGATCCGCGGCGCGATCGCCCGGCCCAGTTTGCCGGACTACGCACTGACGAGGCGCTCAATGAGGCAGGAGAGCCGCTGGTCATCTACTGCAAGCCGGCGCGGGATGTATTGCCTCACCCAGAGGCCTGTCTGCTTACCGGCATTACTCCGCAGCTGGCAGATGCAGAGGGTGTGCCGGAGCCGGAGTTCATTGCCCGCATCCACGCTGAGCTGGCTAAACCGGGGACCTGCGGTGTGGGCTACAATACCTTGCGATTTGACGACGAGGTGACTCGTCACACTCTCTACCGGAATTTCTACGATCCCTATGCGCGCGAATGGCAGCAGGGCAATTCACGTTGGGACCTTATTGACCTGGTGCGCATGACCTATGCCCTGCGGCCGGAGGGGCTTGAATGGCCGGTGCACGACGATGGCAGGCCCAGTTTTCGGCTTGAAGATCTGGCCGCGGCCAACAGTATCGGTCACGAATCAGCCCATGATGCCCTGTCCGATGTGCGCGCCACCCTTGGTTTGGCAGGCTTGATTCGGGATCGACAACCGCGCCTCTATCAGTGGCTTTTCCAGCTTCGCAACAAGCGAAAGGCGGCTGAACAGTTGGATTTGGTTGGGCATCAACCCGTCCTGCATACTTCGCGTATGTACCCGTCAGAGACCGGCTGTACTACGTTGGTAATGCCGCTGATTGGCGAACCGGGTAACAATAACAGCGTGCTGGTCTACGATCTGCGCCAGGATCCGGGTCCTTTCATGGCTTTAAACGTGGAGGGTCTCCGCGATCGCCTGTTCACCCGGGCCGGGGATTTGCCGGACGGTGTGGAGCGGTTGCCCGTCAAGTCGGTGAAAATCAACAAGTGTCCGGCCCTTGCACCCCGGAAGACGCTCGATGATTCGGCTGCCGAACGCATCGCAATCGATCTGGATGCCTGTGCCCGGCACTGGGAACTGTTGAGTACGAATAAGGGCTTCATGCTGCGAGTTGCAAAAGCCTACAGTGGCAGGGAATTCAGTCGCGTCGGAGATGTAGATCTGGCGCTGTATGATGGATTCCTTAATGATGCAGATCGTGCGCTATTGGCCAGTGTACGTGACGCTTCACCGCAGGAACTCGCGCAAACACGTTTTGATTTTCACGATAAGCGCTTGCCGGAACTGTTGTTCCGCTACCGTGCCCGAAATTGGCCGGAAACCCTGTCGGCCGAGGAGGCTGAACGGTGGGAGCATTTTTGCCACCATCGTATCCAGGATGAAGACGGGGGTGGCAGTATTATCCTGAACGATTATTACGGGCGGATCGCACTGTTACGGGATGAGCGTGCAGGCGATGCGGATGCACAGCGTATACTGGATGCAATGGGTGAGTGGGGAGGCGTGATCTAAGAAGTTGCCTGCAATTGGGTGGTAAGTTCAAATTCCCCTGCGGACGCCACCTTATTCCGGGGGTCGATGGTATTCGATCTGGTATTCGCGGGTGGCCTGGTCAGGACTGAAAATCTGCGTCGCGGCTCTTAAGGGCGTTTGGTCAAAAAACTCATACGTCCCTCGATATCAACATCTTACCATCTATCGTGTGTGTCAATATGCCTTTGTATTTTGCCTCAAATGACGCTTAGAATTGGATGATAAATTCGAGTTAACGGTGGGGAATCTAAATGGATTGGGAGCGCATACTGGCCTATATCACTGGGACAGTGGACCAGGAACTCCTTTTACGTAATGAGTATCTTGCTGCCGAAAACCGGATCCTCAAAGCTCAACTCAAGATGCCGTTGCGGCTCACTGACGCCGAGCGAATGACACTCGCTGAAATCGCGCATCGCCTTGGCCGGAAAGCCCTTGAGGATGTGGCTAATGTCGTGAAGCCGGACACCATCATGGGATGGTATCGAAGGCTGATAGCACGCAAGTTCGACGGTTCCAAGTCGCGTCGCTATCCGGGCCGCCCCAGAATTGATGGTGAAATCGAGCAATGGGTGGTGCGCATGGCCAAAGAGAATTCGGATTGGGGCTACGATCGGATTGTGGGCGCCATGGCAAATCTCGGCTACACACTATCCGATCAAACGGTTGGCAATATCCTACAACGCCATGGCATCTCACCTGCGCCGGAGCGGAAGTGTACGACAACGTGGGCAGACTTCATTCGAGCGCACATGGCTGTCCTTGCAGGGACTGACTTTTTCCGGTTGAAGGATACAATAAGGGTTATCGAATCAGAATGTTATGGTCCGGACGCTGAACCGAAAGATTCGGTGGACCAGGACACTTCCCCCAAAATATCGGTTAATTGGGCATTGCAAAAGGTAACATATATGATACTATATGGATCATATGACAGAGGTTAGAGAGTATCTTGATGCGCAGGGAAACAGTCCTTATGCCAAATGGTTCGATCGCCTTAATGTGACCGCTGCGGTCAAGGTGGCTACAGCAGTCCATCGGATGGAACAAGGTAACTTCTCTAATGTGAAAGGTGTAGGTGCCGGTGTCTATGAGTACCGGATTGATTTCGGTCCTGGTTATCGGATTTACTTCGGTAAGGACGGGGACCGGTTGGTGATATTGCTCGCGGGTGGTACCAAGAAACGCCAGGATGCGGACATCATCGCCGCAAAATCACATTGGCGCGACTATAAACGCCGGAAACGGCAAGAGGTGTAATAATGGCTCTGACTAAAGATTTTAAAGACACGATACAGGCGCGCGCACAACGTGATCCCGCGTTTCGCAAGGCCCTGCTGCAAGAAGGCGTTGAATGCCTGCTCGCCGGTGACATCGATACCGGCAAAGCGGTGCTGCGTGACTATATCAACGCAACGATCGGGTTCGAGGAATTATCCCGGGTCTTCGATAAATCGAGTAAGAGTCTCATGCGTATGCTTGGACCGAAAGGGAATCCCCAGGCGAGCAATCTATTCGCTGTGATCAGTTATCTTCAGGAGCAGGAAGGAATACACCTGGAGGTAAAAGCCCGGAAGGTGGCATAGGGCGTTGTGCCGGAGTCCTATCGGTAAGCTATGGAGAGCGATCGCCGGGAAAAATACAAGGCCTACGGCCCAACCGGTGAAACTAGGACTGTGCTAGTTTTGTGCTAACTTGAACTACCAGTGAACTGCAAGTGACTGATAATTCAACTACGGTATTGGCTGGGCAAGCACCGCAAGTGACTGATTAATAAAGCAAGTTAAATTTCTGTATCTGGCTTACGAACCAGGCGGTCGGGAGATCGAAACTCTCCGGGTGCGCCAACATCTGCCAATAATATCAAGCAGTGACAAAGCTAGCTGCTCACTGCTTTTTGCTTCAGTACCACCAGTGCCGAAGTTTTGCCGAACTTTTCTCCGCATACCCGATTTGCCGCTTCAAAAAGTTCTTCCAACTCAGGCGCTGAGTAGTGTGTCGTGATGTCGCTGTTCTTGTGACCCAGCAACACCTTCCGGATTTCATTCGGCATACCGGCTGCACGCAGCCGGCGTCCAAAAGAGGCCGCATCAAGATTAAACAAAATTGACGATGTAACCGGTCAGATTCTGCAACTCGTTGAGTTGAAGGAAGGTGCGTCAAGGTCGTTTGTTCGGCAGTCTTTGCAGGGGCGTATGCGCGCGTATTTTCCATCAATAAACGATGCGTGATTGCATTCGAATTATGAAGCGTAAGAGCGCGCACTTTGTGCAAAAAATAACCAATCCGCGCTCCACCCACGCTCCACTCGCGCTCCATTTTGGGGACAATCAGGGACAATGGGAGACAACGAACAGAATTCGCAGACACAAAAACTGTGTTATAAAAACAGTGTCTTTGGTTGTTTATGGTGGTCTGGGATGGTCTTGAGATTTGGTGCCGAGGAGAGGACTTGAACCCCCTAATCTCTCACACCGCATCTTCCTGATTCATCTGGTGCCGTACCACGGATGTACGAGAAGTATAACTGGCTGTGTACCAGCTGTGTACCAGTTTTCTGGCAGTTTTGGCTGACCAACCAACTGCCCCCTACACGCTAGCGCCCGGGTGTATCAATTCGCTGACTTTGAACGGCAAGTTTCTGCGCAAACCTGGAATTTTAGTCAGAGCTTATATAAACAGCCACTAAATGAGAAAAAGCGACCCATTCCGGTCTTTTAGTCACCCCTTATATAACAAATGACTTAAAGACAAAAAACGACCCAGACGTACAGGATTTTTGTTTAAAGGTCAGGAATGTACTGAAAGCTGCCGTTTAGGGGCTTGGTGTGGATAGACAAAGAACGACTCTAATTTGCCTTCGCTATACTTTTAGAGCGGCAAGAACGCACTGAAAGTCATTGCCGGGTAGCAATTCTGGATAAACCTTGATTTCAGATGATATGCTTCTTCAGCCGACTACTATCTTTCCTTTAAAAAAAGCCAAGATAAATAAGGTAGGTGCAACATGAAAACAATGAGACGAAAAATGATACGGTCTCGAATTGGCATACCCCTCTTGTCGTTGCTCTTGCCACTGGGGCTTGTAAGCCCCACGTTCGCTATTCAGCCGGACGCTGAGTACCTGGCTCGCGAGAAGCAGTTCGGCAAGCAGTGGGCCACTGAAGACAAGCAAGTCCAACAGAAGTTGGCCGCGCTTGAGAAAAAATTCGGCAAGAAACCGAACATTGTCTTCATCCTGGCGGACGACATCGGCTACACGGAACTCGGTTCTTACGGCGGTGGCAGGGTTCGCGGCTTTTCCACGGATAACCTCGATCGCATGGCCAATGAGGGGATGCGCCTCGTTTCCTTTTACTCCGAGCCTTCCTGCACCCCCACCCGCACATCTTTGATGACAGGACGGCACCCCGTCCGGGTTGGCATGCGCGGTGTTTTATTTCCGGGCACGGTCGGGATGGGGCTTGTCGACGAAGAAGTGACGGTGGCCGAACTGCTCTCGAAGGCAGGCTATCATACGGGCATGTTCGGCAAGTGGCATCTGGGTGGCGAGCCGGAACATTTTCCAATCAATCAGGGCTTCGACGAGGCGGTTTGGAGTGAGGGGAATCCACCCTGGTGGGGTTACCATAAGGGCGTGAAGCGCACCGACAATGCCGGATACGTCAATATTGGCGCATTAGTCTGGGCGCCGGGGCCTGAGAATTTTCCTTACGACACCGGCGGCATCATGCGCGGCAAGAAAGGCGAGAAACCTGAGATGGTCGCTCCCTTCTCCTTGGAACTCTACAACACCATGGATACTGACGTAGCCGATGGCGTGATCGATTTCATCGAGCGAAACGCCAAAAGCGACAAGCCCTTCTTCGCCTACTATGCAGGCAAGGGCAATCACTTCTATGGAGCACATCCCGACTTCATGAACCAGCCCGCCGGCACCAACAACAGCGCTCAGATGGCCGAGCACGACCACAATGTCGGTCGCGTACTCGACAAACTGAAGGAGCTAGGCATAGCGGAAAACACACTGGTCGTCTGGATGAGCGACAATGGACCGATGTACGACATGCATCCACACGGTGGGTATTCGCTGCTTCGCGGCGGAAAGGGCGACACCTGGGAGGGTGGTACGCGCGTGCCTGCAATGCTCTGGTGGCCGGGGGTCATTGACGAGGGACAAGAACCCTTCGAAATCGTTCAGGTATCGGATATGTTTACCACGGCAGCCAGCATCGCCGGGGTTAAATCCGCCATTCCAAATGACCGCGTCACAGACGGCGTTGATCAGAGTGCACTGATTCTCTTGGGTCAAGGCAAGTCCCGCCGAGACTACGTCTTTTACTACAACAAAGAGAAGCTCGAAGCGGTGCGCAAGGATCAGCTGAAGTTCCGCACCAAGCCTGAGAAACCTCACCAAAACTGTTACAACCTTCACCACGATCCCGCTGAGCGTTATCCGGATTTGGCCAAATACTGTCTATGGGCGGCCCCCATGTTCGGCAAGCTGATTCAGGATCATCAGGCGATGATCGAGAAGTTCCCGCACAGGGTGC
>Ga0209578_10003098_pt1 | contig 13044 bp, 11 predicted proteins | sample tdAd472_FD_187127 | JGI IMG/M metagenome (GOLD analysis project Ga0209578, IMG submission 187127) | Marine sediment microbial communities from the Atlantic coast under amendment with organic carbon and nitrate - tdAd47.2 (SPAdes)... | ecosystem: Environmental > Aquatic > Marine > Coastal >...
CTAGGGCCTTTCACCGTAGCCGCCGGAAAGATTCGGGCCAGTTTGCTAGGGCTACGCCGCTAGGCCGTTTGGCTGTTGTCGTTTCCGATGCATCCAATGTGGCAGCACCAAAACAAAAAGACAATATCACCGAAGTATAGGTTAGTGTCTCGAAAGTATATGTCCTCGTGTATAGTATAATGTGCAGCGTATAGCATGCCTGACAAAACGTTATAGTATAACATAGGCAAAGGATCTGCAGCATGCCAAGGCAAGGCCAAGGCTATAGCAAGGAATAATCCAAGGTATACAAAAGGATAGAACAGATTCAGGTGGGGTTAGGTGTATTTCCCATATGAGGTATCATAATACCACAAGGATACCCAATGCATCCCAAAGCATAGCTCAACCAGGCCAAGGTATAGCCAAGGCAAAGCAAAAGTATGCCGGGGGTATGCGAAAGGATAGCTTGACAGACCCTAAGGCAGGGGGTGCCAGGGGGGCCTCTTGTATGTACAATGCACCATGAAATTTTCTCACAAGTTTTTTCGAGTATGCAAAAAGAAACCTCCCAAGGGATTCAACCCAAGGGAGGTGCATCTGGACTTGTCCATCAGATAAGACTGGTGGTTATAGTTTACGGATTAATACTTAAACAAGCGTAAGTAAGAAAAACAATACAGAGAATACAAACCGTAGCATCTTACCACAAGGGTGGAGCATACGTTTATAGCTATAGACTATACTATGGGAACTGCCTAACGACAGAGAAATTATACACACATTTGTCTGATTCGTCAAGATAGAAAATAACAAGATTATACTTTTTTGGTGTTGACATACCGAATCACTTTATGCTATACTTTCGAGTATATCCGTAACCGTAAGGATCTATCATGTTCACCCAAGACCAACTCAAAGGACCAAACGGCAAAGTAAGGACACAAAGCTTGTTCTATGAACTTTGCTATCATGATCCTTCTGATGCTTTGTTTACTGTCAAAGAACATGACATAGAGGCCCACGGTAAGCACTATGTGTCACTGCACAAGCTCTACGTAAGTATGGTCCCTAACGATCCTACCGAGTATGAGTTTGCTATGACAGTCTTTGGTTCTTGGGATGTATGGTCAACCATTTGTAAGTCCCCTCTGATCAAGCCTCATGTCAACAAATGGCGTAAGGAAGTAGAAGTCAAAGTAAAGTCCCAGGCCATCCAAGCGATTGCCATGGAGATGAAAGAGGGTGGACGCAGTTCCTTTAGTGCAGCTAAGCTTCTCTTGGAGAAGGGCTGGTTGGATAAGGACAGTGCTTCCCAAGCTAAGAAGAAGCTTCAGGCAAAAGAAGAAGAAGATCAAAACAAAGAGGCTCTTTCTCTTTTGTCAGAGGATGCAGCACGCTTAGGTATCAAGGTAAATTAATCTATGGCTAAGAAACCTTCTATCAGCAGTATTACGTCAGGCTATACGTCTACGACAACCTTGAATGCAAACTTCGAGGCTCTTCGTGATGGCTTTGACAACACTTTGTCATTAGACGGTAGCACCCCCAATGCTATGTCTGCTGACTTTGATATGAACGGCTATCGTATTCTTAACGCAGGTCAGATCGACACAGATGCTCTGTACCTGAATGGTATAGCAGTACGTTCATCAACTGACGTAGAGTTCCAGACCACCTACCTGACTGCCTCCTACACAGGCAATGGCAGCACTGTAGCATATGCTCTGACAGCTAACCCTCAGTCTGAAGGTAACGTATCTGTCTACGTTGATGGTGTTTATCAGAACAAAGACACATTCTCTTTGTCAGGTACTACGATTACTTTCTCTGAGGCACCACCTCTTAACTCTGCTATTGAGATCGTATACCCCACCAACACAGATACCCTGAATGGTTCGGATGCTTCGGCAATCACCTACAACCAGGGTGGTACTGGTGCACAGGACCGTACCGTAAAGCAGAAACTTCAAGACTTTGTTTCGGTCAAAGACTTTGGTGCTGTAGGTGATGGTGTGACGGATGACTCTGCGGCTATTGCTGCCGCAATCGCATCTGGTGCAAAAGAAATATACTTTCCAAGTGGGACTTACTACAAGGCTGGCACTGGTGGTGGACAAAAGATTGATGTTCCGGCTGGTGTAAAACTTGTTGGTGCAAAAGGTGCTATCATTAAGCCAGAGGGCTACCCAGTTTTTAGGCTTTTTGAAAACTGCGTAGTTGAAGGGCTGAAATTTGACAGTAGCGAAGGTGAAATAGACCCCGTTAAAAAGGTTCGCATTGGCCTTGAGATTTATGCTGACGATATTACAGTCAAGGATTGTTCATTTGAGGGTGGCAATCAGGTAATCTATATCTATACAGCAGATCGGCTTACTGTTGATGGCTGTTATTTTACTGGTTGTGGCTATCAAGTTTTGCAGAAAGCTGGCTATACTTCTAATGATGGTCGAGTTATTAACTGCGTATCTGTTGACTGCACAACTGACTTTGTTGAACTCAACTCAACAGCATCAAACCCGAGCACCAACTGGCTTATCAGTGGTAACACAGTTCGCAATATTGGAACTGCAAGTGGCACTCTTAAAACGGAAAGTCGTTTTGTTGGTGCAACAGCAACTAAGAATATTGTTATTACAAACAACTTAGTGGAAGGCGTTGCTGGTGACAGTATGCTCCACTTTGAAAGTGCTTCTGGTGATATTATTGTGTCGAACAACACATTCATTGATCCACATAGCAACTTTGGAAAACTTTGGTTTTTCACTAACAGTTCTAATGTTCAATCGTTCCACTTCGAAAGCAATATTGTTCGGTTTACTTCTGGTTATTCTTTGTATTCTGGCGAAGATAACAAAGTCACCTACATGCAGGGCAACGACGATAGCCGCCCGGTAATTACGAACAACTCGTTTATCAATGAGAGTTCTGAAACTCTTCGTTTGTTTGTTGTTAGTGACACAGAAGACTTGTTGATTATGGGCAATCGCATTGTTGGGTTTGATACTGTTATTAGTAGCAGTGTTGGTGCTAGTGGAACGCCTCCTTACAATCGTCGCCGTGTAAATTTTCAACAAAATATTGTTGAAGATGTTTCTACTGTTGTTTGTAGCATTGGCAACGGTGGCACAAGCCAACGTCACTATGGATACTACATTGACAACAACACATTCGATAACTGCGCAGAAGTATTTACTGTTGCTGCTGACAATGCTGTTCCTCTTAGCCTTACTAACAACAGGTGTCGTGCCGGAACTAACATTGATGAAGGTTTGGTAATTGGAAACTTAGTAGCTACACAGGCAGTATATGGTAATGCGGTTGAGAGTGATGCAACAACTACTCTTTCCGTGTCTGAAAGTTACACTACTGGCACTAAAACAATATTTACTGGTTCGCCGTATCGTAGCTATTATATTAAAGTAAAAGCTGCTGATGGCTCTCTTTCAAGCAACAATAGCTCTGCTGAGGTTGTGAGAATTGACTACAACAGCCCGATCGACATTGATCTTACCAGCATTGCAACTAGCAGCTCTGGAACTGGTGCTTCTTTTACCCTGTCAATGTCAGGCAACAATCTTCAGTTTACTGCTGGTGGTGCAAGAACCGTCCAAGTTTCCATTGTTGGTAGTGTTCTGCCGCAACACACTAAATTAACGTAGGGGATCATCATGGCTTTAACTAAAGCACACAACAGAATGATCGAAGGCTCTCCAGCCAATGTAAAAGACTTCGGTGCTGTCGGTGATGGCGTGACGGATGACACTGCGGCTATTCAGGCTGCTTTGGATGCGTCTAATTCAGTTTATATTCCTGAAGGCATTTACAAGACATCTGCGGCTTTAACTTTTGGTGCAAATCACACAATCATTGGTGCTGGTCAGCAAATAACGACTATCTCAGGAACGCACACAGGCAATTTGCTTGAGCCTTCTAATCTATCTACTCAGGCTAGAGGTTTGCATTTTGCTGATTTTGCTTTGACTAAATCTGCAAACACAGGAACGGGCAATGGTATTCGGTTGTCAAATTCTCGTTCTGGCACATTTTCACGGCTAGAGATTACTCAGTGTGATATTGGTTTGCTGTTTAAGCCAGAAGCCAATGCAAGTTACAGCTACTTCAATACATTTGAAGACTTGGCGATATTTAGCAATACTACCCATGCTGTTCGTCAAGATGTTACTGGCACTGATATTCCTAATGCAAACTTCTATGTGCGTGGTGATTGGCGTGGCGGCGATGAAGTTATGTATATCAATGCTGGCTCAACAACCCACTTGACGGATGTAAGTATCCAAGGCGCAACAAATGATTGGATTAGATCAACCCAAACATTTACTGCAACATCTTGTCGATTTGAAAATTCATCTGCTGCAATCTTAACTGCTGGTGGGATTAATGTAGACGATGGTGTTCTTGCGGCAGTTACAGGTGGCTCTATTGCTAAAGGGATTATTCTTGGAGACAGTGTTCGAGTATCTAGTGTTAAGATCGAAGGACGTTTTCCTGAAATTACACCAGACAAGGATGAACGCAACTTAAACCGTGTGCTTCAAGCTGGTGGTTTTAGAACGGGTCAAGCTGGTAATTTGTTTACACGCAGTGATGATGTAAACGATGCTGCTTGGACTAAATCAGGCGCATCAGTAACAAACAATGCGTTTTCTGACCCTCGTGGCGTAGCAGCAAGTGCAGATCAGGTAGACTTTAGCTCAACTGCTGGCGCAACAGATAACTATTATCAAAACATTTCTGGTTCAGATATTGAGGGTGTTAGAGGTTATTATTTTACTGTTGAAGGTCGTGCATTAGCTGGTGAAGCTGGCTCAATAGAAATACGCATAAAGCAAAAAGACAGTGGCGGGTCTGTAGTCGAACGCATCGACAAAAAGATTTACTTAACAGATCAATGGGCAACACATGCAGTCTTTGTTCGATTTGCTGCTAACACAGTGGCAAGTGGCTCCATTGAACCTACGATTATGTCTGTTGCGGATAGTGGCGACTTAGACAGCATTGTTGTTGCAAATCATACTCTTGTTGTTGGGGATATTCCTGGTGTTGCAACCACAACTAGTTCGGCAAGCACTTACGACAATGCTCCTGCAATCATGGTGGGTGATAACGGCTTAGACGGCTATATCATTCAGGGTTATCGTGAGGCACTAGCTGGCTCATCTCACATGCACAGCCACAGTCAAGATGCAACACTAAGCTATCAGTGGGCTACAGATAGTTCATACTCATCAAGCCAAAACTGGTGGCGTAATAATACAAATGGCTCTGCTGGTGGGGTTTTTAACTTCCTTCGAGCAAGGCAGAATGGCACATCTGATGCTTTGTTGATTGATGGCAACGGTGACCTTACAAACGCAAACGGCACATACGGCACAATCTCAGATCAAAAGCTAAAAGAAAACATAAGTGATGCTCGTGACTACCTTGATGATTTAGATCAACTAAGGGTTCGCAAGTATTCATTTATTGCAGATCAAGCAGATGAAGCAACGCATCTTGGTTTGATTGCACAAGAAGTTGAGCAGATATTTCCCAACCTTATCAGTGAGGTCAAAGACGTTGACGAGGATGGGAATGACCTTGGAACAACAACCAAATCTGTAAAGTTTAGTGTGCTGACATTTATGATGCTCAAGGCAATTCAAGAACTGAAAGCACGGATCGAAACACTGGAGGGTAACTAATGACCATCAAGCAGCAAGGCGGCATCTTTGGTCGCAACCCGACATTCAATGAAGTAACAGCAACAAATGCAGAAGTTACCAATCAGTTAGATGTTAAAACCATCAGCATGGTTAATAATAATCCAGCTATTTATCTGGATGATACTGATGTTGCTGACAACAATACTCGTCTTAGAAATCAGTCGGGTATCTTTCGCATCCAAGATGTAGCTGATGATGGGTCAACAACTACACAGGTTCAGCTTGCACACAGCACTGGTGATTTGACGGTTAGCACTGGCAACCTTGTCATTGGCACATCAGGCAAAGGCATCGACTTCTCTGCCACCTCTGGCACTGGCACAAGTGAACTGTTCGATGACTATGAAGAGGGTATCTTTACCCCAACTCTAACAACAAGTGGAACTGATTTTTCTAGTGTTACTTATGACGGATTTACTGGTGGTAAATACGTTAAGGTAGGTAATCTAGTTACTGTTTATGGCACAGTAAGAACTGATGCTGTCACTATTGGCTCCGCAAGTGGTGCTGTTTGTATTGGAGGATTACCATTCACCTCTGCTGCTCAAACTGGAGCAACTCGAGATGGAAGCTGCCCCGCAAGCATATCTGACGCAACAACTTGGGGTGCTGATGTGCCTTGTGCTGGACAGGGAAACCCTAGTTCTACTGTTCTGCTGCTTTATAAAAGAGCCTCTATTACAGGTGATATGGCTATTGTAGTTCCAGCAGACGTTGCAACTGGAGCCAACTCAAACCGTATTGCATTTTCAATGACATATGTAGCAGCGTAAGGATTAAATCATGGCACTGACTAAAACAACGACCAACGACAAGATCGAAGTCTTGCAACTGGCAGCAGGTTATCCTGTGGTCCAAGTGCGGACAGCAACCATCATTGCAGAGGATGGCGTAGAGATCAGCCGTACCTTCAACCGCCATGTGCTGACGCCTGAGTGCACCCTTAATGGCGACATAGCCAAAGAGCACAAAGATGTAATCGACATTGCTCAAGCTGTATTTAATAGTGCAGCCATTGACGCATGGAATGCAGCTAAAGCAGCAGGAGAATTCTGATGACTGAAGTAAACGGCTTCCTTCTTGCAGGTGGTGAGGCTACCCTGCCTCTTCAAGTTGTTGGTCACTTTAACCTGTCCATCCGTTCTGTAGGCTCCCCCTTCGTAGGAACAGTTACCATTCAACGTAGCTGGGACAAAACTAATTGGTTTGATGTAGACACCTTTACGTCGGACATTGAAACATTCGGGTATGATCCCGAAGAAGTGTACTACCGTGCAGAAGCTAAAGTAGGGGAGTGGACTTCTGGTACTGTAGCAATTCGTATTGGTGACAATCGAGACTATAACAGTAAAACTGTATTTCTTGCTTGACAAGAAAATAATCAAGTGGTAAAATGGCTACATTAGAACAAATCAAATTAGCTGCCGAAAGTGATCTTGTCACATTCATTAAGCTAGTCGCACCAGAACAAGTCTTAGGGCAATGTCACGAAGATGTTTGTAACTGGTGGACACGGCCAGATTCTAAAAGCCACCAATTACTTTTGTTCCCACGTGACCATGGTAAGTCTCGTCTGATTGCTTACAGGGTTGCGTGGGAACTAACAAAGAACCCAACCTTGCGGATATTATATATCTCAGCCACCGCAAACCTTGCGGAAAAACAGCTAGGCTTTATCAAGGGCATTCTTACATCTGAGACTTACCGCCGTTACTGGCCTGAGCATGTTAATGCTGACGAAGGTAAACGGTCTAAGTGGACTAACTCAGAGATTGCCCTTGATCATCCAGCTCGAAGAAAGGAGAATGTACGTGACCCTTCTGTCTTCACTGGTGGTCTTACTACTTCCCTTACTGGGATGCACTGTGACATTGCAGTACTTGATGATGTTGTTGTATACGAAAACGCCTATACGGGTGAAGGTCGCAACAAAGTAAAAAGTCAGTATTCCCTTCTGTCATCTATCGAAGGTGCCGATGCAAGGGAGTGGGTCGTAGGAACACGTTATCATCCTGCTGACCTTTACAACGATCTTTTGCAGATGACAGAGGATATTTTCACCGAGGAAGGTGAGAAGATTGGCGAAGAAAACATTTATGAAGTCTTCGAGAAACCTGTAGAAGCTCGTGGTGATGGGACGGGTGAGTTCCTCTGGCCCCGATCCCAACGTAAAGACGGTAAGTGGTTTGGGTTTAACATGCAGGTTCTGGCCAAGAAACGTGGTCAGTACTTAGACAAAGGTCAGTTCCGGGCGCAGTATTACAATGACCCATCTGATCCAGACAATGTTCCTGTTGGTTCTGATAAGTTCCAATACTACGAACAGAAGCACCTGCGCCAGGAGAATGGCTACTGGTTCTTCAGAGACAATCGTCTGAATGTCTTTGCTGCTGTTGACTTTGCTTTTAGTCTTAGCAAGAAGGCAGACTACACTGCGATTGTTGTCATTGGTATTGATGCTGACAACAATGTTTATGTTCTTGATATTGATCGTTTTAGAACAGACAGAATTTCTGACTACTTTGAGCACATCCTACATTTGTCAAACAAGTGGTCATTCCGTAAGATGAGAGCAGAAACAACCGTAGCCCAGATGGCTATTGTTAAGCAGCTCAAAGAACTAATCAAGCAGCATGGTTTGTCAATCAGTATTGAAGAGTACAGACCCAACAAAAACCAAGGTAACAAGCAAGAACGTATAGCTGCTGTTCTAGAGCCTCGTTACGATAACATGGGTATCTGGCACTACCGTGGCGGTAATACTCAAATCCTAGAAGAAGAGTTGTCATCTCGTAACCCTCCGCATGATGACGTTATCGATGCTCTAGCTTCTGTAGTAGACATGGCTGTGAAACCTGCACGTTCTGTTCGTAGACAGAAAAGCAATGTTGTCCAGTTCAATCAAAGATTCGGTGGAGTTAGCTTCTAATGGCTGGAACAAATATTGATCTTGACATGCTTCTTGATCCTCACAGCATGGCTGTTGAGATTTCGCAGCAGTGGACTGACTGGAACAATGCTCGTCGTCAGAAGATCGAAGAGTGGAAAGAACTTCGTAACTACATTTATGCTACTGACACTCGGACCACTTCGAACAGTAAGCTGCCTTGGACCAACAGCACCACCACACCAAAGCTGACACAGATTGCAGATAACCTTCATGCAAACTACTTTGCTGCTTTGTTCCCTCAGAAGCGGTGGTTCCGGTTTGAAGCTAACGATCAAGAGTCCGACACAAAGAACAAGCGTGACGTTATTCAATCGTACATGCAGAACAAGATTCGTCAGTCGGACTTTGAGAACACTGTAAGCCGTATCCTGAATGACTACATCCAGTATGGCAACTGCTTTGCTACGGTTGACTTTACTCGTGACTACATCGAAATGGATGGCGAGATTGTTGTCAACTACATTGGTCCTAAGCTGGTTCGTATCAGTCCATTCGATATCTGCTTCAATCCTCTAGCCCCTAACTTTAGTGAAAGCCCGAAGATCATTAGGTCTATTGTCACTCTAGGTGAGATTGCCCGTAAGATCGAAGAGTCAGTAGACAACGCCTATATGGCTGATGTTCTTGACCGGATGATGGTCAACCGTACATCGACTGTCATTCAAGATGTAGACGTAACCAAATCGCAAGGCTTTATTGCTGATGGTTTCTCTAACATCAAAGAATACTACGACTCGAACTACGTAGAGATCCTTACCTTCTACGGTGACATCTACGACAAAGACACCAAGACTTTCCATAAGAACCGTATCATCACTGTTGTTGATCGTGCTTACGTTTTGTCAAATGAACAGAACCCTAGCTGGTTGGGTAAGTCTGCTGTCTTCCACGCTGGCTGGCGGGAACGTCCTGACAACCTGTATGCCATGGGGCCTTTGGATAACCTCGTAGGTATGCAGTATCGCATCGACCACCTTGAGAACCTCAAGGCTGATGTGTTCGATCAGATCGCATATCCCATCATGAAGATTCGTGGTGACGTAGAGGACTTTGACTTTGAGCCTGGCTCTCGTATTTACATGGGTGAAGAGGGTGACGTAGGTTACCTGATGCCAGACTCCACAGCCCTTAACGCAGACTTCCAGATCCAGAACCTAGAAGGAAAGATGGAGATGATGGCTGGTGCACCTCGTGAGGCTATGGGTATCCGTAGTGCAGGCGAGAAGACAGCCTTCGAAGTCCAGCAGCTTATGACTGCAGCAGGACGTATCTTCCAACACAAGACAGCCCACTTTGAACGTGTGTTCCTTGAGCCTATCCTGAATGCAATGCTTGAGGCTGCTCGTCGTAACATGGACTATGCAGATACTGTACGTGTCCTGAACGAAGACTCTGGCTTGTTCTTCTTTGAACAGATCACCAAGGAAGACATCAAGGCCAACGGTAAGATTGTTCCCATGGGTGCTCGTCACTTTGCAGAACGTGCACAACGTATTCAGAACCTGACACAGCTTTACCAGATTAAGTTGTCAGACCCCACCATCGCAGCACACATGTCGGGCAAAGAGTTTGCTCGTATCCTTGCTGACGAGCTAGGTGAACCTGCACTGTTTGGTGAGAACATTACTGTTGTTGAACAACTGCAGACCCAACGTGTAGCAACAGAAGCACAGGTCCAGTACGAAGAAGAACAACAAGTAGCAATCGAACAAGGTCTGTAATGAAAGCATCTTGGTTTAAAGAATGTAAGACTAAAGAAGACAAAGAGCAGGTCCGTAAGCTTCTATACAGCAACAAGGAAGGCTTCGACCGACTCAAGGATATCCTAGAGCCTATGCTCAAGGAGGCCCTGCCTACAGCCGACTACGACAGCCCCTCGTGGGCCTACAAGCAGGCTGACAGGATTGGGTATAACCGAGCACTAACCACGGTGCTTGATCTTATCAACTTAGACAAGGAATAGATTATGGTATTTACTGACGGGACTGCAACCGCACAGACCGAGCAGAACGCAGAGCAGACGCAACAAGAAACCACACCATCGGAATCTTATTTGCAGAAACTCGTAGAGGCAAAGGGAGAGAACTGGAAAGACCCTGAAGTACTCGCCAAAGGTAAGCTAGAAGCCGATGGCTATATCAAGACTCTCGAAGAACAATTAGCTCAAATGCGAGAAGACTTGAAGAAACAAGAGTATCAGGCCCAGGTTCTCGAACAACTCCAGAATAAGGCCGCTGACTCTACCGCAGCGAAGAATGGAGTGCCCAATGATAACGGTAGCGCAGAGGGACAGAACACCACTGGAAGCCTCAGCGAGGAAGACCTGAAGAGCCTTGTTGAAAAGACACTTACTCAACGTGAGAAAGAAGCTTCTGTCAAACAGAACCTAGCTCAAGTTGACAAAGCACTGGATGATATCTTCGGCACAGAAGCCTTAGCCGTTGTCCAGAAGAAAGCACAAGAACTTGGTATGTCCATTGAACGTATGCAGGACATTGCCGCAGAAAGTCCGAATGCCTTCTTTGCTTTGATTGGTGAGAAACCGAAGCAGCCTATGAATCCTATGATCCAAGGTTCGGTTCGCACTGAGGGTGTCAATATGCAAGCCTCGGCAGAACGGGACTGGTCCTACTACCAGAAACTTCGTCGGGAAAACAAAAACCTCTATTACACTCCGAAAATCCAGCAGCAATTAATGGAAGACAAAATGCGCTTGGGTGATAAATTCGGTCTGTAACAATCTGGAGTAACTACAATGGCTGGTAACACTAGCGCAATTAACTACCTGACTCGTTCTGATGTATGGGGCCAGGAACTGAAAGAACTTCTGCGTGATGAGATGCAGGCACAGCGGTACGTCCGTATGCTTGAGGGTTTCCCTGATGGTGACACCTTCCACATCCCGCAGATTGGTGCAACCACTGTGCGTGACTACACTGAAGACAATGCTGTTGTCTACGATCCGCTGGCAACTGCAGACTTCACCTTCACCATCAGTGAATACCTGGCAAGCTCGACCTACATCACCAAGAAGGCTGAGCAGGATCTGTTCTACGCAAACGAGCTGATGAGCCGTTTTGTTCCCGAACAGGAACGTGCCATCATGGAGCACTTCGAAACGACCACCTTTGCTGCACCTGAAGCAGGTGTGTCGGCTAACTCGGCTGAAGCCATCAACGGTATCGCACACCGTATTGCTGGCGGTAACTCGGGCCGCATCGAACTGGAAGACTTTGCCTATGCACGTTATGCTCTGAAGAAGGCCAACGTGCCGGATCAGGCAATGGTTGCTATCGTTGACCCCTCGGTAGAGTTCACCTTGAACACCCTGTCGAACCTGGTCAACGTGTCGAACAACCCCAAGTTTGAAGGCATCGTTTCGGCTGGTATTGCAACTGGTATGCGCTTTGTGGCCAACGTGTATGGCTTCGATGTATACACCTCGAACTACCTGCCCGACAACACTGACTCGGCTCTGGCTGAACGTGATGGCACCACCACCAACGACTTCTCGTCGAACAACGGTAAGGTCAACATGTTCTTCTCGGCAAATGCTGTAGCCAACCCGTTTGTTGGTGCATGGCGTCAAATGCCTGAGGTGGACTACGAGTACAACAAAGACTACCAGCGTCACGAGTATGTAACTACTGCTCGTTATGGTGTCAAACTGTACCGTCCTGAAGGCATCGTGCGTATCGCAACGAACCCTGACGTGTAATGACAAAGGGATGGGGGCTTCGGCCCCCTCCTACTTTTCTCTTGACGACTATTGATTATTGGTGTATAATATCTTTAACCTTGGCAGGGGCTATAGTATATCTACCCTATAGGAGCTACGGATGGCTAACGTAAACCACTCAACACTCACTGATCCTTACCTACATGAACCTAAGGGTGTTGCTGCTGCAGCCTCTGGCTCTGTCTATGTTGCTGATGGTGCTGGTAGTGGTGACTGGACTAAAGCACATTCGCATATCAATGGGTATATTACTTTTGATAGTGTAACTCCTGCATATCAGCATTCAGTAACAACATCATTCACCCCATTAAACCCAACATTTAGCACAACTCTTGCTGATGGGTTTACTGGATCAGCAACACCAAATGCTCGTCTTATTTACACTGGCACTGCAGACAGCAACATAAACTGCACCTTTGTCTGTAACTTTAAAAACGCATCAGGTTCTTCTCGTAACATTGAGTTTGTATTCTATAAGAATGGTTCTGTTATGAATGGTGGTCATGTTATCGTTACGGCTAATTCTGGTGAGTGGAAGTCTGCTACTCTAGCTGACATGACAAGCGTTAGCACCAACGACTACATCGAAATCTTTGTCAAAGCTGATGCATCCTTTACTTTGGATATTTCTTCAGCATCACTGATTGTCC
>Ga0209578_10003099_pt1 | contig 13040 bp, 7 predicted proteins | sample tdAd472_FD_187127 | JGI IMG/M metagenome (GOLD analysis project Ga0209578, IMG submission 187127) | Marine sediment microbial communities from the Atlantic coast under amendment with organic carbon and nitrate - tdAd47.2 (SPAdes)... | ecosystem: Environmental > Aquatic > Marine > Coastal >...
TCGCGGCGGCGTCGTCGGCCTTCGCGTCGGCGGGCTTGGCCTCCGCCTCAGTCGGGGTGGCGGCGGCGGGCTTGGCCTCCGCCTTCGCCGAGTCGCCGTCCCCGCCGCTGGAGGCCGGGTCGATCCAGTCCTCGTCCTCGTCGGGGAGCTTGAAGAAGATCACGACCACGAGGGCGATGGCGATCAAAGAGACGATGGTGTCCCACACGGGTGCTGACTCCTGCGCTCGAACCTAGACGGCGGCCGGGAGCTCGCCGAACACTTGCTCGAAGCGCGCGGCGAAGGCCTCGGGGGTGAAGTGGTAGGTGCTCGTGCCTCGGGACTCCACGCAGTAGGAGGCGGTCAGCGCCCCCACGCGCGCGGCGGACTCCCAGCCGTAGTTGCTCACGAGGCCCTTCACCAGCCCGCCGCGGAACGCGTCGCCCGCGCCGGTGGGGTCGAGGGCCTCGGCCACGGGGGCCGGCGGGATCTCGTAGCGCTCTCCGCTCTGGAGCAGGACGCGCGAGCCCTTCTCGCCGAGGGTCACGACCAGCGCCTTGCAGTGCTCGAGCAGCCCCTCTTCGGCGATCCCAGTCTTCTCCGCGATCACCGCGGCCTCGTAGTCGTTGGCCACGACGATGTCGGCGCCGGTGAGCCCGTCGAGCAGATCCTCGCCGGAGAGCGCGATCACCTGTTGCCCCGGGTCGTAGAGGAAGGGGACCCCCAGCTCGCGGCACTCCCTGGGGAGCTGCTTCATCGCGGCGGGGTCGTTGGGCGAGATCGTGGCCAGGGTCGGCTTGCTGGGGAGGCCAGCGAGGGTGACCTCGGTCGCGCGGGCCATGGCGCCGGGGTAGAAGCCCGTGATCTGGTTGTTGTTGCCGTCGGTGGTGATGAAGCACGAGGCCGTGAGGTATTCGTCGCAGGTCTTGACGCCCTCGAGCCCCACCCCGTGCGAGGCCAGCCAGCTCCCGTACTCGCTGAAGTCGCTGCCTACGGCCGCGACGAGGGTGTTGTTCAGCCCGTGCAGCGCGCAGGCGTAGGCGATGTTCGCCGCGCAGCCACCGCGCAGGCGCTTGAGGTCCTTGACCAGGAAGCTCACGTTGAGCACGTGCAACTTGTCGGCGAGGATGTGGTCCTGGAACTTCCCGGGGAAGTTCATGATGTGGTCGTACGCGACCGATCCAGTGACGGCGATGCTGTGGCTGCTCACGGCGCCTCCTCTAGGCGCGCAGAGGGTAGCGTACCCCGCTGACGCGCGGAAGCGCGCAGCCTGGAAGCGGAGTCAGGCTACGACCCGGTTGCGACCCCGGCGCTTGGCCTTGTAGACCGCCTGATCGGCGGCGTCGACCGTCTCTTGCACGGCGCGGTGTACGACCTGCCCTGCGTCGTCGAGGTTCGTCGCGATCCCCAGGCTGAGGGTCACCTTGAGCGTCTTGTCCTTGCCCTTGTTGTTGCGGGTGTCGATCCGCAGGGCCTCGATCGCGACCCGCACCGCTTCGGCCAACTCCTTGGCCCGCTCCTTGGAGAACCCGGGGAGGAAGATCGTCATCTCCTCACCGCCGGTGCGGCACACCGTCCCGTGGCGGCCGACCACGTCCTGCACCCCCTGCGCCACCGCGTGGAGTACGTCGTCGCCGGCGCTGTGCCCGTGGCGGTCGTTGACCCGCTTGAAGTGATCGATGTCGAGCACGACCACCGCGTACGAGCGCCCCAGCTGGACCCCAGAGGTCTGGGACACGATGGACTCGGCGTAGGCCTTGTTGTGGACCTCGGTCAGGGCGTCGTAGCTGGTGCGGTGGCTGAGGGTCTGGACCCACTCCGCGGCGAGCAAGAGCAGCCACGAGGCGGGGAGCAGGATCGTCGCCAGGCGGCCGAGGCGATCCGGCGAGTCGCCCCAGCTGGCGACCCGTTCGGGGCTCACCCAGCCCCAGTCGAGGCCGAGGGCGGCGAGCTCGGTCAGGCCGGCGCCGAGGGACTCGAGCCCGGCCAGGCCGCACCAGAGGGTCGCCGCGGCGACCGCGCCGCCGACCCCCGCCTGGGAGCGCCACACGAAGAACGCGGTGACGGCGGCCACCGCGAGCAGACCCACCAGGCTCCAGCGGGCGGGGGGCGCGGCCAGCTCGAGCGGGCCAAAGCGCAGCCAGCACACCCACGCGCCGACCAGCACGAAGCCCAGCACGAGGGTCACCCCCTTGAGCAGCGCCCGGCTGCTGCCGGTGGGGACGAGGGTCGCGAGCAGAATCGCGAGGGGCCAGGCGAAGTAGGCCGTCTGGTGCAAGCGCTGCGCGGAGTCGGCGCCGAGGGCCTCAGCGGTCGGCGGGCCGATCCAGCCGAGGTCGTAGCCCGCGATCACCGCGAACACGGGGAGCAGGAGCCAGGTGCAGGCGTAGAGGTAGGGCGAGCCGATCACCGGCAGGCTGCGCCCTGCGACCAGGGGCGCGAGCGGGATCGCGAGGAACGCGAGGCTGAACAGGGTGAAGCCGCGGGCGGGGATCGGCTCGTCCCCGAGGGCCGACTCCAGCAGGCTCGGCTGCTCCCAGGCCGGCGGGGTCAGCCCCGCCAGGTGCGCGAAGGCCAATCCTGCGACCCCGAGGGCCAGCCCCACCGCGAACGGGAAGAGTCCTCTTCGCCAGGTGTGCCTCATGGACGCGGACCTTCACCGGTGCCGCGCGCGCCGTTTCGCTGGGTTGCCATCGCGTCGATCGTCGATCTGGATCCTCTCCCGCCTCTCAGAGCATACACGTGAGCAAAGACCCCGCACGCGAGACCGCCGGACGCCGCCGGGGGCTCAGTCCTGTCCGTCCTCCCCAGGGGGCCACTCGTGGGGCCACTGGAACTTGTAGCGCGGGTCCCAGTACATGTCGCTCTGGGGCGTCGCCGGGCGCCCGCGCTCGGCGAGGATCCGCCCGCTGGTGTCCATGCGATAGAACAGCGAGACGCTGGTGACCTCGGCGGGGGTCGCGGTCAAGAGGTAGCCCGGGCCCTCGGGCACGAGCCGGTAGCGGTAGCCGACCACCGCGCCCTCCACCAGGTCGTCCTGGATGCAGTCGGCGTCCTGGAGCTCCTCCAGGGAGGTGGCGTAGTTGGGCTTGCCGTCCTCGTCGTAGTCCTTGCGCTTGAAGCGCTCGTTGACCTTCCACAGCGCGTGCATCGTGCGGCGGGGCGAGCTGTAGAGCTTGATGTCGACCTTCTTGCGGGCCTTGTAGAAGAAGGCGCCGAGGAACACCGTGCCCATCAGCCCCATCACGATCAGGCTCACGAGGGAGACCACCCGGTTGCGCATTTTCCGGTCGACCATAGGGGGATTCTAACGCCCGCGGACGTCGCCCACGGCGCCCCCGGCGAGCTGCCCTAAGCGGAGCCCAGGCAATGGCTTTTGCGGTCGTCGGTTCCTTGCTGGACCGTAGGGACGCTGATAGGCTTACCCGCATGGCGGAAGCAAATGGTGGGTCCGAGGAAGATCCGATCCTCGGGAAGCTTATCGATGGTTGCCGGGTCGAGCGCAAGATCGGCCAGGGCGGCATGGGCGTCGTCTACTTGGCGACGCAGGAGTCGTCCAACAAGGCCTACTGCATCAAGATCCTCAACCCGGCGCTGACCGGGTCCGAGGACACGGTCGAGCGCTTCTTCCGCGAAGCCCAGGCCTGCGCCCAGCTGAACCACCCCTCCATCGTCGGCATCCAGAACGTGGGCCAGGAGGGCGACTACTACTACATCCGGATGGAGTACATCGACGGCACGACCCTCGAGGAGATGGTCACCGAGGGCAAGCCCCTCGAGTGGAAGAGCGTGACGCGCTGGATCCTCGACACCGCCGAAGCCCTCGCCCACGCGCACGGCAAGGGCATGATCCACCGGGACATCAAGCCCGAGAACATCATGCTCACGGCGAGCGATCAGCAGGTCAAGGTCATGGACTTTGGCCTCGCGAAGCACGTCCACTCGTCGACCAAGGTCTCGGTCACCGGGCAGATCGTGGGCACCCCGTTCTTCATGTCGCCGGAGCAGGCGGGCGGTAAGCCCACCGACGCCCGCAGCGACATCTACTCCCTCGGCGTGACGCTGTATTACCTCGTCACCGGGGTCAAGCCGTTCAACGGGAAGAACCTGCAGGAGATCTTCCTCAAGCACTTCTTCTACGCCCCCGAGTCGCCCAAGGTCTACAACGACGCCCTGCCCGACTCGCTGTGCGAAGTCGTGAAGAAGTGCCTGAAGAAGAAGAAGAAGGAGCGCTACCAGAGCGCCAAGGCCATGGCCCGCGACCTGGCGGCCGTGCTCGAGAACCCCGACGCCGACCTCGCGAGCGGCGACTTCGCCCAGAGCGGGAGCACCGGCCACGCCGGGACCAAGGGCGACTTCGCCCAGAGCGGGAGCACTGGCCACGCCGGTGACCTCGACCAGACGATCATGGCCACCGACTCGACGGGGCACGAGGAGGACCTGGGCGGGGCCACCGTGCAGGTCGGCGACGACGTCGGCGGGGCGACGGTGAACGTCACCGGGGGCAACGAGGGCGCCACGATCCGCGTGGGCGATGAGGGCAAGACCCTCGCCGTGGGCGACGAGGGCAAGACCCTGGCCGTGGGCCCCGACGGGCAGAAGACCGTGGTCGCCGACCAGAACGCACGGACCCAGGTCGCGAGTGTGCAGTTCCGTTCGGCGTCCATGATCATGAACCCGGACGACGTCACCCAGAGCTTCGAGATCGAAGACGACGACGACCCGACCTCCGGGCTCGACCTCCCCGAGCACCTGCTCAAGGCCGACGCGGGCGACGAGCAGCGCAAGATCGAGGAAGAGGTCGCCGGCGTCTCCGGCGGCAGCTCCAAGCTCGTGATCGTGATCGGGCTCGTGCTCCTGATCCCGGTGCTCGTGTTCGGTGCGCTCAAGCTCACCGGCCCCAGCGACCCGCTGGTGGCGCTGAAGCAGGAGCGCGACTCGCTGACCGCGGCGGCCACCGCGCCCGAGCTGCGCGCCCTCGCCCAACGCTTTCAGCAGGTCCTGACCAAGCCCGGGATCAGCGACCAGGTTCGGGCCGACGCGCTGGCCGCGATCTCCGACCTCGAGGGGCGGGCCAAGTCCCTCGAGGGCGGCACCGACGTCGACCCCGACGACCCCGACGGCGAGGAGACCCTCGAGAAGCTGCGCAAGAAGCTCAAGGCGGGCCGCGAGTCCCTGGCCGCGCTGCAGGCGCTCTCCGCGAACGAGCGCTGGGCCGAGTACGTGATGCTCGTCAACGAGATCATCACCACCTACCGCGACGTCCCCGACCTCTCCGACGAGATCGACGCGCTGCGCGTGCCGGTGCTCGTGTTCTCCGACCCTCCTGGGGCCAAGATCTACCTCGGCGCGAGCCAGAAGCACGAAGAGCGGACCCAACCCGCCGGCACCGGGATCGTGTGGGTTCGCCCTCACTCGCGGGTCGAGGTCCGGGTCGAGATCGACGGCTTCGAGCCCTTCACGGCGGCCGCCGAGGTCGGTGAGCACCTGCAGGAGTGGGACGCCCAGCTCAAGCGCAAGGTGCTGCGGACCCTCGACCTGGGTCGGATCCAGGTCGACGTCGGCGGTGGCCAGGTGCTCGAGCCGGTGGTCCCGGCCGCCGACCCCGTGCTCGACCCCGCGCGCGGGGGGACAGTGTTCTATGTCGGCCACGACGGGGCGCTCCGCGGGTTCAACCTCCGGCGCGAGGCCGAGGAGTGGCAGGTCAAGGACGTGCACCGGATCGGGGAATACGGCGACCCGACCCCTGGCGTGCTCGTGCTCCCTGGGCAGCTGGTGATCGCGGGCTCCTCGACCGGGACCCTGATCGCGATGGACCCCTCGAACCCCGAGAACCAGATCTGGAAGCGGGACGTCGGCGCGCCCGTGACCTCGGCCCCGGCCTTCCACCCGCCCAGCCGGCTGGTGGGGTTGGGCACCGAGGACGGCTACCTGCTGCTGGTCGCGGCCGAGGACGGCAAGGTCGTGTGGCGCCACCGCACCGAGAACCGGATCGTCTCGCCCCCCTGCTTCTTCGGTCAGAGCACGGTCTACGTGGGCTCGGCGGACAACAGCCTCTACGCCCTCGACTGGAAGCAAAAGCGCGAGCTGGGCAAGATCGACGTCGGGGACGACGTGATCGCCGGGCCGGTCCCCGTAGGCGGTCAGCGCCTGGTGTTGGCCACCGCCGACAACCGCCTGCACGTGATCAACATCTCGGACCCGGGGCGCATGCAGCGGATCACCGAGCGTCAGCTCCAGGGGCGGATTCGCTCGCTGGAGGTGGTCGGCACCAAGGTCTACGTCAGCGCCGGCCGTGAGCTGTGGGCGTTCACCTCCACCAGCAGCAGCCTCAACCCGGTGTGGCCCAAGCCCTGGGCCGGGCCGGACACGCTGACCGCGCCCGCCGTCGCTGGCGACGTGATCTACGTCGGCACCGAAGAGGGCACCCTGTTCGCCGTCGACGCCGAGGCGGGGGACGTGCTCTGGCGCTACCACGACGACATCGCGGCGGAGAAGAATCAGGTGGCCTCGGCCCCGGTGGTCCTCGAGGACAAGGTCTACTGGTTCACCGGCAGCCGGGTTACGAGCCTGCCCGCAGACTAGCGGTCGGTCATGACCGATAAGACGCTACCCGTCGGCCCCAAACCGAGCTCGCCCAAGCAGGCGCAGCAGCCGGGGAACGCGCGGCACCGTGGCCTCGAGGGGAGCACCCTCGGCGACTGCAGCATCGAGACCTTCCTCGGTGTGGGCGGCATGGCGGCGGTCTATCAGGCCGAGCAGCAGGGGCTCGAGCGCAAGGTCGCCGTCAAGGTCCTCTCCCAGCAGTTGACCAAGGACCCGAAGCAGGTCGAGCAGTTCATGCGCGAGGCGCGGGCGCTGGCCAAGGTCGAGCACCCGAACATCGTGAGGATCTACAGCGTAGGGCAGGACGAGGGCCTGCATTACCTGGTGGTCCAGCTGGTGGCGGCGGGTTCGCTGCGGGGGCTGCTGGAGCGCGAGACCAAGCTCCCCCCCGAGCGCGCGGTGAAGGCCGCGCGCGAGATCTGCCTCGGCCTCGGAGCTGCGCACAAGGCTGGGATCGTCCACCGCGACGTCAAGCCAGACAACGTGCTCGTGGGCAACGAGGGCGAGATGCTGCTCACCGACTTTGGGCTCGCGCGAATGCTCGACGACCCGACCCAATCGGTGGGCAAGATCCAGGGGACCCCCCACTACATTCCGCCCGAGCAGGTCGACGGGCGCGACGTCGACGCGCGCGCCGACCTCTACTCCCTGGGGGCCACCCTCTATCACCTCCTGATCGGCGAGCCGCCCTTCTCGGCGAAGTCGGCCTACGAGCTGCTGCTCAAGCACGTGGGCGAGGTTCCGCGGCCGCCCAGCGAGCGAGACGAGGCGATCCCCGAGGCGCTCTCGCGGGTGGTGTGTCGCCTGCTGGAGAAGGACCCCGCCGATCGCTACGCCGACGTGGGCGAGGTGCTGGCGGCCCTCGACGCGGCGCAGGCCGGAGGCGAACCCGCCGCGCCGCCGGCGGCAGAGCCCACCCGGAGAGCGCCTCCGACCCCTGAGCTGCTGTTGACCCCAGAGCTGCCTCCCCTCGAGCTGCCGCCGGCCCCCGTGCCGGCGGCGCGCGGGCGCTGGATCAGCGGCGCGGCCGCCCTGGCCCTCGTTGGGATCGCCGCGTTCGCCTGGCCCGACCTGGCGCTGGCCTTCGGCGGGGGCCAGGCGCCCGAGCGCGTGTTCGCCCAGCGCGCCCTCGACCAGCTCGACCGCGCGGGGCTGCCGCCGGCCGCGGCCCTGGGCGCGTTGGAGGAGCTGCGCGCGGCCTTGCCCGGCCAGGAGACGCTGCTCGAGGCTCGCGGCGCAGAGCTCGAGGCCGAGCTGGCGTCGACGGTGCGCCCCAGCCTCGAGCAGGCTCAGGGGCTGCTCGACGAGGGCAAGCCAGGGCCTGCCCTCGAGCTGCTGGTCGCGCTGCCCGAGGCGCTCCCCGCCGAGGTGGGCCAGCGGCGGAAGCAGGTCATGGACGCCGCCCGCGCGCGCCTCGACGAGGCTGGCTTTGCCTGGGTCCCTGGGGGTCGCGCCCCCTCGGGGGAGGGACGGCTCGCCGTCGAGCGCGACGTCGCAGGCTGCTACCTGAGCCTGCGCGAGGTGACCCGCGCCGAGTATGCGCGCGTCGCCCTCGAGCGCGGGTTCTACCTGCCCTGGGGGGAGGGGGCGCCGCCGATTGAGGAAGCAGACCTCCCCGTGGTGGGGCTGAACCTCGGCGACGCGGCGCGCTACGCCGCCGCGGTTGGCTGCCGGCTGCCGACCGCCTACGAGTGGGAGCGCGCCGCGCGCGGACTCGAGGGGCGTCGCTGGCCGTGGGGCGATCGGCTCGCGGACGGCGGCGCCAACTGGGCCGCCGGCGGCGGAGTGCTGTCTGCCCCGGGAGCGACCGCGGCGGACGTGAGCCCCCTGGGGTGCTTCGACATGGCGGGCAACGCAGCCGAGTTGACCCTCGCCCCCGACCACACCGCCCAGGCACCGCGCGCGTGGGTGCGCGGGGGCTCGTACCTGACCCGCGACCCCCAGACCGCCCGCGGGGCGTTCTTCCTCGCGGTCGAGGCCGACGCGCGGCACGCCAACGTGGGCCTGCGCCTCGCCGCGGACGCGCTGCCGGAGGGGGCCAAATGAGTCAGCCGTCCGGGACGGGAGAGGTCCGCACCGAGCACGGTCCCTGGAGCTCTCGGGCCCTCGCCCGGCTGCTGACTCGTGTGATCAAGGACCGCAAGCTCGCCTACCTGGTGGTCTCCGACGGGCGCAGCGAGAAGTGCCTGTTCTACACCCACGGCGGGCTGCGGATCACCAGCGTCGGCGAGCGCCAGGCCATCGACATCGTGGGGGCGATCCGCCGGCACCCCAAGTTCCAGGCGGGGTGGTTGCCCGAGGGTGAGGTCGACCCCGAGCAGCTCGAGCGCGCCTGCGCGGCGAACTTCGAGCTCGAGCGGATCACCCACGACGCCTACAAGCTGGTCGCGCGCCACGAGTTGTTCGACCTGATGGTGTGGGACGGCGCGGAGTACACCTTCGCCCCGGGTGACCCCCCGCGGCAGGTGTTCGACCGTCGCCTGCACGCGGTGCGGCTCTCCACCGGGGTGAACAAGGTCCTGGAGGACGTGCTGGCGCGGGTCGACGACTGGAAGGAGCTCGAGCGCGAGCTGGGGTCGCCGGCCAAGATTCGCTTTCGTCGCGGGCCCAGCAGCCACGGGGAGCCCGACCGCCTGACCCAGTCGCTGTTCAACACCATCAAGGCCAACGGTGGAGACTGTCGGCTCGAGCGGCTGCTGCTCGCCGGGCGCCGCGCGAGCAACCTCCACGCGCTCCGCGTCGCCGAGAAGGTGCGCGAGCTGATGCGCCAGAAGCAGCTCGAGCGCTTCGACCCGGTCAGCGGGGCGGGGCTGACCCCGCGGCTGCGCGGTGAGCTCACGAGCGAGATCGCCGGGATCGAAGAGGCGCTGGAGCTGATGATCAACCGTCTCCAGGCGCGCCGTTGTCGCCCAGGGCTATCAGGCCCTGGGCGACAACGGCGCGGCGGTGGAGAACCTGCGCCTCGTGGGAGAGGCCTACCTCGAGCGCGGCGACACCGAGCAGGCGATCGGCGTGTTCCGCGAGGTGTTGGGGATCGTGCCCGAGGCGTTCTTCGCGCGCGAACAGATCGCGCGGGTCTACGAGAACCTGAAGAAGGTCCCCGAGGCCGTCGGGGAGTGGCTCGAGCTGGCTCGGAGCTACGCGCGCTTCGGGCTGCTCAACCGCGCGCTGCAGCGGATGCTGAACGTGGTCCGGCTCGAACCCGCCGCCGTCGAGCACCGTCGGCGGCTGATCGACCTGCGCGAAGCGATCGGCGACGAGCAGGGCGCCGCGCGCGACTACGCGGCGCTGGGCGAGTTGTATCAGGCCCAGGGGCAGCTGGACCTGGCCGGCGCCTGCCTGGCGCGATCCCTCGAGCTCGACCCGAGCGAGGAGAGCTACCAGGAGCGGGCCCGCGCGCTGCGCCCGGAGACCGGAGGCGCGGGGAAGGTGCTGGCGGGCCTCGCTTGGCTGCTGGTCGTGGTGGCTGGGGTCGGCGCGTGGGGGCACCGCAGCGCCCGCGCGGCCTTCGTCGCCGCCCGGCAGGGTGCCGTGGACGCGGCCCTCGAAGGCGACTTCCCTGCGGCCTACGCGGCGCTCGCAGACTACCGCGCGCTCTACGGGTGGCAGCACGTGCTGCCGCGCAGCGCGCTCGAAGACCTGATTGCGCGCCGCGACCTCGAGCGCGCGGACGACGAGCGGGCCGCTCGCTTGCGGGTCGCGGAGGCCCTGCCGCGCTGGGCGGCGACCTTGCGACCCGACCTCGAGCGCTACGCGCAGCAGGAGCAGCGGGCCCGGGAGCTGGTCCAGCAGGCCAGCGAGCACGCCGAGCACGGGAGAGGCACCCCCCTGCTCGATGCGGCGCGCGAGCTGGCCGGCGACGAGCTGGCCTGGACCGAAGCCGCGCGCGGGTTCCGCGTGCAGGTCCGGCTCGAGAGCCTGCCGCCCGGTGCCCAGGTCGCCCGCGACGGCGTCAGCCTCGGCTCGTGTCCGCTGGCCGTAGAGGTCGGGGTCGAGCCCCTGGAGCTGCTGCTGACCCGCGCAGGGAGCGCCCCGACGACGCTGCGACTCGGCCTGCGCGACGAGGCCCTCGAGCTCGAGCATGAGGTCTACCTCCCGCCCGAGCAGCTGTGGTCGGCCGCGGCTCAGGGTCCGATCCGCGAGCGGCCGGCGGTGGGTCGCGGTCGCGTGGTGGTGTGCGGCGAGGACCAACGGGCGCGCCTCGTCGGCAAGGGGGGGGAGCAGTGGGCAGTTCAGCTCGACCCGGACGAGTTCCCCGTGCGCGCTCCCGAGCTGACGCGGGACGCGGTGCTGGTGGCGACGACCACCCGGCTGCGGGTCCTCGAGCTGGAGGACGGGCGCGAACGCTGGTCGCTGCACAACCCCCCGGGGGTGAACGTCCTCGGGGCCTACGCCGATCGCATCGCGCTGGCCCGAGGCCGCAGCCTGCGCTTGATCTCGGCTCAGACCCATGAGGTGCTGGGTGAAGAGGCCCTCCCGGGCGACGTGATCAGCGGCGAGGTCAGCGGGAGCTACGCGGTGCTCTCCACTGGGGGGCCCCACCTCTGCGCCGTCGCCCTGCGGACGCAACAGGTGGCCAAGACCGTGCCCGTCCCCCGGCGGGTCAGCTCGGTCCCGCTGTTCACCGAGTTCGGCTTCGTCGCCCTCGACGAAGACCTGCGCCTGCGGCTGGTCCACACCGAGGAGCGCTGGGCGGTGACCCTCCCTGGACCCCTCGCCGCGCCGCTGGTCTACAGTCCGGGCGACACCCCCCTGCTCTGGAGCGCCACCGGGAACGCCCTGGCGTGCATCAAGCTGGAGAGCGGGCGCGGCCGCTGGAGTCGAGTCTTCGAGCAGCCCATCGTCGACCTCGCGGTCGCCGCGCGCGCGTTCGTGGCCACCTCGGGGGGGGAGGTGTGGTGCCTCGACCTCGAGACGGGGGAGCCGCGCTGGCGCTACCTGGCCAGCGGCCCCGCCAAGCTCGTCGCCACCCGCGACGTGCTCTACGTCGCCGACGCCGGCGGCGGGATCGTCGCGCTGCCGGTGGACTAGGCTCTGCTCGCTAGCCGAGCTCGGCCGTGATCGCCGCCAGCAGCCCCTGCGCCTGCTCGTCGCTGAGGGCGCGCGGAGCCCAGCCCACGCCAAGGCCCGAGCCGTCCTCGTGCTTGGGAATGATGTGAAAGTGCACGTGGAACACGGCCTGGTGGGCGCTGGGGCCGTTGTTCTGCAGGACGTTGAACGCCTGCGCGCCCGAGGCCTTGAGCACCGCCCGCGAGATCCGCGGGAGCACGCGTCCGACCGCCGCCGCCGCCTCGTCCGAGAGCTGGTCGACGGTCGCCGCTTCCTCCTTGGGGATCACCAGGGTGTGCCCATGGCTGATCGGGTTGACGTCGAGGAAGGCGAGCACGTGCTCGTCTTCGTAGACGCGGTGGCAGGGAATCTCGCCGTCGATGATTTTCTTGAAGATCGTCATGCCGGCGAGCCTACCGCACGGGCCGAGCGGTTGGGATCTAGTAGGTACCCGGCGGGTCGCTGGCCGGGAAGCTCTCGTCGAGGGCGCGGTCGAGGGCGCGGGAGGCGTGCACCGACGTGCCGCCGTCGTCGGGGGCGTCGGGGGTCGCGTCCCAGCGCATCAGCCCCACCACCGGGGCCTCTGCCGGCCAGGCGTCGGGGGGCAGGACCACCACGTCCGCGCCCTGGCGGAGGGCGGTCTGGGCCAGCGCTTCGCCGAGCTCCACCGAGTCGGGGCCCGGGTGGCCCTCGACGGTCACCGCGCCGCTGACGGGGTCGATCCTGCCCCAGCAGCGGCGATCCGTCGGCAGCAGCAGCGCGCCCAGGCGGCCGTCGCGCAGCGCAGCGCCGATCTTGCTCCACACGGCGGTCCCGCGGCCGGTGCCGAGGGCCTCGCTGGCCTCCTCGCGCCAGGCTGCCTCGCGGGTCGTCAGCAGCTCCTCCACGACCGGCCAGGTTGCCTCGTGCAGTCGGGCGAGGGTCATGTGGTCGGCGTTGCCGGGGACACAGCGGCTCACCAGCCCGGGGTAGCGGCACACCTCGCGGAACAGGGCCGCGTTGCGCTCGACGCAGGCCAGGATCAGCGGGGCGTCCGCCTGACGCAGCTCCTGCCACACGCCGTCCTCGACCGCGCGCATGAAGCGCCGCAGCTGCGACTGCTGCTCCTTGCGGTCGCCGTGGCCGTGGTAGACGGGAGCGTTCCCAGCCGCGGAGTGCCGGCCCAGGTGGGGCAGGAAGCGCTCCTCCCCGAGGGCGTCGCTCAGCGAGTGGGGGATCTGTCCCCGGATCGGGGTCAGGTCGTAGGCGTCGCCCTCGTGAAGCTGGACGTGGTTGGGGCTGACGGCCAGCACGTAGTAGCGCGGTTGGGCTCCCACCGCTCGCAGCAAGGGTAGCACCGTGAAGCGCTTGCCGACCTCCACCCGCTCGGGCCAGGACGTGTAGACGTTGAACGAGAGCGACCACTT
>Ga0209578_10003102_pt1 | contig 13032 bp, 11 predicted proteins | sample tdAd472_FD_187127 | JGI IMG/M metagenome (GOLD analysis project Ga0209578, IMG submission 187127) | Marine sediment microbial communities from the Atlantic coast under amendment with organic carbon and nitrate - tdAd47.2 (SPAdes)... | ecosystem: Environmental > Aquatic > Marine > Coastal >...
GCTGGCTGCGACGCCGCCGTTGGCGACGAAGAAGTACCCGGCAAAGAGCTCCTTGCCTCCCTGGCTCATGTACTTGCTGGTGCGGATCCTGGCGTTTTCGATGTCCTGGGGCAGACGCACCCGCTTACCACGCGTGTCCGACCAGCGTCGGCTGGTGCTGGCGGTGTAGATCGGGCGGTCGTCGGTGGATGCGTCCTGATCCAAGATCCAGCCCGACCGATCGAATTCGAGGGGCAGGGGCGTGCTCTCGCCCGACTGCGTGATGCCCGCGCCGACGAAGCATCGCTCGGGCACGTGGGGCACGGTGTCGATCTGGTCGGTGTAGTACGCCGCGTGAAGCTCGATGATTCGCGCTTTCTGGCCCTCGGGCGGGTTCTTCTCCATGAAGACGCGTGTCACGTAGTTGGAGGTGCCAAGCTCTTCGAGCACCTCGGCCGAGACGATCTGATCCGCGCCGATCTGCACCCACGAATCCGTCTCGGTGGGGATGCTCGAAACGACGCGGTTGCCCGGTGCGTAGATCGGGAGCTTGTTGAGGTGGATCTTGTAAAAGTTGATCGCCCAGCCCATGCCGATCGCCGAGCCGAAGAGGACCACAAGCAGCGCGCCCGTCATCGGCCTCGCTAGCCTGAGACGCATCTTGAGGGCGTCGCTCTTGGGTTTGGGATCCTTGATGGTGGGGGCGATCTTCTCGAGCGACCAGCCCACCGCGAGGAAGAGCCCGAGGCCCGGGATCAAGAGCAGCGTGCCGATGAGCGTGTGCGCCTCACCCGCAGCGAGATCGCTGTCGCCCAGCGTCGCCAAGCCGAGGATCGCGACACGCGCGACGTTCATGAGCAGCGCAACGGGGATGCTGAGCATCATGAGCGTGATGCGTTTCCACCATTCGCGTGTCGAGAGCAACGCGACTGCGCCTGCAAGGGCGATAAACGCTACGACCATGCGCATGCCGCTGCACGCCTCAGCGACGTTGAGCGGGTGCTCGACACCTGTGCTCGAAATCACGTTCAGGACGTTGCCATCAACGGTGACAGAGAACCCGAACACCATGCCGATGACGCTCAGAATGATGTGGGCGCCGTCGCTTGCCAGAAGTTGCAGGGGCCAGGTGATGCGGAGCATCACGCCCTCAGAGACGGTAATCATGAAGACCAGGTACGCGGCCGGCAGAACGAGCCATCGCGAAACGGCAGGCCCGAAGAGCACGAGCGCCGAGCCCCAGAGCGTGAGGATGACAAACAGCCCCTGGCCCATGTGTACGCCCGGGATCGGGCCGATCGAGAACGTCAGGTAGCCCAGGATGCCCGTGCCGACCGCAAGAAGGCCCGGCAGGAAGATCCGCTGGTGGGCATCGGCGATCTGTTGCCGGCGCTGCCAGATCAGATACCCCGCGATCACGGGCACAAAGAACGCGTGGCCCCAGTCTTCGAGCTGGCGGGAGCTGAACTCTGATTGTTTCAAAAACCAGCGATAAAATAGGCCAGTGAGCGCGAGGGTCAGGAGCGAGATCATGACGAGGTTGGCCGGGGAGTTCCAGGTCGGTTCAGCGCGCGAAGAGACATCCTGCGATGTCATTCCTCTTTTCGTGCTGACCGTGGACATGGGCGGACTCACTCCGGAACGCAGTCGGCGCTCTATCACCTGAAACGGGGAAGCTATATCCCCTCTTGCTGTACCCGTTGATCGGCCCGCAGCGCGCGTCTCGTCACGTCCGGAATCATTACCAGGCCGAGAGTTTTCCCTCGCCTGGGCTCCAGAACGCCCACGAAAAGCCCTGCAGGATCGGTGATACGTCCATGCCCGAACCGCGGTTCACAAGGATCCCGGAGATCCATATCCCGGACCCACTCCGAGGGATTGTTCTCACCCCGAGTCCAAGAGAACAGCCCGGGGGGCCTTTGAATAGGCCCCCCGGGCTGGATATGCGAGGGATCGGATTGTCGGCGAGGTTTAGAAGCCGCGATCTGTGGGCGGCGCGCCGAAGACGTCGGAGCCGAAGTTCCGGTCTAACAGGAACCCGAAGCCATAGGAGGCCCTGAAGCCGCCCCGGACGACCGCCAAGGGGTAGGCCCAGAAGTTGGTGCCCACGTTGATGTGGTCGTTGGCCTTAATGAAGATGTCAGGCTGGCTGTTGTTGGCGATGGCCCTGTAATCGACCCGGATCGTTGCCTGGCGGTCGGTGCCGACCATACGGGTGATGTCCACGCGCTCGGGGATCGCCAGACCGCCCAGACCGCCGGCGGCGGCGATGAGGCGGGTCAGTGTCAGCTGCGGGTTGTACTCGAATGCGCCGCCCCGGGCGATCTGACCGCTCAGGTAGACCGTGCCGCTGCCCGGCGAGGGGATGCGGAGAATATCGCCCGGGCGGACGACGATGTTGTACCGAGCGTCTCCCTGCATCAGGCGGTCCGCGGGGATCGAGATGATGCGCTGGGTGACGAGGTTTTCGGCCTGGAGCGCCTCATCGGCCCGCTCACGGAGCGTGCCAGCGAGGTTGGGCTGGTCCTTGATCTGCACCCAGCGGCCGTCGATGAAAATCCACTGGCTGGCGGAGGTATCAAAGGGGCTGAGTTGCTGGTCTTCGGGCTGACCCTGGCTGTTGCCATCGACCAGGTCTACCTCCGGCTCGCGGTCCTCGGGCTGGTAGACCGAGCGGGAACGGCTCGTCGCCGAGGCAACGATCGAGGGGTTCGCCGGCTGGCTGAGCTCGTCGATGAGGTCGATCAGGCGGTCGGTGCTCTCGGGGGTGTTGCCCGTCTCACCGGTTTCAGGGTTGACGGTCTTGCCGCCGGCGGGGGCGCCGACGTCAGAGTATTCGTCCGAGAGAGCGACCTGGCGGATCACGAAGATCTCTGCGGTGCTCTCATCGATCAGGCCGCCGGCCGCTGCCAGCGCGTCGAGGAGGCGGTAGGAGGGCTCGGGGATGAAGTAAGGCCCGGGTGCTCGGACCGAGCCGATCACGCTGTACTGCTGCTGGCTCCGCCCGACGATGTTGATGCCGACTTCCGGGCGGCGGATGAGGTCCTGAGCAATCAGACCATCCGAGACGATCTGCTTGACCTCATCACTGGAGGCCCCCAGCACATAGAACTTGCCGATTTTGAAGAGGTCGATGACGCCGTTGTTCTCGACACGCACTTCAAAGGGTGTATTGACGCCCTGAGCGGGGTAGTTGAAGATCGTGACGACGAGCGTGTCGCCCGGCACGAGGCGGTAATCGGTGATCAGCGGCCGGAGGTCCTCGTTTCGGACCTGGGTGATCTGCACGAACTCGGAGTCGTCCGGCTCGATCGCGGCGATGCGACGAAGGATCGGCATCGTGGTGGGGGTGTGCTCCCAGTACCCCGTCGTGGAGGGGTTCAGGTAGGAGTCCGTCTCGCAGCCAACGGAAGCGATCCCGCTAAGCGTGAGACAAACGGTGAGGGTTGCGGCCGGGAGGAAGCGCTTGGAGGCGCCTTTGGTGGTCACGTCGTTGGTCATATCTGTGGCATCCGGGCTCGAAATCTCTCTGTCACCCGCCATCCGTTGGCGAGATGCACACTCTATCGGACCATTCGGCCCTTGGCTGCGAGTCTAGCGGGCAAGCGAGCGCTGCGCCCACGGTCGGGAGTCATCGTTTTTATCGACCACAGCCCGGGGCAACGTGCGTCAAAGGGGCAAATCTCCGGCGGAATCGTCCCTATGCGCCGGAGCTGCGCCCTGTCGATTGTCTTGCTGGGCTCTCTCGGCCTACCCGAATTGGCCGACTAGAGTTGTCAGATGACCGATCAACCCGCCGGTGAACCCGTTCTGGCCCCCGTCTCGACCGAGGCCCCGAGGCGGGCCTCCTCCCTCGAGCGCACGCTCGCAAGGCACCCGAGGCCCCTGGGTGGCGACCCCATGAAGAGGGCGGCCAAGCCCGTGGTCAGCCTGACGGGCATGGTGCTCAACAACGCCCCCGAGCAGCCGCACCAGCTCTCGACCAAACGCAAGCCCAAGTGGCTCAAGGCCAAGCTGCCCGGCGGGGCCGGCTATGACCGGCTCAAGGACATCCTTCACGAGCACAAACTCTTCACGGTCTGCGAAGAGGGCAGCTGCCCCAACATGGGCGAGTGCTGGGCACGGGGCGTGGCCACGATCATGATCCTGGGCGACACCTGCACGCGGTCCTGCGGCTTCTGCAACGTCAAATCCGGCAAGCCGCCCGTGCTCGACAAAGACGAACCCCGACGCGTGGCCGAGAGCCTGGCGCTGATGGGCCTCAAGCACGTTGTCGTCACGAGCGTTAACCGCGACGAATTGCCCGATGGCGGCGCGGGGATCTGGGCCGAGACGATCATCCGCTCCAAGGAATCTTGCCCGACGATGTCGATCGAGGTCTTGATACCTGACTTCATGGGCGATGCTGGCGCGCTGCAGATGGTGATCGATGCCAAGCCGCACATCATTAATCACAACATCGAAACGGTGAAGCGGATGTACCCGGCTGTGCGCCCGAGCGCGAAGTACGGACGCTCGATCGAGCTGCTCCGGCGCGTCAAGGAACAGGGCGGCGTCGCCAAGACTGGCATCATGGTCGGCATCGGTGAGAAGGACTCGGAGGTTCTGGACCTGATGGACGAGCTTGTCGAACTGACAAGCAAGCACGACGGCCCGAACCCGGGCGACCCGTGCGATGTGCTCACCATCGGGCAGTACCTCCAGCCGACACGGAATCACTTGCCGATCGACCGCTGGGTCACGCCCGAGACGTTCGAGATGTACCACGAAGAGGGCCTCAAGCGAGGGCTGAAGGTGGTCGAGTCCGGCCCGATGGTGCGTTCAAGCTACCACGCTGATCACCAGGCGGATATTTTGAGCACGATCGAGGCGGAGCGGAAAGCACGCCAGGGGCAGTAAGCTCCTCTGATGGACGCATACGAAACCCACCGCATCAAGCCCGGCTCGAAGGTCAAACTCAAGGACATCGATCCGTCCAGGACGCCGGGTTTGCAGGGGCCTGAGGATCAAGAGCGGGCGGCTGCTGATGCGATGCGCGAGCAGAACATCGAGGTCATGCAGCAGCTTCAGTACAAGCTGGCGGCCGAGGCGAAGCGGTCGCTCCTGATCGTGCTGCAGGGCATGGACTGCTCGGGCAAGGACGGCACGACGCGGCGGGTGCTCGGGCCGCTCAACCCGCAGGGTGTGCGCGTGTCGAGCTTCAAGAAGCCGACGGATGAGGAACTGTCGCACGATTACCTCTGGCGCGTGCACAAGGTCACGCCCGCAAGGGGCATGATCGGCGTCTTCAACCGCTCGCACTATGAGGATGTGCTGGTCGTGCGCGTGCTGAATCTCGTGCCGGAGAGCGAGTGGAGCCTGCGGTACGGCCACATCAACGACTTCGAGAAACTCCTCAGCGAATCGGGCACGCGGATTCTCAAGTTCATGCTGCACATCTCAAAGGACGAGCAGAAAGAACGGCTGCAAGCACGTCTCGATGACCCTGAGAAGGGCTGGAAGTTCGCGATGGGCGACCTCGACACGCGCAAGCGTTGGGACGAGTACATGCGGGCGTACGAGGCGATGCTGGAGCGCTGCTCGACCGAGCACGGGCCGTGGTTCGTGATCCCGGCTGACAAGAAGTGGTACCGCAACTGGGCGATCTCAAGCATTGTGCGCCGGGAACTGGAACTCATGGACCCGAAGACGCCGCCGATGGCGGAGGAATTGAAGGGTCTCAAAATCGTATAAAGCGAAATTGTTGGAGAATCACAAGCCCGCCATGTGGCGCAGGATCTTGTCCAGCTTCGCCGGCACGGGCATGACGCTGAGTCTTGATTCGCGGACGAGGGAGAAGTCCTCAAACCGCTCGTCGGCTTTGACATCCGCAAGCGAGCACGGCTTTGTGGCTTTCTTCACCGGCGCGACATCGAACAGCACGAACTTGGGCTCGCCCGAGGTCAGCGTCTGCGGCTTGTTTGGATCCGGGTACGCGCCCTTGACGACTTTGCCGAGGCCCGCGATGCGTTTCTCTTTGCCCGTGTGGTAGTAGAGCACCTCGTCGCCCTTGGCGATCGAGCGCATGTGCTTCTGGGCAGCCGGGTTAGTGACGTCCGTCCAGTCGGTACGTTTTTCGCGCACGAGGTCGTCGTAGCTGTAGACGTCGGGTTCGGATTTGATGAGCCAGGTTGCCATACCCGCATGGTACGGCTCAAAAAAAGAGCACGCCCCGTTGCCGGGGCGCGCTGTGAAGCTTGAGCTGGGTGATCGTGGATCAGCCGTTGCCGTTGCCGGTGTTCTCTGCGTCGGTCAGCTCGACCGGCTCGCCGGTGACGGGGCAGACCTTGCCTTCGCAGTCGGCCTTTTCTTCGCCGTCACAATCGGTCTTGCCTTCGCACTCGGTGGCCTTGTCGCAGTCGGCCTTCTCGGTGCAGACTTCGCCTTCGAGAGCGACGGTCTGGGCTTCGCCTTCGACGGCGCAGCAATCGCCCTCTTCCTTGGCGACCTTCTCGGCGCCTTCGAGAGCGCAGCAGTCTTCGGTGGCTTCGAGGGCCACGGTCTCGACAGCGGCCTCGCCCTCGACGGCGCAGCAGCTATCGGTCTTGGTCTCGGTGCTCACCGCGGTGGCGCCGGCAGCGGCGGCCTCGGTCTCGCAGCTCGAACAGCCGCCCATCAGGTAATAACCACCGACGCCAACGCCAACAGCAGCAGCAACGGCAAGGACGACCGACGTCAGGCTCGAACCATGGTTTCTCATCACAGCATCCTCATCAAAGTCTTTGATCGTGCGGCGACATCGGCCGCCGGTCAGTACACATCCTAACACATCCAAAGCCTGTTGCCAAAGACCGGAAGCAGGCTTTCTACGCAGACTTACGTTCCCACGGAGCCGCGGGTGCGGGAGAAACCCTTATTCGCCCAAGATTGTTCCCAGGGGCGATTGAGTTGCCCGGATTTTGGGTCGATAACCGAGCCGGTGCCATGACCGCTTGCCAGCCGACTGGGGGCAAAGAGCGAGGCATGGAGGAAGCAGGACTATGCCCGAATCCGATCAGAACCCGATCTTCGAGGACACTTCCGGAGTGGAAGATGTGGTCGATTTCTCCGACATCGGGGCGATCGCCGACATTGAGGCCCGGTGTAGATCGCTCGTACGAGCCGAGAAACAGCTGGCTGAGCGCGAGCGTGATTTTGCGGAGATGAGCTCGACGATGGCCCAGGAGCTGCGCGAGGCGGCCGAGGCGATCCGGGATCAGGAGCGGGCTCTCAAGCAGGCCGGCGGCGTGCCGCCCTATCTCAAATCCCGCCATGAGCGGCTTGCCAGAATCCGTAGGGCCCTGCGCGACAAGTACAACCAGCTCGAGCGGACCGAGGCGGTGCTCGAAGAGCGCGCCCGTGAGGCGGATCAGGTGCTCGCCAATCGGCGCGAGATTGCGCGCCAGGGGGCAGCCCTCCAAAAGCGCGAGAAGCGCATCATGGCGCTGCTGGCCCGGAACAAGACGATCGCGACGCTTTTCTATTCGGTCGCGACGATCGGCATCGTGGCGGTGCTGAGCTGGGCGGTCGCGGATCAGGCGGCACCGGCCCGGTATGCCGTGACGGCCGAGCTGCACGCCGACGGGCGTGGGCGGACGCTCTCAGAAGACGAGCTCCTGGAATGGCAGCGTTACCACGAGAGCGTGCTGACCGACCCGAGCCTGATGGAACTGGCCTCGGATCGTCTCGGCAAACGCGGCATCGAGGAACTGAAACAGCCGGGCGAGCTGGCGTCGAGACTCCGGGGCGATCTCTCGTTTGAATCGTCGGAGCCGGGCAGGCTCGTGCTCGAATTGCGGGGCGATGGCGCGGGTGTCACCAAGCGCACACTCGACACGTACGCGGTCTCGATCGTTTCGCTTGCTAACGGCACCAAGGACCAGCGCGCCGGCGGCGCGGGCACGAAGCTCACTGTCGATGCGACGGTCGAGCCAGATCCGCTCGTTGATGAGCGCCCGATCTACGCGGCCGGCATCGGCGGCGGGGGGCTGCTTGTGGTCGGATTGGGCGGGATGGTGCTCTACCGCAGGCTGCGCGCCCAGCACGCCGCCTACGAGCAGGGTCTCATCGGCGGCGACTGATCTGATCGCGCACGGTTCAATCGAACTTTGAGTGCAAACTCGGTTTGGACTGAACCAGCGGAAACAGGCTCAGGCTGCGACGACCATGATGATTTCCAGTGCGCCCGAGGCGGTACGAGCCGCGATGGCGACGTTGCCGCGGAGCTCACCTGTGAAGGCAAACTCGTGGCCGTCGGTCTCGCCGTTGGAGCTGAATGTCGTGATCGTCGAGACGTATTTCTGGTCATCGTCGAGAACAACGAGCTCGTACTGACCTGCGCCCAGAACGGGCAGGCGGTTGCAAACGAAGTAGCTGCGGTTCGTGTCGGTGTCAGAGTAGATCGCTGCGGTGGTTCCGCTGGACGTGTTGACGGGCTGGAAGAGCACACGCTCGGAGCTCGGGCTCATCATCGCGTCGCGGAGTCCCGGCATGTTGCCATATCGCAGGAAGTGATCGGCCGAGGTGATCGATGAGATCCTGTCGCCCATGTCTTCGATCTGGTTGCGGAGTTCCATCGAGAGCACGCCGCCGAAGACCGTAGTGACAGCCAGCACGATCGAGGCGGCCCGCCATGCGGGCATCACGCGGCGGCGATGGATGTCGGCGGGGGTGGGGCCGGCTGCGGTGCCGACCATGCGCTCAAAGCGGAGTGTGTCGGCGGTGACGGCGGCCCCGGCGGCGCGCTTGACGGCATCGACGACGAGCCGGCGCAGCTCGGGCCTTGGTGTCACATCGGGCAGGAGCTCGGATTGATCGGCAAAGCGGGACTGTTCGCGCCGGATCTGAGCCTTGATCGATTCGGGGGCCTGGGCGAAGCCTTGCTCGAAGCGTTCGAGCTCGTCGGCCTCAAGCAGGCCGCACGAATCAAGGAGAGCCATCTCGAGGAGTTGCTGGGCATTCATGACACGGATTCCTCTACACCACTGCATTCACGGAGCCGGACGAGCGCTCGGCTGAGCGCGGACTTGACGGTTCCGATCGGGGTGTCCAGCTCTTCCCCGATCTGCCTGAGCGTCTGCCCGCCCAGGTACGCACGCATTACCACTGTTTTCTGAAGTTCCGGCAGAGTGGCAATTTTTTCCATGAGCGAAGCGAAGCGCTCTTCGGTTTCAAGACCTTCGGCATCGACCGGCTCGGCGATCGGTGGCCGGAATTCCTCGTTGAGCTTCACCGGCTTGATCCGCGACTGGCTCCGGCGGAGCCGATCCACGAGGTGGCGGCGGGTGATCAGGAGCACCCAGGTCACCAGAGCCGCCCTTGCCGGGTCGTAGCGTTCGGCGGTTTTCCACAACCGGACAAAGACCTCCTGAACCGCGTCCTCGGCCTCATCCCGTGTGGGCATGGCCTGATACGCGAGGCGATACACAAGCGAGCCGAAACGGTCGTACAGCTCGACCACAGCGGATTCCTCGCCCGAGGCGATGCGCTGCATGAGCTTGAGATCGGCTTGTTTATCGTTCGGAGTGGGCATGTTCGCAATCTGTCTGGTTCTGGCAGCTCCTGTGCTCAGCATACCGGTACGCAGGCCCTGACCCAGGGATGCTTTGATGTTGTGGATTTTCCCCGATCCAGCCGAACCCGGAAGAAGGGAGTTCCGATATGTGTTCGGGTAGTTGTGCAGGAGGCGGATTTCTTATAAACTAAGCCATTGGAATCGCCCTTGTGAGGGCTCGTACGGGGAGTACTGACATCCAAACGCCGTGGGCCAATTCGTCCCATTCGTTCAGAGCTGATCGCCGGGCTTCGGCGTTCACGCTTGTTGACGTCCTCGTGACGCTGGTTGTTATTGCCGTCCTGATCGGAATCATGCTCCCCTCGCTGGCGGTCGTGAAGGAAACGACCCGGCGTGTGGTGTGCAGCTCCAACATCCGCCAGATCGGTCTTGGCATCACGATGTTTGCCGACGACAACGACGGGCTGCTTCCGGCGACGACATTCACCAACGATCGATTCGGGCGACTTCCGGGCGAGACGAACCGTCTTCGGATCTCTTCGACTTCGACGTTCGCCCAGCGCGTCAACGATGGCACGAGGCCCACGGGTGTCTGGGATGGTCTTGGCCACCTTTATCACGAGGAATACCTCGAAACACCCGGCATCTTCTACTGCCCTTCCCACAGCGGCCGATTCCGCCAGAGCGAGCAGATAGAGCAGTGGAAAATGGCTGACACCAATATCGTCGGCAACTTCCAGTACCGGGGCGAGGGGCCCAGCGGCGACCGCAGGCTCTTCATGATCACGCCACGCCGATCTGCGATCGTTTCCGATGCCATCCGCTCCGAGCGGGATCTGAACCACGACACCGGCATGAACGTCCTGCGGGCCGATCTGGCCGTCTTCTGGTTCAATGATCTCGATGCCAACCTCATGTCTCTGCTGAGCCAGGCGACTCCAGCATCGACGGATCGTGTCTGGGCCGAACTTGACGGCTTCGTCGGCTCGGGCGGGAACAACGGCTCCAACTGATCCCATACCTACTTTCATGTCAGTTTCGCCAATTCAAGGGCGGAATCTGGTGGGGTGATCGTCCGCGCGGCTGTTCCTATCGTTCCACCTCACCCAAGTCACCAATTCAGGAAGCGGAGTTGTCCATGTTGATGAGAAGCCGAAACGTTGTCACGCTCGCGATCGCGGTTGCCGCTCTGCTGGCGGGCGGGAGCGCCTCGTCACAGATCTCGCCCGAGCGCACCTATTACGGCATCGAGCGTCCCTTCCCCGTTAAAGTCGCAAACCCTGCGGGCAACGAGGGCACGCTGAGTATCAAGCTGCTGGATGTCGAAAACGCGGTGCTCGAAGCGGTCGAGTCGGTCGAGCCCGGTCAGGTCGATCTGGCGGTGCTGTTCCCCTCGCTCTGGGAGACCAAAGGCTCGCGCGGCGTGGTGTATGCACAGATGTACGCGGGCGACACGGCTGTCGGGCCGGCGATCGTGCTGCAGCCCATGATCGCCCAGTCCTACGCAGAGCTGGATCAACGCAGCGGCAGCCTGTCCTGGCGTCCAAGCCCTCGCACGTTCACCGGCTACCGCGCGTACATCGAGCAGGATGTGCTCATGACCACGACCGAGGGCGACATCCTCTTTCGCATGCGCCCCGATCACGCGCCCAACACCGCGTGGAACTTCATGCAGCTCGGCGACGGCGGGTTCTACACCGACATTATCTTCCACCGCATCGTCACCCAGCCCAATCGTTTCGTCGTTCAGGCGGGCGACCCGCTCGGCGAGGGCTCGGGCGGCCCGGGGTACATGATCGATCTGGAGGACAGCAAGCTGCCGCACGACTTTGGCATCATCTCGATGGCCCGCTCGGGTGATCCGAACTCGAATGGCTCGCAGATCTTCATCTGCCTGAGCCGCGAGGCGACCAAGGCGCTCGACGGGCGGTACACAGCGTTCGGGCAGGCGATCTCCGGTGCGGACGTGATCAACAAGCTGGCCGATACGCCGCTCAACGGCCAGCGCCCGGTGAACCCGCCCAAAATCAAGAGCGTCAAGCTCGTCGATGCCGCCCCACGCGGCACGGGGGCCGCCCCGGTGAAAGCCCCGAGCGATCAGCCCGCCGGCGGCCGGTGAACTCAAACCAATGAACTGAAAAAAGAAGCAGCCGATCAGTCCATCTGATCGGCTGCTTTGATTTTGAATCGCGTTTCGTTCCGGCCGAACTGGGTCGATCAGAACTTGTACTCGGCGGAAATCCCGAGACCGAATGAAGGATCGAGGATCGTGTCGCCCCGGTTGACCTCGTTGGTGTCTCGGAGGCTGACCTCGCGGTAGACGACCGCACCGATCCTGCCGCTGACAGAGAGATTGGGCTCGGGCTTCCAGGTCGTGATGAACATGACGGGGATGGACCAGTCCTCGAAGACGCCGTCGGGCAGGTCGTTGTTGTCCTCTTCGAGTCGGAACTGCTTGAAGTCGTAGGTGATGCTGCCGCCGACTTCCCATTTGTCGTTGATGAAGTAGGTGATCTCGGCGCCGGGCTGTCCCGCGGTCGAGGTCGCGCCGAGCACGAATCGCCAGTAGTCGTCGATCTGCCAGCGGATCGTGGGGATCGGGAAGAGATTGAAGTCGTCCTCGAGCTTCGAGAAGCCGCCGATGGCAAGGCCGATGGAGAGGTCTTCGTGGAAGTGGTGCATGAGTCCGACGAAGCCGCCATAGGTCAGGGTGTCACCGAAGTCGGCCCCGATCTCGCCCGAGCTGTTGAGCCTGGCGCCGCCGAAGATAGACCATTGCGGGTCGAATGAGTGGGTGATGGTGCCCCCCAGGCCGACGCGCAGGCCGAAGTCGATCGGGTCGGAAGCTGCGCCGAAGGCACCGAAGCTGTCGAAGTCGTAGCCGGTGGATGACTGGCTGAATGTGAGGGTCGCGTCGGTCTGCTCGTCGATCGGGATGGCAGCGGTGATCGCCGCGTCGAGGGTGGCCGAGGCGAGCTGGCCCCCGGAGCGTCCGCGGTTTCGGGCAGCCGAGTAGTAATCGGCGCTGCCGGTGGCAAAGAACCGGATCTCCTTTTCGGGAGCGATCTGGATTCCGAGGTCTTCCTCATCCCCAAAGCTCTGGGCGAGGGCCGGGCAAGCGAGGCCCGCCAGCAGGAGAATAGAGAGCGATTTCACAGGCATGAGGTTCCTCCGGGAGGCAGTGCGACCGATCCCGCGGGGCGAGTATAGGTCGGTGCTTTCCCATCATCGTACAAAGGCCCACACGCGGCCTACACTCCGCACCAACGGGGCGGTAACTCAATTGGTAGAGTGCCAGCTTTGCAAGCTGGAAGTTGAGGGTTCGATTCCCTTCCGCTCCATTGCCCCGGATTCCCGGGCGATCCAGGCTCCGATAATCACACCGATACTGTCTGGCGACGCCGATTTTTTTGGTGTGCGATCACTCGCGCCCAAATCCGGCTCTTGGCACGAATTCGTTGTGGAGTGAAAGGCCGAGCCCGGAATTGGTCGGCGCGCTGAAGCAAAAAAAGACGAAAGAA
>Ga0209578_10003106_pt1 | contig 13017 bp, 12 predicted proteins | sample tdAd472_FD_187127 | JGI IMG/M metagenome (GOLD analysis project Ga0209578, IMG submission 187127) | Marine sediment microbial communities from the Atlantic coast under amendment with organic carbon and nitrate - tdAd47.2 (SPAdes)... | ecosystem: Environmental > Aquatic > Marine > Coastal >...
GCACGCGGTAGAGCAGCACCCCCAGGGCCCACACGTCCGTCGGCGGGCCGTAGGCCGCGCGGACCGCGCCCGCCTGCTCGGGGGCCATGTAGTGCGGGGTTCCCACCAGGGCGCCGCTGCGGGTCAAGCGCTCCAGGCCGGCGGCCTGGGCCATGCCGAAGTCGGCCAGGCGCGCGCGCCCGCTGGCGTCGATCAGCACGTTCGCCGGCTTCACGTCGCGGTGCACGACCCCCTGCGCGTGGGCGTGGCCGAGGGCCTCGGCGACCTCGTGGGTGATCCGCAGCAGCTGCTCGCGGCTCAGCTCGCCGAAGCAGGCCTCGAGGTCACGGCCCGCGACGAGCTCGTAGACCAGGTAGGGGCGATCCCCGTGGAAGCCCTGCCCGTGCACGCGCACGATCCCCGGGTGCTTGAGGGTCGCGGTGACCTCGCCTTCGCGCTCGAAGCGCTGGGTCGACTGGGTCGCGCCGAGGAGCTTGAGCGCGAGCTCGCGCCCCACCGCGTCTTGCACGCGAAACACCTGGCCGGCGGCGCCGCTGCCGAGGGCGCCGAGTACGCGGTAGGGGCCGATCGTGCTGTCCACACCCGAGGGTAGGGCGGATCGCGGTGGGCCGCTAGTCGGCGGCTCCGACCAGGGCCGGGGGGCGCGCGCCGCTGCGGCGGCGGCGAATTCGCCGGGTCAGCCAGTTGGGGTCGTCGACGCCGATCTCGCCCGAGAGGCACTTGGCGCGGATCTCGCGCTCGCGCTCGCCCAGCTCGCGGATCGCCTCGAGCACGTGGTCGGCGCAGCGCTTGTAGAGGGTCATGCGCGGCGGCTTGTCGAGGAACTGGCTGTAGTCGAGGGGCTTGCCGAAGCAGAGAATGATCGGATCGGTGCGGCGCACGTCTTCGCGGTAGTTGAGCTTGAGCTGCTCGACGAAGTCGTTGCCGAGGCCGCCTATGAACAGCGGCACGACCATCGGCTTGGCGCGGAGCACGAGCTCGCCGACCCCAGGCTGGGCGCGCAGCAGCGCGTAGGGGTCGTCGCCCTTGTTGCGCTGGCCCTCGGGGTGCATGCCGACCAGGGTCTGCGGGTCCTGGAGGAAACCCACCAGGCGCTCCACGGCGTCGCGGTTGAGCTCGGCCTTGCTGCGGTCGCGGAAGATCGGCGGATACATGGCGCCGCCGCCGACGAGCATGTTGATCAAGACCCCGGTCGGCTTCTCGTAGAAGAACGTCGCGCGCACGGGGAAGTAGCGGTTCTTGGCCCAGTCGACGCCGGCCTCCGCCAGGCAGAGCGAGGCAATGTACTGGTCGAAGAAGCTGCGGTGGTTCGACGCCAGGAGCAGGCCGCGGTCGGGGCGGTGGGCGACGAGCCAGTCGATCCCGTCCACGTAGAGCCGGCGGTTGACGGCGTTGCGCACCCAGGGTCGGGTGACCGACTGCGCGAAGGTCTCCTGGAAGCGCTTGATCGAGGGGGTCTCGTTGGTCCAGCGCCCGATCTTGAGCGCGACCTCTTCGAAGCGACTGAGTTGAGGTCCGTCCGACATGAGGGTCCTCCAGGGGTTTGGAGGATCCTAGGAAGTCGGGGCCCCTCTGTCACAAGGATTTACGTAACGGTTCTGTGCCTTCGGTCGCTTTGGCTAGGCGACGAGCCGCGCGAGCTGGCGGCCGACCTCGGTCAGGTGCCCGCGCACGGCCTGCAACGCCACGTCGTGCATGGGCCGTTGGTGGGGTGGCGGGGTCTCGCAGCTGAGGGTCTTGAGTCGATCCCGCAGCACGCGGGCGGTGTCCTCCAAACGCTTACGACGCTCGCTCATGGGCCCTCCTCTTAGTTCCCCCCCCAAGGGGTCTCCTCGGCACACGTCTCCGACGGCTGGAGGGGAAAGTCCATTCGCGCAGGAATTTCGTCTCGGTCGGTCTGCAGAGTGGGACACGCGCGCCGCGCCGGGCTCACGCGAGCGGGGCTTAGTCTTTGGAACTCTTGGACTTGTCGTCCTTGCCGTCGAGGAACTCGAAGCAGCGCTGAATGTACTTCCGCTTGGGGGTCGCGTGGCCGACCCGCGGGATCGGGAGCCAGAGCAGGTGGGCGAAGCCGTCGCTCTTGGCCAGGCGATACACGGCGTCGGTCTGGGTGAACACGGGGTCCTTCTCGCCGATCAGGAACGCGTGGCGGCTGCGCTCCTTGGCGAGGGTCAGGCGCTCGGCGTTGGGGGCTGGGAGCTCGCCGCGCCAGAAGCCCTCGCCGCCGTCGATCCGGGGCACGGGGCGATACCAGTGCACGCCGCCAATGTAGAGCCCGCCGCGAAAGACCTCGGGGTAGTTGAGGGCCAGCAGCGCCGGGACCCGGGCTCCCTCGGAGAAGCCGCCGACGTAGACCCGCTCGGGGTCGATGGACCAGCGCTGGGTGGCGTTGTGGGCGGCGTCGAGCAAGAGCCCGATCCGGCGGGCGACCGGCGAGTCGTGGCCGACGTCGTCGGGTCCGATCGCGATCAGCTTCAGCGTGTCGAACACCTTCTCCCAGGCGGTGGGCAGGGTCCCGATATCCATCGGGCTGTTCCACACGAACAGGCCGTAGGTGCGCTTCTCCGAGAAGCGCTTGGGGAGGTAGACCCGGAACGCGGTGCGGGAGAGGTCGGGTCCGTCCTCGGGCTCGGCGTCGAGCCCCAGGCGCTCCTTCTGCGCCTCGAGGCTGCTCAAGGGGCTGGGGGTGCTGAAGCGCAGCTCCTCCTGGTTCGGGGCCACGCGCTTGGGGTCGAGGCGCTGCGCAGTCGCCGGCGCCGCGACGAGCAACAGCAGCAGCGCCAATCTACGCATGCAGGCGCCGGAGGGTCGTGACCAGGGTCCCGACCAGCTCGCTGACGGCCTTCGCCCCGCGCTCGTCGGAGAAGCTCCCGTCTTCGCCGAGGACCTCGTGGGCCTTGGAGACCGCGTGCTGGCCGGGGAGCACGAGGGTCCCCACTCCGCCGAGGATCGCGCGCACGTGCACCAGCCCGCGCAGGCCGCCGAGGCCGCCGGGCGAGGCCGCGAGCAAGAGCGCGGTCAGGTCCCGGAAGGCCGCGGTCATGGGCACGTCGCCGTCGGGGCGCGAGATCCAATCGATCACGTTCTTCAGCGCTCCGGAGATCGAGCCGTTGTACTCCGGGCACACCAGGATCAGGCCCTCGTGGTCGATGAAGGCCTGCCGCAGGGAGCGCGCGTTCTCGGGGACCCCGTGCTCGGCCTCGTCGTCACCGTCGTAGACCGGCAGGGGGTAGTCCTTGAGGTCGAGGTAGGTCGCGGAGAGGCCCGCCTCCTCGACCTGCTTGGCGGCGAACTTCGCCAGGCGCTTGTTGAGCGAAGCCCGGCGCAAGCTGCCGGCGAGGACCAGGACTCGGGGGGCGCTCATCGGCCCTCGACCGGCTCGTCGTCGCCGTCCTCGTCGTCGCCTTCACCGTTGCGGGGGAGGAAGGTCGCCTTGCGGTTGTGGCAGGTGCGGCAGCTGACCGGCTTGCCGTCCTCGGTCTTGAGCTTCTCGACGAACTCCTCTTCGCAGTAGTGGGCGATCGTCTTCTTGGGGGTCGAGGCCTCGTAGTCGAACTTCTTCCCGTTCTTCACGTGGCAGTAGGAGCAGTCCTTGAGCCCCAGCTCGTTCTTCCAGCGCGACATGATCTTGCGGATCTCGCGCTTGTCCTTGCCGTCGGCGAAGACGGGGGTCAGCAGCCAGGGGGAGGCCATGGCCAGGATGCCGATCACGCCGACGAAGAGCGGCCAGCGGCGGGTGAGGGAAGCGAACACGACGTCCTCCGCGGGTTGGGGTGTGGCGCCAAGGATAGCAACCACCCGGCTGACGGTTGAGGGGCGTGACGTGTTCGGAAGCGGTCCGTCAGGACCGGGAGCAGGGGCGGGATCAAGGCTCTGTGAGCCCCTCGGACTTGCCGTTGGACTCCGTTCAGGGCGGGGCTTACGCTCCCCGGGTGAAGACCCGCGCCCCGGACCCTGGCCTCGACATGAACGCGGTGGTCGGCGTGTGCGACGTCGCGTTCCTCGTGATCGACGCCCTGCGCTACGACGTGGCCGCTCGCGCGTTGGCCGCGGGCGCGACGCCGAACCTGGCGCGGCTCTTGCCTCAGGGCTGGGAGCGCCGGGACACCCCGGGGAACTTCACCTACTCCGCGCACCAGGCGTTCTTCGCCGGGTTCTGGCCCACGCCGACTGCGCCGGGACCCCACCCCCGTCGGATGGCGGTGCGCTTCGGCGGCAGCGAGACCACCGTCGAGACGACCTGCGTCGTCGACGCGCCGACGGTGGTCGAGGGCCTCGCCCAGCGGGGCTACCGCACGATCTGCGTGGGCGGGGTGGGCTTCTTCAACCCCGCCAGCCCGCTGGGGACCGTGCTCCCCGGACACTTCGCCGAGGCGCACTGGTCGCGCGAGCTGGGGGTCACCGGCCCCGAGTCGCCGCGGCTGCAGGTCGAGCTCGCCTGCGAGCGGCTGCGGGCGGTCCCTGCCGATCAGCGCGCGTTCCTGTTCGTCAACTTCTCCGCCGTGCACCAGCCGAATCGGCTGTTCCTCCCCGGGGCCGAGGAGGACTCGCTGGCCTCCCACGAGGCGGCGCTGACCGCCGTGGACGCCGCGCTCCCGCCGCTGTTCGCCGCCCTCGCCGCGCGGGGCAGCGCCTTCTGCGTGCTCTGCTCGGACCACGGCACCGCCTACGGCGAGGACGGGCTGTGGGGGCACCGCCACAACCACCCCACGGTGACCCGCGTGCCCTACGCCGAGCTGTTCGTGGAGGCCGCGTGCTGAGCCTCGCCGAGCGACTCGAGGGCAGCCCCTACCAGGGCTACCTCTACGCCTACCCGCACAAGACGGCCTACCGCCCGCTGGGGGCGCGCCCCCTGCGCGAGCTGTGGGCCGCCGAGGACCGCTCGGCGTTGTTCCTCTACCTGCACGTGCCGTTCTGCGGCTACCGCTGCGGGTTCTGCAACCTGTTCACCACGACCCAGGGCGGCGACCGGATCACGGCCTACCTCGAGACCCTCGCGCGTCAGCTGCGGGTGACCCAGGACGCGCTGGGCGAGGCGCGCTTCGCCCGCCTCGCGGTCGGCGGGGGGACGCCGACCGCGCTCGAGGTCGACCAGCTCGCGCGGCTGTTCGACCTCACGGAGGAGCTGGTGGGCGGGCCCGCGGCGGCCCTCGGGCCCGGGGTCGAGACCTCCCCCGACACCGCGACCCCCGAGCGCCTGGCGCTGCTCAAGGAGCGCGGGGTGTGGCGGGTGAGCATGGGGGTCCAGAGCTTCCTCGAAGACGAAGCCCGCGCGGCGGGGCGGCCGCAGCGCACGGCCGAGGTCGAGCAGGCGCTGACGCAGCTCCGCGACGCCGACTTCGGCGTGCTGAACCTGGACCTGATCTACGGGCTCCCCGGGCAGACCCCCGACAGCTGGCTGCACTCGCTGGAGCAGGCGCTGCGCTGGAGGCCCGAGGAGCTCTTCCTCTACCCGCTCTACGTGCGCCCGCTGACCGGGCTCGAGCGCCGCGGCCTGCCCGAGGCCGGGGACCTGCGCCTGGCGCTCTACCGCCTGGGGCGCGAGCGCCTGCTGGCCGCGGGCTACGAGCAGCGCTCGATGCGCCTGTTCGTCGCGCCCCACGCGCCCCAGCTCGAGCTCCCCCGCTACCGCTGCCAGGCCGACGGCATGCTCGGCCTCGGCTGCGGCGCGCGCAGCTACACCCGCGAGGTGCACTACGCCAGCGACTACGCGGTCGGCGCGCGCGGGGTGCGCGAGGTGCTCGACGCCTGGATCGCCCAGGACGACGCCTCGCTGAGCGCGGCCCACCAGGGCTACGTGCTCGACGCCGACGAGCAGCGTCGACGCTGGACGATCCAGTCGCTGCTCTGCAGCGAGGGGCTGCAGCTCGCCGACTACCGCGCGCGCTTCGGCAGCGAGGCGCTCGACGACTTGCCTCAGCTGCGCGAGCTGCCCGAGCTGGGCCTGGCCGAGCTCGACGCGAGCGCGCTGGTCCTGACCGCTGCGGGGCTCGAGCGCAGCGACGCCATCGGGCCCTGGCTGATCTCGCCCCAGGTCGCCGAGCAGATGCAGGCCTACGCGCTCCGGTGAGGGCGTCCGCCGCGAGCTCGCCGCCGCTGTTGCGCCTGCTCTATCGCGGGGCGCTCAAGAGCTGCAACTACGCCTGCGCCTACTGCCCCTTCGCCAAGGCGCGCGAGACGCGTGCCGAAATGCAGCGCGACCGGGAGCAGCTCGAGCGCTTCGTCGCCTGGGCCGCCGGCTATCCGGGTCGGCTGGGGATCTTGTTCACCCCCTGGGGCGAGGCGCTGGTCCGGCCCTGGTATCGGCAGGCGCTGGTCACGCTCTCGCAGCTGCCTCACGTGGAGCGGGTCGCGATCCAGACCAACCTCGCCGCGCCGCTGGACTTCGTCGCCGAGGCCGACCGCGAGGCCCTCGCCCTGTGGGCGACCTTCCACCCGACCCAGGTCAGCCGGGGGCGCTTCGTCGCCCGCTGTCGCGAGCTCGACGCCCTCGGCGCGCGCTACTCCGTCGGCGTCGTCGGGCTGCGCGAGCACTTCGCCGAGCTGCGCGCCCTGCGCGCCGAGCTGGCGCCTGCGACCTACCTCTGGATCAACGCCTACAAGCGCGACCCCGACTACTACAGCGACGACGAGGTCGCCTGGCTGACCGGGCTCGACCCGCACTTCGCGCTGAACCGGGTCTACCACCCCAGCCAGGGCCAGGCCTGCCGCACCGGGGCCAGCGTGCTCTCCGTCGACGGCGACGGGAACCTCCGCCGCTGCCACTTCGTCGACGCGCCGCTGGGGAACCTCTACCGCGACGCGCTGCCGACGCTGTTGGGTGAACGCCCCTGCCCGAACGCGTCGTGCGGCTGCTTCATTGGCTACGCCCACCTCGAGCGCCTCGAGCTCGAGGGCGAGTTCGGGCCGAACCTGCTCGAGCGGATTCCTCTGCGGCACTCCCAGGCGACCGTTGCGCCCGGCCGGGGCGCACCGACAATGCGCGGGTGATCGAAGTCGACCAACTGGTCAAGGTCTACGCGCCGCACACGCCGAACCCGGTGCGCGCGGTCAACGGGGTCAGCTTCACCGCTCGCCCAGGCACGGTGTTCGGCCTGCTGGGGCCCAACGGCGCGGGCAAGACGACCACCTTGCGGATCATCGCCACCGTGCTCCGCCCCACCGAGGGCACGGCGCGGGTGGGCGGGGTCGACGTGCGCCGCGATCCGGCGGGCGTCCGCCGTCAGATCGGCTTCCTCTCGGCGAGCACCGGGCTCTACGACCGCCTGAACCCGCGGGAAATGCTCGCCTACTTCGGCACCCTCTACGGCATGCAGGGAGCGGCCCTCGAGGCCCGGATCGACGCCCTCGTCGACCTGTTCGAAATGCGCGACTTCCAGGATCGCCCCTGCGGCGTGCTCTCCTCGGGGCAGAAGCAGAAGACGTCCATCGCCCGCGCGCTGATCCACGACCCTCCGGTGCTGATCCTCGACGAGCCCACCAGCAGCCTCGACGTGCTGGTCGCGCGCACGGTGGTCGAGCGGATCGACGCCCTGCGCTCGAGCCGGCGCACGATCCTGCTCTCGACGCACATCATGAGCGAGGCCGAGCGGCTCTGCGACGAGGTCGCCTTCCTCTACCGCTCGAAGATCCAGCAGAACGGCCCGCGGGAGGAGATCAAGGCGGGGCGGACCCTCGAGGACGCCTTCTTCCAGTGCGTGGACGAGGTCGACAAAGCCGCCGGGGGTGACGCGTGAACCCCGTGCTGGCGGTCGCGCGCAAGGAGGTGATCGAGGTCCTCCGCGACAAGCGCAGCCTCTACGTGTTGCTGCTGTTGCCCATCGCGCTCTACCCGGTGCTGGTGATCGGCACGACCTTCCTCGCGACGCTGCAGCTGCGCAAGCTCGCCGAGAAGACGCACCCGGTGTGGGTCGAGGGCTGGGACGAGCTGCCCGAGTCGCTGCAACAGACCTTCCGCGGCGAGCTGGACGAGGCCGAGGAAGGAACGGAGGACGACTTCAAGCAGGTGCGCCAACTGAAGCTGCAGTTCAGCGCGCCGCCGCCGACTCCGCAGCTACCCGGCGCCGAGCCGCTGACCCCCGACGAGTACTACAAGCAAGCCCTCGCCGACGACCTCGCGCGGGCCGTGGTGCGCGGGGCCGCCACGCTGAACCACCTCGACCCCGAGCGGGTTCCCCAGCTCGAGGTGCTTTACAACGGGGGGATCGACGCCTCGCGGCTGACCCGCAAGCGTCTGGTCGCGGTCTTCGACCAGTACGCCGCGGGGGTGGTCGCCAAACGGATCGACGACGCCAGCCTCCCGGACACGACGCTGACCCCCTTCACCACGAAGACCGTCGACAAGGGGCGCGAGGGGGCGTTGCTGGGGCGAATGCTGGGGGCGCTGCTCGTGGTCCTCGCCCTCACCGGCGCGTTCTACCCGGCCCTCGACATGGGCGCGGGCGAGAAGGAGCGGGGGACGCTGGAGACGCTGCTCCTGGCGCCGATCTCGCGGGCGACGGTGGCCCAAGGCAAGTTCTGGGCCGTGTTCGTGATCTCGCTGGTCGTCGCGCTCTTGAACCTGCTGAGCCTGGGGCTGACCTTCGCCTTCTCGGCGGGGTCGCTGGGTGAAATGAACTTCACCGTCGACTTCACCGCCCTCGCCGCGTGCTTCTTCGTGCTCGTGCCGCTGGTCGCCATGTTCAGCGCGCTGAGCCTGGCGACGTCGACCTACGCCGCCTCCTACAAGGAGGGTCAGGCCTACCTGACCCCGTTGATGATCCTCGGCACGGTGCCGCCGCTGGCGGCGGCGCTCCCCGGGGTGCAGCTCGACGGGATCCTCAGCTTGACCCCCGTCCTCGGCGCGTCGTTGCTGATCAAGGGCCTGTTCGCGGGCACGGCGAACCTCAGCCACGGCGTGCTCGTGTTCGGCTCGAACGTGATCTACGCGCTGGTGGCGATCCGCTGGGTCGCCTCGCTCTACGAGCGCGAGGAGGTGCTCTGGCGCCCGGCCGCGGCCGCCGCGCCCGACCTCCTCGGGCTGCGCCGCGAGACCCCCGCCGGCGGGGTGCCGAGCATGCCGCAGGCCCTGGCCCTGGGCGTGGTGGTCCTGACCCTGCACTTCTTCGTCGGCGCCTGGGCGCAGCGCAAGGACATCCTGGGTGGGCTCGCCTTCGACTTGATCGTGCTCGTCGCCGGGAGCTCGGTGCTCTACGGCTGGTGGCTGCGCTGCGACCTGCGGCAGACCTTCTCCTGGCGTCCGCCGCCGGCCTGGGGCTGGGCGGCGGCGGTGCTGCTCGGGCTGGGGGCGATGACGATCAACCTCGACCTCGGCGCGGTGCAGGCGGGGTGGTTGCCCAAGCCGACCGTCGAAGAGCAGCTGGCGCTGGAGAAGTTCAACCAGATCCTCAGCGCCAAGCCCTGGTGGCTGCTGCTGCTCGTGATCGCGGTGCTCCCCGGGATCATGGAGGAGCTCTGCTTCCGCGGGTTCATTCTCCGCGGGTTGCGCAGCGAGGTCAGCCCCTGGCTCGCGATCGTGATCGCGGGGGTCATGTTCGCGGTCGTGCACCTCGACCCCAGCCGGCTCTTGCCCCAGTTCTTCGCCGGCTGCGTCGCCGGCGCGCTGGTGGTCCGCACCGGGAGCATTTGGCCGGCGATGCTCTTCCACGGGATCCACAACGGGTTGCTCGTCGGCCTCGAAGGCCTGGGGGAGGACACCGTCGGGAAGCTGATCGACCTCACCGCCGAGACGCCTACCCCCAGCGGGCTGCTGCGCACCATCGGCTGGGTGGCTGCCGCCGTCGGCGTCGGCCTCTGCGTCGCGCTCACCCGGCGCAGCGGAGACGCTGCCTCGAGCTGAGCCGCGCTAGTCCCGGGCAGGGACCGCGGGCTTGAGCAGCGGCAAGACCCGCTCGAGGGCGTCCTGGGTCAGGCGGGTGGGGGTGATCGCGCTCTCGCCGCGCACGCCGGGCTCGAAGTGGTCGAGGTCCTCGTAGACCACGTCGGCGAGGGCGCCGGGGATCGCTTGCGCCTCGAGGCTGACCATGCCGTCGTTGGCTTCGCCGTAGCGCGACGTGATGAAGCGTTGGAACACGACCAACGGGGTCCGCAGCGCGTTCTTGCCCATGCGGAACTTCCGCTCGCCGTCGGGCATCTGCATCTTCAGCAGCTTGCGGCCGCTCATCGAGCTGCGCACGGTGACCGTGGGGATCCGCTCGACGGGGAAGGGGTGCTCCGCGAGGGCCGCCTGGCGGTCGGCGGTGCGCAGGTCGCGCCAGGCCGCGGCGCTGCCGTCCTTCTCCTTCAGGTTGATCAGCGGCAGCAGGTGCTCGAAGGCCGCGTCGGTGACCTTGCGCACGGCCTGCTCCGCGACCTTGCCGATCCTCTCGCTGCGAATCCGGGCGATGTGTTCGATCAGCTCACCCGACTCGATCCCGTCGGAGATCCGCGCCCCGGCGTAGACCGGCTGGATCGCGACGAAGCCCGCCACGTGGGGCAGGAGGTCCTGGTTCGCCGGATCCGAGAGCGCGGTCACCGTGTCGGCGCCCCCCTTGCTGTGGGCGAAGAGCAGCACCCGCTGGCCGCGCTCGACCGCGGCGCGGATCGCGCTGGCGATGGTCGCCGCGTTCTCGGCGACGCCGGCTTCGGTGTTGATGTCCACGCGCTCGGCGGCGATCCCGTAGGCCGCGAACACGCCCAGGTTCTCGTCGAGGTAGGGGATCCCGTATTGGTTCCAAATGTTCGTCGAGAGCCCGGGGATCACCAGCGCGATCAGGTCGTCGGTCTCCGCGGCGGGGGTCGCCTTGACCTCGCGCTCGAGGAGGGTCCCCGCCAGGGTGCCGTCGTCGGCGACGTTCAGCGAGGTGCGCACGGGCTCTGGCTCGTCGCGTTCGCCGTCGAGGCCGTCGAGGAAGTAGCGGATCCCCTTCTTGGGCTTCACCGGCTGCTCCAGCTGCACCCCGCCGTCGTCGGCGCGAGACCCGCTGAACGCGAAGGGCTCGCCCTCGGCGTGCTTGCCGCCGAAGGTGCGCCCGCGGACCTCGACCCGCCCGTCCTCGTGCAGCTCGAGCTCACCGGCGAGGTCGTCGCCGTCGACTCGATAGCGCCGTGGCCAGGCAGGGGTCGCTTGCGCGTCGTCGTCGTCGGTGGAGACGAGCTCGCCGCTGCCGTCGAACTCGGGGGTCGCGAGCTCCTGCTCCTCGATCGCGGCGGCGCTCGACTGGGCGGTCACCGACTCCTGCTCGGCGTTCCGCGCCAGGCCCAGGGCCACGATCAAGCCCACCGGGAACACCGGGAGCAAGCCGATCCATGGTTTCGTCCCAAACATGAGGACCTCCAACACGGGTTCCGCACCTGCCATGCCGTCGCCGGTCGGGCCTAAGTCCTTACAACTGGCGGTCCCTTTGCGGATTGGGCGACCGCTGAGGAGCCCTGGGTTTCACGCTCGCAGGTGGGCTCCGCTTGCGCCTCAGATGCCGTCAGCTGTCCCTGGACCCAACGCTTCTTCGGATTCCCCCCTGCGCTCGTTCCTGAGGCTGCACACTTCGCAGCGCCGTGGCAGACTTCAGCAGGAGCTGCGCGTGGCGGATTCCAGGCTGCGACAACTCGGACGCGAGGGGCCTGGGCAGGCGGTGCGCTTGCTCCAGGAGCGGGTCCGCGTCGGCGAGCTGACGCCTGGCCACGTGAGCTGGGCGGCGCGCCTGGGCCACCCGATCGCCAGCCAGCTCGACGGAGACGCGGGCCTCGACGGCAGCGACGCTGCCGTGCTGCGTTGCCTGCGCGACGACCTCCTCGACACCGAGCAGCGCCACCGCTTCGCCGTGCGCTGCGTGCAACGGATCGTGCCCCTCTTCGCGCGCAGCCTGCCCGCGGAGATGGTCCCCCTCACGTTGAACGCGATCGGCCGCGGGCCGAGCCTGGCCCTCGACCTCGCGAGCGTGCTCCCGAACTTGCCCCCCCTCCCCCGCCAGCGCTCTGCCGCGGTCTATCAGTGCTACCGCGCCCTGCGCGCGGCCCTCGACGGCGACGCCCAGGTCGCGGCCCAGTCGGCGCTGTTCGCGCGCCCCGCGGAGGACCAGCCCGACGAGCTCGCCTGGCAACGGCAAGAGCTCTCCCAGCTCCTCCTCGAGTAGCGCCGACGTGCTCCCTTCGCTGGGCTTCTCTCTGCCCGACTGCGCGGGGTAGACTCCCACCATGAAGATTGCGTTCTTCGCCAAGCGGCACAAGCGCAGCGGGATCACGACTCACATGGAGCGCGCCATGCGCTCCCTGGGGCACGAGGTGTTGCGGGTCAACCGGCGCAAGCTCGAGCGGGTGATCGGCAAGAAGCTGGCCTGGTCCGTGATTCGTGGTCGTGTGCGCCGCTTCAAGCCCGACCTGGTGTTGGTGTTCACCTTCGACCTGCCCGCCAACAAGCTGAGCGAGCTGCGGCAGGACGCCAAGACCGCGACCTTCTTCGACGACTGCCCCCGCGAGCTCAGCGAGCGGATCAAGGACGCGGTCGGGGCCTCGGACGTGTTCTTCATCACCAGCCGCGGGCAGATCACGCAGTACGAGGAGGAGCTGGGGGAGACCCCGGCCTACGTCACCGGGGGCTGCGATCCGGTGGACCACTTCCGCGTGCCGCCGGAGCCGTCGTTGGTCAGCGACGTCGCGTTCATCGGCAAGCCCGACTCGCGCGGCGGGCGCGTGGACGTGGTCAAGGAGCTCGCCAAGCACTACGACGTCCAGGTCTACGGGCCGCGCTGGCGCGAGGTGGGGCTGACCCCGCGCCTCGACGACGTCTACCCCCCCCAGTACCGCCAGGTGTGCAACAGCGCCAAGGTGATCCTCGGCAACGACCTCCGCGACGACGTCGAGCTCTACTTCTCGAACCGCACCTGGATCAGCCTCGGCTGCGGCGCGTTCCTCTGCACCCGCTACGTGCCCAAGCTCGAGGAGGTGCTCACCGAGGGCGAGCACTGCGTGTTCTTCCGGGGGACGGAGGACGCGGTCGAGGTGGTGGGGCGCTACCTGCAGGACGACGCAGCCCGCAGTCGG
>Ga0209578_10003108_pt1 | contig 13013 bp, 10 predicted proteins | sample tdAd472_FD_187127 | JGI IMG/M metagenome (GOLD analysis project Ga0209578, IMG submission 187127) | Marine sediment microbial communities from the Atlantic coast under amendment with organic carbon and nitrate - tdAd47.2 (SPAdes)... | ecosystem: Environmental > Aquatic > Marine > Coastal >...
CCGCGTGGCAACCGCTCTCGGTCCGCGTGATTGCGCTGACGATGGGAGCGCCGCGACGCCAGACCTCTGCGCCCTCTTCGCCGTATATCTTTTCAGCAAGGTTCCGCTCGGCGTAGTTCACATCCGCCGGGTACCTGGGCGTAAAGAACGGGCGCGAGATCAGCCCTTCGAGCGTGAACTCAACCCCCGCGCCATCGCCCAGGCTCTGTGTCGTGGGCGTGGTGACCGATGCGAAGACGCTCGACTCATTGAGCAGCCGCGTCATCGACGGCACCAGCGACAGAGAGTCCGCGATGCCGCGCACCTTGAACTGCTCGGGTGCAATGATCTCGAGATCGCGCACGAGCGTCAATCGATCACGATCCGTCGCGGGTAGACCCGCGCTCAGATCGGCGAGGAGTTTAGCCATGGGCAGGCGAGTGCGGTCCAGTTCCGAATAGAGCGCCAGTTGTTCTTTCAGCGTGAGCACCGCCAGCGGCTCGCCGTCCTCATCGGAACCGACGGCTATGACCGGCGCAGATTCGGCGAGGAACGACTCGGCCTCGGCGATGCGAGACCGCAGCCCGTTCAGATGCAGGTACGAGATCAGCAGCGGAAGCAGCAGCGCCAACACGAGACCGGCGGCGAGCAGCGCAGCGGCCGATCTCGGACGCTGCAAGGCCAGCAGCACACGCTCCACTCCGCCACGCTTCACGGTCGGCGGAGTCGTGCGCAGGTCGAACAACGCAGCAGACGCCAGCCCGGACCGCAGCGCCGCACAGGCAACGCCGAGCGCGACGCCGAACGAGTCGAACCACTCGTTGTCGTCGCGAGCGCCGGCGACCGACGTCGCTATCGCGCCCCGCGAATCCGCATCCAGCAGCAGCGAGCGATTCAGACCGGCCGCAGGAACCGAGCCGGCGTTGATCTTCTGGCCGAGGCCGCGAAGGCAGCGGTCGGCGGCGTCTTCGAACGACTCCGGTTCCGACGCGTCCTCGAGGACCGTACGGATGGCGTAGGCATCAACGCCCGCGCCTACCGCGCCGATGCACCCGTTCTGCCGATCGAGACTCGCCACCGCGCGAGGACCGCCCGCACCGCCGACCCGTGCAACCAGCAACAGTTCGGCGAGACCGACCATCTCGGCCGACCACGATGTCCAGGGAACCGGCTGGTCCGCCGGGTCCGACCGATCCGGCCAGCCGACAAGCAGCGCGGTCCGGAATCCGGGCGAGGCTGGAAGCGGCACCGTCCCGCCGACCTTGCGGTATGACGAAATCGACGGCGGCAATTCGGCATCCGCGAGCAGTGCCGAAGCATCGGCGAGTTCGGCATCATGCCCCTCGGGCACCTCCACCGCCCGGCACACGGCATCACCGGAGGTCAATACCCCGATCGTGGCGTCCGGGCGATGCCGTTCGGTCATCTCCGTCACGACACTCGCGAGATCGCCTGAAACGGTGGTTGCCTCGAGTACGCGTGCCTTGCGACCGTCCGGGCTGGCGGCCTCGGCGACGAGCAGACCCCAGACGCCGCTACGCTGATGGGCGACCAGCACGCGCCGGGCGCGCGGGGAGCCTTTGGACGAAGCCGATCGCTTGGAAGATGTCGAATCTGAGCGGGAACTCACCGGATGGTCATCTCCGTTATCACGATCGGAAGGCCCGTACGAGCGACGGTCGCCTGAATCTCGACTTCGAGGCCGGAAGCCACATCCACCCCCTTGGAGGTGACCACATAGGCGTTGCTCTGCACGTCGATATACCGACGAATCTGTGCGAGTTGTTGCGGGCTGGGAAAATATTGCAAGAGATCTGTGAAGTGTACGAAGCCCTGGGGACGCTGATTGCGGATGAACACAATTTGGTCGGCGAATCCCGGCGCATCGCGGAAGATCGAGATGTAATCCAGCGTCTCGCGCCGAACCAGATTGATGTTGACCTTGCCCGGTGCAGGACCATCGAGCGGATCCCGCATCGTCGCTTCCGCGAGCAGATCACGCTGCTGCTCCGTCGTCAGCGCGATGATCGCACGCAATTCCGCCTGGTTGAACTCTCCGGTCTGCTGAGCGAGGGTCTGCAGCGGGGTCGCCAGAAAGTCGTCAAGCGATTCGGTCGTCCGGGCGTGGGCGAGGATCGCTGCGGCCTGCAGGCTCGTGATCCCCGGCACACGCTGCTGCAGGTCGCTCTCGGCCGCCTGCGGCAGGTACAGACGCGGTTCGCCCGAGAACGCCAGCCCCTCGTCGATCGAAGCCGCCGTGATGAACTCCGACCAGCCGGCGTCAAGGATCCCGTCCCCGTCGTCCGGCGGCCACGTCGCGTCGCCGTCGTCCTCGTTCGCGTCGAGACGACCGTTCAGGTTCCAGTCTTCGCCGCGCAATAACTGCGGATCGACATTGATGATCAGTTCGAGTTCACGGATGGAGCGGAAGTTCGCGTTCCGAGGCGTGATGTTCAGCGCCTCATAGCCGCCGAGTTCGCCCGCTTCGGGATCCCCGCCTCGCCAACGCACGATCGCGTCGGCCACATCCTCGGTCATCCCCCGGAGTTCCATGAGGTCATCGAACTCCATGAGGTTGACATTGACCTTCGCGTGTGGGTCCTCCGGCCCTTCGTACTGGGTGTCACCCTCCCAGTGTTCGATGCTCCAGGTCACGCCCTCCAGTTCGCCGATCGAGACCTGGATCAGATCGTCGTAGGTGCCGTATCCCGATGCCTCGTTCGGCGACTGCGTCGCGTTCCCGAGTCGAGCGATTACCGCCTCGAGACCGGCGCGTGCAGCCCACTTCGCGCGGACCTTCGACACCGCCTCGCGACCCGACATCGCCTGACGCAGCGCGCTGACCTGCAGCGACACCAGCACCACACCCGCGATGCCGATAGCCAGAAGGACCACCACGACCGCGAAGCCGCGATCAGCGCACCGGGCTGTGCGAGGTCGGCTGTTCACTCCTCTTCCTCCTCAACGCGATCTTCCGGAGCAAGAAACACGTAGGGGAGCGGAACCCGATCGATCGCCACCGTCCGGCGCGCGTACGCCTCGCGCCGCGGCGAGCCGTAGGTCCGGGGCTCGGTCACGCGCACCGTGATCCGCAGCGCGTGCGGGTAGCCCTGCTCATCGGAATCCCAGTCGCCGACCCATCGGTCAACATCGAGCGCTTCAACCGAAAACTCGGTCACGCCCTCCATCACCGGGAACACCACGCCGCCGCCCTCGGGCGTTTCGTCTGGCTGAGGATCGACCCGTCGCCAGAGCACGCCGAGCTCACCCTCCGACGCGTCCTCGTAGAACACACGCCCGCGATCCGAGAACTGCCGCCCGCCGACACCCGTGCTCCGCGTCGCGAGCCGGTACTGGACCTCGAACTCGCCGCCCTCGGACCGCTCCCCGAGCTCACCGCGGTTGCTGCTGCGCGCCGCAATCGGGGTCTGGGTGAACAACAGCAGTTCATCGGCCCGCACGACTTCGCGCCGGCCGTCAAAGCCCCGTACCTCAGCCTCGCCGTCGGTCAACAGCACCCGCGCGTAGTACAGGTCGCCGTCGCGCAGCACTCCCGCAACATCCTGCGCGACGCGTTCCACCGCGAGGTTGGCAGCGTTGCGCACACGCTCGCGGCTCTCCGCGGCGCCCGAAGCCTTGACCGACTGGCTCACCGCCGCCGCCGTCGCCATGCTCACCATCGCGACGATCACGATGCCGACGATCAATTCGAGCAGCGTAAGACCCGAACGGCTCATCGATCGAGTGCGTCTGGTCATCACGGACGCTCCAGCGACTGCTCGGGCTCGCGATCCGGATCCGGGTCATCGCCCAAACGCGGCGCGACGAGCGTCTGCACGACGAGCCTCCGCGTCTGCCCCAGATCGTCCCAGAACACCGTCGCCGTGACCTGATACGGATCCCCCGCTCCGACCGAGTCGATCTCGACCTCGTACCAGTACGACTCAAACGGTGGCTCGCACTCGCCGCGCAACCCGAACACCCGCCGGAACTGCTCCGGGCCGACCGCGATCACCTGTTCGAGGAGCTCGTCAGCCAGCATCGCCGCATCCTGAAGGTACTCGCCATCGCGCTGCGCCCGGATCGCCGATGAGTTCAGACCGATCACCGTCACCAGCGCGATCGAAAGCAGTATCGTCGCCACGATCGCATCGAGCAGAATGAAGCCGCGTCGAAATGAACGCCGTAGCCGTCTCACCAGTCCTGCTCCACCCGCCCGAGCTGATCCAGGTCAATCGGTTCCGGCACCTCGCGGGCGTTCGGTTCCGAGATCAACCCGCTGACCACCGGGCGGAGCGCGTACGACGGCAGATCGATCTGCCAGGTCCGCCCATCATCAACCATCGTGCGCGTCGCGCCGCCCGTCGCCTCAGTCAGCGTCATCGAGATCTGCGGCCTCGATACGCCCGGTTCAAAGACCAGTCGGAACGAGTCCTCCGAGACCCGCATCCCGTCGGTCACAAACGAGCTCACCCGACAGCCGCTCAGCACGACCTCCGGCGCGAACGGGTCCCGACGCCACACCCGCTCCGTCCGGTTGTAATCGCCCTGCTGCTGCCGGAGCACCTCGACCGAGAGCGTGCCCTCTTCGTGGTCGTAGACCAGTGCGGACAACTCCGAGGACGAAGCCGCCCGCTGCGCCACGATCGCGATCATGGAAGCCGCCGCCCGCACCGAGTTCTCGGTCGAGCGCCGTGTCGAGGTCGACACCCGCGGCGCGATCACACCCACCACGATGCCCGCGATGAGCAGCACCGCGATCACCTCGATGAGCGTGAACGCCGACCGGAACCGGGTTTTCGGGCTGTGCTTGCGCACCGCTTCCTTCCGCAATGACTTGAATCAGGGAACGATGATGTCCGCGGCCTCGCCCTCGCCGCCGGGCTGGCCGTCCGCGCCGTAGCTGATAATTCTGAAGTCTTTTCCGTCCTGTCCCGGGTACTCCAGTATGAACTCGTTCTCCCACGGGTCCATGAGGTCGTCCTCGCTCTGCAGTTCGGCCTGGTAGTCCGCCTCATCGATGAAACTCGGGCGCTCGACCAACACGCGCAGCGTCAGCGTCTCGCGCCCGATCTTGTTGCTGTGGTCGATAAGGAAGCGGTCCATAGCCCCGCGGAGCACGCCCGCCTGCTGCTCGGCGACCGCCGATCGCGCCTGACCCAGGCGACCCAGCAGACGCGGCGCGATCACCGCCGCGAGGATCCCGAGGATGACGACGATTACGATCGCCTCGATCAGGGTGAAACCGCGCCGGGCCGCGCGTCGCTTGATGTGCTTCGAGTGATTCAAGAAACAGTCTCCTAGTTCAAGCGGCGGGCATCGCCCTTCCGCGAAAGAATGTGATTCACGCCCCGCCGATCGCGTTCTGCATCTCGATCAGCGGCAGCATGACCGCGAGGATCACAAAGCCGACCACGCCCGCAAGCACCACGATGAGCAGCGGCGGTAGCACCTGCGTGAACAGCTTCACGCTCGCCTGCGTCCGCTCCTCGAACGCGTCCGCCGCACGCAGCAGCATCTCGTCGAGCGTGCCGGTCTTCTCACCGAGGTTCATCAGCTGAATCAAGAGCGGCGGAAAGTACCCGCTCTTTTCCAAAGGCTCCGAGATCGTGCGACCATGGCTCACCTCGTCGCACACATCATCCATCACGCCCTCGAGGGCCCTGTTGCCGAGCGTGCCCTTGGTGATCTTGAGCGAGGTAATGACCGGCAAACCGGCGCCCGCGAGCGTACCGAACGTCCGCGTGAACCGAGCCACCGCGATGTCGCGCAGCAGCCGCCCGAGCACCGGCGTCCCGACGAGAAACCGGTCGATCTTCAGGCGCGACGAAGGAGTCCGCATCGCACGCGAATAGAAATACATCGCGAAGGCGATCATCAGACCAAGCAGCCACCAGTATGAACCGATGAAGTCCGCGACGCCCATCACGATCACCGTCGGCAGCGGCAATTGATCCGGCGGCAGGTTCACCGAACTCATGATGCTCGGGACGATAAACGTCACCAGAATCACGATCGCGATCACGATGAACGTCGTCAGGATCGCCGGGTACATCATCGCCGAGGTCAACGCCCGACGCAGCTTCAGATCCCGGTCCAGCAGCACCGCCGCCTGACCGAGCACCTCGCCGAGCCGCCCCGACACCTCGCCCGCCTGGACCAGATTCGTCACGAGCGCGGTGAACGGCGGGCCGACCGCGCGCATCGAGTCCGCCAGCGACCGACCGCGCTCGACGTCCTGAATGATCGTGTCCAGCATCTTCTTTTGCGCGTCGGTTCGCCCCTGACCGGCGATCGTGCGCAGCGCCGGCACGATCGGGAGCCCCGCCTGCACCGCCGTCGCCAATTCGCCGATGAACGACGCCATTTCGCTGCGCGTCATCGGCGAGTTGCCGATCCTGAGCGACAGCCCAGCGCTTTGCTTTGAAGCTCCGCGCGATGCTGCCCGTCCGTTGCCGCTCTTGCCGACCGGCTCCACGCGCGTCGGCGTGATGCCCTTGGCCATCAGGGCGCGCACCGCGGCCGCGCGGTCCGGCGCGTCGATGGTCGCCGGCCCCGCCTCGGAAGATTTCATGCTCTGGTACTGGAAGGTCGGCATCGGTGGCTCGCGCGATGGTAGCGGATCAGGCCTCGCCCATGTCCGCGTCCTGCGTGGCGCGGAGCACGTTGTCCACGGTCGTCAGACCGCGCGACGCCTTAAGCAAACCGTCCGTGCGCATCGTGCGGTGTGACTTCGGCGCGAGGCGGAGCAGTTCGCCCGCGTTCTTCCGGTCGCTGATCGCCGCGCGCAGCGGCCCGTTCAGTTCCAGCAACTCGAAGTACCCGATACGCCCCTCGTACCCGGTATCGCCGTCCTTGCCCGAGCCGCGACCCTCGTACCCGACGTACCGCCCGTCCTCGCGCTCGAAGAGTTTCAGTTCGTCGGGCATGAGTCGGTGCTGCGTCGCCTCGTCGAGTTCGATCTCATGACGCGCATCCGGGCGGATCCGCCGCCCCAGCCGCTGCGCGAGAATGCCTTCGAGCACGCTCGCCAGCAGGTACGGCTCGATGCCCATGTCGATCATGCGACCGACCGCCGATACCGCATCGTTCGTATGCAGCGTGCTGAACAGCAGGTGACCGGTCAGCGCGGAGCGCACGCCGATCTCCGCCGTCTCGCCGTCGCGGATTTCGCCGACCATGATCACATCGGGGTCCTGACGCAGGATCGAGCGAAGCCCCGTCGCGAAGGTCAATCCCCGCTTCGGATTCACAGGAATCTGATTGATCCCGCTCAGCTCGTACTCGACCGGGTCTTCGATCGTGATGATCTTCTTCGTCGGCGAGAACAAACGCATCAGGCTCGCGTAAAGCGTCGTCGTCTTACCCGAACCCGTGGGACCCGTGACCAGCACCATGCCGTGGGGCAGGTTGATCATCCGGTCCATCGTCTTGCGGTGGTCCTCGCTCATCCCGAGGGCTTCGAGGTCGAGCTTGATCGCGTCCTTGTCGAGGATACGCATGACGACCGACTCGCCGTAGATCGTCGGAACCGTGCTCACGCGGATGTCGACCTTGCGTCCTTCGAACCGGAGCGTGATGTGACCGTCCTGAGGAACATACCGCTCGGCGATGTTCATCCCCGCCATGATCTTGATGCGACTCGTGATCGCCGGCTGCAGTCGCTTCGGAGGAGGGTTCTGCTCGTGCAGCACGCCGTCCACCCGGTACTTCACGCTCAGCGTCTGCTCGAACGGCTCGATGTGGATATCGCTCGTCCGCGACCGGATCGCTTCCAGAATGATCAGGTTCACCAGGTTGATCAGCGTCGGCTGCTCGGCCATCCGGTGCAGTTCGTCCGCATCGATCGCCTCGAGGTTGGCAAGCGTCGAGTCCATGTCGGCGGACTCTTCGCCGCCGAGTTGGGCCGCCATATCCGCCGCCGTCGTGCCGTACCCGACCCGAAGCAGTTCGCGGAGCAGGTTCTCATCGACGCGGTTCCGCGTGATCGGGCGCCCCGCCGTGACCGATAACTCGTCAGCCGCCGCGTCGTCGTCCGGGTCCAGCATCGCCACAACCAGACGCGAGCCCTGCAGACGCAGCGGCACCGCACGCAGTCGCATCGCTTGGTCCGCTGTGATCAGCGAGGTCGCCTCGTGCGAAAACTCCGGAAGCTCTTCGATGATCTCGTAGACCGATTCTGACCCCACCTGCGATTCCTCCTGAGCGGACAGAGGCTGGGAGAGTACATCAGGTCGGGAATCAATCGTGGTCACTCGCGAAATCCTTTCGTCACCGTCGAGATGCCGCCCGGCGCCAAATCAATGGGCCCAACTGAACGGCACTGTGCAATGGCACAGATCCCGGATAGCCGTCCGAGGCAGACCGCAGAACGCCCGGCCATTCCTGATATTGCACGCGGCGAGCGAAGTTGCCGGATCAACGACCCGGACTCGAGACGCGACACGGCCCATTATTCGTGCCCTCGCCTCGTTCCGATTCGGGATCGCTCAATTTCCTCCCGATGACTCGGATTCATCGATCTCGATCGTGATCACTTCGCTCTCTTCGCCCGTCTCCGGGTCAAAATCAGAGAACGTGGTGACGAACGCGCCGCGGGGACGACGCGGGGCCGGAACCCGCTCGGCCTGCTCGGGTCGAAGCACGCCCCGGACTCGGTCGATCCATTCCCGATCGAACGCCCGCCGTGCCGCACGGGCCTTGGCCACATCCGACTCCGATCCGCCTCCGGCAATGAAGATCTGAACATTCCCCGCCGGCATCGGCGAAGACCCGCCGCCATCGGCAAACTCCGCATCGATCGCGTTCATCCAGGCATGATCCAGCCGTGCCCGAGCCTTCGCGTACTCCGAAGCCATCCGCTCCATTTCCGCCTTCTGCTCGTCGTCAAGGTCCTCGAGCGCAAGAATTGCCTCGAATTGACGGTCCACCCCCGACTCGGCGAGCACACGCGGGTAGCTCAGTCGCATCACCTCCTCCTCGAACGCCGCCCGAGAGGTCTCGTCGAGCAGTTCCGCGATCTGTCGGGCGTACTTCTGCTGGGCCCGCTGCAGCCTCTGAGCCGCCTCCCGATGTTCGCTCTCCCAATCCTCCATCGCCTCGCCATCGATCTCGATCGCAAAGGCCCCGCGATCCGCACCCGTCGACAGCGGATGGCGAGCCCCGACCTCCAGACGAGCAACCAGCAGCCGATCAACCTCGTGCTCGTACCGCCCGAGCACCTCATCGAGAGCCGCCTCACCGGCCTCCGAGACCCGCTCCGGGTTGAAGCCGAGTTCCATCTGCTCGCACAGCGCGATCAGGTCGATCTCCTCCCCGGGAAAAGTGCCGGGTGCGAGCTCGCGGTCCCGACGGCGCATCCGCTCAATCGCGGGCCACTCCTCCAGTTGCGCCGGCGTCAGGATGAGCTTGTAGTCCTCGAAGAACGCGTCCGCCAGCGCGACCCGCTGTGCGCGGATCTCCGCACGCTTGGCCTCGTTCTCCTCAATGATCCGACGCATCTCTTCCGGATCCGGCCGCTGGGCCTCACGGTCCCCGCGCCCCTTACTGAACCGCTCCATGAACGCCTGGTCCAGCGCCTGCTCCGAGCCGTTGAGTTCGGTCAGCCGGACCTGAAACTCCGCGAACAGCTCCATCGTGAACACGCTCTGGGCCGTATCCAGCCCGAGCCGCCGGTTGTACCGCTCCAACTCCTCCGCCGTGACCGGCTGCAGACGCTGCCGCTCCCGCTTGCGAACCCCCTCGAACCCGCCCTCAAAGGCGAATTCCATGTCGGACAGCTCGACTACGAACTCTCCCATCGGCTCGCCCACGATCTCGATGTCTTGCGCAGAGGCCGACGGCACTGCAGCCCCGAAACCTGCAAGGACCGCGAGCGAACCGACAAACCCGAGCGTGCGAAACGATGCCATAGCACAGTCCTTTCCGGTGTGGGGAACTCGACAGCCATTATGACGCGCACCCGGCACCACACCGTCACGGATCTGAAATCAATCTTCGGTCGCCGGGACGAGCGATTCCGCTGCCGCGGTCAATCCTCGTCGCGATCGCGTCGCACCGGCGGTGGCAGGCGACTCGCCTGCTCCTCCGTCAGCACCTGCAGCACCTGCTCGTACGACGTCCGGTCGAGGTCCCGACGCGCCGTCCGCGCTTCCCGTGTCGCCTCCGTGCTGGGCTCGATGCCCATCACGCGCATCACGTCGCGCTCCTCTTCCTGCTCGGCGATCGCTCGCGCCCAGTTCGCGTCCAGACGCTCGCGGCTCTGCTCGTACCGCGTTCTCGCCTCCAGCACGCGACCCCGCTGATCCTCGGTCAGGTCCTCGAACGACAGGATCGTCTCAAACGCCCGGTCCGTCGTCGACGCCCGGTACACGCGCGGGAACACCAGCTCGTTGAATCGGTCCTCGAACTCCGCGCTCTGGTCCGGCGGCAGGGCACGCCCGATCGTCGCCGCGTACTTCAGGTTGATGTCCCGCACCCGCGCCGCCTGCTCCATCGCGTCGCCCAGCAGCTCGCGGAAGAAGTCCATCACCGAGTCCATGTCGTCGAAGCCCTCGGCCGTGAACCGCTCGAAGGCCTTGCTCGTGGTCTCGTCGTACACCTCGTTGCGTTGAACCAGCGCCCGGTCCAGTTCCGTCACATACTGGTCCTCGAGCGACCAGATCGCCTCGCGGACCTCACCGTCGACACCCATTTCATCGAGCAGGTCCACCAGGTCGACCGTCTCGCCGCTGAGCAGCCCGCCCTCATCGATCGTCGCGTTGCGGCGCAGGTCGCGTTCGAACCGCGTCCACAGCGCATCCTGCTCCGGCGACAGCAGCAGGCGCAAATCCGCCATCAACTGCTCGGTGATCGCCTCCTTGCGCTGTTCGAACTGCTCGGTCCGCTCGCGGAAGTCGTTCCAGACCGCGAGGTCGCGCGTCTCCTGAAACTCCCGCTCCGCGGCATCAAGAACGATCGTCATCTGTTCGACGCCCACCGCCATCCGCGTCAGGTACTCGTTGACCATCTCCCCGGCGATGTCGCGCTGCACCTCGTCGAACCCGAAGAGCTGCGCAGCGTGTTCCAGATCCTTGGTCGTGAACCCCGGCTCGAGGAAGTCGCCGCCGGGCCGGAACACCTGCGCCGAGGCCGAAGCCGTCAGGAAAAGCCCGACAATCGCCGCGAACACAGTCCACACCAGTCGCCGGGCCATACCTATCCTCCAGTGGCGAAACGCCGGATCCCAGCCGGGCTTAGAAATCGAAGTCACGCTCGCGCCAGTCCGTCGCCGGACGCTCGGGCAGGCCGACCTTCTGGTCCTCACTCAACACCTCAAGCAGCTGGTCGTAGTACCGCAGCTGCGTCTCACGGAGCGTCGACTGCGCCTCGCGTGCCTCCGGGTTGCGGTTGCCGCCCCACATGTCCTGCAGGCGCATGTTCTCCTCGCGCTCGCGCTGCGCACGCACAAGCGTCTCGCGCATCCGCTGCGACTCCTGCTCCCAGTTCTGCTTCAGCGCCGTGACATACTCGCGCTGCTCGGCGCTCAGGCTGTCGAGCTCAAGCACCTGACGCAGCCCGTTGTCCACATACGAGTCCCGGTAGATGTCCGGGTACGCCGCCTTGTTGAACCGCTCCATCAGTTCCGCGCTCGGCTCCTCGCCCAGCATCGCCGTGAGCTGCTTCAGGTACTTCTCGTGGATCGCGCGGACACCGACGAGCTCGTCGCGAACCGTCGCGAAGATCTCGTTGTAGGCGTCCATGTTCTGCATCCAATTGCCGTTCTGGCCCAGCTCCTCGGCCTTCTCGGCCTGTTCATCCGCGATCCGCCGGTACGACCGCAGCTTCCGGTCCAGTTCGACCTCGTACTGCGTCATCGTCGGCTTGATCAGTTCCTGCTGCTCCGGGTCGAGTTCCATTTCCTCTGTCAGGATCACCAGGTCGACGCCCACGCCGCTGAGCACCTGCTCCTGGCGCGTGATCGCCCGCCCGCGAAACCGCCGGCGCTCGAAGTCTTCCCACAAGGGCACCTGCTCCTCAGTGAGCAGGATCTTCACATCCGCCCAGAACTGCTCGCCGAGCTCTTCACGCCGGTCCTCGAACCGCGCCATCCGCTCGCCGTACTCGCGCCACACCGAAGGGTCGCGGTTCCGCTGGAACTCCTCCCGAGCCCCCCGCTGCATCTCCTGAGCCACCGACGACATCTCGCCGAACTCGTCCTGCAGCACCGCGAACATGTCCGCCGCGATCTCCTGCTGCACCTCGTCGAAGTTCAGCATCTTCACCATCATGTTGAACTCCCGCTGGTTCACCGGCGGGTTGTTGACCGAGTCGCCGCCGCGGAAAAACTGCGCCGAAGCCGCGCCCGGAAGGCACAGCGACGTCAGAACCGCGACCAGAAGCCCCAAACGGGCGATTTTGCTCTGCATGACCTCGTCCCTCGTGAAAACCGAGTTTCGTCCGCAAACACCGCGCCCAGCGCGATCCTCGCACTCAACCTACCCACGATAGCGCACGCGGTTTCAACGATTCACCCGCCCGCTCCGAGGAATTCGTCGCCTTCTATCGGGCGGATGCACGCCCCAGCTCCGCCCCGCGATCCCGCGCCGCCTCCACCGCCGCCCCGATCACCGACGCGAAACCGCCCTCCGCCAGTGCCCCCAGCCCCGCCGCCGTCGTCCCCCCCTTGCTCGTCACCGCCTCACGAAGCTCCCCCGGTCCCAGCCCCGATCCCTCCAGCAACCCCGCGGCACCGATCACCGTCTGGATCGCCGCCCCACGCGCGACCTCGCCCGGCAGCCCGACCCGCTCCCCCGCCTCCGCCAGCGCCTCGACCATCGCGAAGAAATACGCTGGCCCCGAACCCGCCACCGCCGTGAACGCGTCCATCTGCCCCTCTTCGATCGCGTACACCGTCCCGATCGCCTCGAACACCCGACGCGCCAGCCCCTCGTCCCCCGCCTCCGCACCCTCACCCAGGGCCATCGCCGTCGCCCCCTTGCCGACCCGCGACGGCGTGTTCGGCATCAGACGCACCACCGACGCCATCCCCCCGC
>Ga0209578_10003112_pt1 | contig 13005 bp, 13 predicted proteins | sample tdAd472_FD_187127 | JGI IMG/M metagenome (GOLD analysis project Ga0209578, IMG submission 187127) | Marine sediment microbial communities from the Atlantic coast under amendment with organic carbon and nitrate - tdAd47.2 (SPAdes)... | ecosystem: Environmental > Aquatic > Marine > Coastal >...
CGCATCGCCTGAGGTCTCGGGCAGAAAGACCAGCGCCACCAGAACCGCACAACCCAGCAGAACAATCCCGGTGATCCGGGCCTGCCGCTTTTTGCCGCTGTCGACCCGGACTGGCGCAGTGGTGTCGGGGATTGCAGTCATGGCGGGGGTCCTTCGCGATTTCGGCGCGCAAAGCCCCAGGGGAAGATCGCGCGGACCAGCAGGGGTGCGGCGATAAAGACGATTATCAACGCCTGAATGATCCCGATCAGGTCGATGCTGACACCCGCGTCGACCTGCATCTGTCGCCCGCCGGCCTCCAGCGCGCCAAATAGCAGCCCGGCGAACAGCACACCGACAGGGTGTGACCGACCCAGCAGCGCCACGGCAATCGCGGTAAAACCGATCCCGGCGGAAAACCCCGGTGTGGCGCGCCCCAGCACACCCAGAACCTGATTGGCGCCCGCAAGGCCCGCCAATGCGCCAGCCGTCGCCATTGCCGCAACGATAATCACGCCCGAGTGGATGCCCGCAAACCGCGCGGCTTCGGCATTTGCACCGCTTGCACGAAACTCGAACCCGATTTTCGATTTGAACAGGATCCAATAGACGACGGCGACCGCAGCGATGGCCAGAAAAATGCCCGCGTGCACCCGCAAATTCACATCAATGAAGGTCAGCAAACGCGGCAGTTCCGCCGCCTCGGGCACGGATTTCGAGATTGGGTCGGCGCGCCCCTCTTTCTGCACGAATGGCATCCGCAGCATGAAATCCAGCAACCTGTACGAGATCAGGTTCAGCATGATGGTCGAGATTACTTCATGCGCACCGGTTACCGCCTTCAGCCACCCCGCGATCGAGGCGTAGAAAGCGCCCGCCAGAGCACCCGCCAGCAATGACATTGGCAACAGGATCACCGCGGGAAGATCGGCAAAACTGAAGCCGACCACGACGACGGCCATACCACCCATCAAAACCTGACCCTCGGCCCCGATGTTGAACAGTCCGGCGCGAAACCCCAGCGCCAGACCCAACCCCGCCAGCGTCAGCGGCGCAGCGGCGGTCAGCGTTTCGGACCAGGCGTTCAACGAGCCAACCGAACCTTTCGCCAGCGCGATGTAGGACAGTCCGATGGTGGCCAGTTCGACATTCGTGGCCAGCATTGTCAGCGCACCCAAAACCAAAGCCGCAAAGACCGCGAAAATCGGCACGACGATCAGATCTTCCAATTCACTCCGCCCAAGCAGGCGGCGCTGCATCAGGTCCTGAATGCTGGTGTCGCTCATGCCACCACCTCGCCCACGGCCCCGGCCATCGCCAACCCGACGGCGGATTTGTCGACCGGCCCGGCATTGGCGTCGAATTCGGCCACGAAACGGCCATTGAACATCACCAGAATGCGGTCGGACAGCGCAAGGATCTCGTCCAGCTCGGACGAGACGATCAGCACGCCGTCGCCGCTGTCGCGCGCCTCGATCAGGCGCTTGTGGATATACTCGATAGACCCGACATCCAGCCCGCGCGTCGGTTGTCCGGCAACAACCAGACGTATTTCGCGCGACAGTTCGCGTGCGACCACAAGCTTCTGTTGGTTACCGCCTGACAGGTGCCCGGCAGCCTCTTGAACCGAGGGCGTTCGCACATCGAAATCGGCGACAAACTGCGCCGCCTGTCGGTTCACCGCGCTCCAGTTGATCTGGGGGCCACGCGAATAACGGTCATCGTAATAGGTATCGAGCACCATGTTCTCGGCCACCGTGAACGCGCCGATCAAACCGGCGGTCTGGCGATCTTCCGGGATATGCGCCACGCCCAGGCGATGGCGTGCACGGGCCGAGGCACGGGTGATATCCGCGCCCTCAAGCGTGATCGTTCCGCTGGCAACCCGGCGCAACCCGGTCAACGCCTCGATCAGCGCAGATTGGCCGTTGCCCTGCACCCCGGCGATGCCAACAACCTCGCCCGAGCGGACTTGCAGATCGACACTGTCCACCGCCAGTTCATCATTGTCACGCAACACCGTCAAACCCCGAACGTCGAGCAACACCTCGCCCGGTTCAAATGGCTGCTTGACCACGTCGAAACTGACCGGGCGGCCGACCATCATCTCGGCAAGACCCTTACGGGTCATTTCCTTCGGCATGCCTTCGCCAGCGATTTTTCCGCCACGGATCACGCTGATCCGATCCGCGATGTCGAGGATTTCGTTCAGCTTATGCGTGATGAAAACGATGGCCTTGCCGTCATCGCGCAGGGCATTAACGATGCGAAAGAAATCCTTCACTTCTTGCGGGGTCAGAACGGCCGTGGGTTCGTCCAGGATCAGCACATCGGCGGATCGGAACAAGACCTTGATGATCTCGACCCGCTGTTGCACGCCGACCGGCAGGGTTTCAATTTTCTCGTCAGGATCGACAGCCAGCCCATAGGTTTCGCTGATCCGACGGACCTCGGCCCGCGCGCGATCCAGGTCGAGGTGATCCAGACGCCCGGTCGGTTCAACGCCCAATACAACATTCTCGGCGACGGAAAACACCGGGACCAGCATGAAATGCTGATGCACCATCCCGATCCCTGCGCGGATCGCGTCGCCGGGCCCGTCAAAAACGGTTGGAACACCGTCGATCAGAATCTCGCCTTCGTCGGCGTTGTACAAACCACAGAGCACGTTCATCAGCGTCGATTTCCCGGCACCATTCTCGCCCAGCAGGCCCAGAACCTCACCCGCGCGGATGGTCAGATCGACACCTTCGTTGGCGACGACCTGACCGAACCGCTTGGTGATGCCGCGAAGCTGGACTTCCATGATGCGCGCCCTGCCCTGCCGCCTACATGCTGACGTCGACGGAACCGTCGATGATCGCAGCGCGCAGGGCGTCAAGCTCGGCCTTCAGCGCGTCAGGAACCACATCTTCCATGTCATGGAACGGCGCCAGATCGACACCGCCGTTTTCCAAAGTGCCGACGATCAGGCCGCCTTCGAACGTGTCGTTCATCGCCGCCTCAATCACCGCCAGAACAGTTGCATCCATCCGCTTGGTGATCGACGTCAGATAGACGTGCTGCTTTTCGGGATCAGTAAAATACAGATCCGCATCCACCCCGATGATCTTTAGCGCATCGGTGCCCAACTCATCGGCAAGGGCTGCGGAACCCAGGCCAACCGGCCCGGCGACCGGCAAGACGATGTCGGCGCCCTCGTCAAACAGGTTCTGTGCAAAAGCACGCCCATCATCGAGGCTGTCGAAGTTGTTGGTGAACAGACCCTCGCGGCTCTCAACATCCCAGCCCAGGACGCTGACCGATGTGCCTTTCTGAGCATTGTGATGGTTCACGCCGCGCACGAACCCATCCATGAAGATCGTCACCGGCGGGATGTTGATGCCGCCGAACGTGCCAACGATATCAGTCTTGGTCATTCCGGCAGCCAAATAGCCGGCCAGGAACGCCGCCTGATCAGTTGCGTACACTTGCCCCAGCACGTTCGGAACCACAGGATCATAGGCGAAGTCGACGATCGAGAATTTCTGGTCCGGATTTGCTTCGGCGGCTTCTTTGGTTGCATCGCCCAGCAGGAACCCGACCGTTATGATGACATCGCAGTCACCACCAACCAGTGAATTCAGGTTGGCTTCATAGTCTGTTTCGGCCTGGGATTCGAGGAAACGACCATTGATCCCCAAGGTGGCCTGGGCATCCTGCACGCCTTTCCAGGCGGTCTGGTTGAAGCTGTTGTCGTCAATGCCGCCGGTATCGGTGACCTGGCAGGCGGTAAAGGCCGCGGCCACAGTGGTCGCCGCCATTGTGGTCAGTGCTGCGGCTGCAAGAACTGGCAGGCATTTGGCAAATATCGGCATCGTGTATCCTTTCATTGCGCAGGGGTGAAAGCCTTTCTGGGGTGCAGGCAAAGGCATGCTGTTCACGGCCCGCAGGGCTGCGTTTTGCGACGTGCTTAGGGTGGCCCGGCAGATGCCTGCCGGACCGCAAGGGCCGGTTCAGACTTCGATGTCGTGCTTGCCGAACAGCCGATAGACCGGACAAAATGAGAAGACTGCGGTCAGGATCAGGATTACGCCAACAGCCATTGTGCCATAGCTAAGCCACGAGCTTGACCAGACCTGCATGAAGTTGATCAGCGGCGCAGTGATCAGCGCGATGCCCAGCAGCGCCCGGATTACGCGGTCGATATTTCCAACATTCGGTGACATGATCTCTCTCCTCTCTCAGATGAGATTTTTCAGTGTTTGCGTCCGACGTTCGGAATAGTTTTTTAATTGGAGCTCGCTGCCGTGTTGCCTCAGATCCGCAAGACGTTGCCTGCAAGAGCAATGCAGCAGGGCACGAAACTCGGCCGAACTTTCGACCAGCTGTTCGAATGTGTCCCGCGCTATCGTGGTGGCCTCAATGTCCGTATCGGCAAAGAGGCGCGCGGTTTTTGGCGATTGCCCGATCAGGCAGCCATTGGTCAACATGGTCGAAACCTCAGCTTCCGCGCCGTAGTATCGGATCCGCGGGCCAACATGGGCCGCTTCATGGACACGCACGCGCCCTGATCTAAGCAACAACAGCATCGCGCCCTCAGCCCCGAAACCAGTCAATTCCGAATTTGCGCGTGCCCAGATTTGCCCCGCTGTCGCCTCCAGCCTTTCCACGATGCTTGCCGATAACCCTTGGATGGCCGGATGACCGCGGCCCCACTGATGACGCTTATCCATGTCGAGCCTTTCCCCTTCGAACCAACCCCAGAATGCACACACAGGGCGGGCAGACCTTGATCCTGATCAAATTTTGAAATCGGCCAATCCGGTCTGGTTGAGGAAAATCAATCCCGCGCCGCGCCGAAAATGGCATCCCGTTGGCGCAAAAAGGGAGCGCGCGTTTGCCCGAAACCGTTTTCAGAACCAAGGGCGTCACAAAGGTCTATGACACTGGCGAGGTGAAGGTCTTTGCCCTGGCCGGGGTCGATCTGTCGCTGTTCAGTGGCGAACTGACGGTCCTGTTGGGTCCATCGGGCAGCGGAAAGTCGACGCTTCTGAACATTCTGGGCGGTCTGGATCACGTGACTGACGGTCAGGTCTGGTTTCGCGATCTGGATTTGACAGATATGTCCGACCGCCAGCTGACCCGCTATCGGCGTGATCATGTCGGTTTCGTTTTTCAGTTCTACAACCTGGTACCCAGTCTGACCGCGCGCGAGAATGTCCAGCTTGTCACCGATGTCGCCCCCAACCCGATGCCTGCCGCCGAAGCGTTGGAGCTGGTCGGATTGACCGCACGGATGGACCATTTCCCGTCCGAATTGTCGGGCGGGGAACAACAACGCGTGGCCATTGCCCGCGCCATCGCCAAACGCCCCGAAATCCTTTTGTGCGACGAACCGACTGGCGCGCTGGACAGCACAACAGGCGTGCAGGTGCTTGAGGCGCTGCGCGACATCAACGACCGTTTCGGCACCACAACCGTCGTGATCACCCACAACGCCGAGATTCGCCGGATGGCGCATCGGGTGATCTATTTTCAGGATGGCAAGATCAGCCGAATTGAGGAAAACGACACCCTTCTGGCCCCGTCCGAGATCGTGTGGTGATGGCGATGCAGGCGCTGGACAAGAAACTGTTACGCGATTTCAGGCGTCTTTGGGTACAGGCCCTGGCGATTGCGCTGGTGTTGGCCTGCGGCGTCGCGATCTTGCTGACCGCCTTTGGCATGTACCGCGCCCTGGACGAAACCCGGCGCGCCTATTACGAGCGGAACCGCTTCGCCGACGTCTTCGTTCAGGCCCGCCGCGTGCCCGACAGCCTGCTGCCCGAGCTGCGCGCGATACCCGGTATCATGTCGCTGGAACCCGGCATTGTCGGCGATGCGATCCTTGATTTGCCTGACCGGGTTGTGACTGCCGTCGGGCACATCATTGCGCTGCCTGATGATAACGCGCACCTGCTGAACGTTCCGGTACTTCAGACGGGCCAGTATCCAGATGCCACCGCCCGTTTCGACGTTCTGGTGAATGAACCCTTCGCGCGCGCCCATGCCTACCGGCCCGGTGACAGCTTCGCGATCAATCTGAACGGCCAGAAACGGCAGTTGCGCATTGTCGGCACGGTGCAATCGCCCGAGTTCATCTATACCATCGGTCCCGGTGCACTGCTGCCCGACAACGCCGGCTATGCGATCATCTGGATGCCGCGGCGGGCCGCTGCGGCGGCATTTGATATGGCCGGGGCGTTCAATTCTCTGGCCGTCAAACTGACAAACGGCGTACAGCCGCAACCCGTGATCGATGCGATCGACACGCTGCTGGAACCCTACGGCGGGCTGGGCGCGCATGATCGCTCGCAGCACCCGTCAGATGCGTTCCTCAGCGCCGAGATCACCCAGCTGCGCAGCATGGCGTCGATACTGCCGCCGATTTTCTTCGGCATCTCTGCCTTCCTTGTCAGCATGGTCATGGGACGGGTGATCGCGCTGGAACGCAGCGAGATTGGCCTGTTGAAGGCGCTCGGCTATTCCAACGTCGAGGTTTGCCTGCACTACCTGATGCTGGCCGGGTTGATTGCCGTGGTTGGCATTCTCATCGGCTGGGGCACCGGTGCCTGGCTGGCCCGTAATCTGGCACGCCAATTCGCCGAGTTCTACGAATTTCCCTTTCTGATCTACAACATTTCGCCCTGGATCTATGCCATGGCTGGTCTGGCCGCCCTTTTGGCCACCGTGCTGGGGGCAGCCCGCGCTGCCCTCGCTGCTGCCCGACTGGCACCGGCCATTGCCATGCAGCCCCCCGCCCCGCCCAACTTCAAACGCTCGGCAATCGACGTGGCGATGGCTTCGGCCCGCCTGTCGCAGCCCACGATCATGATCCTGCGCAGTTTTCTTCGTTGGCCACTGCGCAGTTTGATGACGGCCTTGGGGCTGGCCATGGCGGTCGCGGCAGTGGTGGCATCAACCTTCTTCAATGACGCATTGGACTCCATCGTCGACAACGCGTTCTACGCCTCGAACCGGCAAGACGCGATGCTGCTGTTTGCCCAGGACATGCCGCTTGCCACGCTGGAAGACGTGCGGCGCCTGCCAGGTGCCCTTCAGGTCGAAGGCCAGCAATTCCACTCGGCCGTTCTGCACCACGGATCACTCCAAAAGAACGTTGCGATTGAGGCCCGTCTGCCAAACCCCGATCTCAGCCGCGTGGTCGACGCCCAGGGCCGGATCATGAACGCCCCACCAGGCGGAATTGTCCTGTCTAAGCGTCTGGCAGACCAATTACGCGTCACCGCTGGCGATGTGATCGAGGCAGAATTCCTGACGGGGCGGCGCGAAACCTTCGCCCTGACGGTTACAGGCACCGTCACACAATACTTCGGCCTCGGCGCCTATATGGATCTGGAATACCTCAACGCGCTGTTCCGGCAAGTTCCGCGTATCTCGGTTGCGAATGTTGCGCTCGACGAGACCCGCACTGACGCGTTGCATCGCGGCTTGAAAGATATCCCCAAGCTGGCCGGGCTGGTGATGCTGTCCGACACCAGACGGTCGTTCAACGAGACCATCGAAGAGAACATCGTGATCATGAACACGATATATATCACCATCGCGGTCCTGATCACCGTCGGCGTTGCCTACAACGGCGCGCGGATACAGCTGTCGGAACGCGCGCGGGAGCTCGCCAGTCTGCGCATCCTCGGGTTCACACGCGGCGAGGTCTCTTACATCCTGATGGGTGAAACGCTGTTGCTGGCTTTTCTGGCGCAACCGCTAGGCTGGCTGATCGGCGCTTGGATATCCAAGGCGATGGCCGATGGCTTCACCAGCGATCTGTATTCCATTCCGCTGGTGCTGAAACCGGCGACATTCTCCAACGCCAGCCTGGTGGTGCTGGCCGCTACGGTCGCCTCAGTCCTGATCGTGCGGCGGCGTCTGGACCGGCTGGATCTGGTGGCCGTCATGAAAACAAGGGAGTGATGCCATGTCATTGAAACCACGAACCATTGGTCTGGCCGGGATTGGCGCAGCGGTTCTGCTTGGGTTGGCCTACACATCCTTTCAGACCGACCCGGTACCGGTGGACCTGGCCGAGGTTACCCAAGGTCCGATGCAGGTCACCATCGATGCTGATGGCAAAACCCGCATTCGCGAAATCTTCGAAGTTGCCGCCCCATTCACCGGAACGGCAATGCGGTCGCCGGTGGCGGTCGGCGATCCGGTTGTGGCCGGTGAAACCATTGTTGCCATTGTTGAACCGACCGCGCCGGGCCTGCTGGACACACGAAGCCGCGTGCAAGCCGAAGCCGCCACTCATGAAGCGGAAGCAGCCTTGAACGTTGCCCAGACGGAACTGCGCAAAGCAACGGACGATGCGGCCTATGCGCTGAACCAGCACGAACGCACCAAGAAGCTGGTCGAAAGGGCGGTTGCCGCGTTCACACAGTTAGAGGCGACGGCCCTGCAACTGAATGCGGCCGACGCGGGCGTTGCGGCGGCACAGGCGCGGGTGGCGATGGCCGAGGGCACGTTAGAACGCGCCCGCGCAGCGCTGATCGAACCAAATGGCTCTGGCGAGGTCGGGCAGAGCTGTTGCGTCCAGCTGCTGGCACCGGCCGACGGTCTGGTTCTGTCGATTGCGATGATCAGTGAGCGCCCTGTGACGGCCGGTGCAAACCTGCTGAGCATCGGCGACCCGGCCGATCTGGAACTGACCGTTGATCTTCTATCCAGCGACGCGGTGCGCATCGCCCCCAATGCGAACGCCAAAGTTGAACGCTGGGGCGGGAACACCCCGCTTGCGGCCCGGCTGAAGCGGATCGAACCGACCGCACACACAAAAATCTCGGCTTTGGGAATTGAAGAACAGCGCGTTGATGCGGTCTTCGCATTGACAACGCCGGTTGAAAAACGCCCCGGTCTAGGGGCGGGATTCTCGGTCTTTCTTCGCATAATCGAATGGCAGGCAGATGACGCGCTGCGCCTGCCGGTCAGTGCGCTGTTCAAGAATGATACCGGCTGGGCGGTCTATGTCGCCCAAGACGGCATCGCGGCGATACGCGCAGTCGAAATCGGCCAGCGCAACAATCAAGTGGCCGAGGTTTTGTCGGGCCTGTCGGTCGGTGAACAGGTCGTTCTGCACCCAAGTGATCGGATGGGGCCCGGCATCGAGATCATTGATCGCCGGGAATTGTGATCAGCCGCTAACCCAAGTGTCAGTTGGTCGGCGTCTTCTGCGCCCGCGCGATCGCATCCTGACCCATCTCGACAAGTTTACCGGTTTCGGCGGTGTATTGGTCGATGGCGGTTTGCAGAAACTCGGCCTGAAGATGGCGCATTTCTTCGGGGTCTTTGCTGTGCAGGATCGCATGTTGGGTCTTGACGTCCTCCCTGACCCTTTCCGCCAGAAAGCTCAAAACCTCACTGTTGAAATCACTCAGGAATTCCAGCCAGGCCAGTGGCCCAAGACCCGCCTGTTCAACGCGGGCGATTGTCTGTGACACGGCGTCCGGATCGCGGTCTTCGCCGGTTTGGGATGATGTCTGTTGGTCAGCCATGATTATAGCCCCCTTTTGCGGTTTGGCATGCAAGCATCAGCGCCAATTCGTTTTGTGCCTTGATCTGCATCAACCAAAAGGCACGCCCTGGAGCCAAAATCACCTCTGAGCTTTCGGAGGCACCCATGACCCATGGCCATTCCCCTGCCGAGGTCGCGGACCGCCTGTCAGTTCCGCAACGCCCGGGCCATCTGCGCGACATGATCTACGGCGCAATCGACGGGGCCGTCACGACTTTTGCGCTGGTTTCGGGCGTGCAGGGCGCCGGGCTTTCACCGACAATCATCGTCACGCTGGGTCTGGCCAATGTGCTTGCTGACGGCTTTTCCATGGCGGCGGCGAATTATTCAGGCACCAAGGCCGATTCAGATGATCGACGCCGTTTGCGGCAGATCGAAGCGCAGCAGATCGCCGACAACCCCGAAGGAGAATTGGCCGAGCTGCGCCATATTCTGGCCCTCAAAGGGCTGAGCGGTCCGGTGCTGGACGCCGCTGCCACGGCTATTGCCAGGGATCACGACAATTGGATCAACTTGATGCTGGTGGATGAATACGGCTTGCCCCCGGCCAGTCCGCGCCCGCTTCCCGCAGCCCTGGCCACCTTCATCGCATTCCTGCTGGCCGGTCTTGTGCCGCTGGTGCCCTATCTGTTTGAATTGACGCAGGCATTCCCGATCTCGATCGCAGTCACCGGGTTGGTGTTTTTTGCCATTGGCACCGCAAAAAGCCGCTGGTCGCCGGCGCCTTGGTGGCGCTCGGGGCTTGAAACCGCCGGAATCGGAACCGTTGCGGCAACCATCGCCTATGCAACAGGTGCGGCCGTTCAATCGCTCGTCGGCTGAGGATCTTTTCCGCTTCAGTCACCACAGGGCTTTGCACTTTGCATCCCGCACGGCCTGCACTTCGTCCAGCATAGGCGCTGTCGCTGCTCTGAATATCTGTCCGGTGGCCTCAACACCCTGCCGACCGTCGCCCGAAACGACGCTTGATCGCTCAGTACAGGCCATCCTGCAGGATATGATCGTGGCCCAGATCCTCCAGCCCGCTGGCGATCTGATCGGCAACCCGGGGATGAGACATCAGGTAGTCCGAGGTTGGCCGATCATGGCGTTCTTCGGCCAGGGCCAACGCTTCGGGCCATTCCGCGGCGCTAAAGTCGCCCCGCCCCACCCACATCAGCGCGACCAACTCGTGGCGTTCATCGACGTCGAGCGCTTCAATCTCATCGCGCAACTCATCCAACAGCAGATCTCCGGGCGTTTCCTGCAATGTCGCGGGAACCTCATCATCGCTTTCGTTGCCGCCCAGGTTCGGCGTAACCTCTGCCTCGCGCCCCATCACGGCCCGCAATTTCTCGATCAGCCGTCGCATGTATTCTGAACTGATGTTCAGCTCAATATCATCGCGCTCCATATCAAGCCTCCGGCCACATTGCGCGGATTTCACCCGGCAGGCTGGCCCGCACGTCCGCCACTTCACCGCGCGAGATTTTGGCGTTCAATAATTTGAAAACCGTGGCGATGTCTTCGGCACCACGATAATCCAATACGTCACCCACCTGAGATTCAATGGCCGCTACGAAATCCGCCGCATGCCGCTGTTTGACCGGCGTGTTCTTTGGCACCCAGCCTTCAAAATACATCCCCCGGATCAATAACGGCAGCTGAGCCGCAAATTGCGCGGTTTCATCCAGTTTCAGATGATCGCGAATTCCATGCAGCGTCACCCGCAACAAACGCAATGCGTCCCGGTGACTGACCCAGTCCAACCGCTCGATCAGCTCATTTACCCATTCGTGGGTTTGCTGCACCGTATGGTCAATTACTTCCAATCCCTTGGCAGACATGGCTGTGTCCTTCTTCATTTGTCCTCGATCGGTTTCATATCGACGTCACGGGCCAATCCCGGTTTGCCCAGTATTCGATTGAACAAAACCGTCGTCATACCACCCAGCCCCAACAGGACGACCGTGTAATTGGCCACCCACCCGACAAACGGAATGAAATTGAGAATGGTAATTACGACAATCGCTGCGGCCAAAGCGGCCAGTCGGGCGATGTTCGAAAGATCCGTCTTTTGCCCAAATACGTGCAATGCTTTTATTGCAATCGCATAAATTCCCAGCAGATACCCCAACATCCACGCAAGGATGATTGCCAGAATTAGAATAGGCACCAGTGGCAATCCTACAATCGTAAGCGCCGTGATCGGCACCAGACCAAACAACATGGACAAACCGATAATACCGATCAGAAACGCGCGCCCGGGGCTTTGCGCAATTGGGGCGCGCGTACGCTCAACCAGTTTCGGCGCGAATGACAGAAGGATCGCGCCAATGACAACCATCAAAAGCAACGTGATCAAAAACCCCGAGAACAGCGAAACGAACGAAGGCAAGATCGGAAATTCAGGCCGCGCCCAGCCGTCGTGAATATCGCTGACCAGATCCAGTTTTTTTAATTGCGTGAATTGGACCCGGTCCGGCGCGGCGACGTCCCCAGGCACGTCAATCTGCGCGTCCGAGGAATATCGAAGCTGTCCCAGGACTTCCGCAGCAGGGCCAAATCGAATGGTATCTGCGACCAACCAGGCATCGCCCGCTATGCGCGCGTTCAGGATCACTTCGCCGCCCATCGCGGTCAGCGCCCCTTCGACGGGCCCGTCAATCGTCAGCGTACCGCCAAATAACCTGGCATTTCCGCTGGTTACAGCGCCTTCTGCAGTTCGGACCGAGAACCCGCTGACGGTCAGATCTTCGCCCACCGTGCCGCGCACAGTCACCGCACCACCTGCTGCGTACAGGTCCGCTCCGGTCGTTGCATCGATATCCACATCGAAGCCGACGACATGCGCATCGCTGCCGGATGCCCCTTTTACGGCGACCGAATTTCCGGCCGCGAAGATATCCCGACTGCCCTGAAATGTCTCATTGATTCCACTGCCTGCGACGTAGTCGTCACCGCCATGGCTATTGGAAACGCTATCGGCGACCGCGGCGGTCGCCGTAATCCAAAGCGCCACCAAACCGAATAAAACGCATTTGCCCGTCATGTCCCCCTCCTGCAAGATCACTTGGCACAGAATTATCGCAGGTTGGTCGAAAAGTTTTGATTCGGATCAATCGCGGTGCAATCGCAACAGCTATTTTCGTGTTCAGATCAGCCGCGCCGCCCAAACCGGCGCCCTTTCATTCCGGAGGCACAAATGGCACGCAATTCAATTCGCACGACACCAACGACCGAACCGTCGCGGTATTCTATCTTTCAGACACTTCAGAATGAATTCGACAACGTCTTCGATCGCCTTCGCCATCGTTCAACCGACGGCGACGACGCTTATGGCTGGCCGTCGAACATGCCGCTCATGCCTGCGCTGGACGTCGCTGAATCCGACGAGATGGTGGAGGTGACGGCCGAAATTCCGGGCGCGAAAGAATCCGATCTGGACGTCTCGGTGACGGGCGGCGTCCTGACGATCAAAGGCGAAAAAAGCA
>Ga0209578_10003114_pt1 | contig 12989 bp, 11 predicted proteins | sample tdAd472_FD_187127 | JGI IMG/M metagenome (GOLD analysis project Ga0209578, IMG submission 187127) | Marine sediment microbial communities from the Atlantic coast under amendment with organic carbon and nitrate - tdAd47.2 (SPAdes)... | ecosystem: Environmental > Aquatic > Marine > Coastal >...
GGACTGTACCCGTGCCGGTGAGCGACTCGGTTGAATCAAACTCAAGACCCGTGGGCAAGTCCACATTCGCAGTGGCGGTAAAGCCGTCCTCATCCACCACCGCATTGGTCGCGGTTTGCGTAGGCTCGTCATCGTCCAATAGTGTAATGAAAACGGTTGCAGTGGAACGGTCCCCGTCTCCATCCACAATGTAGTATTCAAATGTAACAGTGCCGTCTTCGCCGGGCGCTGGTTCATAAGTGAATGACCCGTCCGCATTGAGTGTGAGTGTGCCGGCACCAGTCAGTGAGTTTGTCACCTCGGTCACAAGCGGCGCTTCCTGGCCGTCCGCGCCCCAAGTATCCTCCCCGGTACCATTGTCGTCGAGCACATTGCCCGTCACATCGGTGTCCGGCACAGTTTGGGTGAAGAAGTCATCCATTGCTTCCGGCACGTCATCATTGATCGTGACATTGATCGACGCGATGGTCGTTCCGCTTTGGCTATTCGTAACCTCGACCTGAATGTTAAGTAGAACCTGATCGTCTTCGCTTGTGGGGTCGGGGTGGTCGATTACACCCGACAGAATGGCTTCGTAGTCATAAGTTACGGTACCGTCGCCGTTGTTGGTTATATTGATGATCGTGATGCGAATAATCTCGTCGCCATTAGCAAAACCAACCAAGTCCCCGCCAGGTTCAACAATGAATAAGACCGGCTGATCGTCGGATGTAAGCTGCCCATCAAGCCCGTCGGTGAGAAACCTAATCGAGCCCGCAAGATCACCCGGCACAAAGTTTTGAAAGTCGACCTCTACAATGCCGGTGTCATTCGACGTACCGCTCGGAACGAGATCGTCCTCGTCCTCAAAAGCGTCTGTGATTTCAATCTCTGGGGGTCGGTCTGGTTGAGAGCGCGGTACAAGAAAAATTTCTTCGCGATCCGGAAATCCAAATGCAAGCTCCGTAGGCGGAAGCAGAGGCTTAATTGGAATACCGGGGGGCATCTCTCCGGGGTCTACGTAGAAATTACCACCCGAACTTTGATCAGATCGGTCAATTATTGGATTTGGCACTTCAAACTGAATATCAAAAAGAATGTCGTCGATCTGAAACTGATCGAATTGTTCGACGGCATTCTGAATGCGAAGAATCTCACCCGACGGCAATGCAACTAATAGATCTGGCCCATCAGTCGAGATGTCAGCGGGCGTGACACCCGCTGGCGGGATGTAGATATTATCGTCGACCACTAACTGCGGGGTTGCATAGCTAGCGTCGGTTGGCGGTGTGGAGACCGCGCCGTTATCTTGCTTTCCAGAACCTTCTTTAGGTTCGTTGAGGGACTCACCCTCTTGTATTGCCACTTCCCACCCCCCTAAGGCCCACCCGGCAAAAAGGTTGTTCCCGCAACCCAAATACCGCCTTTTTTGGCGTACCTAACTCAACTGGCCGACAACATCTGTCAGCCAGTTTCACCGGTGCAAGAGTACCTGTTGGTTAACGAACTGTTAACAACTTAAACCTGCAATCAGGGAGCTATCTTCGTTTGTTTTGAACCTGTGGCACTTACAACCCACCATTAGGGTTACCCGGCGATTTTGGGTAACTCATTGAAATAACGGGGTTACTCCGTTTGACCATAGAGATGTTGGTCCTTCCACTGGCCAAATCCAGGTAATTAGCAGGATCCTTTGTACCAGGACGAGAGTGTCCTACTAAGGGATTCAAAATGAAACAAAGTAAGATACCAATTGGCACAATGGTTGAGGCGTCGCTGTTCACAGCTAGACCATAGGTATACATGGAAGGAATTTCACCGGTCGCGTATGCCCCAATGTCGTACTCCTGCTCGTATCGATTCATGAGCGAATACACATTTTCCATTACTTCAGTCACCTAAAGGGCGTCATGGCGGTCCAAGTCGAAACGAATGACAATTCCAACGATACGTCCGTCCACTGAAATTAACCTGTTCAGCAGATCCTTTTCATCGTCAAGAAGAGTTGCAAAGGACCGCCCAATTTGGGCTTCGAACCCTTCAAGATCTTCGCCAATTTCAAGTACCTGGATGCTGTCCTCTGCGGCCCAAACAAATTGGTGGTTCGAAAGCGACATCACGCGACTTACGTTGGGTAGCCTCCAACTTTCTTCTGTAATGCGCGAAATTATTTCAAATCCGGCCTGACTCTAAAACGGATCTTCACTCTCCAACGCAATCAAAACGTAGTTTGAGGATGAGAATCCATTTTCAAATCATTGATGACTTGCCCCAAGAAACTGGCCCACTAGTCCAAAACCAACTTGGGCGGTTTGGGTGCACTCAAGGTTCAAATTGTATGGGGGTCTCTCGAAAAATCGGTAACTGCATACATACTAGGTCGCGGCAAATCCCAATTCTTGCCCCCTGGCCTCGTCATGTGGTGAATTCGTTCGGTCGGAGTTGTTTGAAGAGACAGGACTTTTCGCATTAGGGGGGCAGCAGTGAATATCAAGCAAGTTGGGGGGCTCGCCATCATCGGCTTGGTAGCAGTTGGCCTCTACTACGCAAGTCAAATGACACTCGTGGTTGATCCTGACAGGTCTGAAATAGCGGCTCTTCAAGAGGACCTTGTGGTCTTTCGCAAAGAGTTTTTCGAAGCCGACCAGAGCTATTCAGAAGAATCCCGCGCTCGCGCAGGAACACTTCTCTCGGACCTGGATGCTGAGGCGCCTACCCTGTCGGACGCACAAGTGCAGCTGCGTTTGGCAGAAATTGCCGCTCTTGCTCAGAACGGCCACACCATGTTCTTCACATCGCAGTGGAGCGCGCGGTTCAATACGCTACCCATTCGGCTTCTGGTTACCGGCGACGGACTTCTAATCGGCCACGCGAGTCAAGACTACGATCATCTCGTTGGCGCCCAGGTTACGGCCATAGAAGGGCACAGTTGGGACGACTTGAGCAATGCCTTCGCCCGGTACCACGGCGGCCGCGAGGGTCTGCGAAATCAATACATCTACTACTTCCTGGAATCGCCTGAGATCCTGCATGCGGCGAGCCTTGCTACAGCAAGTGACCGGCTCACCCTTAGTCTAGAAGTGGGTGGTCAGGCTACGGAAGTTTCTCTGTTCGCCGATGAAAGTCTGCCCGTCATGGAAGGAATCGACGCCATATTGCCTCCAGTTCGCATCGCGCAGGTCTATGCGGAACGCGGCGTGACGGACCTGCCGCTTTGGCTCGGCGAACCAGGCGTCACATTTCGGCACACCGCCCTACCTGATCAAAACGCACACTATGTGCAATTTCGCGCAAACACCGATTTTACAGGCGAGGAGAATGTACAGGACTTTATTCGTGGCGCCCGCGCGGAAATCGAGGCTGCCGCACCCCGTTACATCATCATTGATCAGCGCGCCAACATAGGCGGTGACTTGAATGAGACACGCAATTTTATGCAGGCCTTGGCCGAAATGATCCCCGAAGATGGTCATCTTTTCATCATCACCGGGGGCCGCACGTTTTCCGCAGGGATTTCCAGCGTTGGCTATGCCAAGCAAGCTGCCGGAGACCGCGCCACCATTGTGGGCGAACCTATCGGCGACAGACTTGAGTTCTATGCGGAGGGTGGTTCCATGGGCCTTCCCAATTCGGAGCTACGTTTCCTCCACGCGGTAGAGCGGCACAATTACATGACAGGCTGCCCCGAGAGAGATTGCCATGGCGCAATCCGTCTTAACCCAATTGCCGTGCCGACCCTCGACCCTGAAGTTGCGCTCCCATTGAGTATTCAGGACTATCGGGAGCGGCGCGACAGCACTCTGGAGTGGATCCTGCATGACATTGAGGCGCGTTCCGCGAACTGAATGCTTCGAAAATGAGGGGACTCTTTGGTCGCGCCTACCGAGAGACGAATTCAATGGCTGCGTGGCGGTCGGCGTAGGCGGCTACGAAACGATCTCTCATTCACCTAAATGAGAGATCGTTGGAATTTTGGTAGCCTCATATGTCATGGAACCAAAATATTGGGCATTTCCAATTCAATCTGAGTTCCCGCAACATCGTCGCCCATGAAGTAGCGAACAACGAGATCTTGAACGCGTTCATCGGCTTCGAAAATGTTATGGCCACCATTGCGCACAACAATCTGCGTTGCATTGGGCAGGTTCACAAGGATTTCAGCGTGCGCTTCGGGATAGGTCCGGCCATCGAGATCCCCGGTTATGAACAACATCGGTGCTTCAGATCGGATCGGCGATCGGAAATCCGCTCCCAGATCTGCGTCCGGCACCACGCCCGCAATGTGCGGCATTGGAAAATTCAATGCATCCCCGAGAAGCGATGTTTGTCTTTCATGTTCAACACGCGCGAGCCTTTCTTCGGAAGTACCTGACGCCAGATCCATTGCAGTCGGCATACCGCGCAAAGCAGCTTGCCCTGAAAACAAGTTTGCATACAGAATTTGTGCGGCCATTTCATATTGCCCATTATCCAAGGCGAAGTAGAAAATCGGAAGGCGCGCGACACTTTGCGGGTCCGCTATGGAAAACGCCGCAAGCAATTGGATAGGGAAGGCCGAGATGATCATTGAGACTGGTTCGTCAGACCCTTCTGGCGTGAATGTCACGCGGACAGGTTCGTCGTCTAATCGAACATGCACGCGGCGCATCATTTCCGGGAAATCACCATAAGTGGCAGCAGCCTCGGGATTGGCATCTATGCGGTCCTGAACCCTTTCAAAGTAAGCATCGGTTCTTGACGGTAGTTTGACGGTTTGGCTGGGCCCCTCGGCACCAGCAAACACTGCGCGATCCACGTTTTCAGAAAAATTCCTCAGATAGGCAAACCCGAGGTGCGAGCCATAGCTAATGCCCCACAAGCTTATCTGATCTGCGCCCAGGGCTATCCTGAGATCTTCAATATCGGCAGCACTTTCTTGCGTATTGTACGCGGCAATGTCGATGCCTTGCTCATTCCAATACTGCCAGCAGCGCGCCACTTCACTCCTGTAATATTCGACAAACGCATCGCGAGTAAGCGGCTGGTCTAGTGACGGAGCGTTATTGTCGACACACGAGGGGATACGATCAGACATTCCCGTGCCTCGTTGATCAAAAGCAATAACGTCCGCAACCTCACGCAACGCCATAAATAGAGGGAAACGTGGCCCCTGCGCTGTACCTGAGCCAGAACCACCAGGCCCACCGGCTAGATAGACAATTGGCGCGCCCGGCGTATCTGTCGTTGCTGGAAACCGAACGAAGGAAAGAGTTGTCAACCCGGAGGTTGGGTCATTCCGATTTATCGGAACGTCGAAAGAGCCGCGCTCGGCCTCGATCGTTGTTCCGTCGCCCGCTGCAAATGAATAGGGCTCGATGGCCGCCCGGTCGTCGGCCCATGCGCTTGATGCAAGCAGCGTAAGCCCCGCCACTGCAATTGGGATCAAGTTTCTCATGGAAGCGTCTCCTTTGCTAAAGTTGCCCACATTTGTCCCGCCCTTGTCCAAATTGCTATGAGGCAAACCCTTAAGCGGTCGAATTCAACCGCCAAGCGGTCACACGCGAGGCCCGGCTTGCGCTATCCTCACTTTATGAAAGCTGAATGTATCTCCATCGTGCTGGTCTTGCTGATGACCGTCACAGCGTCTGCGCAGACTGAGTCGCTGCGACTTTTTGACGTGTGTCCATCAGTCGAAATAACCGAAGATTGCGAGCAGAGTGTTCTGAGAGAAATTGATCCACAGGGTCGTGAGCTCTGGCTTCGCACCATTGTCGAAAGTGAAACCATTCCTACACATGAGCCAATGGCCATTCACATCTGGGCCATGGCCGCGAGCGAGGTCTATTGGAATGGAGAATTGATCGGGCGCAACGGAGTGCCGGGTCCCACACCAGACGAAGAACAACCCGGTCTGATGGATTGGATTTTGTATCTTCCACCCGAACGCATCAGCGAGGGGCCGAACGAATTACTCATCCATATGTCGAGCCATCACAACTTGGCTCATGTGCTTCGGCCCGTTCACGTCATTGGTGTTGGAACATTTGTCGACCATGTAAGTCTGAGACTTTCTTATTACTTACCAGCCTTATTGACGGCGGGCGGGCTACTTCTTGCAGGCATGTATTTTGGCGGGGCATTCGCGCAGGACCGGCGAAATTGGGGCGCGTTTTTTCTCGCCCTTCTGTCAGTCTGTGTCGTGGGTCAACTGGCCGCCGAGATGTCGCGGGGGCTAATCAATTACCCCTATACTTGGCACCTGCCCCGACTATATATCATCGCTGCATTTGCATTGGGATTCGCTACTGCCCTTTCGGGTTATGTCGCTTGGCGAATTGATCGACATCGCGTTCTCGCGGTGATGATGACCACCATTGGATTGGGAATCGCCTCGATCATTCTTTCGCCAAGCTTCGACCTGAAGGCGGTTCTGCCGATCTTGTTTGGATCGTTGGCATCGCTCGTTTTGGTCCTCATCCGAATTCGAAACGCGGGCCGCGCTGAGTTGATCATCGGCGCGTCCATAACCTTCTTCATTGCCCTGATTTTTGTCCGCCAAGACTTGTTTTTGGACAGAGACTTCTATTTGGCGGCCTTTGTCCTATCGAGCGTCCTATTTGTGGGCGAGTTACAATCCCGCCGCCGCGTACGATCAGAACGTGCAGCGGCTCTTTCCCGCGCCAAGGAGCTAGAGATCGAACTTCTTCGAAGGCAAATTTCTCCACATTTCTTGATGAACACGCTCAACACGCTTTCTGCGTGGGTTGAGCAAGACCCCGGCAAGGGACTTGATATTATCGAGACCTTGGCAGACGAATACCGTGCCATAGACCGGCTTTCATTGCACAAACTGGTGCCAATGGCCGACGAGATTTCCCTTTGCCGTTCTCACCTGAAGTTGCTCGGATACCGAGCTGAGGCCCGTTTTGACCTTGATGTAAAGGGAAAGATCGACCGCATCCTTCTGCCGCCAACAATCATACTGACCTTAGTCGAAAACGCATTCAGCCATAACTTGTACCAACAAGATGTGACTATCGCGATTGGTATCGACGAGACAGACTCATCCTGGCGAATTACAATCCGCACACCCCGCAGTAGTGTTCAGGCACATAGCCATCACAGGGGGACGGGCCATCAATATGTACGCGCGCGCTTAGACGAAGCATTCGGCGGGGAGAATTCCTCGTTTGAAGTTACAATTGAAAGCGAAAGTTGGTGTGGAATTTTAGTATTGCCGAAGCTCCATGACTGATGTGCTGATCATTGAGGATGAACCGCCGGCGGCTCGTCGGCTCGCCCATCTTGTGGGGCGACAGTTGACTGACGTTACCATTCGTCACGCGATAAACCTTGATGTCGCGCGGGTGATGCTCTCGGAAACTTCCGCTGATCTGGTCCTCTTGGATCTCAATCTACAAGGTCACGATGGATTTAAATTCCTTGAAGAGCTTTCCGATAAAAGCACGATCATAGTTGTGTCCGCGAATACAGATCGCGCACTTGAGGCATTTGACCATGGCGTCACCGACTTTGTTGCCAAGCCTGTTTCAGAGCACCGTCTGAGAACCGCATTGGATAGGGGCATGCAACAAGAACGAAACAAAACGCCTACCCTACCAATGCGATCTAGCCGCGGCATTGACCTAGTACCTGTTGGCGACATTGTGTCAGCATCGGCTCTTGAGAACTATTCGGAAGTTCGAGTTTCCAATGGACGAGTGTATATGGAAGACAGGTCCTTGACACAGCTTGAGAACAAGTGTTCCGGGCACTTAGTTCGCATACACCGGTCACACTTGATCAACCTCGAGCATGTCAAAGATCTTCATAAAGACAAAGTTGGGGTAATTGTTCGCCTGATCGACGGAACCGAATTACCTGTTTCGCGCCGCAGGATGCAGGCGATTTCCTCTGCTTTGGGAATTCGGTAAATCCTTGGCGAAATCGAAGACCAATCAAAAATGGCGGTGGGCGCAGTCGACAGCGAACGGGTCTCTACCAACTTCCCTGTTAACAGGGAAAATACAGGGGAAATTCCCAAATCTATCCAACTTTTGGCTGCTCAAAGCGCCCCTGAATCACCTGTCCCTACCAAAAACTAGATTCTGACGTATTCATGGTGAAGTCCGCCCAAGTGCGACACTGATTTGATGTTTCCGCATCGCTGGATCTTTCGTTCATTGGGCGCATTCTTGTTCAACGAGAGATGCGTTCGGACACTGTTGTAGTAATGGACATACGCCCTCATCACACGGCGAAGATGAGCCTCGCCGAGAATTATGATGTGATCGAGACCTTCTCGCCTAATGGAACCGTTCAATCGTTCTGAGTAGCCGTTCTGCCAAGGCGAATGAGGCGCCGTTGGTCGATCCCTGATCCCAATGTGCCTTAGCTTGCGTTGAACCATTGAGCTGAAGACCGGATCATTGTCACGAATGAGATAGTCGGGCGCCTGGTCCCATGGGAAGGCCTCTGCGATCTGCCTGGCTACCCAAGACGCCGTTGGGACAGCCGTGACCGCATAGTGGATGATCTTTCGCCGTGCATGATCGAGGATCACGAGACAATAGAGAAGTTTGAACCGGATTGTCGGTACAATGATGAAATCCATCGAGGCGATGCCATCACGGTGATTCTCAAGGAAGGTTCTCCAGGACTGACCGCCCGGATTGCCAAGACGCTTCACCATGTACTTGGCAACCGTGGTCTGTGAGACTTTGTATCCCAGCAACAGCAGTTCACCGTGGATCCGTGGCGCTCCCCAGAGCGGGTTCTCCTTGCTCATTCGACGAATGAGATCTCGCATCTCTCTATCAACTTTTGGTCGCCCGCCTTTCGGTCGGGACTTCCAGCGCCAATAGGCCCTGAACCCTTGCCGGTGCCAGCGAACAACAGTCCCTGGTCGAACAATATGAATGGCATCAAGGATTGAAGGGCTGAGCCTATATAGCAATACCAGGATCACCCGATCCCAGAAGCTGATCCGCATTCTCTTCGGTGCTTTCAGTCGCACAACACCCAACTGTTGCCGCAGCACCACTACTTCAGCCTCAAGCGAGCGACGCGACCTGAACTTCAGGGCAATCAACTGCCAGAGGAATGATAGGAGCTTCAACATCGCGCAGTATCATGCCGCGATTCCCCCTACCCTCGCAGGGATAGAGTTTTTGGTAGGGACAGGTGACCCAGACAATCCTCTCAGCGCATCAACACCCGCCGATGTATTCTTCTCAAGAGTATCTAGGAAGGCGGTTATTTCATCCTTGGTGACTATCTCAATAATCATCGACTTCCCTGGCCTGAACCTTTTGCCTGCGTGATCAAGCTGAAACGTAAGTTTTCCCGATTGAGGGCAATTCGTTCAAATTGGGATGGTCTTGAGCGACTACTCAAGCTTCCGTAGGCCAACTAAAGTGCGATATTCGCAGCCAGGGCAATCCAGAAGAATGCTGTGAGGAGAAGCATAATCGGCGAAATCGTCCGCAGCATACGAAAGACAGAAGAAACTCCAAAGAGTAAACGATCGCCCAACTTTAGAATCCGATACTCTTGGACTAGCAACACGCGGAATATGATGGCAGGGAGGAAAAGCAGCCCCACGAAACTGAAAAACACAAGCGTCCTCAGTTCGATTGATTCCCTGTCTCCGCGCGGGCGGCCTTTATTGTAAACCCAAACCTGATGCAAACATGTGGCCTGGCCGAATAACATCCATAGGAACAACGCATCTCCCGACCACCAGGGCAGGTCTATCGTCCAGTTGAATGAGAGCAGCGAAAACAGCCCGTTAAATGTCCATTCGAGGGTTTCCAGCACAAAGCTTCGAAATTCCTCGTAATATTCAGCAGCAAGAGCGAAATGTTCTTGCCAGCCAACCCAACCCATGCGTTGCGTGAATGCGATTAAAATGACCGCTACGGCCATAGAACTCGCGATTCGCCAAGCCATCCGAAACAGTGCGGTATCCAACATCATCCCCTCCCGTCACGGATAAGGATAACCTCAACTGTGTCCGGAATTTGCCGGGACTAAGGGGACCCAGAAAAAATCTGGGGACGGACATATATACGACCGGCAAACCCGGGCATTTTTGCCCCCGGGGCCTTGCTGACTAACCCCCCGCCCGCGCGCTGGCGCGATGATCGGATTCGAGCACCGCTCATGAGACGGATACCAAAGCCCAATTCGTATCCCAAAACGTATCCCGAAATCGTCCAGGCTCTATTTCTACAATAATTTCAATGAGGCATGGCGGTGGGCGCAGTCAGAAGCGAACCGGTCTCCGCTACTTTCCCTGTTAACAGGGAAAATACAGGGAATATCCCCGACCTAGTTGCACAGTCTCGCTGAATTGGCGCTCAAATCCTAGCATTCCTGTGACAGGTGGTGCGAATTCCCCGACGATAGGAACACGGAATCTGTCATCCAAATTCAGGGAATCTCAAACTCAATAACAGCGAACGCCACACGGATAGAGTTTTTGGCAGGGACGGGGCTTCACCACCGCACGTTTGTCTCGTGCAACGTATAGATTGGCCCATACATCGGGTTGAAATTCTCCATAATCCAAAGCCTTCTGTGGGTTGCTGTCGATAACAAAGAGGAAAGCATGCGAACCCGAAAGTGAACCCAGCGAGCATTGCTGCTGTTTACGTCTTTATAAAGAAGGTACTGAAGAATCTCGTTTGGCTGCGAATGACTTTCCTCTCTACACAAATGGTCTAAGAGGACAAACTCGGATTGAGGGAGCGCGAGAGTCTTTTGATCAAAAACGACAGTTTTCGAATCTTGATCAATTTCTATGCCTCTAACGTTACTTTGTTTGATTCGCGGGCAAGTTATCGTGCCTTCTTTTGAGCCTGGCGGGTCGATACCCAAGTACCAAAGCTTTCTATAGAGAACTGTATGCTTCATACCAATGAACTCTGCCATCGACACCATGTTTCCCTTGAACCGTCGAATCTGAGCTGAAAGATATTCACGCGTGAAGAAAGCGATTGCCTCGTGGTGCTCGATGTCTGCTAGGTCTATGGCGGTCTCAGCAAACTTAATCGCGTCAGATTTCAGATTTGGTTGTACATAGACAAGTGTGTCCGGCTCATCAGCTCTGCTATCAGGCTGATCGTCAGGGCAGCAGATTTCAAGAAAGAGTAGTTTCCGGCGCAATGTTGTTTCATCGAGACCGATAAACTCAGCCATACGGCCTATATCATCTCCAAATGACGCTACTTGGGACTTCAGATACTGTTGTTCAAACTGGCTGACGGCCTCTTTGAGGGTAAGCTCCAAGGGCATTTTCAGAGATGTACTGGATCGGCTTTCTATTTGCGCGTTTTTTTCAGCTTGTCCTTTTGAGTGGCGCGCTATTATCTCGCGAATTCTTGTCAGAACTGCACTCTGTTCTTTGTGGGGTCGTTCAGCTCCTACTATCTGTTCCTTCTTGGATTTCTGGCGAGCTGCTTGAGCAGACGTGTCAGACCATTCGGCGATACTTGATCTGACTTTGCCTTCTTCCTGATCCCTCATGTCTTCGGGTACAGGATAGTCGGCTAGGACATAATTTCTTTTGTCGAATCTTTTGAGGTAGTCTGCTTCACCCGTGGCGGCTCTGAGCTTCATAATAAGCCCAATGATCAGCGAATCGACTTCTTTGACGCGCTTCTGTCGATTCGTCTCGTGAGGATAGAGACGGTAAATCAACTCCTCCCGGCTTGTTACCTTGCCCAACTGGTGCGCTAATAGTGCCAGCGCCTCATACTCCTCAGGAAGCAGCAGCATGGTCACGCCACCGGCCATCACCCTTCTACTATCTAGGTCGATAGCCAGATGACCGGTCTTGATAACACCAAGGTGGCCTAAGGCAGGACGCTGCGTGTTCGCATGAATTCGATTTATCAGATCGGCGCTGCTGAAGGGTTTGGGCAAATAGTCATAGCCACTTAGGCCATACGCAATTGCCTTGGCCGGACCGTCAGCCGTGCCAGAGATAATGAGAACCGGCGTGCGCACATTAGAAGCTTGAAGCCGCTTCAGGACGTCAAATCCGCTCATATCCGGAAGGGTCAGGTCAAGAAGGATTACGTCGAAGGCTGAGGCCTTCGCCCGATTTATACCTTCTTCTCCGTACCTCGCGACGGAAGTGCTGAACCCTTCGGGCTCTAGCGTGAGTTCAATAGCCTGTGCTGTCCTGCTGTCGTCTTCGATGAGCAGCACTTGATTGGTTTTGATAGAATCGCCTGCCATTTGAGAAACAATCCTCCTTGTCATGAAAATCCGAAACGCTCAGCCGTCGTTTCATCTATGGCTGATCTCGAATGTTGGCCGTGCGTTCAGGAGCCGAACATTGTTGTCGGACGACTCTGATGGCCGCCAAACTGGTTCCCACGTGAACGCATAGGGTGATTGGGATGGCTGCCACAAAAGATCAATCAGTACATCGTGACCTTGCGCCGGCGATCCATTTTGACGCTCAAGAAAGCGGGAGATTTGACCGCGCTCGAAATAGTACTCGTCCACGAGTTGTTGGAGGTGGGGTACTGGAGGCGCTCGGTAAAAGGCTTCCAAGAAAGCCGCAATCTCATCATCTGAAAATAGAGCCCATCTCTGGCTCAGAGATCCTCTCAATTCAAAAGGCAGCTCAACCCGCTCATCGTCCTCATCGGGTCCTACAAGCTGGAAGTCGTATGGAAGATCAGAAAGTTCGCTGCGTCCGAACCGATTGATTCCAGGCTCATTGGGTGCGGGGTGATCGCGACTGTCAGGTTCAGTTTCTTGATTTCGATTCTGAGAGAAGGAGTCGAGACAAGCATCCTCGATTTCCTCTGGAGTTCCAGGGCCACATTCCACAAGAGCCTCGATAGAGTATTGACTGCAACCAGAAACAATGCCGCACCAAAGCAGTGACCACAGAAGTGCAATGTGAGTACGAGCAAGTCTCTTTGCGCGGGGGGCCCTCTCTCTTGCCTTGACCCAAAGGGATTCCACAGCGGCTCTCCTTACGTTCAAGCCATTCCAAACTCTCTTGCCTT
>Ga0209578_10003115_pt1 | contig 12982 bp, 10 predicted proteins | sample tdAd472_FD_187127 | JGI IMG/M metagenome (GOLD analysis project Ga0209578, IMG submission 187127) | Marine sediment microbial communities from the Atlantic coast under amendment with organic carbon and nitrate - tdAd47.2 (SPAdes)... | ecosystem: Environmental > Aquatic > Marine > Coastal >...
CAATTCGACCTTTGTTGCTGCATCCCATTCATCGCCCCCACAGCGACCGTCAAGAAGCGCAGCCTTGTTGGTCAGATTGATGGCAATGGGCTCAGAAGCATTGGCTTGGGCGGCCAGAAAGGATACGGCTGCGCTCAATAACGCCAGTTTCGACAGGATTTTCATCAGATTTGCCCCATATCCTTTAGGTTATTGTTTTGGTCGCAGGACTTCGATGACCTGTGCATCCACCCAGAATGTATCTGTATTGTCCGGGCCGACATTGCGGTTGAAAAACAGATATTTGCCATCCGGGGAAACATGTGCCGCAAACTCTGATGTCTCGGTATTGATCTCATCGCCAAACTTGATGGCTTCGCCCCATGAGCCATCCGCCTGGCGGAAGCTGATGAAAAGGTCCGAGTTGCGAACAGGGCTATCCCGCTGACCATCCCAGATAAGGTAGCTCTCGTCAGGGGCAATGAAGGGGTGGACGTTGAACTTGCCCGTATTGATCACTTTGCCGAACGGCTGTGGGTCTTCTCGCTTGCCGTCCACAAGCCGCGAATAGCGAATGATGCTGTCGCCGTCTTCTGAACCCACTTCATCGAACACGTAGGTGCCTTTCGCAGATGCTGTCATGCGCATGATCAGAAATTCTTCGAACGCAGGCCCGACCCGCTTGATCTCTGACCAGCCATCTTCCGTCCGTTCCCTGTAGGCCCTGCCCAGATGCATGATCCTGCCGTCCGGCGAGAATGTTGGCGTACCCCGGCGAGCGCCGATGACCTTCTCATGCCATCTGTTTCCCGATTTCTGGAAGACAACCTGCTCCTGGCTTTCGGTCTCTTCATTCCATCGGATGTAATAAAGCTCGTTCATATCCGGCGTGAAGACAGCCCCATATTCCCAGCCATTTGTCGAGATAATGCCTGGTGCGAAAACCTCCGGCGTCATGCCGGGCGGGGTTTGCCCAAGATAAGCCCCCTCAATCACAGTAGGTTCATCGGCAGCATGGCTGAAACCGCTCGTCAAGATTACGGAAAACAGCAGGGCTGTCGTTTTAAATGTATGTTTCATTTTATCCCCGTCGGCATATGTCATTGCTGTGGTCGTAGGTCCTCAAAGATCTGTGCATCAATCCAGAACAGGTCTGATTGACGTTCCCCCGCAGCACCCGCTTTCGGCACCATTCGGTTGAAGAACAGGTATTTGCCGTCAGGCGTAACCCGTGGGCCGCCTTCTTCAGCTTCAGTATTTACCTTGTCCCCCATATTGATCGCATTTCCCCATGAGCCGTCTGGTTGGCGGAAGCTGATATAGAGATCAGAACTGCCATAGCCGCTCTCCCGTTCGCCGTCCCACATGATGTAGCTTTCATCCGGTGCGATGAAGGGGTGGGCATTCCAGGTCCCGGTATTGATCTCGACGGGCAGGGGTTTCGGGTCTTCCCACTTGCCGTCCATGAAACGGGCGTAACGCAAGATACCGTCACCTTCGCTGGAGCCCCGCTCGTCCAGCACCAGCATACCGTTGGCTGATGCTTTCAGCGACATGATCTGAAGGCCTTCAAAAGCGGGGCCAAGGCTTTTCAACTCTGACCAGCCATCCGCCGTGCGCTCCCTGTATTTGGCGCCATAATGCAGGGTCTTGCCGTCAGGGGATTCGAACAGTTTACGCTCTTCATCTGGCATTGGCACCTTATGCCATTCATTCCCCACTCGCTTGAAAATGACAGATTCTGGCTGCTCGGAGTCCCGCGCATGCCGCCACCGGCCAACATAGAAGCGGGTCATGTCCTGGGAGAAACCACCAGCGTCCCCCCATTCTTCCGTGTTCACAATGCCGGGCGCGAATGGCCGCGCGGTCATGCCGGGCGGCGTTTGCCCGAGGTAAGGTCCATGTGCGACGGCTGTTGCATCACCCGCGCTGGCACCACCGGTCACAGCCGTCACGGCAAGCACCATCGAGCTAGGCAAAATGGCGATTCTTTTCATGATCCCCCCCCTTATTCGGCGAACGCAGGTAAAACGACTTTTACGATCTGGTCCATGAGCGTGCCTTGATTATCATGACCGGTAAACACGACAACAAGGTCAAGCCCGTCAACAACAATGACACGTTGATCGCCGCCACCCCAGGCAAATGCAGCCTCATAGGTTTCGTCGCCAACGGTAATAGGTGTGTGATACCAAAAATAGCCATAACGATAGCTCTCAGGCATCCAGTCCTCCGTTGGCTTCACAAGTGGACTGGTGGCCCTATTGAGATAGTCAGCGGAGATAAATTGTTCGCCGTTCCATTTACCTTCATTCAAAACCACACTGCCAAGCTTAAGCATGTCACGAGAGGTCATGCTCACGCGCCATCCGGCTTCGGGCAGTCCACTGACATGGGTATCCCAGCTATAATTAGTGATCCCCAGCTTCCCGAGAACTTCAGTTTCGATGAATTCCTGGGCGGAGCCCGGGACAACGGCGTCGATCACCGCCATGACAAGTATTGGGTTGAAGTTGCCATATTTATAGACCTGAGTATCCTCAGTGATAGGCCCGCTCAGCTCAAGAAGGGTCTGAACCAGGCCCTGGCCCTTCAACTGGCTTGCCATCTCGCCTGTGAACTCGTTTGGGTTTCTCTCCAACTCTTCTCTCTGCTCGCTGCTGACGTTCAGCCCACCGTGCATGGTTAGCGCTTTATGGAGCGTGATCTTGTCCGCGCCTTCGGCAAGCTTGGAGCGGTCCAGGTCCCCCATGAAATCAATGAGCGGCCTGTTGAGGTCGGCCATGGTCAGATAGCCAAGCTCCATGGCGCGGCCTAGGATCAGGCTGGTGTATCCCTTGGTAGTTGACGCCTGCGGATGTGCCAGATTGATGCGACCACGCGCGGAATAGCTCTCGAACACCAGCTTGCCCTTGTGGGCGATCAGCAGGCTGTCATAGCGGCCATATTTGCCTTCACCAAGCTCCTTTGCGAGCTTGACGATTGACGCTTTTTCCCCGCCGTCAACCCCAAGTTCACCAACAGGGAATGCGCTGTCCCTGGGCGCTGGTGACGTGTCGATAAAGGCTTTCTCAAGAGGCGTAAGATCGCGGAACGTGCCAGCGGCTTCGGCGGCGGTGGCTTCCGGTCCCGGGCCACTTGCTCCGTCATCGGCAACCGCACCAATGCTGCTACAGCCAACTAACAGTGCAATAGCGATATATTTTTTCATGATGGTCCCCTGCAATTTGACAGCGTTTCATTAGCTTGATCGCCGTTTTGCCGCATTAGGTCATATACCGGAAGATATACAAAATCACTGCGATGAACCGTTTCGTCGATGCGCCAAAATGAAATATTATAACAAAACTGCATAGCTGCGTTTCGATTGTGCATGGCCCCGTGAATTATCAATAGGCATCAAGGTCACAGCCACCCGTTAAACTAATAGGCACTTGCTGAATACAGGCTCACTGGCGCACAGTGGCCGCGCCGGAAACAAGCAAGTAACAACCAATTTGGGGTAGCATCATGAAACGCCTGGGCCTCTCGCTCCTTCTTCTGTCTTTTTTCACAGCAAGCGCTTTCGCGGGCCCGGAGGATGACAAAAGCATGATGGATGCCATCATGGCAGGCGACGCGGGAACTGCCCTCAGCGTCATCGAAGCAGGCGCTGACGCGAACGCGGTGGACGACAAAGGCGCAAGCGCGCTTTTCCGTGCAGTGCAGAAGAAGCTGGAGCCTGTCGTCGTGCAGCTTCTGGAAAAGGGGGCCAACCCCAACGTTCAGTGGGCCGACTATATCGGCGCCACGCCGTTGATGATGGCCGTGCAGGTCAAGGACCTGAGCCTTGCCCAGACACTGCTTGAATATGATGCGGATGTGAATGTATCTGACACAAACGGCGACCCCGCAATCAATTGGGCGGCCTATTACGGCTACTCTGACTTTATTGAGCTGTTCCTTGTGCATGACGCAGACATCAGCCTTACCGGCCACGGTAACGCGCTTGAGATCGCCATGCGGCGCGGCCATCAGGATCTGGTGAAGATGCTGAACACATCCCACGATATGCCTTCACCCGACGCTGCCTTTATGGTGGAAGCCATCGAGGCTGGCGATGATGCGGGCGTGGCGGAGGCCTTGATGCTGGGTGTGCCCGCAGACACACTTGATTTCACAGACCGCCCTGTGCTGGCATTAGCCGCCCGGCTTGGCCGTGTGACCATTGCTGAGCGGCTTCTGGCCGCGGGTGCACCGGTGGATCAAGTGGACGCCATCGGCTTCACACCGCTGATGGAGGCCGCGCGTGACGGCCAGCTTGAGACCGTCCAACTGCTTCTTGAGGCAGGCGCGGACCCGAACCACAGGTCAGAAGCCACGGCGCTTCACCTTACGCCCATGCACATGGCGGGGCTAAGCGGCAAGGCTGAGATGGTGCAGATGCTGGCGGAAGCGGGTGCGGCGGTTGATCCGCTGGGGCGCGAGAATGCCACACCGCTTTCCTGGGCGCTGGGCGAAGGCAAGGTTGAGGCCGCCATGGCACTTCTGGACCTGGGCGCAGACCCCACCATCAAAAGCAACTATGGCTACACGCCCGCCGATATCGCCAGAAACATGAAGAACGAAGCCCTGCTCAAAAAAATGAAGCTACCCGAAAACCAGGAATAGATACCCGGCAGCAAACAGCGCCATCAAGGCAATGCCCGCCCGGCTCCAGTTTAAAAGATACGGTGCCGGGCGGTCCACACCCTGCACGCTGGTTATCACCCGGTGATTGAAAAAGGCCAGCACAGGCGCTGTCAGGAACGCGAGCGACGTCACGAAATCAACAAAACCCTTGAAGCCGCCCAGGAAGAAGCTAAGCAGCAGATAAGCCGCCATCAGGAAGCCCAAAAGCGTGAAGGCATAGGCTTTCTTCTGTGACTTGGGCTCATCCTCCACGATCGGGGCGCCGAGCGACGCCATAACCGCCACGAAAGACCGCACAAGCCCATCAAAAGCCGTCAGGCAGGTGGTGAACATGACGCTGAGGGCCGCGATGCCGATCAACGGCACAGCCCAGGCGCCAAGTGTTTCGCGGTAAAGCCCCATAATCTGGGCGGCGAAGGCAGGCGCCGTATCAGCCGGTTCCACCGCGCCCGAATGCATGATGCCTGCGCCCAACAGCAGGAAACAGATCGCCAGTGTCGCTGTGCCCCAATAGCCGATATTGAAATCTGCTATCGCGCCCGCAAGGCTGGGCTTTTGGCCTATGTCCTTCGCCTTCTCCACAGTCCAGAGCGACGCGAAAATGGAACTTTCCATTGCCGTGGGCATCCAGCCCGCCAGGGCGGCGACAAACAGCATGGCTTTGATATCAATCGACGGGGCGGACGCAGGATAGAAAGACCAATCCACCTTGGGCAGCACCAGCACCGTGGCGATGAGAGTGCTGATGGTCAGCACCGCCATGAACAGCTTGTTCAGCCGGTCCAGCCAGTGATAGCCGCCGATGGTCAGGAAAGCCCCTGCCGCCACCATCACCAGTGCGACGGTGGACAGGATGGGCATGGTAAGCCCGAACACAACCTTGACAATGCCCGCTGTCACCAGCGAGAGCGCCGCCACAGCGAAACCGTCCGCCATGATCAGGACAGCCCCCAGAAAGAGCGGCGGGAACCAGCCAAGGTCGCGGTATCCCGCCACCAGGCTGCGGCCTGTAGCGGCGGCATAGTGAGCACCGAAACGGAAAGCGGGGTATTTGATGATATTCGCCAGCACCACCACCGCCAGAAGGCCCAGCCCAAACACGGCACCCGCACGCGTTGACTGCACAAGGTGCGATGTACCCACAGCCGCGCCCGCGAACAGAAGCCCAGGCCCAAGCGCTGTCAAATATTTTGGTGATGCCATTGATGTGTCCTCCCCTTACCGCGGCTGACGGTATCACCGGCAAGCGCCACAGGGAAGCCATCAAGATTGACCAGGGGACCCTTTTGTGAGACAAGGCGGCCAAGGCATTGAGGGATCGCCTGCCGCCCGCGCCCTATAGGGGCATGGTGAAGATCCCCGGGTAAATACCGATCTTCCTGGAAGATCATTCGTCCAAACCGTCATCACGAACGGCTCAGGACGGCAAAGCGGGCCCCGTTTCCAAATGAACTGCCGTTCGCGAAAGGCGAACCGATGACTGATCTTATTACCCAGATGAAGGGGCGCGCGAAGCGGCTCCGAAGCTACTTGTCCGACCTTGGGCACACGCTTAGCCATGCGCAATCTCTGGAGGCCATATCAAAAGAAGAAGGGTGCCGGGACTGGAACACCCTCTCGGCCCAGTTACGACAGCAAGAGAGCACGCAGGCTAACCGTCCACCCATCCATGTTGGCGACCGCACAAAAGGCACCTACCGGGGCAGTGTGTTTGAAGGCACCGTACTGACGCTCGAACGCACCGACGGCAGCTCAAAACAGCTTGGGCCCGTTTGGCGCATCAAGATTCATTTTGATGCCCCCGTTGCTATTGGCACAAACACGCAGCTTAATCACACCCGCCAGCGCGTGCGCGCCATGATCAACCAGGAAGGCAAGTCCGTGAACCTGAAGGGCGTGCCCGACGGCTTCATGCAGATAGATCTGCCCTAAAAGATGGGCACCGAGGGGTGGTGCGCCGCCCCTCTCTCCCTCATCTTCTGTTCTTACCGGTGTTCTTACTGGTGCTCTTACCGGCGCACAAATGCGCGGAACGGCAGCGGATGTTTCTTCGGCGTCACCTCAACCGCACCAAACCCAAGGAAATCGCCGTCCACCTGTATGGGCGTCTGGTCGTCGCCCAGTTTCAGCGTGGCACCTTCTAGCATCCAGGCACTGGTGCGTTTGTCAAAGCGCCTGAAGCCGATGCTGAGCTGATCCAGAATGCGCGGCCAAGCGCCGTGGCCCTGGCTCATCAGGCAGGCGAGACCGTGGATGTTATAATCCGTCATTTTCGTGACAGTGAACGGCCCGGCATAGCGCCGGATGTTGGCCAGAAGCGCCCAGGCGCATTTGCCCGCTTTGTTCTTATGCATATGCCAAGGAATGTCAGGCAGTTCGCTGTCGCCCATCAGCGCCTGCAGGATCGCGGGCACAAAGGATGCCCGCCCGATCTTTGCCTTCAGGCTGGGAGAGACGTACCTGAGCACCTCTGCGTCAAACCCGGCGCCGATCCAGCACAAGCCAAGCTGCACCCGGCCAGCCCGCGTCACCTCAAAAGGGTAGAGGTCAACGATATCGCGGGAGAGAAGCGCGTTAGCCACATGCCGCGCACTGATGTGTCCGCCCTTCATATAGCCCAACTCACGCGCGAGCACGTTGGCAGACCCAGCCGGAATGATGCCCACTGGCACCTTGTGACCAAATGCGCCTTCGGCCACCTCGCGGATCGTGCCGTCACCGCCTGCGGCGACAATCACATCCGCCTCGCCCGTCGCGGCGATCTTGGTGGCAAGTTCCGTGGCGTGGCCGGCAAACTCAGTATCCAGCATGCGCACGTGCTGGCCGCCGCGCCGAAGTTTTTCGGCGATCCTGTCAACAAGGCTGCTTTTGCCCTGTCCGGCGAACCGGTTTCGGATAATGGCGACACGTTCGCTCATACTGCCCAGCTGTTCCAATTGGTTAAAGTCAGCCCACACTAGGCTGAGTCAGGTTAAACAATGGCTACATAAGCGCAAATTGCAACCGTCTGCGCCCAAATATCACAGCTTGGCACACCCGTCGTCACCAAAAGGTGAAAGAAAGCTGCTTGACCTTGGAGCCCGCTCCGGGGTTAAACTCCGCGCCATGACACGGTTCGCACATATCATCGCAATCGCCTTCCTGTTGGCGACCATGCTGGGACAATCCGCTGGGGCAACCCGGGTGGAGGGCGCCGCCATGGATTGTTGCGATGACGAAATGATGCAGCAAATGCAAGTGATGGGCGGCCATGAAATGGGTGACTGCTCAACAGAAGCAGAGTGCCCCGGCGGCGATGCCTGCTGCCTGCCTGCCGTCAACAGCGCCCCGGTCCTGATGCCGCATTCGCTTACCAGCGCAAGTCGGCTTGAGGGCCAAATCCGTGTTGAAGTGGCTACTTTCCATGAACCGGGAAGCGCCCCTACCCGGCTGTTTGCCGAACCCCCAATCGCCTGACACCACGCCACACGTGTATCTTTTTGCAGCAGGGCGCCCTCATGCGCCCGAATGTCAGGTGACCCAAAATGTTCAAAATCCTTATCCTTTTCATCGGCCTTACTGCGTTCAGCGCGGTGGCCCACGCAAACCAGAGCCCCCTCAGTCTTGAGGAAGCCATCAAGCTCGCGACCGCCGCGACGGACCCATCGGTCGAAGCCTATAGGGCGCGCGAAAGAGCAAACACCGAAGCCGCCACAGCAGCAGGCGCCTTGCCGGACCCATCAGCCAGCTTTAGCGTGCGCAACCTGCCGGTGGACGATTTTGACCTGAACCGCGAAGCCATGACCCAGTTGCACCTGGGGGTCAGGCAGATGTTCCCGCGGGGCGACACCCGCAGTCTCAAGAGCGAACAGCGCATGCACATGGCCGATGAAAACAGCGCCTTTGCCCTTGAGCGCACCCGCGCTATCGTACGTGACGTCACCATCGCCTGGCATAAGGCACGCTATAGCCATGTGGCACATTTGGAGCTCAAGGGACTTGCCGACCTTCTTGGCGAACTTCGCGCCGCTCAGGAAGGCAATTTTGCCGCCGCCGGTAAGGCCGCAATCCAGAAAATCTACCGCACTGAACTTGAAGCCGCGCTTGTGGAAGACCGTGTTGCCTCAACCACGCAGGCCCGCGACCAGGCAGTTGAGATGCTGGCCCGCTATATCGGCCGGGCTGAGGCCATGCGGGCACCCGCTGAAACACCATTGCTGGCCCGCGCTGACACCGCAGCCGCCCGGCTTGATAGTGCGCTTGACCGGCACCCGCTTCTTGCAGCCGCTGCCGCCCGCGAAAAAGCCGCTGGCTCCAAGGTGGCGCTGGCGCGCGAGGCCTACAAGCCCGCCTGGGGGCTGGAGGTTGGCTATGGCGCGCGCTATGGCGGACGGTCCGATTTCGCGTCTGCCATGGTGACCTTTGACCTGCCCTTCTGGACCGGCAGCAGGCAAGACCCCGCGCTGAGGGCAGCGAAGGCAGAAGCGCAGAGCCAGTCGCTGTCAAAAGAAGCCCTGCGGCTCAATCTGGAGCGCGAAGCCCGAAGCCTGCTTGCGGACATCCGCCACCTTGAGGGCCGCATCGACCGGTTCGAAGGCACCATTTTGCCACAGGCCAACAGCGTGGTTACCGCCACACGGAACGCCTACGGCGCGGGCGACGTGGACTTTTCAGAACTGATCCGCGCCGAAATTGCGCTGGTGGACAGCCGCCTTCGCCTTGCCATGCTCTATCGCGATTTGGGCATCGCCCACGCGGGCCTCACTTTCCTGACCGGAGACGACCAATGAACAAGACCATCCTGATTGCGGCCACCGCCGCAGCCCTTGGCCTCGCCGGCGGATACATGCTGGCAGGCAGCACCATGACCCCCAGCGGCAGCGACACAGCGGCGGAGAAGAAGCCACTTTATTGGGTCGCTCCGATGGACCCATCCTACCGCCGTGACGGCCCCGGGAAATCCCCCATGGGGATGGACCTTGTGCCGGTCTATGAGGAAAGCACGGGCAGCACAAAGGGCTATGCCGGCGCGACCGTAGACCCGCGCATTGTCAACAATATCGGGGTCAAGACCACGCCTGTTGAACGCGCCATGCTATTGCCGGCAATCGATACGGTCGGCAAGATCACTTATGACGAAAAGGCCACGGCACACGTACACGTGCGGGCAGACGGCTGGGTGGAAAAACTGCATGTCCGCGCCGAAGGCGAGCGGGTCAAGAAAGGCGACGCGCTGTTTGATGTTTATTCGCCTGAACTGGTCACAGCCCAAAGCGAATATCTGCAGGCCCGCACGGCAGGCCGCAGTGCGCTGGTGGCATCGGCCCGCGAACGCCTGGTGGGCCTTGGCCTGACCGACACGCAGATCGGCGCGCTCGATGGCCGCAGCAAACCGTGGCAGACCATCACGGTGCGCGCACCGCTGGACGGCACGGTCACCATGCTGAATGTCAGCGACGCGGCCCGCATCACCGCAGGCAAGCCAGCCATGCAGATCACCAACCTGGACAAGGTGTGGCTGATCGCTGACGTGTTCGAGGCGGACATGACAGAGGTGCGTATCGGCGCCAAGGCCACCGCAACATCCGACGCCACAGGCGAAACGGTGTTTGAAAGCACGGTGGATCATATCTATCCGGACCTCAATAAAATGACCCGCACCAACCCGGTGCGGATCCTGCTGGATAATCCGGACGGCCGCTTGCGCCCGGGCATGTATATGCGCATCCGCATCAGCCGCCCGATGATCGAAGACACGCTTGTGGTGCCCGCCACCGCCCTGATCCGGCTGGGCAGCAGTAATCATGTCATGCTGGCGGAAGGCGACGGCAAGTTCCGCCCTGCTGAAGTAACAGTGGGTGAAACCGTTGGGGGCCGCGTGCAAATCCTTGGCGGCCTCAAGGCTGGCGAACGCGTTGTCACCGCAGGACAGTTCATGCTGGATGCGGAAAGCAGCTTCCAGGGCGCCAGCATGCGCATGAGCGCGCCAGAGCAGGCCATGGAAGATATGGCCATGGAAGAGCCTGAGTCCCAGTCTGGTTTCACATCCGGCACCATCAACGAAGTGATGCTGGACGAGCAGACGTTGAACATCAGCCATGGCCCAATCGATGCTTTCGATATGATGGGCATGACCATGACCTTCCCGGTGTCGGACGACGTGGACATGAGCACGCTTGAAGCCGGACAGGAGATTCATTTCGAAGTCACCAAGACGCCAGAGGGCCGCTATCTGGTGACAACCATCCACGTAATGGGAGGCCATGAATGATCGCCGCCCTGATCCGCGCATCCGTACAGCACAGGGTGCTGGTGGTGCTTCTGGCGCTTATCGCGCTTGCCTGGGGTATTGTCACCCTCAGGCAGACGCCGCTTGACGCCATCCCTGACCTTTCCGATGTGCAGGTGATTGTCAAAACCCGCTTCCCGGGCCAGGCCCCGAAGGTGGTGGAAGACCAAATCACCTACCCGCTGACAACCGCGCTGATGGCGGTGCCGAAAGCCACCAATGTACGCGGCTTCTCCTTTTTCGGGGACAGCTATGTCTATGTGCTGTTTGAGGACGGCACTGACCTTTATTGGGCGCGGTCCCGCGTGCTGGAATATCTCAACCAGGTGGCGGGCCAACTGCCCGAAGGCGTGCGCCCCGAACTGGGCCCTGACGCCACAGGCGTAGGCTGGATTTACCAGTATGCGCTGATCGACCGCAGCGGCAAGCATGATTTGGCGGACCTCACAAGCCTGCAGAACTGGTTCCTCAAGTTTGAGCTTCAGAGCGTGTCGGGCGTTGCGGAAGTTGCCACCATCGGCGGCATGGTTCGCCAGTATCAGGTGGTGCTGGACCCGTTGAAGCTCAGGACCTTCGGCCTCACGCTCGCGGAAGTCAGGAACGCCATCCAGATGGGGAACGGCGAAGTTGGTGGCTCGGTGATCGAGCTTGCCGAAGCCGAATATATGATCCGTGCCAAAGGATATGTGTCTTCTGTGGACGACCTAAAGGCCATCCCCGTTGGGCGGCTTGAGGAAGGTACGCCTGTGATGCTATCGGACGTTGCGACCATATCGATCGGGCCGCAGATGCGCCGCGCAGTTGGCGAACTGAACGGTGAAGGCGAAGCCGTGGGCGGCGTGGTGATCATCCGGTCGGGTGAAAACGCCTATAACACCATTCAGGCGGTGAAGGAGAAGCTGGCAGAGCTCAAAAGCGGCCTGCCGGAAGGGGTTGAGGTCGTCACCACCTATGACCGGTCTGGCCTGATTGAACGCGCCGTCGACAACCTCAAGGGCAAGCTGACAGAAGAGATGATCGTGGTCATCCTGACCTGCGCCCTGTTCCTTCTGCACTTCCGCTCGTCGCTCGTGATCCTGCTCTCATTGCCGCTTGGTATCCTGATGGCTTTCGTTGTCATGAAGGCGCAGGGCATCAACGCCAACATCATGTCGCTGGGCGGTATCGCGATTGCCATCGGTGCCATGGTGGACGCCGCGATCGTGATGATCGAAGGGCTGCATAGGCGGCTAGAGAATGAGAAGCTAACGAACGAGAACCGCTGGCGGATCGTCACGGAAGTCTGTGTGGAAATGGGCCCGGCGCTCTTTTTCTCGCTGCTGATCATCACGGTCAGCTTCGTGCCGGTGTTCGCGCTGGAAGCCCAGGAAGGGCGGCTGTTTGGCCCGCTGGCCTTCACCAAGACCTATTCGATGGCGGCAGCGGCGATCCTGTCGGTCACGCTGGTGCCGGTGCTGATGGGCTATCTGATCCGTGGCAAGATTACGCCTGAGCACAAGAACCCACTCAATCGCGCTTTGGCCGCGGCCTACCGGCCGGTTTTGAAGACCGTTCTGAAATTCCCGAAAGTTGCGATCCTGGCGGCGCTGGCCATCACCCTTTCAGGCATTCTGCCGCTCTCGAAGCTGGGCAGCGAGTTTATGCCGGACCTCAACGAGGGCGACTTCCTTTATATGCCGTCCGCCTTCCCCGGCGTGTCGGTGGGCAAGGCGCGGGAACTTGTTCAGCAGACCAACAAGATGATCATGACGGTACCTGAGGTGAAGACCGCCTACGGCAAGGCCGGCCGCGCGCTGACCGCGACAGACCCCGCACCGCTCACGATGATCGAGACCACTGTGCAGCTCAAGCCAATGAATGAATGGCGCGAGGGCATGACCGTTGAGAAGATAAAGGCGGAACTGAATGCGGTGGTGCAGATTCCGGGGCTGACAAACGCCTGGGTGATGCCCATCAAGGGCCGGATCGACATGCTGGCCACCGGCATCAAGACGCCCATCGGCATCAAGATCCAGGGGCCTGACCTTGAGACCATCGCCACCATCGGCACCGATATCGAACGCA
>Ga0209578_10003119_pt1 | contig 12971 bp, 8 predicted proteins | sample tdAd472_FD_187127 | JGI IMG/M metagenome (GOLD analysis project Ga0209578, IMG submission 187127) | Marine sediment microbial communities from the Atlantic coast under amendment with organic carbon and nitrate - tdAd47.2 (SPAdes)... | ecosystem: Environmental > Aquatic > Marine > Coastal >...
TCGCTGTCCGAGCGTCAAATTCCGGGCAGCAGAGTTCGAGCGCCCGCGCCATGCCGGCTGCCAGAGCCACGAGTTCTGTCCCCGGTCGCCGTCCAGATTCCTGATGGCCGCCAAACTGAAACGGAGCGAGGCGTGCCCCATCACGGAGTAGCAGTGCTCCGATCCCTCGTGGCCCGTGAAATTTGTGCGCTCCCAGAGACAGCGCCGTCGCTCCGAGGTCTCGAAAGCTCACGGGGATTTTTCCGACGGCCTGCACAGCGTCGAGATGCAGCGGAACGCCTCGTTCCCGACACAGGCCAGCCAGCGGCGAAACATCCTGAATCACTCCTGTCTCGTTGTGGGCGAGAATCAGGCTGACCAGCTTCAGGTCGTCCCACGGGAGGCCGGCGAACTGATCGGCGACGAGCCGGCCGTCGGAATCGACGTCGAGAGTCCTGAGTTTCCAGCCGCGTTGAGCCAGTGACCGGCAGGCTTCAATCGATGCCGGATGTTCGCCCGCTGTCAGCGCGACTGTCTCCGGCACGGTCGAGGTGAATCCGAAAATCGCCATGTTGGAAGCTTCGGTTCCGCCGCTTGTGAAGATGACCTCACCGGGGCTGGCGTCGAGCAGGTCGGCAATCTTCTCCCGCGATTCCTCGAGCACACGCCGCGCCCGGCGTCCCTCGGCATGACGGCTTCCAGGGTTCGCGTAGCTCATGCGCAGATGATGGGCGACCGTCTCGACGACTTCCGGAAACGGGCGCGTCGTGGCATTCGCATCGAGATAAATTCGCCCGCTGGCACTCGACTCGGAATCCGACATTGTCTGGCTCTGTGTCCCGTTGAAACTGTGGTTCTGAGGTGACGCGTCGCGCCGCGCCGCATGCAGCCTTCCCGACGGCGGCCATTCTGGCGACTGGTCTGCGTTTTCTGCCAGAGAAGCGTTTTGCGGGGCGGAAGCCGTTCGTCGTGCCGGCTCGCTCAACTGCAGAAGTTTTCCGGGCTCAGAGTCTGCTTCATCGCCGTGCGGCCACGGTTTGTTACTGAACTGCGCGCTGACAAGCTCGTTCCAGGACGCGACACTCGGGCATTCGATGGCTCACGGCGCGACGGCACATGGCTGGCGCCGAGCGATTCGCGCATCGCTCGGCGGCATCTGGAATCCCGATGAAGCTGACATTTCTTGGAGCAAACCGCCAGGTCACAGGGTCGCGGTACTGTCTCGAAGCGAACGGTTCGCGGATCATGATCGACTGCGGCCTCACGCAGGAGCGGGCGTTCCAGGAACGCAACTGGGAGAGCTGCGCGATCGCCCCAGGCTCGTTCGACGCGCTGCTGCTCACGCACGCCCACATTGATCACCTGGGACTCGTGCCGAAGTTCGTGAAGGACGGCTTCGATGCGCCGATCTTTGCGACGCATCCCACAGTCGCGCTGGCTGACGTCATGCTCCGCGACTCCGCGAAGATTCAGGAAGAAGACGCGGCCTACAAAAAGAGGCGGCATAAACGCGAAGGCCGCCGCGGCAGGCATCCGGAAGTGCCGCTGTACCGGCTGGACGACGTTGTCGCGACGTTGCCCAAACTTCGCGGCGTCGACTATCGCGATCCGGTTCGAGTCGCCAAAGGCGTCACCGCGACCTGGTACGACGCCGGGCACATTCTCGGGTCCGCGATGATCGAAATCGCCGTTACGGAAGACGGAGAACGTCGCACGATCGTCTTTTCCGGCGACATCGGTCAGCGAGACAAACCACTGATTCACGATCCCTCGTATTTCCAGCACGCCGACTATGTCGTCATGGAATCGACCTACGGCGACCGGGATCACATTCAGAGTGGCAATGTCGAGGACCAGCTCGAACGGATCATCAACGACACGGTCGGTCGGGGCGGCAACGTTGTCATTCCAGTCTTCGCGGTCGAGCGGGCTCAAGAGCTGATGTACTACGTGAGCCGGCTTGTTCATGCGGATCGGATCCCGGACATCCCGATCTTCCTCGACAGTCCGATGGCGTCCGATGTGACGGACATTTTTCGGCAGCATCGCGACTGGCTCGATGACGAAACCCGTGAGCTGATTCAGTCGCAGGAGCCGCCGCTGCAGTTTCCTGGCCTGCGGATCACGCGGGCGACTGCCGAGTCGATGGAGATCAACCGAATCATCACGCCCTGCATCATCATGGCCCCCGCCGGGATGTGTAACGCCGGGCGGATCAAGCATCACCTGCGGCTGAACATCGGCCGCGACGAATCAACGATCGTTTTCGTCGGGCATCAGGCAAAAGGCACGCTCGGTCGCCGCATTCTCGACGGCGAGCGCGAAGTCCGGATTCACGGTCGCTCGCTGCGCGTCTACGCGAAGATCGAGCGGATCGACGGCCTGTCCGCTCACGCCGACCGCAACGGACTGCTTGAGTGGCTGGAGCACTTTGAATCTCCGCCGCGACGCCTGTTCCTGACACACGGTGAGGAAGAATCCTCTCTAGCGCTCGCGAGAACGATTCGCGACCGGCTCGGCTGGGAAGCAACCGTGCCCGAATATGGCTCGTCGGTCGACCTGGTTGACGAGCCCGTCAAACGCACCGTCCAGGTTGCCGAACCGCATCGTGCGACCGACGAACCAGTCGCGGAGCCGGATACGCTGCCCGTTACTCGAGCACACGATTTCGAGTTTCTCGACAGTACCGCACGACCCGGCACCAGTTTTCTGCACGAAGACCCGTGGCGCGTTTTCCGAATGCAGAGCGATACCATTCAGGGCATCGAAGTCATGGCCCGCGCACTCGAAGGCCGGCGCCGCTCAATCGCCGTCTTCGGAAGTGCACGCCTGCCGGAAAGTGACCCGGCCTACGTCCTCACCCGCGAAACCTGCCGCCGACTGGGCGAGTGTGGCTTTACAACAATTACCGGCGGCGGTCCCGGCATCATGGAAGCGGCCAACCGAGGAGCCCGCGATGCTGGGGCGTTGTCAATCGGCCTGAACATCGACCTGCCGCACGAGCAGCACATCAACCCGTACTGCGACATCCGCTATACCTGCCGCTACTTCTTTGTTCGCAAGATGCTGTTTGCGAAGTACGCGCGAGCCTTTCTGATTTTCGCCGGCGGCTACGGCACGATGGATGAGCTGTTCGAAGCGCTCACGTTGATCCAGACCGAGCGTCTGGCAGGCTTCCCCGTCATCCTGATTGGCAGCGAATTCTGGAGCCCGCTCGTTTCGTGGCTGCGGTCGACGATGTACGCGCGCGGCTGCATTTCGGAAACCGACCTCGAACGATTCATCGTCGTCGACTCGCCCGAGGAAGTCGTGGCCGAACTGGAAGCCTGCATCTCCGACAACGGCCACCAGGCGGCAGCAGCGGAAGGCTGATAGGCTGTCGGTTTTGAACAGAAGGCAAGAAGGAAACGAAGAAGGTTCGACGAAAAGCACGGGCTGATTGAGACCAGTCTCTCCTACCACGCTCAACTTCGTTTCCTTCTTCTCTTCTGTTTCAGAATCTGCACCTGTTGTGGCGCAGTGACACGGTGACACACGGCCTGCCGTCCTGACAGTGCGACGCTTGCCAGACAGCCCGGTCCGCTGCATAGTCGTGTCTCTCTCCCAACTTCATCTGCTGTCCTGCCGCGACGATCCCGCCCGAATGAGACTGCGACGCAACTCCAACCTGCTCGTCGAACCGCCATCCAGCGCGACGGGGGACATTGCGTTTAATCTGATCGTCTTCTTCCTCGTCTGCGCGTCGATTCAGCCGGACTCTGGTCGCAAGCAGACGCTGCCGAAAGCGGATCAGGTCGAGCAGGAACAGCAGCAGAACGAGAACATTCAGGTCGAGATCGCGCGGCAGGCAGTCTTCCTCAACGGCGACATCGTCACGATGGAGACGTTCCAGCCGAAGCTGAAGGCGAAACTCGACGTCAAGCCGCGGCCCGAGGACAAGGTGGTCGTCGTCAAGAGCCGCAAGGACACGCCGTACTCGCAGTGGATCGCCGTCACGTCGCGGATCGAAGACGCCGGCGGGATCGTCACGCTCCAGCTTGAAGAAGAGCAGACGGTGGCGGTCCCATGAAAATCAAACGCAAGACATCGCGAGCCGAAGTGCCCAGCATGGCGATGGGCGATATCGCCTTTAACCTGCTGATCTTCTTCGTGATCCTCGCGCGAGCCCAGGATGACAGCCATTTGCAGTGGACCCCCGCGAAGGCGGCCAACATTGAAGCTGCCGGCCATTCGAAGGTCAGCATCGTCGTCGACAAGGACAACAAGCTGTATCTCAACGGCGGCGAGATCGGTGTCGGACAGCTGGCGGACTCGATTGGGGAAGCACTCGGCGACCTGCCAGCCGGCGAAAGACTTGTCCTGTTGAAAGTTCACCAGGAAATTCTGGCTCAGCGTTTTGAACCAGTCATTGAAGCCATCAGCGAAGCGGGCGGCGACCTCGTGCATATCGTCGAAGACGAGCAGAAGAAGTAACCACGTCAAAAGCAGATTTCGTAGCTACGCTCGCCAGAGCGTGGGCATCGCCAGAACTTGAGCCGACACCGTAAGAGCCCGCATTCTGGCGAACGCAGCTACTGGTCACTGGAGCGAGACATGGATCAGACACGTAAACAACTCGAAGACCAGCCGACACCGGCAACCGGCATCGCGGGAGACATGAAACGTCTGCATGGCGACGCAACGGCGACCGCAGCGGAACTCCGTGAGTTCGTCGCAACGCTTAAAGGCCGCAGCCCGGCGGAAGTGCTCGGAGCGATCGGCGAGAGCAGCCTGTTCCAGGGCATCGTGCAGGCGACGGTTGGCTGCGTCGTCATTCTGGTCGTGTTCACCGTTGGTCCGTATCTGTGGTACGGCCCGGCAGAAGCCGCGACGCCGGACGCCGAAGCCAGTGTCGCCGACGTTGCCGCCCAACCGGCTGCGGCAGCCACTCCCGATGCCGCCGCAACAACGGTCGACAGCGGCACTGCTGACACCGAAGCATCCGGCCAGGCAGGCTCAGAAGTCGAACAAGCGGCCAAGGCGATGGGCATCGACGAAACCCGCCAGGCGGACCCAAAGAGCAATCCCCTCGACAAAAACCTCGACAGCCTGCTGGACGGAGTTGATTAAGCCACCGCTCAAACTTCCGTAGCTGGATTCGCCAGAATTCAGTCGTGAGCTCATCTGAATTCCTGCGAATCCAGCTACGAAAAAGCTGCCGCCCTGCACGCCGAAGATTCCGACTCTTCAATGGTCAACCGCCTCACACCATCTCCGGCCTTCAAATGCATCGCTGCTGCTGCAGTGGCGGTTTGGTTGTTGTGCGCGATGGACTGGATGTGGTGGCAGCAGGCTCCGGCCTGGGCCTCGGGAATCGTGTTTGCCGCCGTCGCGATTTTTTCAGCATGGCACAGCCTGAAAGCATCGAAGGGTCGCCGCGAGAATCCAGTTCGCTTCGCGGCGGTACTGAGCGTCGCGTTCTTTCCGCTGTGGACGTTCGCCGTGTTCACGCTCGACTGCCTGGAACTGGCCGGGCCGCGGGTCTGGTGTGCCCGAATGGGGACGGCCACGGCGTACTTCGGTGGGCTGGCCTGGGTCATCTGGCTGATTGAAAAGGCGGCACGAAAGTTCGACCTCAAACGGTTCGAGCAGCGGCACAAGGCCGACGGCGATTCAATCCTGCAGGCCGCGCTGCACGGCAAAGAGTTCGACCACTCGCCGATTGAACGCACGGCCAACCCGCTTGACCCGGAGGCCTGGTTTTACGGGAAGAAGTCAAAGCGGCTGAATCAGTCGCTGGCGGCGTTCATGAGTTACTCGCTGGTCTTCTTCGTCGCCTTTCTGCTCATCACGCAGATGGGCGGCTGCCAGGAGATCTACGAGATGCCGGCGGGCGGCGGCGAGCAGCAGCAGATCGCTCAGCAGGTCAAGGTGCAGAAGATCATCCGCAAGAAGTTCGTCGTGAATCCGTTCGCGGCGATCAGCTTCAAAGTGCCGCCGATCGACGAGGTCAAACTGCAGCTCAACGAAATCACGAAGCATGCCTACACAGTCGGTTATGGCCAGGGGAAAGGTGCTGGTTTCGCGGGTGGTACGAAGCTCGGCAAGGTGCGGTTCATCCGCCTTGAATATCAGGGCGGCGACTGGGATCAGGACTTCGGCATCGGGGCCGACGTCAACATGCTCATCGAGTACGGCATTCGCACTCAGCAGAAAGTCGCCAACCAGACCGAGTCGCGGACCGTCGGCGAGTTGCGGAACTTCCCGATCGGCAAGAGCCCGCCGTTTGTTTACATGACCGGTCAGCGGAGCATTCAGCTTTCGAAGTCGGAAATCAAAACGCTGCGTGAGTTCATTCTCGACAAGCACGGGATGCTGTTTGCGGACAACGGCGGCAGTCGCGGCTGGCACAACCAGTTTCTGTCGGTCATGAATCAGGTCCTGCCGAACGTCCGCCCGACACCGATCCCGCTCGACGACCAGATCCACCGCATCCCCTATCAGATCCCGTTTCTTCCATACGTTGCGCCACATGGTGGTAAAGAGGCGCTGGGTTGGCGCGTCGATGGCCGGCTCGTCTGTTATTACCACCCTGGCGATATTGGAGACGCCTGGACCGACGACCATTCGGGGGTCTCGCCGGAGATCTGGGAAGCCTGCTACCAGCTGGGAACCAACGTGATTTTCTACGCTCACACGGAGTACGCGAAATGGCTCACCGCACGACAGCAAACGGACTGACACGGACCTGCTCCGAAGCTGCGTTCGCCAGAACGCGGACGCGACGGAGCGCTCGTTTCTCGGGGAATCGTCCACGCTCTGGCGAGCGTAGCTACGTGGCCGTTCTGCTGTTTGCTGTGGCCGTGGCGTTGATCTCGACGAACGCCCGTGCCGCGAAGCTCGACGAAATGTCGCTCGAACGCTGGGCGAAGCTGCGCGAGGTCGAACGTTACCAGCTCAACATTGCCGAGAAGTACTATCGGGAGAAGAACTATAAAGTTGCGGCGAGCGAGTATGAAAAGTTTCTTTCACTCTATGAAACCAGCGAAGGGGCTCCGTATTCCCTGTTGAAGTGGAGCCTCTGCATGATGCAGCAGAAGAAGGTGAACACGGCCATTAAGGAAGGTTTTCAGTCGGTAATTGATTACTGGCCGGATTCGCCGGAAGCGGCTTCCTGTGCTTACTTTATTGGCAACGCGTACAAGGACATTGGCGAAACTCGTAAGGCGAAGAAGGCGTTCGATGCGCTTGTTGACGAACATCCGAAAGAGCTGGTCACTGTGTACGCGCTCGTCGATCTCGCCGATCTCGCCTCGATTGATCAGGACGTCGACGCACAGGTCGACGCCTGGAAACGACTGACGTTCGACGTCGAACGCAACCGCGAATCGCAGAGCCACTGCGTGCGAGCGTCGCAGTCGCTGGCTGCTCACTGTTTCGCAAACTCGAAGTTCAACGAGGGCGTGCAGGCGCTCGCGACAACGTATGAAGATCATGAACTGCCTGCCCAGGTCGTGGCTTACGCGCGGCGGCCCATCAGTGATCTCACCGGCGAAGCCAACACGCGGGCTCAGGGCGAGAAGCTGGCGGACCAGGGTGTCGCGTGGGCGAAGCAGCAGATTCCGGCAGGCGCGACAGAAGACGAGACAAAGCACGCGAAAGCCTGCTGGTTCGTCGTCGCCGATCTGTACGCGGCGTCGCGGCGTCCCGGGAAGGTTATCGAGACCTATGACGCGATCGGCAAGAAGTTTGGCGCGGACGACGAGACGCGCGGGCGTCTGGCAGGCTGGCTGAAGTCGCAGAAGGAATATGACAAGGCCCGGATTGAGTACGCGAAGTTCGAGAACCAGGTCGAGGGTAACAACCAGATCGCGTACAGCTTTCGTGAGGAACGCAAGTGGGATCAGGCCGTCGCGGCTTACCAGCGGAACCTGACGCTCGACGAAGAGAATCAGGTGAAGTGGAACGAGCTGATCGCGACGACGCTGCGGGACGGCGGCAAGCCGGAAGAGGCAATCGCGATTTACGATGGCCTGCGGACGAGCGACGTCGACAACACTGAACGCTGGATGTGGCAGATCGCGTACACGCACCACCACTTCACGAAAAAGTACAAGGACGCCATCGGCTGGTACCGCCAGTGCAGCAACTTTCCGAGCAACTATCAGCAGATGGCGGACTGCCATCGTCGGATGAAGGAATACCGGGAAGCGATCATTCTCTACGGGCAGATCCTCGGCGGCTCAGAGAACACAGCTCCCTGGGCTCTACTGCAGATCGGCCTGACGCACGAAGACGCTGGCGAGAAGGAAAAAGCCATCCAGGCATTTCAGCAGGTCTGCAAACGATTCCCCAAAGACGGCCACGCCAGCCAGGCTCACGCCCGACTGCAGGACAAGTACGGCATCACCGTGACGCTGGGCGGTGCGAAGGACGAGTGACGACGGCATTCTCCGAATGCATTAGTCTCAAGTCTGCCGTTTGACCTGGCCTCAGAGCATCGGTCTCTGCACAACTCGACAACCGACCTTCATCATCCCCTCGGGAGGGTTTCGTGCATGTCGCACGATCTTCGGCGGACGCCGCTTGGTCCGCAGCGTCCTCTACATGGCCGCACTCTCCGCCAGGCAGCACAACCCCGTCATCCGCGAATTCTCCCAGCGACTCAAAGACCTGGGGAAACGTCCCAAAGCCATCCTCGTCGCCTGCATGCGAAAGCTCCTGGTCATCCTCAATACCATAGTCCGAATAAACTCACACTGGGCTCCCGCAAGTCACTGAAATTCACACGAAAAGACTTGAAAATGAACACAGCCTCTCTGCGGCTGAGACCGCGACTCTCCCGCAAGCGGGAGAGTGAATGCAGTGGTGTCAATGCCGGCCTCTGGTCGGAGAGAGATCGGCACCCCTTGAAAAAGTGAATCCGCAATGTCGCGTCCGTTGAGCACGGAAGGTGAATGAAGATGGCCACCAAGGCAAAGTACCGCGAGCACCGGCTGACTCGGACGAAAATCATTGCGACCGTCGGACCCGCGTGCGGAGATCGCGAAACTCTGACCGATCTGGTGACGGCCGGCGTTGACATCTTCCGGCTGAACTTCGCGCATGGCACGCACGAGTGGCTGGCTGGGATCGTCGCGACCATTCGTGGGATCTCGGCGGAGCTGGGGATCGCAATCGGGATTCTGGGCGACCTGTCCGGTCCGAAGATCCGTCTCGGGCGCTTGCCGGATGACGGTGTGCTGTGCAGCGAGGGCTCGGATTTCACATTCATTCGCGGTCGCCAACCGCAGACGCGGCACGAGCTGACGTGCACTTACGAGGCACTGATCGACGACGTGCAGGCTGGCGATCGCGTGCTGCTGGCCGACGGCACTGTCGTCATGCGCGTCGTCGAAAAAGAGGCCGAGGCCGGATTCGCGAAGTGCGTTGTCGAAAGTTCGGGGACGGTCCGCAGCCGGCAGGGCGTCAATCTGCCGGGCGTCGCGCTCAGTACGCCGAGCCTGACCGAGAAGGACCGCAAGGACCTCGCCTGGGCGATCGAGCACGATCTGGATTACGTCGGCCTGAGCTTTGTCCGCAGCTCAAACGACATTGTTGAACTGCGGCAGGCGATCACCGATCACGGCAGCGACTGCCGGCCACTCATCGTCGCGAAGATCGAAAAGGGAGAAGCCGTCAACGAACTCGAAGCGATCATCGACGAAGCGGATGCAGTCATGGTGGCTCGAGGCGACCTGGGCGTCGAAGTCGACATCGTGCAGGTTCCGGCGATTCAAAAGCGGATCATTCGCCTGTGCAACCAGCGACGCGTGCCCGTCATCACAGCCACGCAGATGCTCGACAGCATGCAGCACAGTGAACTGCCGACTCGGGCCGAAGCCAGCGATGTCGCGAACGCCGTGCTCGACGGGTCGGATGCGGTGATGCTGTCCGGCGAAACCGCCGTCGGCCAGTACCCGCGTGAGTCGGTGGCCACGATGAGCCGCATCGCACGCGAGGCCGAGAAACTGTTGCCCGAGGAATCTCACGTTGAGGACACGGCCGAGGCATCTCATCAGGCGATGCGGGTCACCGAAGCGGTCGCGGTCGGAGCTGTCGCGACGGCGTGCGAACTGAACGCGGCATTGATTGCCGTCGCGACAAGTTCGGGGCGGTCAGCTCTGGCAATTTCCAAGGAACGCAGCCGCGTCCCGATCCTCGCCTTCACCAACTGCGAACGAGCCGCTCGGCGAATGACGCTGCTGTGGGGTGTCTCGCCGAAACTGTCAGGCAAGTCGGTCCTGACCGCCGATCAGGTCGCGCTGAAAGCCACCGACTGGGGCCAGGCCGAGGGCGTGCTTTCGACCGGCGACACGGTCGTCGTCATGGCAAGTTCCCACTGGAGCGCCGCTGGCCACGATTCCATGCTGGTTCACGTTGTCGAGTAACCCGGCCACTGCGTCGCAGACTCTGGAAATCGTCATTCAACCAGCCACTCGATTTCGTCCTCACTCGCAGCTTCAGGCCAGGCATCAAAGGGCGAGTCGGCGGCCATCGCTCTGATCGCCCGCTCGCGGACAACCAGAATGACGACCGCGGACGCAAACATCCCGCCCAGCATTGTGAGGGGAAGCCAGACGGCCGGAGCCGGCGCGCGGCCCCGCCCGGCAGCCAGCGATGAGATTCCAATGATCGTCACGACGACGATGGCGACCACCAGGAAGATCATTGACGAGGTGATGACGCGGCTGAGCTGATTCCTGCCGAACGGACGTGGCGGCCACTCCTTGTGCCGGCGGGCAACGCGCACATCCGGGTGCAGCCAGATTCTGTGACGGCGACGCCAGGCAAGCAGCATCGCGACCCATGACGTCAGTGAGGAAAGCACAAACGACACGCAGACGATGAACATGGTCATGCCCGTCAGGTGCAGCGCCGCTGGATTGTTCGGTGGTCGCTGGCGATGAAAACCGGCGATCAGCCCGGTGATGACCAGACCGGCGATGACGATCAGAAACGTTGTCACCGTGATCCGCCAGAACGCGGCGGCGGAGTAGAACACGAAATACGTGCTTCCGCGGCGGCGGTCCGGGTCGCGTCTTCTCAGCCACAGTCCGTTGACGAAGTCGTTCCAGCCGAACTTGAACGATGCGATTGCGACAGCCAGAACGGGCTCGGTGAAGATGTCGAACAGAATCCAGGCAGCGGTGAAGACCAGCAGCCAGTCCCAGCGGAAGCCGGTTCTGAGTTCGTCGCGTTCCCGCGTCGGATCGATCTCGAAAACTTCTGAGCCAGGCACCGGTGCATTCCCGAGTGGACTTGTTGGCGTCGCAGATCCGCCTGACGAGACGGCGTCCCGGCATTGTTCCTCGACGCCAGACCGTCGGCAACGGATGTCTGCTGGAACTCAGGTTGCGGTCGCTGGCCCGTGTTCAAATCAGGCAGTGCCGATCGCTGGAACTTCGACAGTGAGCCTGCGACGATCCTCGCCGCCGCGATCGCTGTAGCGGGCTTCGCCAGAATTCCGAGCGGTTCTTCGACTGAATTCTGGCGAATCCAGCTACGAGCAAATCTCAGCGTGACCTCGTGCCACCGATTAATCCCACAGGAGCTTCGCCATGTTGAGTCGTTGTTGTCGCCGTTTGAGTCTGGCGGCTGTTACCTTGCTGGCTGCTCAGTCTTCGCTCTTCGCTGCGGATAACCCGATCGTTTCCGACGATGCGAAGCTCGAACAGGTCTTCTCAAGAACTGACGACGTCGCAGGCGGCCTGACCGAGGGCCCGACGGTCGCTCCGGACGGGACGATTTACTTCACGGATATCCGTCGCGGATCGGACAAGGGCAAGATCATGCGGTTCGATCCGAAGACGGGAAAGACGACCGTTTTCGCCGAGGACAGCCACAAGGCCAACGGGCTGTTCATCGATCCGTACGGCGACCTCTATGCCTGCGAAGGTGCGGATGTCGGTGGGCGAGCTGTCGTGCGGTACAACCTCAAGACCGGCAAGCGGACGGTGCTCGCGGATTCGATCGGCGGCAAGAAACTGAACTCGCCGAACGATCTGATTCTCGACGCCGATGGTCGCGTCTACTTCACCGATCCGCGCTACCTCGCGCAGGACAACGAGCCGCGCGAACTCGAACACCGCGCGGTCTACCGGATCGACACCGACGGCACGATCGTTGAAGTGACGCACGATGTCGAAAAGCCAAACGGCATCGAGCTGAGCCGCGACCAGAAGACGCTGTACGTCGCCGACCACAACAACGGTACCGACTCGATTGGCAGCAGTGACCAGAAGCCCGAACACGGGGCGATGAAGATTTACGCGTACCCGCTGGGAGCCGACGGCCTGGTCAACGGCCCGAAGAAAGTGCTGCACGACTTCGGCAAGGAAGCCGGCTGCGACGGCATGTGCATCGACTCGAACGGCAACCTGTATCTGACCGCTCGCAGCCCGAATCGCCCCGGCGTTCTGGTGCTCAATCCGAAGGGCGAAGAGATCGCTCACATCCCGACCGGCCCGGCGAATCAGGGTGAAACCGACGCTCCGCTAGGGCTGCCGAGCAACGTGACGTTTGGCATCGGCAGCGACGCGCACACGCTGTACGTGACCGTCGACACGAGTCTGTACCGCATCAAACTGAAGTCGCAGGGGTATCAGTTGCCTTTCTTCGACGACGAAACCGACTACGGCTGGACGCGGATCGAGATCGATCCCGAGTTCCGTTCGGAAGGCGTCGCGGTGGCGGACTTCAACGGCGATGGCCGCAACGACGTGCTCGCTGGCGACCTCTATTACGAAGCTCCCGCGAAGCTCGGCGCAACGGGCTGGAAGCAGCATCCGATCCGGGAAGTCGGCTCGTTTGTCGCTGGCGTCGGTTACAGCAACAGCTTCTGCAATTATGCTTGGGACGTCGACGGCGACGGTCTGCAGGACGTGCTGATCGCCGACGTGGACCCGCAGATCTCGGGCTTCACCCGGCGCCTGCACATCTACCACAACCGCGGCGTGCAGCCCAGCGGTGCG
>Ga0209578_10003120_pt1 | contig 12970 bp, 14 predicted proteins | sample tdAd472_FD_187127 | JGI IMG/M metagenome (GOLD analysis project Ga0209578, IMG submission 187127) | Marine sediment microbial communities from the Atlantic coast under amendment with organic carbon and nitrate - tdAd47.2 (SPAdes)... | ecosystem: Environmental > Aquatic > Marine > Coastal >...
AAAACTGTCTTTTCCCCCAATATCTGCGACTAAAATTTAATCCTCGAAATACTACCCGTATCAATCTGGTTAAAATATCCGCTTTCCCGGGTCTTAACGAAAAATTATAGTTTTCGTTCGGGCACATTTCATCTTGATTTAAACTTTTTTCGATCTCCGACGTCTAAGGATACAAAAGATCCCAGAAAGGAGATAAAAAAATGAAAAAGAAAAATCTGACAATCGTTCTTTTGGCAATGGTTTTCACACTGTTATTTATCTCGCCTTCGGCCTGGGCGGGGAGCCCTCAGCAGTATCGATGGGAGGGTGCCGCCATCGGCGCTGGTGCGGTGATTTTAGGGGGTGCACTGATTAATGCTTGTATTTACCCGTGCCCGGCGCCGAGAGTGGTCTACAGACAGCCCTGTCCGCCACGTTACGGATATTATCAACCGCCGAGACATCATCGAGGACATTGGAAGGCCCGAAAAAGATGGCGTCCCCAACATTATAAAGAAACACGGCATCGCGGTTACGACCAGGGTCATGGCAGATAGAAGCCATGAAGATGAACTTCAGCATTAAGTGTTTCCCCCGTTCCGTCGGAATCCAGTCGGGACGGGGGTCAATTTAGGCGCCAAGATATTTGCCTGTGATGCTGTTGCCTCCCCTGGTTGATTAATGAAACCGGCTAAAAAAAATAGGTCACCCAGACATATGCATTGTCCGGGGACTTAATGATGAAATCCGTTTGCGGCGCTTTGAAACCACCGAATTCCGTTCCTTCTCCGCCATAACCAATGTTCGTCCCGAACGTTAGCTGGAAATTTTCTGCAATATCCCATATGGCTCTGGGTTGAATGATACCTGAAGGGTCGGCCAGATTGTTGATTACGGTCAAGTAGATATTGAAAAGCGGGTGTAATTCGATTTCGATGGATCCGCTCAAGTAGGTTCGTCCCAACGTGAACATCTCTCCCCGAATCAAACGTTCTATAATATCCGGATCCTCCAATTCTTCCGAATACCGGTTGTTGCAGAGGCCGTTATAGTAAAATTCCATCAAGCCGTAAAAGTTCTTTCCCCACCATACCCATGAGTAGTCCATATTGGCCACCAGGGAGAGAAAACCGTTCCGGCTGCTGTCCGGGTCGAGAAAGGTATAGGTTGCGTCCAGACGCCATGCCGCGTCCTTAAAATATCCGGTGCTTCCCAAACCGATCACCTGGTCAGAGTAATCCTTGGCAACCATGATATCAAATTCCGTGGCTCCGGAGGCGACATGCAGCTTTCCGGCAAGAGATGACTGATCGAATTGCACGTCGCCGTTAGCCGGGTCGCGCCTGGGGACATATACAAACTGGATGTCGCCGCCGTTGCTTACGGGAAATTGGGTGGCAATCATGTCCTCACCGACCTTGTAATCCCGGACAAAATTGGTTGGCGCAAAAGGATTTAAGAGGTCCATGGGATTGAAAATGAGTCCGTTACCCCAGGTTAGGGCCTGGCGTCCAATCCGGACAGAACCCCATTTCGGTTGAAGGGCAACAAGAAAACGGTCGAGACGGTGGTACAGGACATAGTCATCGCCTTCACAAATGATTTTGCCGAAGTCAAAAAAACTGCGTTCATCGCTCAAAATTCCCCTTGCCAACACACCATATTTGAATAGATCCGGATAAAGTTGTTCCAGTGCCTTGTTTTCTCGAAAGGTATCGCCACCGGAAAATATGAGTTCATAATGGGTTTCAAAATAAGCATCGGGGGAAAAGAAGGTCGTGTTCATGAGACGGAAGTTACCGTGGCCGTCGTAGTACGGACCGGTTTTTACAGGTTGGGGTAATGGCTCATGGTCAGGCCATGAAACTTCTCCAATGACCCTGAGTTGTCCGGCCCACCTGGTTTCTACGGCGCCATAAGCGAATTTTGCCCCTGATACAGGCAGCGCAGCTATAAAGGTTTGAGCCAGGATGCCGTATAACAGAAAAATTGCATACCGTTGAAAATTGCGCATTGTTTCGGTGTCGGAATGTTGGCGTGATAGCCTATCTTTTAACCCGGTCGTCCGCCACCATTCCGTCTCTAAGATATATAACCCTGTCGGCGTAGTCCATGACCATGTTGTCGTGGGTGGAAAAAATAAAAGTGACATTTTTCTTTTCATTCATCTGCTTCATGATTTCCAGGAGACCTTTGCCGGTGGAAGAGTCCAGGTTGGCGGTGGGCTCGTCGGCCAGCACAATGGAAGGATTGGAGACGATGGCTCTGGCTACGGCCACCCGTTGCTGCTGGCCCCCTGAAAGTTCCGCAGGCCGGCGGTCGTACATGTCCTCAAGGCCGACTTCATCCAGAATGTCTTTTGCCCGTTTCCGACGTTCGGCAGGCGGCAATCCCTGGAGAAGCATGACGAATTCTACATTTTCCAATGCTGAAAGAACCGGGATTAGATTGTACGACTGGAACACAAATCCGACCTTGTTCAGACGCAAATCGGCTCGCTGAGACCGATTCATTTTATCAAAGGCGTTTCCATCCACGACAACGCGGCCGGAATCGGCCAGGTCAAGACCGCCGATGATGTTCAGCAGGGTCGTTTTGCCGGAGCCGGACGGGCCGGCCAAGGCCACAAAACTTCCTTTTTCAAAGGCCAAGCTCACGCCTTTGAGGGCCAGGACTTCAACCTTCCCCTGATGATACGTTTTATTTATATCGACACATTCTACTATGTGCATTTTTTATCTCCCAAATGACCCGTGCAAATGACCCATAACAAACACGTCACGTATGTGCCAGAGCTTCCACCGGCGTAAACCTCCCTGCTTTGGCAGCAGGATACGTACTGACCACAAGGCCCAGAACAAAGACCACCAGATTGGCTATGACGACATCTCTGACGTAGATGGCCGGGTATAGTATCCGGGATATCCCCACGTACTCTGCACCGGCTGCTAAGGACGAGAGATCTATTCCGGAGCCGGATAGGGCGGATATGCTCAAAAAACTCAAGATGTTTCCGATGGCCATTCCCATCAACAGGAGTAGAACGGATTCCAAAAGGACTTCCCGAATGATCCACCATGGCTTCATTCCCAACGCCTTTAGAAGGCCGAACTCTCTCATCCTTTCGAATACAGCCATAAGCGTGGTGTTTACAATGCCAAAACCCATGGCGATAAAGACCACAAGGTACCATATGAGCATAAAGCCATCGGAAAGTTTCAAATACGCATTAAGAATCGGTAACAGCTCGCGCCAGGTATTAATTTCATATGTGTCGTCAAAGAATTCATCTTTAAGGGCTGAAGCCGTCCGGCGGTTATCCTGCTGATCCGGCAGTATGATGGAGATTTCGGAAATGCCTTTATCTATCTTCAGCATTTGCTGTGCTGCGGGCAAGGTGACAAAGACGAACTCTTTTTCCGTGGCCGCCATTTCAGCCCTATAGACCCCAACAATTCGAAAGGCACGTGAGGAGATTTCTCGGTCCATATCCTGTGACATGAGTACCAGTTTGTGGCCTATTTTGGTTCCAAATTTATCCAGAAGGGTTTTACCGACAACAATACCGTACATATCCTTCGGCATAAGATAACGCCCTTGCTCTACGGCCTGTCCGATAAAGGATACCTGTGCTTCACGTTCCGGATCGATTCCAACAAGGGTAACACCGCTCGAATTTCTGGCGTTGCTGGCAATGGCGTTGACCCGAACCCTGCCTGCCCAACGGGCGCCCCGGGGCAGTATTCTTTCTATTGCCGCCTCCATCGCTCCGGGGTCGGCCATGCTGTTTTCAACAACAGGATCGGTTCTATAGTCTTTGTGGTGAATCTGGATGTTGCCGGTGAGTGTAGAGATGCCGTTTTTGATCATTCCTGCTTCCATTCCCCGGGTCAGCGCTCCAAGAAAGATCATGTTCCAGACACCGATAATAATGGCGAGCAATATAATGGTGGTACGTCTTGGATTGCGCCAGATGTTTCGCCAGGCCATTTGTAGATACATGTGAGGACCTCATGTAATAGAACATTCTCCATGGAAGATTGACGAACCCATCCATGTTCAATGGACCATCGTCCGTCGAGAATTGTCATACATATGTTAACGCTTCAACCGGCTTAAGTCCCCGTACCTTAAGGGCCGGATACAGGGCGGCCAGAAATGTTATCATCAGCACCACGGCCGGTCCGCTGGTGGCGGAAAGGAGTGACAGTTTTGGGTGCAACCGTCCGGAGATACCATACTGGCTCAGGAGTTCGGAAGCACCTGAAATGTCAATTCCGTGAATCTGAAAATATCCGGTGACAAGACATCCTATAACAACGCCGGTTATAATGCCGATCATGGTCATGCTTAAAGATTCGATCAAAAGCAGCCGTGTTAAACGCCCCGGCGAGGTCCCTATGGCCATCAAAACGCCGAACTCTTGGGTCCGCTCGAAAATCGCCATAAGAAAGGTGTTCAGAATGCTGAAGGCCACAACCATAATAAGAATGAGATAATAGATAACCCCGGAGACCAGGTCCATCTCTATGGCCTGGCGCAAGCCGGGCATCAGCGCTTCCCAATCCAGTACCGTCAAGAAATGCTTCGTGTCGATATTTTTTATTCCGGCGGAAACGGTCTTTTTTATCTCAGAGACGTCTTTTAGGGATTTTGCAACCACCACCACCTGATGAACCGCCCCTTGCATGGAATAAATATCCTGAAAAAGCTTCAGGGGTATGTGGATGGCGTTGCGGTCAAACGCATCAAGGCCGGAGCTGTAGATACCCTTTATTTTAACGACGGTGGCTGCAATGGATCCGTCACGTCCCTGTCCCAGAACCGTCAATTCGTCGCCCAGGCCTACCCGAAGATTTCTTGCCAGCAGTTTTCCAACCAGGGCTTGTGGAGATTCGCGATTTTGGTCATCCTGGGAAAGATAATGCCCTCGGCGGATAGAATTTTTCAGGGTGGAGACTTCAGCTTCCCCGGCCGGGTCGATTCCTGTCACAACGACGCCATAGGTGCGTTCCTTGGAGGAGACCAGCGAAAAGGCTTTGGCCCGAAAGGTGTATGCATCCACTTCCGGCAAACTGTTTACAATCTCACCGACTTCATCCGGGTGGGGGACCACCCGCTGTATGCTCTGTTTGTCTTGATACCCTTTGGCCTGGATTTGCAAATGTCCGGTTTGTATCTTTACCGATGAATTGATCATGGCATCATAGCTGCCGAACTGAAACGAAAGCATAAAGACCAGGAGTATGCTGGCGAATGCAACGGCGGATATGGTTAGAATGGTTCTCCGGGGATTTCGCCAGATATTTCGCCAGGCCATTTTAACGTCCATGGACACGATTTTTTACCTTTTGGGTTTTTTTAGATTGGACAGCGTAAACAGACCGGCCGGCAGGCTCTCTTTGAACAAAAGTGTCTTATATTCCACTACCGTATATTTTTCAGGGTCATCCACTTTTTGCATGATCAACTTCTTGGGATACAGTTTGCCCCCCAGCATTTGGATCTCCAGAAATTTCAAAACTTTTACAAGCTTTAGATCCTCGTCGTAAAAGGCCTGTTCAAGAAAGAGGTTGTCTTCACGTATTTTGAGTTCCTGCATGCCCCATACTACCGGAGCTTTGGGTTTGGGTATAGACTTGACAATGAAAACTTTTTTCCCCTCATGGCGTTCTGTCCCGATAATCGTGTGGGTATACTCGTTGATCAAGCTGTCAGACTTGGCCAGATCGTTGTTGGAAAAATCCGAACCCATCCAGGACTGTGACATTAACGATGGCGGAAGCTTGATCACCCGGTTGATTTTGGGATTGTACATCCACATCTGCCGGCCCTTTTTTAGGGTGCCGTTGCCGGCATCTTTGGCCGGAGCGATGATGGTAAAAAGACTCTCCTTGTCTCCCAGGGTCCATGCCTTTAGAGTAAAAACCCGCTGCCAGTCAGATCGGTGAATGGTCATATCGACCCGGGAGACAGAGGCCTTGTCCCGCATATAATGAAAACCGGCTTCAACCAGGGCTTTGGCGTCGTGTGAACTTGCACCGGAATAAAGCGGCGCGAACATGAATACAAACAACGCTATGGGAATTATTTTTTTTGTCATTCTCGACTCTTGCTCAATTAGGGGTATCACGGCCGTTTTTATGGCTTTGCAGCGAGTTGGATCATTCAACATGGTGGATCCGGACAAGACCGTTGATGACAACCGTCATAAAAATTTCAGCGGTTGTCACTGGATCGAAATTATCATCAAACCACGCCTGCAGGAGCAGGGCATCCCAGGTTCCCACCAGAGCGGCTGCGGTGGCGTCAGAGTCTATGTCTGAGCGAAATTCACCCAACTCGACCCCGTTTTGGATCAAGGACGAAACAATGTTGCGAAAATCTTCATACCCGTGCCGAAAGGCCGCTTTAAATCGTTTGCGCATTTGGGATGAAGCCGATGCTGCCCGGAACTCCATGACCAGGGGGTACACATCCATCATGGTTACCCATGTTCTAATCAGCGAATCGCTCAAAGCCATAAGCCGGGATGCGGCTGACCCTCCTAAAACTGAAATGCTGACCGTGGCGGCTGCGCCGCTCTGTTTCATATACCACTCGAACACGGCAAAAAAGAGGTCTTCTTTGCTGTTAAAGTATTCGTAAATGGTACCTTTTCCGATTCCTGCACAGGCAGCAATTTCAGCCATGACCGTGCCGGAAAAGCCTTTTTGGGCAAAGACCTGGGCTGCCGCTGCGATGATCTGATTTTCCCTCTCTTTTTATGGATGGACAAAGTGACCCTCTATCCAAATTAATAAAAAATATAAAACCAGTTGATTAAACATATTTAAATCTGAGCATGAATAACAGACCGACCAGTCAGTCAGATGGTAAATCGAAGCGCTTGCAATTTCTTCTGTGATTGAAATTGCAAGCGCTTGTTCAAAAATTACAAATATTATAACTTATTTTTAGAGCAACTGCCTTTCCTCTTCAAGATGTCGGGTTCCATGGATTGACGTCTGCCTTGAACCTTCGATTCAGACCACTCTAAGATCCAACAAAACTTCTTTCATTTTCATCAATCAAAAAATTAAAACTGCCCCACAAAAGGATTATGACGCTTTTCTGTGCCGATGCTTGTTTCCGGACCGTGCCCTGAAAAGACCCGTATATCATCTTCCATCTTAAAAAGTTTGGTCTTGATGCTCGATATCAGGGTGTTAAAATCTCCGCCCGGAAAATCGGTTCGGCCAATGGAACCGGCAAACAGTGTGTCCCCAACAAAAACAACCCCGTTGGTATACAGTGAAATACCGCCCGGCGTATGTCCGGGCGTATGGATAACTTTCAGGGTAATATCACCAAAAGAAACGGTATCCCCTTCTTCGAGGGTTTGATCACACGGTGGTGAGTTTTCCACAGAAACCCCGAAAAAAGCTGCATTTGAGGAAAGTTTTTCCAGCATGGGTGCATCAAGAGGATGAATCAGAATATCGGCACCGGTTGCATCTTTCATTTTACCGTTGGCGCTGACATGGTCGAAATGTCCGTGGGTATTGATAATATATTTTGCCTTGAGCTTAGAATCGGCCAGAGAAAGCAATATGGTGTTTGCATCACCCCCCGGGTCGATGACAACAGCTTCTTTTGTTTTCGAACATCCGCAGATAAAACAGTTTGCCATAAGCGGTCCAACGACCAGTTCTTTGATAATCAAAATAGCCTCCAATGATAGTTGATACCATCCTTGCACGTGATGGCGGGAAATATTTGTTATTGGAAATATTCTTCCAAAATTAGAAGATAAAATTCACGGAGCCCGATTTTTTGCTTGCTCGATGAGTTCAACAAGACTTACCATTTTTGGTTTTGGCTTTGCATTAACAAGTTTTTTAAACGTATCCTCCGGCAAGGATTTTTTTAAATATTCCACCACGTCGAAGGATTCCCACCAGCAGTCGAATATCTTCCAGCAGGGCAAACCGACTTCGCCGTTTGTTCTGCAGTATCTGAACGAAACAGGTCCGCCCAGCCTGGGACATCTTCGCTCAAGACCATCAAAAACCTTATTCATTGATCAACGGCTTTTTAGGGTTTGCGGCTTGGGAAAATTTTCGAACACCTTTTCCGACTCCGACATCTCGGCGTCAGTCAAGACAAAGTTATGCAACTCCCCGGAAAAGTATTTGTCATAGGCTGTAAGATCGATGAGGCCGTGACCGCTCCAGTTGAACAGGATCACTTTTTCTTTGGCCTCTTCTCTGGCTTTTCTTGCTGCATCAATGACCCCGGCCAAAGCGTGGTTTGTTTCCGGAGCAGGTATAAACCCTTCAGTCCTTGTAAAAATAACCCCCGCCTTGTAGGCATCCAGCTGGGTTGCAGATTTTGCTTCGATAATTCCCTCGTTAACAAGCTGGCTCACTGTAGGAGACATCCCGTGATACCGGAGCCCTCCTGCATGAATCGGTGGTGGAACAAAGGCATGCCCGAGACTGTGCATCGGGAGCAAAGGGGTATATCTTGCGGTGTCCCCGTGATCGTAGACAAACGGTGCCTTTGTCAGGGTCGGGCAGGCCGTCGGTTCATATGGATATATATCAATATTTTTTCCATTTATTTTGTCGTGAACAAACGGGAATGCAAGGCCGGCAAAATTACTTCCACCGCCGGCGCAGGCGATCACGACATCCGGATACTCCCCGATCTTTTCGAGTTGTTTTTTTGCCTCAAGCCCAATAATGGTTTGGTGTAACATAACATGATTTAGAACGCTGCCCAATGAGTAGCGTGTTTTACCGCTTTCATCACTGACGGCCGCTTCAATGGCCTCACTGATAGCAATGCCGAGGCTTCCGGGTGTGTCAGGATTATTTTCCAAGGCATTCCGACCGGCATTCGTTTCTGTACTGGGACTTGCCACACACTTCCCGCCCCAAGCTTCCATCATCGATTTGCGATACGGTTTCTGGTCGAAGCTGACTCTGACCATAAAAACCTTACATTCAATTCCGAACTGGGAACAGGCAAAGGAGAGGGCGCTTCCCCATTGTCCGGCCCCGGTTTCGGTGGTCAATTTTTCAATCCCGAAAACCTTGTTGTAATATGCCTGAGGAACGGCGGTGTTCGGTTTGTGGCTTCCAGGGGGACTTACCCCTTCATTTTTAAAGTAGATCCTTGCCGGCGTATCAAGAAATTTTTCAAGAGCGCGTGCTCTGACGAGGGGCGATGGTCGCCAGATGCTAAGAACCTTTAGGACTTCTTCTGGTATATCGATCCATCTGTCGGGACTGACCTCCTGTTCGATGAGGTTCATGGGGAAAACCGGCGCAAGAGCTTCAGGCTTAACCGGCTGTCCGTCGGGTCCCAGAGGTGGGTTCATCTTGATATCGGCAAGTATATTATACCATTGTCTCGGCATTTCATCTTCCGTTAAGAGAACTTTCTTGAATTCCATCGCAATCTCCTTTTCGTTAACTGGTTTCAGTTATCTGAGTGTCGGTTTTTGTTTTTATTTCCTTACTTTTAAGGGCCATTCGCACACTGTCGAGGATTCCATTGATAAAGGCACCCGACACTTCGGTGCCGAATTTCTTCCCCACGTCAATGGCCTCGTTGATGGATACTTTTGGTGGAATGTCCTGACAGTAAAGGAGCTCATACACGGCGATTCTAATAATATTTCTGTCCACGGAGGACATGCGGCTTATTTTCCAGTTGTCGGAGAAGTTTTCGATAATTGAATCGATTTCGGATTTTTTCTGGATAACGCCGTTAACAAGCTTGATAAAAAAAGGGCGGGCCTTTTTTGAAGGGTTAAAATTGACACAGAATCGTTCCAACAGCTCATTGGAGTCATTCCGGCTCATATCAATATAAAAGAGCGCCTGCATAGCAAGTTCTCGGGACTTGCGACGGTTTCCCATGGTTAAGCCTGGTCGACAACCTCAATCAAGTTTGCCATTTCTATGGCGGTTATTGCTGCATCCCATCCCTTATTGCCGGCTTTTGTTCCCGCGCGTTCTATGGCCTGTTCGATGGTATCGGTGGTTACGATGCCAAAGATGACCGGAACTTCAGATTCCAGGCTCACCATGGCGATTCCTTTGGAGACTTCGGCGCTGACTAAATCAAAATGCGGCGTTGCACCTCTAATGACAGCTCCCAGACAGATAATCGCATGGTATCGATCTGTTGCGGCCATCTTTTTGGCCATCAATGGTATTTCAAAGGCACCGGGTACCTTCACAACCTCGATATCTTCGTCTCTGGCACCGGAGCGTAACAGCCCATCCAAAGCACCTTCAAAAAGCCTTTCGGTGATAAAATCATTAAAACGGCTTACAATAAGCCCAAATTTTTTGCCCTCAGCCAGGAGATTGGCTTCAATAATTTTTGGCATTTGATCTCCTCCCGATGTTATTGAAAGATACCACCTGTAACCGTTAGCGCAATTTTACGGCACGGCATTGACATTTAACAGGTGTCCCATCTTAAGTTTCTTGCATTCCAGATAATTTCGATTGTATTCATTGGGTTCTGTCTCGATATCAATTTGCTCGATTAAACGGAGCCCATATCCTTCAAGGCCGACCATCTTCTTGGGATTGTTGGTGAGAAGCCGCATCTTTTTAACGCCGAGGTCCACCAGAATCTGGGCGCCAATTCCGTAATTTCTCAAATCAGGCTCAAATCCGAGACTTTCATTGGCCTCAACCGTATCCAGGCCCTGATCCTGGAGTGCATAGGCCTTAATCTTGTTAACAAGACCGATGCCGCGTCCTTCCTGGCGGATATAGAGGAGTACGCCGGCGTTCTCCTGGTCGATCATTTCCATGGCCGTCTGGAGCTGATCACCACAGTCACAACGAAGGGAAGCGAAAATATCTCCGGTGAGGCACTCTGAGTGGACTCTGACAAGGACGGGTTTCTCCGGATCAATGTGCCCCTTGACCATGGCGATATGCAACAAATCATCCACAGCATTTTCATACACAATTGCTTTGAATTCTCCTGCAATGGATGTGGGAATAACCGTCTCTGCAACCCTTTTCACGAATGATTCGGTACGCATGCGGTATTCAATAAGATCAGCGATGGTGCATATGCCGATGCCGTGCTTTTCACTGAATTTTTCGAGTGCCGGCATCCGGGCCATGGTACCGTCTTCATCCATGATTTCACAAATCACTCCGGCGGGTTTTAGACCGGCAAGACGCGAGAGATCTATCGACCCTTCTGTCTGGCCGGCTCGTACGATGACCCCTCCGTTCCTGCCCCGTAGCGGGAATACATGTCCGGGTTTCACAAGATCGGTGGGCTGAGCCTCGTCCGCTACGGCGGTAAGAATTGTGGTGGCGCGGTCCGCAGCGGAAATGCCGGTTGTTACACCGCACCGTGCTTCGATAGACACCGTAAAACCAGTCTGATATTTAGAGGTATTTTGTTCAACCATCAGCGGCAGGTTGAGAGAATCGATTTTCTCACCGGTCATGGACAGGCAAATAAGCCCCCTTCCATATTTGGCCATAAAATTAATGGCTTCAGGTGTCATAGCTTCAGCAGCCATGGTAAGATCCCCCTCGTTTTCACGGTCTTCGTCATCAACGAGAATGACCATACGTCCGGCCCTTATTTCTTTAATCGCTTCTTCGGTGGATAATAGTGGCATTTTTATTTATTTTCTCCGTTATTCCTTTATTTGTAATAAATTGTAAAAGTTCCGAAACCCCAAATTAAATAAAACCGGTTTTGGCAAGAAACTGCATGTCCACCGATTTGCCGGTCTCTTTGGGGCTGTCGATGTCATGACTTCGGCGAGCAAATCGTTCAATATACTTTCCGATCATGTCTGTTTCTATGTTGACAAGATCTCCGGCTTTTATAAAGCTCAAGGTCGTCAATTTGGCAGTATGCGGTATGATATTTACGTCAAAACGATTGCGGCCGCAGTTGTTGATGGTGAGGCTGATGCCATCCATCGCAACCGAGCCCTTTTTTATCATATAATACGACAGGGATTCGGGTATTTCAATGGTAATAATTATGGCGTTTCCGGTTTTTTCTTTGAGTTTTACGGTTCCAATGCCATCAATATGCCCTGAAACAAGGTGACCGTCAAGACGATCGGACAGTCGAAGGGCGCGCTCAAGGTTGACGCGGTCTCCGATCTTTGCCCTGCCAAAGGTCGTCCTTGCGAGGGTCTCAGGTGACATGTCCACCTGAAACCGTGTGCCCTCGATCATAACCACGGTCAAGCAGGCACCGTTTACTGAAATACTGTCTCCGATTTTGGTCTGATCAAGATCGAAGTCCGCATCGACTCCCAAGCGTTTACCCTGACCCGTCGATCGTATTTCACGTATGGTGCCGAGAGCTTCTATGATTCCGGTAAACATAATTCAAAAAATGGCCTATTGGAAATTGTCGATTGTTCAATCTTGGATCTTGTCCGGTTTCGGTGTATCCGCCTTGGGTTGAATTATTTGTCAATATACCCTTGGATCATAATATCGTCCCCGAATCGTCTGACATGAATGTCCTTAACCGGAATACAGCGATCCATTACATCCGCCCCCGGTCCTTTACAGATGGGAATGCCGTCATCTCCTCCCAGAATTTTAGGTGCGAAGAAAAATATAATTTTTTCAACGATACCTGCGGATAGCGCTGATGCGACAACCCGGCTGCCGCCTTCGATAAGAAGGCTGGTTATTCCCAAGGGCCCCAAGCGATCCACGAGGCGGTCAAGGTCGATTATCCCATCCTTTAAAGGTGATTCGATAATCCTGGCACCTGTCTTTTCTATTCGGGCCTTTTTATCACTTGAAACCGAAGGGCCGGTGACCAGTATCGTATCAGAATCCGAATGAAGCCGCAAGAGTTTAGCCTCTTCAGAAATTCGAAGATGGGTGTCGAGAATAATTCTTGTGGGATCCAGACTTTTGAAATCTTTTGAACGACTTGCCAGCCGGGTGGTCAGGCTGGGATTGTCTTTCTCTACCGT
>Ga0209578_10003124_pt1 | contig 12962 bp, 11 predicted proteins | sample tdAd472_FD_187127 | JGI IMG/M metagenome (GOLD analysis project Ga0209578, IMG submission 187127) | Marine sediment microbial communities from the Atlantic coast under amendment with organic carbon and nitrate - tdAd47.2 (SPAdes)... | ecosystem: Environmental > Aquatic > Marine > Coastal >...
GGGAATGCGTGCGGCGATCCGCTCCACAAAGCTGGAGGCGGCGGAGCGCGCGGCTCGCGAGCGCGACTATCGGCTGGCGGCGGCCTGGATGTTCTCGCTCCGGGGTCAGTCAGAGGCGGTCGTGCAGCAGCTTGAACTCGCATTCAACGCCCGTCCAATCTACGGCAGGCGACGGGGACCGGATCAGCGACGGCCGGAGGCACAAAATTCAGAGCTGCATCGTCAAGGTTTAGGACTGTGGCTCCGGTCCGGACGGGCCGAGGACGCCTGGGAGCCGTGGGTCACACAGCGGGCAGGAATCCGCATAAAATTGCAACCGACTAATAAATAAGGTCGTTACAAGAGACCTAGAGCCTCAGACAGGCGTAGTAGTAGTGGCGATTTTTGCTTGACCCGCTCTCGGCCGCCACGTACAATCTAAGGCAACTACTGCAAGTGTAGTGATGATCATCCCGCTCGTTTAGGGCCTTTGCCCAACAAGGATCAAGCATGACCGAGACACGCAACACACCAGGCGCCCCCCTGCTGCCGGCTGCAGCGACAACCGCCCTGTGGGTCGCCTATGTAGTTGTGGCCGCGATGGTTGGATTGACGCTGCTGGAGCAGTGGCAGCCGCTGATCGCGCTCTCAGCAATCTCCTTGGCAGCAGTCGCGGCGCTGTTGATCGCCGCTCGGCGAATGGACCGTCAAGAATCGCAACCGGTGATGCGACGGCCCGCGGGCTCGGCTCTCGGCCACGCCCGCCAGACGCGGGTCGCCTAGCCCGTCTTTATCTGAGACCGTACCTTTTCCGCCTGTAAGAGGTGACGGCGCTCGTGCGCCAAAATGACGGCAAAGGCTTCGCCGATTCGGAAACGGATCTTGTCGCTCACCGGCGAGAGAGCCTTGACCTGATCGAGGGAGACGCCGTCGGCGGTCTCCATCAGGCGTCGCACTTCGGCATGACACTGAGCGTGGGCTTCCCGAAGTTCACTGAGCGCGTGCCGATCAGCAGGTCGGAAGTCAGGCGGGACTTTCGCCCTGAGCCGGGAGGGCGGCTCCAGAATCCAGATAAACAGCCGGGGCAGGAGGCGACGCTTCCCCGGCGTCGTGCCGTGCGGGCCGTCTTTAGCGGCCTGTTCAACCACCGCCTGCATCGTACCGACGTACTTTTGGGCGGTGATGTTGAGGTGATCCAAGCACTGGGCGACGCTCCATTGTTCGGGCGCCGCCCGCCAATTCAGCGTTTCGTCGTCGAGCCCCTGCAGCAAAGTTTCCGCGCGAGAAACCGCGTCGTCGAGTTGGCTCAAATGTTCAGCTATTTCCGGGTTGGAAGCCATGGCGGTCTCCTCTAGACTATCTCGATCGCGCGGGTGAACGCGCGCTGCTGCTAAGTGTTACAACTCGTTCTTGGCGCAACACCATCCACACAACGCGACGATCTCCGGGTGTGTGCTGGTTCGGGACGAAGCGGAGCTGCTGCGCGGATGCCTGGAAAGCATGGCCCCGTTTGTCAACGAGATGGTTGTGGTCGACAACGGATCGACTGACGGGAGTCCGGAGGCGGCACGAGAGCTTGGTGCGCGGGTAATCTCGGAGCCGGGGAAGGACCTGGACCAGGGGCGGACGGCCTATTTGGAAGCCGCGACGAGCGACTGGATTCTAGTGCTCGACGCCGATGAACGGATCTGCAATCAAGGCGGAACCACAATGCGCAGAGTCGCGGCGGAGGCGCCCGGCGATCTGGCTGGATGGAACTTGCCCTGCCTCCACTACTCCGGCCAGGGTCGCTGGTCTCAGGGGCCGCGGTTTCGGTTGTGGCGGAACGATCCACGTATCCGCTATTCAGATAGTCCAATCCATGCGAGCGCGGGACCGGCGGCTCGGGCAATTGGACGGATCGAGCGGGCGCACGTTCCCATCCACCACTTGAGCGGTTTCTACAAGAGGGCCGATCGGGCGAAATCGGAGCGATACATCGCACGAATGGCGGACAACGCGGGGCGCAATCCGATCTTCCATACCTACATCGGATTGGAGCTGACCCTGCTCAATCGGTATGACGAAGCTGAGGCGGCTTTCCGGCGAGGCGTGCGAGACGCAGGCAGCGGTTGGAGCGAGTACGAACTGGTCGCTCGGCTGTTTCTAGCGAGCTTCTTGGTTCGGCGCGGGCGCTTGAGCGAAGCGCAAATGGAGACAAAGACCGTCTGCGCGGCGGGGCCGGATTTCCATCGGTGGGATGCAGCGCGATGCGTGGCGGCGGAAATCTCATGGCGGCAGAACGACCGGGCTGGTGCGCTCGAGCACTGCCGGGTGGTGTTGCAGCAGATCCCGGAATCGCCGCAGATGCGGCTCAACGCGGCCGCCTTGTTAGAGGAGACCGATCCCGTCGAGGCGCTCACCCACCTACGTGAGGCGATCCGTCTGAATCCCTACCTGAGGAATCCGCTCATCTACAGTGAGCCGCTATCGAGGCAGAGCGTCCACATGCACGTGACCTTGCTCTCCTGCGTCCGAGACGTCTTCTCGCACGCGGCGGCGTGCTGCCGAGCGCTGGGCGATGAGCGAGAGGCTCTTAGGTGGGAACGCCGCGGGAGACTCTCGACAGACGCCTAGGCTTGGGGCTTCCGCGCGATGAGGCGCGTCATCGAGTGGGTATGCTCGATCTGGTTGTGCGGGTGGATTTCGGTGAGATGGGTGTCGGACTCGGTGAGCACCTCCCAGCCGGAATAGAGATCGAGGTAGCCGGCATGCGGAAGGAGGGTCGGGTGGAAGCCGGGGTGGGCTTCGAGTTCCTGACGGCGGTCATTGAACGCGACCAGGACGTGCAGGCCCGAGGGCTTAGCGGCAGCTTGCAGCCGGTGGACCAGGCGGGCAACTTCGGGCTCGTCGGCGAGGCAGTGCGTGAAGCCGTAGGCGATCACGAGATCGTAGTGTGCTGCAGGCAGTTCCTCGTTTCGCGCATCGGCGACACGCCAGTTGATGGACTGAAGCTCTGGCCACTGTCGGCGACCGTTTTCAATGGCTAGTTGAGAGACGTCGAAGGCGTCGACGCGGGCGCCTCGTTGCGCGAGAAAGGCGGCGTTCTTTCCTTCACCGCATCCGGCATCGAGAACTCTAAGATCTCGGAAGTCGGAGATGAATTCCGGGAGGCGACGGACCAGGCTGCCGGGGTCGGTTCCCCAGAAGCAGGCGCACTCGCGGTAGCCGTCGTCGTAACCGCCGTTCACGCTTGCACCTCGGCGGTTCGCAGGAGGCCGACGGCGAAGTTAGTTCGTGATTTCACAGGTTGCGGAATGAGCTGGGCCATGTTTGGGGAAGAGTTTAGCGAATGAACGAAGAATCTTTGAAACAGGCGAATTTTTCTGTTGAAGAGATGGATTTCCAATGTTACCCTCTGATTGGTGGTGCTTAGTTGTTTTCGACAACAGCACCCGTCCTGAGTCCCTGGATAGGAGGAAGAGCCTGATGACAGAAACAGACGATCGGCGCTCGCGCGCGTTTCTCCAAACGCCGCTCCTACGGACGAGGACTTTGCGACCCCTGTCCTAGGGATTCGCGATCCGATTTCCTTCTTAGTTGAATTCTGAGCTTGTGCGGCGCTCCTTCAGGAGGCGCAGCCGAGCGGCCGTTTATGCGGGGGCGTAGCTCAGTCGGATGAGAGCGCTCGCTTGTCAGCCGTGAGGTCGCGGGTTCGATTCCCGCCGCTCCCGCCAAGTTTCCGCGTGTTTGAGTTTTCGGGAGCGTAGTTCAGATGGATTGAGAACGCTCGATTACGAATCGAGAGGTCGCAGGTTCGAGTCCTGCCGTTCCCGCCATGTTTGTTGGAGTTTTGGGCCGGCGGATCATTGGCGGGATCCGCCGGCCGAGGGGGAGGAAGTTCAAGATGGGTTTGTCAGAGAAATATCGGAAGTCGTTGGAGTTGAAATGGGCTCTGCGGCTAAAGACGGCGATACCGGAATGGGGCAACTTCGACGGAGTGGTCACGCACAATAACAAGAGCATGGTCGTCTTCCGGGAATTTCCCGAGTTCGCGGCGGACGGAGTCTTGATCCTGCCCAAAAAGCATATTTGCGGCTATCGAGACAGCGGCTTTGAGCGCTGCGCGAATGCGATCCTTCGGGACGGAGGAGCGCTGGATGACTTGTGCGCAATCCCCTGGCTCGACCAGATCGAGTCGTTACCCCAACTGTTCCAGGAGTTCGTAACTCGGGATGTCTGGCCGGGTGTCGAGGTCGTCTTCGATGACGGAGACCAGAGCGCGTACTACATCGGGCCGGTTCTTAGTGCCGATGATCGGGGTTTCGCTCTGTGTTGCTACGACTCGAACGGTAAATGGGAGAAGGTGTACAGACTTGAATACCAGGAAGTCGCTCGGGTAACGCTCGGCGACAACTACACGACGGAGTTCAATCGCTACATGCGGAAACATGGAGCGGACCAACTGGAGAAGATTCGCGGGAGGTTTGAGCCATGAAGTATCTATTCGAAAAGATCCCGTACTGGGGCGAGGAACCCGAAGAGCAGACGCAGATGCAGATGGCTGCCTGTGAGCGGACGGCGGACCATTGTGCGTTCATGGCCGATCATCACCTTGGCTATGCGGTTCCGATTGGCGGCGTGGTCGCCTACCGTGACCACGTCTCGCCTTCCGGGGTCGGTTATGACATCGCGTGCGGCAACAAGGCAGTGCGCCTCAATGCCGACGCCGACGAGGTGCGTAAGAACATCTCGACGATCATGGACGACGTCTTTGAGACGATCTCGTTCGGGCTGGGGCAGAAGAATCGCGAAAAGGTCGACCACGACTTGTTCGACGACGACGCCTGGAAGCTCGAATCTGTGGCTCGCTTGAAGGAGTCGGCGCGGAAGCAGCTGGGCACGGTGGGTTCCGGGAACCACTACGTCGACATCTTCACCGACGAAGAGGACCGCGTTTGGATCGGGGTTCACTTCGGCAGCCGCGGGCTCGGTCACAAGACGGCGACCTGGTTCCTGCGCAAAGCGGGGGCGAAGGATGCGATCCACGCGCAGCCGGCGCTGCTGCCGGTGGAATCGGATCTCGGGGCGCAGTACCTGGAGGCGATGGAACTGGCTGGGCGCTACGCCTACGCCGGGCGCGACTGGGTCTGCGCTCGAGTGGCGAAGATGCTGGGCGCGAAGATCGTCGAGCAGGTCCACAACCACCACAACTTCGCTTGGCGTGAGGAGCACGACGGCGAAATGCTGTGGGTGGTCCGTAAGGGTGCGACGCCCGCTTGGCCGGGGCAACTCGGTTTTGTGGGCGGATCGATGTCAGAAGAGGCGGTAATTATCCGCGGCAAGGAAGCGACCGACGCCGGTGCGGCCGAGGAACAGCGAAAGGCGTTGTTCTCGACCGTACACGGGGCCGGGCGTGTCTTGGGCCGTGCGGCGGCTCGCGGAAAAGTGGACCGTCGAACGGGCGAGGTGAAGCGTGCGCCGAAGGTGACCGCGGAGATGATGCGTGAATCGGTGGACGGGGCCGGGGTGGAGTTGCGCGGAGCCGGGGTGGACGAGAGTCCGCACTGTTACAAGCGGCTGCCCGAGGTGCTGGAGCATCACGCGAAGACGATCGACGTAGTGCACCGGTTGAAGCCGATTGGCGTGGCGATGGCCGGGGCGGACGTCTTCGATCCTTTTAAGGATTAAAGGCGTCCGCGTCGGCGGGGGCGGAAGGTGCTAGATGGTCCGGCGACATGATGCCCCCTCAAGCGCGGGTACGGCGGACGTACCGGCTCTTGCCGGTCTCATGGTTCTCGGAGACGCCGCCCTTGCGGGCTGATGCAGGCTCCCATCCGCCGTGCCGCCTTCCGGGTCCCGAGGCGACTCGCCAGGCAAGAGCCTGTGCTCAGCCCGAAGGGCGGCATTTCGTTAGCCCACGGCGCGAGCCGTGGGACTCAATCCCCCCGGAACGGAAGGCGGGGTCAGGCGGTCCGAGCCGCCATCACTCGATCCGCAATCCCGGGAAGTCCCAGATCCTTCAGCACCGTGCTCAGCGCCCCCATGTGGTAAGCCTCATGCCAAGTGAAGAACGTCATCGTGTCCAACACCTTCTGCTCGCCATGACCGAACGCGGGCCCCTGTGCCTCAAGCTGCTCGTCGGACGCTGCGGCAACAACGCTTTCCAACTCCTCCGCCAACCCGTTCCACTGCTCAATCAGCTCCGCCCGCGACGGATACCCCGCCCCGTCCGTTGCCCCGGTCTCTCCAAATAGATCTCCGTAGGGGCTAGCTTTCTCCTTGCCCAACGTCTTCAACGCCAGGCAACGATAGTGCAGCATGTGTCCAACGAGCCACGAAACCGACGGTCCGGCGCCGTCCCGTGAACGCTCGACGGCTTGCTGCGGATCGAGCGCTCCCAACACAAGTCGGACCATCCCGTCCGTAAACCGAAAACTCGCCGCCACCGGTACCGCTAGTGACATCGTGATCACCCCTGCGGCGCTTCGTGCAACGCTACCCGGTTTCCCTCTGAGTCCTCGAAGTGCGCGGTGAAACCATACTGCCCAATGCTCATCCGCGGCATCAACGTCTTCCCGCCCGCCTTCTCGATACTCTGTAGCGCGTCCTCAATCTTTGGGACATGGATGTAAACGAGAGATCCGTCGTGCGAAGGCACGTAGCCTTCGGCCTGGATCAACGTACCCGCGCAGCCCGGCGCGCCCATCTCCATCGGGAACCAAGCCATCTTCGCCGGTCCCATCTCGTTCTCAGCCAGCTCGGCCCCGAAAGCGCCTTCATAGAACTTCTTCGCCCGTCCCAGGTCGCTCACGGGTATCTCAAACCAATTCACCGGATTCGCTTGTATCGACATCGTACGTACCTCTCTTCGCTCAACACCGGGACGCAGCGCCGCCCCTCAACCCCGCGACGGCCAACCCGCCCTTAATCGACAAGACCCGCCAAATTATATTTCCAACAAACTCCGAGGTCAACAAGAAGGGAATGCCCACTCGGCGAAGGAAGTATTCGCTCGACGCCGATCGAATTGGCGCGGCCCCGTTATGATCGAGGTCATGCTATTGCTCTTACTGGCTCTCTCCGCAGCTCTCGCACACGCACAGCCGGCCGACTGTACGGTCGAGACGGTCTTGGGAGGTTCGCCGCGCGCGGCGGGCGACGGCGGTCCAGCGGTGGACGCCGAGTTGTTCTTCCCCGGAGTCGCGCGCCTCGGAGCAGACGGCTCTCTTTACATCGTCGACACGAACCACAATCGGATTCGGAGGGTACGGCCTGACGGCGTGATGGAAGGCTTCGCAGGGACCGGCGTCCCGGAGAATTTCGGCGACGGCGGCCCGGCGATTGAGGCCGGACTAAGGAACCCCCATGCGCTCGCCTTCGGTCCAGACGGCTCCGTCTATTTCCTAGACGCGGCGCCCCATCCAGGAGTGTTCGAGGCCTTGGTTGTACGCCGCGTCAATCCCGAGGGAGTTATCTCGACGGTAGCCGGCGGGCTCCCGGTGCACGACGGCGACGACGGCGGAACGGCCAAAGACGCAGCGCTGGGCCGCTTCTCCTTGCTTTCACATCTTGCGGTCGGACCAGACGGATCTCTCTACGTCACGGGAGGCCATCGAGTCCGCCGCATCCTGCCGTCGGGCCGGATCGAGACCGTAGCCGGCGTCAGTGACCCGAATGAACAGCGCGGCTCCTCGCAAGGCGACGGCGGACCCGCCGCCGAAGCGGCGCTGGATCGGCCGGGCTCGATCGTCGCCGGCCCCGACGGAACCGTCTTGTTCGTGGACGCAATCAACTTCCGAGTTCGCCGGATTCACAACAACCTCATAGCGGCCTACATGGGTGGGCCCGGAGGGAGTCCCGACGACGGAACTCTGCGTCAAAGCGCTCGCTGGGCCGGCCAGTCTCTAGGAATGGACGGCGAAGGTCGCATCTACTGGCGCGACGGCCGGGCGATCAAGAGGATCTCACTCGAAGATCGCGTCGAGACCATTTGGGAGGCGGATGCCGGGCTTCAGATCTTTCGCTTCAGCGTGTCCGCGGACGGGCGCTTGTTTGCGACGTTCCGGAACCACATTGCCGAGCTCGTCGAAGGCGGAGAAACCGTCCGCTGGGCCGGCCGGGAGGAACCGCCGCTGCTCGGCGAGGGGGAAGACTCGGGCGGGGCGTCGCTCTTGCCCAACGGGATCTCATTGGGGCCGTCGGGTGAGCTTTACGTCTCTAGCTTCCTGCTCTTCCGCACGCGCGTCTTCACCTCCGGCGGCCTTCGGCGCTTTGCGGGTACGGGGATCCGCGGCCGCAATCGCGATCCGGGACCCGCCGGCGAAGCGGAGTTCTTCTCGATCGTGGATGTCGCCGCCGGACCTGACGGTAGCGTCTACGTTGCTGAGTCGCACTTGGTGAGGCGAGTGGACCCGCAAGGCATCGTGTCTATCTACGCGGGAGACGGGAATTTCCGGTGTGATGAAGGCGTCGCGCCTGGCCTCTTTGACTGCGGGGACGGAGGGCCCGCGCTGGAGGCGCAGATTCCCAGCATTGCGGACATCGAGGTGGACTCGAGCGGAATCTTGTACATCCTCAATCAAGATCAGCGAAACGTACGGGCCGAACCCTGGGTGCGCAAAGTAACTCCGGACGGAACGATCGACTCCCTAGCCCGCAACCCCCAGCAGCGCGCTTGGGCGATCGGCCTCGACGGCGACGATCTACTAGTTGTTAGCGGAGCCGCACGGAGCATGCTGCTGCGGTTCGATGCGGCCGGCCAGGCTAGTGCGGTGGAACTCCCCCTCCGGCAGGATGGAATCGGATCGGCTGCCGGCGACGGGAGCGGCAACCTTTATTTGACGGTCTTCGGCGGCGTGCTGCGTCTCGGGCCTGACGGCGTTCTCGATACCATCGTGCCGACCTGGCCCGGGGACGCCCCAGCGGGAGACGGAGGCTTGGCGCCCCAGGGGCGCGCGCGTTCGCCCTGGCGATTGCAGGTCGACTCTGCTGGGGATCTCTATTTCATCGACGGGCGGAGAAGAGTCCGCAGGGTCGCCGGTCCGAGCGCGTGTCCTTCGCAAATACGTCCCCTGGTCTCCAGATCGTTGTTCACTCCCAACTTCGGTCGCTCCGCGCCAGGCGGCATCGGATCCCTGTTCGGCGTGGGACTCGGGCCGGAGCAGGGCGTCGGAGCCTCGCTTGACGCGGACGGACGGGTGACGACCCAACTGGCCGGTGTACGCGTCTGGATCGATGGAACGCCCGCCCCCTTGCTCTTCGTCTCGGCGAGGCAGATCAATGCGATCGTCCCGTTCGCCACCGCCGTTTCGGGGAGCCTTCACGGAGTCGGCGATCGGAAGCGTTTCGCGAACGAGCGTGTAAGCCGTATTCAAGTCGAGGTCGACGGAATCTTCTCCGAGCCGAAGAGCTTGACGCTGGCGGCAGCGGCTCCAGCGTTGTTTACCGTGGACGGACGACAGGCGGCCGCGCTCAACCAGAACGGCTCGCTCAATACGCAATCCAACCCGGCGGCTCCGGGCTCGGTCATTGTGCTGTTTGGGACCGGGGCGGGACTCACAGACCCGCCCGGAGCCGACGGCGCGATAGCGACTCCGCCGTTCGCCAGGCCTGTGGGAGAAGCCTCTGCTGAGGTGGACGAAGAGCCTGCTGCGCTCCTCTACCTCGGTGATGCTCCAGGACTGGTGGCCGGAGTCTTTCAGGCGAACGTGCGCATACCGGATTCATTGCGGGCCTCGGGCTCGCTGCGCGTCGATATCAGAGTCGGCGAGTCTGGCGACGAGTTGCGTGCGCCGCGGACCGGGTCGATCTGGGTGGGCCGGCCGGCCGCATCGGCTGCACGCTGAGAGCGTCCCTTCGTCTCTCCCCGCTTGCCCTTTGAAATGCGGGTTCCCGACGCGATGTGCAAAGCAAGAGCCCTTTGCTCAGCCCGGAGGGCGGGATTTCATTAGCCCACGGCGCGAGCCGTGGGAGCTCAAAGCGATCCCGTCCCCTTCCTTCTCTATTCGCGACCTACGATCCCACCGCCGTACGACGCCACCCTTTTCGTCTCCCAACCGCGGAGCGTACGCTAACTTCCCAAAAACGCCGAATTGTATGTCTATAATTCCTACTTAGGTTATTGGGAGTCGCTCTTTCCACGCATGAGCTTTCGCGGCGCTTCGGCAAAGTCGATGCGTTGCTCGGGATGTCTCTCTCGGTCGAGGAAGGGGCGCGGTACGCCTTCCTGGGTCCAAACGGAGCGGGCAAGACGACGACGATTCATTTGCTGATGAACCTAACTCGGCCGACGAGCGGACGGGCGGAAGCGTTGGGCGTCGATTCGCGGCGGCTAGGGCCGGAGACGCTGGAGCGAATCGGCTACGTGTCCGAGAACCAAAAGATGCCGGACTGGATGACGGTCGGCGAGTTCTTGGAGTTTTCCGGATCTCTTTATCCGAATTGGGACGCGGCGTACCGCGACGCGCTGCTCGATCGGTTCGAGCTGCCGCTCGGGCAGAAGCTGAAGCACTGTTCTCGCGGAATGCGCATGAAGGCGGCGCTAATCTCCTCGTTGGCCTATCGACCGAAGCTGCTGGTGTTGGACGAGCCGTTTAGCGGGCTCGATCCCGGTGTACGCGACGACATGACGGCCGGCATCGCCGAGCTGGCACGCGAGCACGGCGCGGCGGTCTTCGTCTCCTCGCACGACTTGGCCGAGGTGGAGACGCTGTGCGATCAGGTCGGCTTCCTGAAGCGCGGGACGCTGCGTGTCTCCGAACCGCTTGCGAGCCTGCGAGCGCGGTTCCGACGCTTGGAGGTGACCCGAGTCGGCGAGACGGACCGCCACGGGGGATGGCCCGCAGGCTGGTGCTCGGTGGAACGTACCGAAAACGGCTACTCGTTTAACCATGAGAGTTTCGATGCAGAGCTGGCCGCGGCGGACGTGCGCGAGCAGTTCGGCGACGGAGCTGAATGGAGCGCGCACGAGCTGACGCTGCGCGAGATCTTCTTGGCACTGGGGAGGAACTGACGCGATGTGGTCGCAGATCTGGCTGATCGTGCGGAAGGATCTGCGGCGGATTCGCTGGGTGCTGTTGATTTTCGCAATGTTGCTAGTTGTGGGGGCGGCGGTAACGGCCTGGGGGCCCTGGAAGCGGACTGAGGCGAGGGCGTTGTGGGATTCGCTCTTTCCCTTGATCCCCTGGCTGCTCGGCGCGGTCGCGACCGCGATGGTCGTCCACGAAGATGCGCTCGTCGGAACGCGCGAGCAATGGATGACTCGCCCGCTGCGACCGACGGCCGTCTTCTTGGCGAAGGCTCTGCTGCTGGTCGGCTGCTTCGCGCTGCTTCCGGCACTCGCGGATACCGCCCTGCTGGGCTACTTCGGGTTGGAGCCGAGCCGATGGGCTTCGGCGACAGTCCACGGGTCCTTGTCCTATGCGGAGTGGCTGCTCGCGGCCTCCGCGATTGCCGCCGTCACGAGCGGGATGGCAGCATACCTCGTTGCCGCTGTGGCGGCATTGATCTCGATGACGATATCGGCGATCGTGGCAGCCAGTCTCGGTCCCGAGGTTCAGGTCGGAAATCTCACGGGCGAAAAATGCGCCTATGTGCTCCTTGCCGTCTTCGTCTACGTCATCGCGAGGCAGTATCGGCGAAGCGGAACTTTGGGATCACGGATCGTACTCGCAGTCGGATTGCTGGCGGCTCCCTTCGCGATGCTGATTCGGCTTCCCGAGTCACCTCCACCATCGGTCGAGCTCGTTGGGCCGCCGCTCGAAGCATCCTTGGCTGCGCTTCCCGCAGCCAAGGGTCAATCTAAGAGCCAGGTGAATGTTCGCTTCTCCGCCGAATCAACTTCGCCGGAGATGGCTCTTGAGCTGCGCGGTGTGCGAGGAGAGATAGTTCTGGAGAGTGGCCCGCGACTTCCCTTTGAAAACCCCTACGATGACGTTGCGATTCTGCAGGGTCAAATCGTCAATCTAGACGCGGCTTTGAGGGCAGCATTACCGGGGTACGCATGGTCGGGGCCGCGGAGAACAAACGAGCGGTTCACGAACCTTTTCTTGTGGTCAGATACCGGCCTTTCGGAAGCCCCGGCAGGAACACACGCTTTGACGGCTCGTGGGCAGATTCAGAGCCATCGATTCGAGCTGTCGGGGAAACTCCCGCTGCGAACTCGAAGTAGCGTTCGCTCAAATGCAATTGCGGTCTGGATGTTCCACGTTGACATGAACGCCGACGAGGTAGAGGTTCAGGCTTGGTTCAGCACGGCAACCCCCGCCGGAGCGTCCGACAGGAGTCTCGTCACCGAGGTAGAGTACGTGCTTGTGAATCCTGTTCGCAAGCGGGCGGCTCGTCCCGGCGAGTCTGTCGGGTTCGACGACGACTTCCGACGCCGCCACATTCAGCGGTTTGGCGGGCTCGCGCTCGTAGAGCCCCTCTACCTGCACTTCGAAAGGACGGCTGACGGGGCGTTCGACGATCTCGACGAGCTCGAACTTCAGGTTTGGAAGTTGGTTCCGGCGGAGAAGTATACAGCGGTGATTGAAGAGCCCGCCTTCGTGGTACGGCGCTAGCGTGGTCCGGCAGGGTACGCGCCGAAAGTGACATCCACGATAGGTCTCTGTCAGGAAAAAGCTGTTGAGGCCGCTGGGAGGCGACGGCCTTCGATGCACTTCGGCCCCGAGGGGACCTGTACCCTTCTGCCCGTCCCCTTCTTCGCCTTCCTCGTCTTGGCTTGCACGGTCCCGCCCAGCGCAGGCGCACGTTTCACGCTTTGTGCGGCGTCGGGGACCTGAATGTGCGGCATCCAGGGTGTGCCGCGGTTGTTCACGAGATCCTCGCGCCAAAGCAGGTTTCTCGCTGGGACTGAGAACGGCTGCGGAGAAGGGGAACGGCATGTCGGCGCTCTGGATGCTTCCGACAGGCGGGGCGGAGGAGTCAATCATGGCTAGACTTGCGAAGCGCTCGATTCATGGCTCTGCGTTAGAGCTGCCAAAGTCCGTGGTCTGCGCCGC
>Ga0209578_10003126_pt1 | contig 12961 bp, 14 predicted proteins | sample tdAd472_FD_187127 | JGI IMG/M metagenome (GOLD analysis project Ga0209578, IMG submission 187127) | Marine sediment microbial communities from the Atlantic coast under amendment with organic carbon and nitrate - tdAd47.2 (SPAdes)... | ecosystem: Environmental > Aquatic > Marine > Coastal >...
ATGTCTCTTTCCGAAACGCCCCCAAATTGGTTCGACAACCCGTTTTCAGATGCACCGCAACCGGATACATCATACGATTGGTGGAAAATCCCCGATTTCGGGGCTGGCGATATCAAAGGGCTTTGGGAGCTTTCCCGATTTAATTGGGTTGTTGCTTGGGCCACAAAAGCAGCGAATGGTGATGTAACGAGCTTGGATCGGCTGAACAATTGGCTGGCCGATTGGGCGCGCAAAAACCCGCCTTACAAAGGTCCGAACTGGAAATGCGGACAAGAAGCCTCAATCCGAGTGATGCATCTTGTTGCAGCAGCTTGGATACTCCGGCAGGACCATAGCCCCGAGACAGGGCTTGTTCAGTTATTGATTGCTCATCTCCAGCGCATTGCGCCAACAATGTCTTATGCGATTGGGCAACAGAACAACCATGGTACATCTGAGGCGGCGGCTTTGTTCATCGGCGGCAGTTTTTTAGTTGGACATGACCCTCGCGCTAAAGCCTGGGCGCGCAAGGGTCGGCGCTGGCTGGAAGAGCGTGCACGAACATTGATCGAGTTTGATGGCAGCTTCAGTCAATATTCAGTGAATTATCATAGGTTGATGTTGGACACGTACGCTTTGGCCGAGGCGTGGCGAAGGCATCGGATATTGCCCGCATTTTCGGATAAACTAGTGGGCCGACTATACGCCGCTTCTAAGTGGCTTCGGACTATGATCGATGCTAAGACGGGAGATGCTCCAAACATCGGAGCTAACGATGGCGCACATTTGCTGCAGCTCGTGGACTGTGATTATCGCGATTTCCGTCCTTCTGTCCAATTAGCGGCGGCTCTTTTCGAAGGTCGTGACGCCTTTGGTTTTGGGCCATGGGTCACTCCATTGCGCTGGTTGTCCGTTCCCGATGGTCAGCCGGGAGCAGTGCCGGACAGTATCACCTTTGAAGATGGCGGATATCATGTCCTTCGAATGGGCTGTGCTATGGTTGTGATGCGCTTTCCAAAATTTCGTTTTCGTCCTAGCCAGGCAGATGCCCTTCACATTGATCTTTGGCACAAAGGCATCAATCTGCTGTGCGATGCGGGATCCTATAGCTATAATGCTGATGGAGGCGAATGGTTTGCGGGAACAGCTGCTCACAATACTATAGAGTTTGATGGCCGCGATCAGATGCCGCGCCTCGGACGCTTCCTTTTTGGAAGCTGGCTTAAGGCCGAATCGGTCGAGCCGGCGCACCGCTGTGGGCAAAGCGTAATGGCTGCTGCAGCCTATACCGATGCATATGGAGCCCGACATCACCGCGAAATCACCTTGAGTGCTAGCAGCCTAATGTGCCGGGACACAATTTCTGGAAAATTTCAGGGTGCCTGCTTACGGTGGCGTTTAGCGTCAGGCATATGGGAAACGAATGCCCATGTACTGCACATGAACGGCGTGACACTTTCAATTGAAGTTGACGGTGTACCAGTGGTTCCATCTCTAGACTCCGCCAAAGGGTCGCGCTATTACCATCAAAAAACAGAGGTGCCTGTGGCTTTGGTTAGTGTGGATGGACCCTCAACGCTCATCACAAAAGTGACCTTCTGACCATGCGTATACTATATTTCCATCAGCATTTCTCCACGCCACAAGGCGCTGCCGGAACCCGTTCATACGAAATGGCGCAAGCATTGCTACGCAGGGGCCATAATGTAACGATGGTCTGCGGTAGCTATGCGCAAGGCAATACGGGCCTGACTGGGCCATTTGTCAGGGGGCGTCGCCGGGGAATGGTCGAGGGGATTGATGTGATCGAGTTCAACCTTGATTATGGCAATCATATGGGCGTTGCACAGCGGATCTGGGTGTTTGCGAAATTTGCTCTGGGATCTATCAGCGTTGCCTTGCGCGAACGTGCTGATGTCTTTTTTGCCACAACAACACCACTGACAGCAGGGATTCCCGGTATTTTTGCGCGCTGGTTGAGGCGCAAGCCTTTTGTTTTCGAAGTACGCGATCTTTGGCCGGAACTCCCGCGCGCCATGGGTGTTATCACCAATCCGGTTGCACTTTGGCTGATGTCGGTTTTGGAGTGGACATCTTACCGTTCGGCGGATCGACTGATTGGTCTTTCGCCCGGCATCGTTGAAGGTATTGCTGCACGTGGTGCTGATAAATCACGTATCGCGATGGTGCCGAATGGTTGCGACCTAGAGCTCTTCAGTTCACCGGATCAAGCCTGGCGCCCGGAAGGTGTGGGTAATGACCAGTTGTTGGCTGTTTTTACTGGCACACATGGTCCTGCGAACGGCTTGGATACCGTGTTGAATGCCGCTGCCTTGCTGAAGGCGAGAGGACGTGACGAGATTCGGATTGCCTTGATAGGCCAGGGGCGAGATAAAGCCTCCCTAATGGCGCGCGCGCATGCCGAGATTCTTGACAACATATTGTTTCTTGATCCTGTGCCCAAGACACGGCTGACTGGATTGATGGCTGGCGCAGATATAGGGCTTCAAATCCTACGTAACGTGCCAGCCTTTTACTATGGTACCTCACCTAACAAGTTCTTCGATTATATTTCTGCCGGGTTGCCTGTGCTGAATAACTATCCGGGCTGGCTAGCTCAGATGATCACCGACCATGACTGCGGTTTTGCAGTGCCCCCAGACGACCCCAATGCTTTTGCAGAAGCGCTGATAACAGCAGCAGAGGACCGCAGTGCCTTAATGAAGAAGGGTGTGAATGCACGCAGGTTGGCGGAGGCGGAGTTTTCACGGACACGACTTGCAGATCGATGGGTCGAATGGGTCGTTGATGCGGCACATGATGTATGAAACCAGGCTCCGTATCGTATTTAACTCTCCATAACTTGTAATAAGCGATGTTATAGTATGGGCTAGCCTAATTTTTGCGTTTGCGCGCCGGTATTTGATGCGGTTGTAGCAAAATACTCATCAATTTTAATTCAATAAATGGGAGCAGATCTAGATAACCTTGATGCTGTGAATTTTGCTTTATTTAGATTTGTCGAAGGGCGAATATTGGACAAAAAGAAGCGTTGATTTCATGAATTTTCTTCGAAGTGTGAAAGGATTATGCAGAAATTTCTGTTGCACCTGTCAGGGCGCAAGCGATAGATACGCTGAATCAATGCAATTGAGGTTGAAATGGCACTTGATGATTGCGCTAAAAGTTGGTTTCTAGCACAGCTAAAACCAAACAGCTCCAAAATTGCCGAAAGGAATCTTAACCGACAAGGGTTTAAGACTTTCTTGCCAATGGAAGAGCAAACTCGGCAACGCAATGGCAAGTTTGTTGCTACTTTTCGGCCTTTTTTTCCTGGTTATATATTTGTGGCTTTTGATGTATCTCAAGGCCTCTGGCATGCAGTTAATTCGACTTCCGGTATCACGAAACTGGTAAGCTTTGGAGAAAAGCCTGCCACTGTTCCAAAAGACTTGGTTTTGCAGCTTCTGCTTCGGTGCGACGATCAGGGAAAATTTCTACCAATACAATCACTAGCACCAGGTGACCAAGTGACCCTCACCAAGGGGCCGTTTGCTAATTTCGTTGCGGAGGTTGAGAAAATCTCTCCCAACCAGCGGGCCTGGGTTCTATTGGACGTTATGGGCAGTAAGACCAAGGTATCTGTGGGGCTGGATCAACTCCGGTCAATGTGAGGGGCAAGAAAATCGGTTCTTGCACATAAATGGTAAATCCAAGACTGATTATTTAAAGCGTTGATTGGTGACCTGCAGGTGGGAGGTATTTATGTTGACGTTTGTTTTACAGATAGCTTGGCAGCAATAGAAAAGTGCCAGATCCATAATTTCAGAGGCCGCATTTTTACGCGTGGGATGTGGATCATTAGTTTTGAGGTAATCAATAAGGTGAGCGTGCGGACAAGAATATGTCATTGGTATTCATGCGCTTTGGTGGTTAAACTACTTTCGTTAGGCAAAAAATAACACAGGGCAAGTTCAATAAAGTATGCACTGTAATTAGCAGCTCGAGCAAGTAATATGAAGATATTAGTCATGGCACCACATGCTGATGACGAAGTTTTAGGAATGGGTGGCACCATTGCCAAGATGGTTGATGAGGGGCATGAAGTCATAGTAGCAGTTCTGACCGGTCATGGAGAAGAACCACACCCACTTTGGCCAAGAGAAAACTGGGATACCATTCGTCATGAATGTTGTATAGCTCAAGCTATTCTTGGTTGTGGGCCTCCGTTGTTTCGTGAACTTCCTGCTGCGTGCTTGGATATAGCTCCGTCACATGAGGTTAACAGGGTAATCAGTGACCTACTGGTTGAAATTGACCCATGTGAGGTTTACATACCTTTCGCTTTTGATTTGCACAAAGACCATGGCGCCATTGCTTATGGCGTTTCGGTCGCTACACGCCCCTATCTTGATTCAGCAAGGGGCATCCGACGTGTACTTGCATATGAGACTTTATCCGAAACTCACTTGGCACCACCATTTCTTGCGCCAGCTTTCCAACCAAATGTCTATATAAACATATCGATGACTCTCGAGCGTAAGCTTGATGCCATGAGGGCTTACGCCAGTCAAATTCAGGCGAATAACTTGCCTCGCTCTATTGCGGCGTTGCGGGCTTTGGCCACATTTCGTGGTACCCATATTGGGGTTGATGCAGCCGAAGGGTTTGTGCTTTTGGGCGAATACCAGCGATGATATATCGATGTGGAGGAAAACGACTACTGGACCTTTTTTTCGGCCTTTGCGCAATGTCATTGTTTGCAGTTCCTATCCTTTTGGGGGCACTTGCAGTCAAGCTTAGTTCGCCAGGACCAGTATTTTTTGTGCAAATTAGGGTGGGGCGAGATGGCCAATCATTCAGGATATTAAAATTGCGCACTATGAAAGTTGACAGGAGCCGTAATGCTACAACCCAAGTGGGAAATCTCGGGCCCGGTGTGTTTGCTGCGGGGCGTTTCTTGCGCCGTTTCAAAATCGACGAGATGCCACAGGTCTTAAATGTTATCCTTGGTGATATGAGTTTTGTCGGACCGCGGCCTTGCCTCGAGGAAACCAAGGATAGTATGCCGGATTGGGCATGGCGCCGTTTCGAGGTTCGCCCAGGCATCACTGGGTTAGCACAAACACGTGGTAACACAGTTTTGTCTTGGGAGAAAAGATGGGAGCAGGACATAGAATATGTTGATAGGCAATCTTTGTTCCTTGACGTGATGCTTATATTGAAGACTATCCTTGTGGTGGTTTTTGGCGAAGAAAAATTCGAGGGCTCTTTATGAGAATAGCCGTTGTCGGAGGTGTAGCCTCAACCGAGACACTCATTCGGTCGCTTATATACCATGGATTCGAGAAGATAAAGGTGTGGGGCTATGAGCCGGAAGAGATTACCTATGTTTCTGGCTGGCGAGATCTTCGACACCTTTCCAAAGTACGGGAATTGCCTTTCGAGGGATTTCGTCATGTAACCGAATGTGAAGAAAGCTTAAGAGCCTTCGGTCCTGATATCTTATTTGTGGTTGGGTTGTCACAGATGCTCCCTAAGTCAATGATGAACATTGCGGCCGGTGTCAATATCGGCTTCCATCCGACAGCTTTGCCACATGGTCGTGGGCGTGCTGCGCTTGCGTGGCTTATCCTTCAAGAAAAGAACGGGGCAGCAACATTTTTTGAGTTGAGGGACGGCGTTGATGATGGGCCGATTTTCGTTCAAGAGCCCTTTGTCATCACTGATGCGGATGATGCAGCTGAGGTCGAATGTAAGTTACTTGCTGCCGAACAGCGTGCACTTGAACGATGGTTACCGCGTCTTGTAAAAGGCCAATTATCCTCGGTTGAACAGGATCATAACCAAGCAACATGGCTTGGTCGTCGTGCACCAGAGGATGGGTGGCTTAACTGGCGTGCCTCGCGCATTGACCTCATAAGGTTGGTTCGCGCTAGTGCTCCGCCGCATCCTGGAGCTTTTACTTTTTGTCGGGATCATAAAATCATTGTGTTTAAAGCAAGCTTTGCGGAACGAGCGGAAATCGGGGTGCCTGGCCGCATCCTGAGGGTTTATTCTGACGAAAGCTTCGATGTTCAAACCGGGGATGGTATTTTGAACATTACAAAATGGAGCACTGATAACGGCTGGACGCCTCGTGTTGGTGCTCTCTTGGGCTATTATACGGAGTCGGAAGTTTTTGAGTTACGCCGACGGTTAGATAAAATAGAACAGGTCCTGCAGGATATTTATACACAGGAAATGGGTACCAGTTCATGAAACACTTGCTTGGTGTTTACGGTGCAGCTGGCTGTGGACGGGGGATTATGCCCTTGCTCCGGGACCAATACCCCACTTCTGAATTGGTGTTTATTGATGATGGACAAGCTCCTAGTTTTATCAATAGCCACTCAATTGTCGACTGGATAAGTTTTCTGGAGTGTAAGGCATCTGTTAAGTCTGTAAATATCGCCATTGCGGCATCCAGGATTCGCCAGACGCTTGCGGAGAAATGCGCGGCCGTCGGCATCCCACTGGTTGAAGCTCGAGCAGCGTCAGTGGTTCAGATGGATGATGTTGTTATAGGAGGCGGTGCATGCCTCTCTCCCTTTGTCGTTCTTACTTCAAATATACGTATTGGGCAGTGTTTTCATGCAAACCTTAACTCATATGTTGAGCATGATTGTGTGATCGGCGACTTTGTCACTCTTGCTCCTGGGGCAAAGGTGAATGGCAATGTTGTCATCGGAGATCATGCATACATTGGTGCTGGTGCCGTGTTGCGGCAGGGCATAAATATTGGTGCAGGGGCGACAGTTGGGATGGGGGCCATCGTGACCCGCGATGTAGAGCCTGGAGTTACTGTTGTCGGCAATCCGGCAAAACCGTTGGTAAAGAAAGGGGCAGGGTTGCTTTGATCTTTCCCCCGTAAATAGGGCCGTTTCTAAAGTTAGGATTTTCTGTAAAACGATGATCAGGAGATCCAATTATGAAGCGCAAAAGATTTTCAGAAGAACAGATTATTACGATCCTGCAGGAGCATGCTGCGGGGATGAAGGTTAAGGACCTCGTCCGCAAACATGGCATCGCCGAGCAGACCTTTTTACCGTTGGAAGTCAAAGTATGGTGGCATGGATGTGTCTGATGCCAGGCAGCTCAAGTCGCTGGAGGCGGAGAACGCTCGACTGAAGAAGCTTCTAGCCGATCAGATGCTCGTTTGCGAAGCTGACGGAGCGAAGCGGAGACACAACGCTGCCTTGAAGGAATTGCTTTCAAAGGAGTGGTAAAGCCCGCGGTCAGGCGCAAGCAGGTTCAGCATCTTGTCTCAGGCAAGTTGCTGTCTGAGCGCCGTGCCTGTGGGCTTGTTGGCATATCAAGATCGGTAGTCCAGTATAACGGCCGTCGCCGCTGTGATGCTTCCCTACGTCTGCGCCTCAAGGAACTGGCGGAACGCTATCCCCGCTATGGCTACCTGATGCTGCATGCTTTCCTTAAACAGGAACGCCTGGTGCAAAATGCCAAACGGACATACCGCCTCTATACGGAAGAGGGTCTACAGGTCCGCACGAAGAAGCGGCGCAAGCTGCCTAACGTTCCGCGCCAGTCGATGGCTCTGCCGTCACGGCAGACAGAGAGGTGGTCCCTGGTTCGCGAAGCGGGCGTTTACGCCATCTTGTGTCAGAACAGTTGGCGACAGGTCGGCGCTTCCGCACCCTCAATATTGTGGATGATTACACCCGCGAGTGTGTCGGCCAACTGGTTGATACCTCCATCTCAGGCCAGCGGTTGGCGGCTTTCCTGGATGTCCTTGGCAACCAATACGGCCTACCTCGGGAGATTGTTCTGGACAACGGCCCGGAGCTTACTAGCAAGGCCATGTTCCTGTGGTCGTAAAGGACAGGGGTGAAGCTCAATTTCATCCAGCCAGGCAAACCGGTGCAGAACGCATTCTGCGAGAGCTTCAATGGTACCTTCAGAGACAACTGCCTCAACCAGTACTGGTTCATGAGCCTCAAGGAGGCTCGTTCAGTCATCAACGAATGGAGAAAGCATTATAATGAAGAACGGCCTCACAGTTCGCTCGGATACCAGCCGCCGGCGACGTTTGCAAAGCTACAGGCAAGACGCTTCCAGTCGCCTGCGGCTCCTTCCGCTAACTTGCCTGTAGCTGAGAAGGCCGTGGCATGATAACCATCAAGTTCCTAACCTAGGAAATGGCCTCAAGCCGGGGGAAGGTCAATTATTTTGAAACCAAATAATTGTGCCAAAATAGCGCGTTAGCACCCATAACACCGCTCACGGTAATCGCAATTGCCGGGATTTGAAGCGGAAAGTCCACGCTGGAATGCAGGGCCAATTGGATCAATATACTGGTAGACGCGATTGAGAAAGGCCTCATTGAAGAGGTTGGCGGATTGCTAAGGATTAATCTCATTACAAAACACAAGAGAAACGCAATGAATATTCCTCCTGCGAATGGTCCTGCAGTTAAGAGAATTTCTAAATAGTCATTATGTGCTCTAAGAAGAAAAATGTGCAGATCTATAGTTCTGTACTGAGCAAACACCTCTGAAAAAGACCCAAGCCCAGTTCCATAAGCTGGACCGCTCTGAATTAGGTTGATGAGCAGAGGGTAGATTTCTAGACGGTAATTTTCTACCAAACCTGAATTCAGTCTGTTTAGCACTAGATCCCCGCTAAGAACGAACATTGCCGATAGGCATATGAGAAATACGGGTAAAATTTTGTTGAGAGATGCGGCATTTCTTTGACTTCCTGGTCTGCTTCTCGATAGGAAATATAGTCTAACGCCAGTATAGGTAATGGCTATAATTACGCTAACGATGCCTGCTCGTGACCCGGTTAGCAATAGCGCTGTAAATACTATCATTAGGCTTAGAGTAAGAACCATGGCTTGTGTTGAATGTGTGCTAAGGAAATCAAGAAGCTGGGTCTTTGATACGATGGGTTTGGAGCTTGTTGTTTCCAACAGCCAAAAAGAATAAGCGATCAGGCAGTTAATGCCTATTCCCGCATATGCAGCAAAGTTATTGCGATTCACAAAGGTGGAGGTAAGACCTTGGAGCGATGTCCACTTATCAAACCATAAAACCTTCTCATTGCCTGAAAAATATATGACCAGGCCATAAATAGAATAAACAGTCACAGTTAATCCGATTATGCGGAAAAAGCCAGGCAGATTCAGGGTGTCCTTGACGCTTTCAAAAACTAGGAAGAAAAAAGTCAAATAGCTGAGTGCATAAATAGACGTTCGTATTGTACCTTCAGGTGCAACTGACCAGCCAAAAAAGACTTGCGCAGCTCCCATTAAGATCAAGCATATAACGCTGGCCACAGGTAAATAAAATATCTTTGGTAAATTACGATTTTTCGCAGACTTTGAAAAAACAATGAATAGCACGCTCGCGAATGACACAAGCACGGCGAACAAATAGCCCCAGACAGGCCGCGCGCTTGCAAAGGGTAATGGGCAGAGCATTATAATTAAATAAATCATTTTCATCATATTTAATTATCTGTTCATTGCGTTTGAATGTCTTAATTTGATTTTTTGCTATACTATCAAATAGTGTCTTGTAATTATTAATTCGTTAAATATTTTTTTATCTCACTTTCTGGTTCGCATAGTATGGCCATCCAAACTACGAGATTATTATCACGCACATATTTACGTAGATACTGCTTATTCCAGCGATAGGCCATCCTTATTTGGTCCTTGAGCAGTTCAACATCTTCGTCGGCCATATCTTGGTAGAGGATGGTCCCAAGATGAAAGCTTTGAAGTAGAAGGAATGGCTCGAATCTGGCCGTGGCGATAGATGTTCTCCATGCATCAAGACCTTCCTGGTAATTTCCGAGCATCACATTTGCTGTCGCTACACGGAACCAGGCGTAAGTGTTGAGCGGTGCCATTTTGAGGCCCTTTTCCGAAACCTCTATCGTCAGGGCAGCATATTTTTGAGCCTCCACAGGATCAGTTGCCGTGCGTGCACGGTAGAGGTATGAGGCCCCCAAGTTTAAATAGGCATCTGGCAGTTCAATGATGCCAAGGGCATCGAGTCTGGATTTCTCCAGTATTTTGAGTTCTTCCTCAGAGACAGCTTCGCCTGCATTTACCTGGTGTAAGATAGGCGTTCCAGGTACGAGCATCAATTCATGCAGAAAACGGGGCACGCCAATCACAATAAGTGTAACGCTAGACACCAGCATAAACCCAGGAATGAACCAGCGATTAAATTTATCTTTCATTGAGGTCATAGCATTTGCACCGGCACCTTAATGATACATCCCCTCAAGCGTATCTCGGTATATCTCGCTCACGATATGCCGCCTTAGCTTCAGGGTGGGCGTCATCTGTTCATTCTCGATGGTGAAGGCCTCGCCGGCAATCGCAAACTTGCGCACCTTTTCCAGGTTCGATAGGCGCTTGTTCACGCGCGTTACCGCTGCATCCATCGCTTTCCTCAGGTCCTTGTCGTGCCGCAGCACATCAAGGCCGCCTTCCTTGCCATTCTCCTTCGCCCAGTCCCGGAGCCATTCCGCGTCTGGCACAATCAGGCCCACCAGGTGCGGTTTGCGGTCGCCGTAAACCATCGCCTGCGCGATTTCATCCTCGAGCGCTAGCATGCCCTCAATGCGCTGTGGCGAGACATTGTCGCCGCCGGCGTTGACGATAATGTCCTTCTTGCGGTCGGTGATCTCCAGGTGGCCGTCCTCGTCGAACCGGCCCACATCGCCGGTATGCAACCAGCCATCAATAATGGTTTTGGCCGTGGCTTTCTCGTCGTGCCAATAGCCCTTCATCACCAGCTCGCCGCGCACCAGGATCTCGCCGTCCTCGGCGATTTTTACCTCGGTGTTCGCGAGAAGCGTACCCACGGTGTGAATTTTTGGTGCGGCCGGTGGGTTCACCGAAATGATCGGGCCGCTTTCGGTCTGGCCGTAGCCCTGCAGGAGCGGTAGTCCCAGGCTCATGAAAAAGGCGCCCACGTCTGGCGCGAGCGGTGCACCGCCCGAGACGAGCGCCTTCAGGCGCCCACCAAACTGTTTCTTCACTTTGCGCCGCACCGTCAGGTCGAGGAACTTGTTTTCAAGCTTTTCCTTGAGCGTCAGGGGCTCTTCGCCTTTGAAGGCCTTGGTGCCAAGCTCAATCGCCCGGTTGAAAAGCGCTGCTTTCCGGCCGCCGCCCTTCAGGATGCCCCGACTGATGCGCGTGCGCAGCATCTCGAAAAGCCGTGGCACCACCACCATGACCGTGGGGCTGGCTTCCGCCATATTGGCTGCCAGCTTATCAAGGTTTTCGGCGTACCAGATTTCTGCACCGATCGTGAGCGGCCAGCACTGGCCCGCCGTATGTTCATAGGCGTGGCTGAGCGGCAGGAAGGACAGGAACGCGTTGTTCTTGAGCCCAAGCTCGTCGAAGACGATCGCGGCGGCCTCGCTATTGTGCAGGATGGCGCCGTGGTGGATCATCACCCCCTTGGGCGCCCCGCCGGTGCCGCTTGTGTAAATGAGGCAGGCGATATCATGGCGCGACACGCTTTGCGCCAGGCTCCGGTATTTGGCGATATCCGGCGTTTGGGTGTCTACCACCTGGGCCCAGTGATGCACATTCACATTCACTGCCTGCTCAAGCTTCACTTCATCAATGGTGATGCAATGCTCAAGCTCATCCGACTGGTGGGCGGCCTTGAGGAAGGTCCGCGCGAGCGCCTTTGTGGACACAATCGCCGCCTTGGCGCCTGAGTTTTCAAGAATGTGCAGATAGTCTCGCGCCGTATAGGTGGTGTAGGCCGGCACGCTGACAGCGCCAAGCGCCATCACGGCAAAGTCAGCCATCAGCCATTCGGGCCGGTTTTCCGATACAATCACCACCCGGTCGCCTGCGCGCACGCCCAGCTCTTCAAGGGCGCTGGCCAACTGGCAGACTTTCTGGGCCACTTCGCCCCAGGTCTGGGTTTGCCACTTGCCGTCTTTCTTGGCGTGCAGAAGTGGCTTCTTCTCAAGCACACTGGCTTGGTCGAAAAACATTGCCGTCAGGCTTTGCCACTTTTTGATTGGGCATTCTGGTGCTGACATGGCGCGAGTCCCCTTTTTATTGTCCCCCCACAGGTAGCTCTTTGTTGCGCAAAAATTCTATTCCCGCAAGTCTGAACGGCCTCACATCGGCGTCAGAACCGAAGTGACAGCGTTGGCAAGCGGGCTGTTAACGAATAATCTACGAAAAAGTCGTCTACTGAGTCCGATCTTCCTTGCCAGCACAGATTTTGGGTGCCATTAGGGAGGGAACGGGCCGCTGCATATTGCAGGCGGTTTACCTTACGGTTTAGCGAATTGTTGGCCATGAACGGCACACGAAACGACATATCCGATAACGAGCCCAGCGATGCTGGCGTCCAAGACGACTTTCATGGTGAAAAGGGAGCCGATATCGACGAGCGCCGTCTGCACCTCCGGGCGTTTGACTATTGGCACTCGCTGAAAGGCGATCGTGAGTTTCCCCTGTTCTCGCAGCTGACGCCCGAAGGCCTTGCCCCATACCGCAACAACAGCCTGCTTCTGGAGTTTACCGAAGGCGGCGCCACCGTGCGCTATATCGGCAACAATGTGGGCCTGCTGCTGGAAGAGCCAATCCTGAAGGGCACTAACCTGAATGCCTTCCCGGATTCCGCCTTCGCAAGCGCGCTGCTGGGCCAGTTCGAAACGGAAGAAGGCCGCATTCGCGCTGCCGAATTTGAATTTATCGAAGACCTTCTGGACTGCCGCGGCATCATGCTGCCTTTCAGCCATTCAGGCGATGTGGCGCATTTCGCCATGGTGGTGGTGAACTTCCGCCGCCGCGAAGGTGTGGAGCACGGCGAAACCTATGACATGAGCGAAGCAGTGGGTGCGTGCGAGCGCGCAGCCAGCAGCGTCGCGCACCTGGATGGCGGCAGCTGTTCCAGCCTGTATGAAGCGCTCGCGGCTGCGCTCAAGCTCT
>Ga0209578_10003128_pt1 | contig 12957 bp, 8 predicted proteins | sample tdAd472_FD_187127 | JGI IMG/M metagenome (GOLD analysis project Ga0209578, IMG submission 187127) | Marine sediment microbial communities from the Atlantic coast under amendment with organic carbon and nitrate - tdAd47.2 (SPAdes)... | ecosystem: Environmental > Aquatic > Marine > Coastal >...
CGAACGGATCGCCTGGACCGCCAAACGGATCCGCCTGCCCGCCCTGCGGCGCACCGAATGGATCGCCTGGACCGCCAAACGGATCCGCCTGCCCGCCCTGGGCACCGAACGGATCCGCCGCCTGCCCGCCCTGCGGCGCACCGAACGGATCCGCTGCTTGCCCGCCCTGGCCCGGCGCACCGAATGGATCGCCCGGCGCACCGAACGGATCCGCTGCTTGCCCGCCCTGGCCCGGCGCACCGAACGGATCCCCTGGACCGCCAAACGGATCCGCTGCTTGCCCGCCCTGGCCCGGCGCACCGAACGGATCGCCCGGCGCACCGAACGGATCCGCCGCCTGCCCGCCCTGGCCCGGCGCACCGAACGGATCGCCCGGCGCACCGAACGGATCTGCCGCTTGCCCGCCCTGGCCCGGCGCACCGGGATCGGGGCCGCCAAACGGATCCGCCGCTTGCCCGCCCTGCGGCGCACCGAACGGATCGCCTGGACCGCCAAACGGATCCGCCTGCCCGCCCTGCGGCGCACCGAACGGATCCGCTGCTTGCCCGCCCTGCGGCGCACCAAACGGATCGCCTGGACCGCCAAACGGATCCGCTTGCCCGCCCTGCGGCGCACCGAACGGATCGCCTGGGCCGCCAAACGGATCCGCTGCTTGCCCGCCCTGCGGGGCAGCGAACGGATCGCCCTGGGCACCGAACGGATCCGCCGCCTGCCCGCCCTGGCCCGGCGCACCGAACGGATCGCCCGGCGCACCGAACGGATCCGCTGCTTGCCCGCCCTGGCCCGAACCCCCGAACGGATCCGCCGCTTGCCCGCCCTGGTCCGGCGCCCCAAACGGATCGCCCTGGGCGGCGAAGGGGTCGCCCTGCGCTCCCGCGGACGGGTCGGCGGCCTGCGCTCCTGCGGGGGCTGCGAAGGGATCCGCTGGGGGAGCAGCCGGAGCAGCCGGCTCACCGAAGGGGTCGCCTCCGTTTACCGGAGCGAAGGGATCGAAGTCGGCGCTCGGGGCCGCCGCAGGGGCCGCACCGAGCGGATCCCCCGGCGGAGGCGCGAAGGGGTCTGCAGCGGCTGGGCCACCACCCGCGGCCAACGGATCGCCCGCAGGGGCGGCGAAGGGATCGCCCGCCTCGCTGCGCGCGGCGCGCAGCGCCCGCCGCTCCTCCAAGGTCGACCCCGAGCCGAGCAAGGTGCCCGCGACGTCCTCGCCGCTGAGGTCGACGTCGGGCACGTTCATGACACCGGTCAGGCTCCCGGTCTCTTCGCCCAACTCGCCCGCGTCGCCCTCCAGGTCGAGGTCGTCGATCTCCTTGAGCAGGTCGTCCATCAACACGTCGCCGTCCAGGTCGACGAACATCGAGCCCGACTCGCCCTCGCTCTGCGCGCTCTGCTCGCTCTTGGCGAGCGGCGGCTGGACGTCCTCGAGCAATGCGGGGCCGCTGAGGTCGAGCCCCCCCGCGTCGTCGGGGTCTCCCGGTGCCTCCTGGGTGGCCGGCGCCTCCGCCACGATCGGCGCCTCCGCCTCGATCGGCGCCTCCGCCTCGATCGGCGCCTCCGCCACGATCGGCGCCTCCGCCGGCGCGTCCTGCGGCTTTGGCACCAGCCCGGCGAGCGCGCTCCGCAACGACTCGACGCTGGGGTCCTCCTCGCCGATGGCGTCGCCGAACGCCGCGCGCTGCGCTTCGGGCAAGCACTGCTCGATCAACGCGCGCAGCGCGAACCGGTCCCCGGCGAGGGAAGGCTCCGGTGCTCCCTCGGGGAGGAACGCCGCGCTCTCGGGGCAGGCCTCGAGGTAGCTCGCGAACTGCTCAGGCTTCAGCCGCTGCGCCACCGGCAGGTGACCGCAGTCGCTGAGCACGACCCCGTATTTGTCGTCGAGGAGCACGTTCCGGGGCTTGATCCAGCCGTGCGCGCGCCCGCGATCGTGCAGCAGGGCCACCGTGTCGAGGATCGTGAGCAGGACGTCGCCGCACTCGGCGAGGCTCAGCGGACCGTCGCCGAGGCGCGTCTCCAGCGAGCGGTCGTAGTGCTTGCCCGCCAGCAGGTAGCCGCGCCCGTCTTCGAGGAAGATCCGCTCGAAGCCGCGCAGCTGGGCGGTCTCGACCGCGTTGACGTGGGTGGTCCCGTAGTGCGTCTTGAGCAGGTAGGCGTAGTCCTCGTCGTCGAGCACCTTGAGCACGACCTGCCGCCCGGCGGTGCCGCGCCGAGCGCGGAACGTGCGCCCGAGCACGCCCTGACCCAACTCCTCCTCGAGGACGAACTCGCCCCCCACGCGGTTGCCGACCTTCACGATTCCTCCCGGAGTCCTCAACTCACCCCAGGGTGTGACCCGGGATCTCGCTGAAACTCACAGCGCACTATAGAGACTGGGTTCGGGCTGCGCCCGCGCGAACAGCGGGTTTACGCCGGTCAACTCCCGAGCAAGCGGCGCTTGGCCCGAGTGAACTCCTCGTCGGTGAGCGCGCCGCTCTCCCGCAGCTTGCCCAGCTTCTCCAGCTCCTCGAGCAGCGACTCCCCGCTCGCGGAGTTCGGCGAGTCCTGCTGGGTCAGCTCCGGCTCGCCGAGGGTCTTGGGGGCGATCTCGCGGCTCTCGTCCAGGGGGACGGTCACCGGGCCAGAGTCGCCTTCGCCGATGGTCTTGCGGGGCCCGCGGGCCTGAACCCGAATCTCCAGCCCCCCCGCCGCCTCAGGCGCGTCTCCAGACGCGTGCTCGGCCTCCCACGCCGCCACGTCCTCGGGGCTGGCCACGGCGGGGACGCTGGAGCTGGGCTGGGGCGCCTCGGCGGTCGGCGCGCTGCCCTTCGCCTCCTGGGTCACTTCGCGGTAGGCGGCCTTGACCGCCAGCGCACGCTCGAGGGCCGACTGGGTCTGCTCGAGGTCGGCCTCCTTGCTCGCCAGCTGGCGCTGGACCTCGAGCAGGTCGGTCTGGTGGGTCAGGGCCTTGGTGGTCGCCGCGTGGGCTTCGCTGGCCTGGACCAGCGCGGAGAGCTCGGCCTCGCGCCGGCGCAGGCGCTGGATCTGGCTCTCCAGCAAGCGCAGGTGCGCCTTGAGGGTGACCAGGTTCTCGTCGAGCTTGGAGAGGGAGCCGCTGACACCGCGCACCAACGGGTCGGGGTCGGACTTCAACCGACCCACATTCGAGCGCACCATGCGCTTGAAGCGATTCCACATGGCCATGCCGCGGGCTCCTCGACTCCTCACTATAGCCGTGGTCTGCCAGGTATGCTGAGGCCAGGAGGGATACCCCGTGCAGACCCCAGGCCCCGGGGCTCGCCCGTCCGAGTCGGGACGCGTCGAGCTGGCACCACCGCAACAAGGTGGCCCGATCGCGATCGGGCGGAACCTCGCGGGCTATCAGCTGGTCAAGAAGCTCGGCAGCGCACAGAGCACGGTGTTCCTCGCGCGCAACCCCCAGGGCCAGGCGGTCGCGCTCAAGATCCTCCCGCAGCAGGTGGTCCTCCGCTCCCCGACGGCCGGCAAGCGCTTCCTCCGCGAAGCACGCGCGCTGTTCAACCTCAGCCACCCGAACGTGGTCCGGATGCTCGACGCGGGCGAAGAGCTGGGCACCTACTACCTCGCGATGGAGTATTGCCAGGGCGCCAACGTCATGGAGCTCCTCGCCCAGCGCGGAGGCCGGCTGAACCCCGAGCAGGTCTACGGCCTCGGGGCGCAGGCGGCCAAGGGCCTCGCCTACCTGCACGGGCAAAACCTGGTGCACCGCAACGTCAAGCCCGAGCACCTCCTCGTCGATGCGGCGGGGAGGCTCAAGCTGGTGGGGCTGGGGCTCCTGCGCGAGAGCGACGACGAAGCCGAGAACCCGAACCGGGTCACGATGAAGGGCGCGATCCTCGGCTCGCCCCAGTACATGGCCCCCGAGCAGGCCCGCGGCAAGGAGCTCACCACCCGCGCGGACCTCTACAGCCTGGGCGTCACGCTCTACGAGCTCTCCAGCGGCACCGTGCCCTTCCCCGACAAGTCCCCGGCCCGCGTCCTGCAGCGCCTGGCCACCGACACCCCCCCGCCGCTGCGCGACCGCAACCCCGGCGCCTCGGCCGACCTCGAGCGCCTGGTCGCTCGCCTGCTGCAGAAGGAGCCGGAGAAGCGCTACCCCAACGCGCAGTTGGTGGCCTCCGACCTGGAGCGGCTCGCCGCCGGCAAGTCGCTGAAGCAACTCGACCGGCTCGACGGCACGTCGTCCAAGTCCAGGCCCGCGATCGAGCTGCCCACCACCTCCGGGGGCCCCTCGATGCAGGCGCTGTGGATCGCGATCGCCGTGCTCGCTGGGCTGGTGATCGTTTTAATGGTGTTGGTGATCGTGCTCCTGACCCGGACGTAGCGGCTTGACACGACCGTGACCAACGGGGCGGCTCGGGAGGCGTACCCCGCAGCGGAGGAGGATCCGCCCCATGAAGACTCGCACCCTCTACCTCGGCGGAGCGCTGGTGATCGCCGGCCTGGGTGCCTGGGTCCTGGGGTCGATCTTCGCGGGCGAGAGCACCCGCCCCGACGCGATTCGCGGCGCCCAGGCCCCGGGAAGCACCGGTCCCGAGCGCTTCGCGGCCCAACGCGGGGAGCGCGCAGCCAGCGACGAGGGCGCAGCCGAGCCCGAGCGCGCGCAGGACGACGCCACCCTGCCAGAGGCCGACGAGCCCGAGCCGGCCGCCGCTGCTGGGGCAGAGCCTCCGCCGTGCCTGCTCAGCGGCACCGTCGTCGACCCCCGGGGGCTCCCGGTCGTCGGAGCGAAGGTCCGCCTGATCAGCGGCAACCGCCGCCGGCGCAACCGCTCGGTCGACGTGACCACCGACGGCGTCGGCCGGTTCCAGGCCGAGGTCCGCGCCGGCGGGGTGTGGATCCGGGTCCAGGCCGACGGCTTCGTGCCGGGCCAGGAGGGGACCGAGGTCCGCGCTGGCGTCCCCCACGACGTCGGCGAGATCCGCCTCGCCCGCGGCGCGCAACTGCGGGGGCGCGTCACCGACGGCGCGGGTCGCCCCCTGCCCCAGGCCCGCGTGCGCGCCCGCGGCCCCGACCGCCGCGCGCGCCACGACGCCCGCAGCGACGTCGACGGGAGGTTCTCGATCCAGGTGCGCGAGGGGGTCTATCGCCTCAGCGCCGAGGCGCCGGGCTACGTGAGCACCGAGCTCGACGGGGTCGCGGTGACCGAGGAGGCGGGGGCCGACGTGGCGCTGGCGCTCCACCGCGGAGGGACCCTGCGAGGCGCGGTGTGGAGCCCGGACGGCAAGCCCGTCCCCAACGCCCAGGTCTTCGCCTACCGCGACGGTGAGCGGCTGGGCGCCGACGCCGCTGACGAGCAAGGCCGCTTCGCCATCGACGGGATCGAGCCCGGTCCGCTGGAGGTCTTCGCCCGCAGCGAAGACCGGGCCCTCAGCTGCCGGGTCCCGATCCAGATCTCGGCTCGAGAGCAGGTCCAGGACGTGGTGCTGCACGAGGCCGCCAAGATCGCGGGGCAGCTCCGCACCCCCGACGGGACCCCACTCGCCGGCGTGCGCGTACGCGCGGTGGAGGTCCGCGGCGACGTCCGCCGGCGCTCGCAGACCGACGACGACGGTCGCTTCGCCATCGAGAACCTCTACCCCGGGGTCTACCGGCTGGAGGTGGTGCGCCAGGGTCGGCGCCCCGTGAGCCCAGAGGGGGCCGAGGCGGTGGAGGTGATCCGCGGGGTCGTCGAGCGCGACCTGGTGATCGCGCGCGGAGCACGGATCGCCGGAGAGGTCCGAGACACCAGCGGCAGGCCCGTCGAGGGCGCGGGGGTGTTCGCGATTCGCGACGGCGACTACCTCGGGACGACCCGCACCGACGAGGCAGGCGCCTTCGAGATCGAAGACCTCCCCGGGGGGACCTACCGGCTCTTCGTCCGGGGCGACCGCGACGGGCTGGTGTCGTTGAGCACCCTCGAGGTCGCACCCGAGGCGACCCTCGAGGGGCTGTCGCTGGTCGCCCGCCCCCCGGCCAAGCTCCGCGGACGGGTCGTCGGCCCCAGCGGTGAGGGCCTGTCCGGGGTCGTGCTGGAGGTGCGCGGGGTCGACTCGCCGGTGGAGCGCCGCGCGCGGACCCAACCCGACGGGAGCTTCGAGCTCGGCCCCCTCTACGACGGCGACTACGTGGGCGAGCTCAGCGGCGACGCGCTCAAGCTGCTGGAGGCCAAGCTGGGCCGCGAGGTCCAGGCCCCCGAGGTCGCGCTGAGCATCGTCAACGGCCGCGACGCGGAGCAGGTGTGGGTCGTGCGCTGAGCCCTAGCCGCCGGTCTGGCTCGACTCGAGGTCGAGGTCGACCGGGAGCTTGCCGCTCTGGAGCACGGTGATCAGCCGCTGTTGCACGTCCTTGGCGAACCCGCCGGGGTTGTTGATGATCCCCGAGCCCTCGATCCGGTCGAGGATCGTGGGGGTGTCCCGGACCACGCCGTCGAGCATGATCGCCAGGTTTCGCCCGACGTTGTCGCCGGTCAGCGCGCCGAAGCGCGCCCGCCCCTGCTCGCCGAACTCGAAGCCGATCGCAGGGTTGCCCTGACTGTCGGTGGCCGGGCCGACCTTCGTCAGCAGGTAGCCCGGCACCCCCGGGTTCTCCAGCAGCACGGGCGCCCCGTCGGCGGTGTGCCCGACGTCGTAGGCGGCGACCTCGGGGTCCCAGGTTCCGGCAGCCTTCGCCGCCTCGACCTCGCCAATCGCCGCGTCCCGCGCCTCGCCCTCGAGGGTCGAGACCAGCTTGAACTGCAGGTCTCCCCCAGCGAGGAGCAAGTCGAGGGCGGACTCGACCCCGTCACCCGGGAGCTTGACCTGCAACCGGAGGTCGGCCCGGACCTCGACCCGACCCTGGATCCCCGCCAGCCGCAGGCGCTCGCGCAGCACCTCGGCGGTCGCCTCGACCTGCCCGCGGTCGGCGGCGCGTCCGGCGAGCAGCAGGGTCACGCCCTCCTGCTCCTGGCGCTCCTCGGCCTCCTCACGGCTGGCGAGGGTCTCCACCCGCAGCTGCTCGGCCTCCAGGGCCTCCGCTCTGCGGGTCCGCGAGACGAGGAGCACGCCCCCGACCGTGCTGATCCCCATCAGGAACAGCCCCAGGCAAGAGAGCCCGACCACCAGCCCGGCGAAGGAGCTGCTCTTTCCGTAGTTCGGCTGCGGAAGGTCGTCCATGAGTCCTCGGCGTGAGCCGAGGATAGCATGCGCGAGAACTGCGACGCAGTGCGCCACATGCCTCGACGGCCGGGCTGCAACCCACGGGCCTCGAACCGATAGCGCCCGTGGGGAGGGGGGGCTACAGTGGAAACGGATGGTTTCCGAAAGCGACAGGCTGTTCGCCCAGATCGCCCTCAAATGGGGGTGGCTGTCGGACGAGGTGATCCACAACGCCTCGCAGCTGCAGCTGCATAACGACCCCAAGAAACCCCTCAGCCAGATCCTGCTCGACTACGAGGTCCTCACCCAGGAGCAGGTCGCGCACATCACCCAGCGCCAGCACGAGATCGCTCAGCACCGTATGCAGGCCTCGGCCCGCTTCCACAACCCGCCGCTCAACCCCGGCGGCGCGATGCAGGCTCAGCTCCCGGGCTTCCCCGGGGGCCAGCTCGCCAGCGGGCACAACGGCGGCGGCGTCGCCGTCGCCATGGGGCCCTCGCCGAACCCCGACGCCGACCCCCTGATCGGAGCCACCCTCGGCGGCTGCTTGATCCAGGCCAAGATCGGCGGCGGGGCGATGGCCAACGTCTACCTCGCGCGCCACGAGTCGCTGCGCCGGGACGTGGTGGTCAAGGTCCTCACCCGCGAGAGCGCGGCCAAAGAGCGCACCGTGCGGCGCTTCTTCCGCGAAGCCCGCGCGGCCGCGCGCATGGAGCACCCGAACCTGGTCATGGTCCACGACGTGGGGACGCGCGACGAGACGACGCACTACATGATCATGCAGTACGTCGACGGCGAGGACCTCGAGGAGTTCATCAAGCGCCGCGGACGGATCGACTACCAGGAGGCGACCAAGATCGTGATGGGCGTGGCCCAGGCGCTGCAGGTCGCCCACGCCTCACAGGTCGTGCACCGCGACGTGAAGGCCGAGAACATCCTCATCACCCGCGACGGCAAGGTGAAGCTCACCGACTTCGGCCTCGCCAAGGACTACACCGTCGAGTCCATGACCTACGAGGGCGCCTTCGTGGGGACCCCGCTCTACATGGCTCACGAGATCGGGCGAATCGAGCGTATCGACGGACGCGCCGACGTGTTCTCGCTGGGCATGGTCTTCTACTACCTGGTGACCGGGACCCAGGGCTTCCGCGAGTTCACCGGGATCGAGATCCTCAAGGGCGAGGCGCACACCCGACTCCGCGACCCGCGCGAGGAGTTCCCCGAGATCCCCAGCCGTGTGCGCCGCGTGCTGGGGCGCATGCTCGAGAAGCACCGCGACAAGCGCTACGCCGACTGCGACGCGCTAATCCGCGACCTCGAAGCCCTCCTGCGCGACCTGCCCCTCGACGCTCCCGAAGAGACCTTCTGGGACCGCGAGTCCTCGGACACCGGCGACGTCGTCCAACCGGGCGACGCGCCCTCCGACGTGTTCTCCGTCGACGACCCCGAAGACATGGCCTCCCCCGCCCTCGTGGCCGCGGTCGCGGTCGCGATCGTGCTCGTGGTGGTGCTGATCATCGTCTTCGCGCTCCTGCTCCTCTAGGCCTAGCGCACCCAGTCCTTCAGGGCGGGGTCTGCCGCTGCGCGCTGCCGTAGCCCAGGGTTTGCCTCCAGCGCGGCGTCGAGGTCGTCTCGGGCTGCCACGGGATCTCCCAGGATCGCCTCGAAGTGCGCCCGAGCCAGCCGGAGGTCAGCGGGCAGAGGGTCTGCCTCGCGCAGCACGTGCAGCGCCTGCTCGCCCCTGCCGCTGCGCTCGAGCAGACCCACGAGCTCCGAGACGGCCACCGGCAGATCGCGCGGCACCTGCTCCACGCACGCGTCCAGCCGTCGGGCGAGGACCTGGGGGTCTCCCGCGGCGAAGCTGACCTGGGCCCCGAGGAGCTGAGACTCCCAGTCGGGGCGGCTCCGCTCGTAGAGCGCGACGTAGCGCGCCGCGAGCTCCCACGCGCCGCTGGCGACCGCGCTTCGCGCAGCGACGAGGGTCAGGCCCGGCGGGGCGGCGATCTCCAAGCCCCGCCGGCAGAGCTGCAGCGCGCGCCGAGGCTCGCCGAGCCGGAGGGCGCACTCGGCCCCCAGGCGCAGCGCCTCGAGGCTGCGCGGCGCCTGCTCGAGCGCGCGGCGCGCGAACCCGTCGGCCTCGGCGATGTCGCCCCAGCTCAGCGCGCGGTTCCCCAAATGCAAGAGCGGGGTGATCTCGTGGCTGGACTCGGCCTGCGCCAGGAGCAACGCCTCGGCCTCGGCCCGCCGACCCCGCGCGTCGAGGACCTCGGCCTGCAGCAGCACCGGGAAGTCGGCGTCGGGGGCCTCCGCGCGGGCCAGCTCGGCGCGGCGCTCGGCGTCGTCGATCCGACCCTCGGCGAGGTCCAGCAGGCCCAGCTTGCCGAGGGCGAAGGGATGCCGCGGGTCGACGCGCAGGACCTGAGTCCACAGCGAACGCGCCGAGGTCCACACCGGAATCTGCGCGCCGGAGAGCGCGGCCCAGGCCGCGACCAGCAGCAGCGCTCCGGCCCAGCGAGTCCGCCCACCCCGGGCCACCCAACCGCCGAAGGCGACCGCCACCCCGGCGGAGGGGAGGATCAGGTAGCGGTCGTTGACGTAGCCCAGGGGCACCACGTTGGCGACCAGCACCAGGCCCATCGCGAACCACCCCGCCGCCCAGAGCACGAGCGAGCGCAGCGCAGCTCGGCGCGCGGCGAGGGCGGTCCCCACGACGCCGGCCACCAACCACAGCAAGTTCGACAGCACCTCGGGGGCGCGGGGGCGCGGGTAGTAGTGGACGGCGAGGTCGAGGGGCCAGCCGAGCAGGCGCACGTAGTGGCCGTAGCTGCGCAGCACGTAGAGCCCGCGCTCGAGGGGCCCGTGGCCCATGCCGGGGCGCGCGAGGGGCACCGGATAGCGCAGCTGGAGCAGATACCACACCAGCGAGAAGGTGAGCCCCAGGATCAGCGCCGGGGCGCTCCAGCGCAGCGCGGCGCGCAGCCGCGCCGCCCAGCCGCCCTGGGCGCGCAGCAGCCCCTCCAGCGCCAGGCACCCGCCCAGCGGCGCGGCCGAGAGCTTGGCTCCCAACGCCGCCCACAACAGCAAACCCGCGAGGAGCTGCCCCAGCAAGCGCCGGCGGCTGCTCGCGACCCCCGGCAGCCGCCGGTAGACGGCGTAGCTCCCCAGGCCAAACGCGCAGGCCAACAGGTCCTTGCGATCGCCCAGCCAGGCGTAGCACTCGACGTGCGCGGGGTGCACCGCGAAGGCCAGCCCGGCGAGGAACCCAGCCCGCGCCGCGCGCCCACGCCCCCAGCCCCAGTCGACGAGCAGCGCCTGCCCCAGGCGAGCCACCAGCGCGCAGCACAGCGCGTAGAGCAACACGTTGACCGCGTGGAACCAGACCAGCGAGTCGCCGAAGAGGGCGTAGTCGAGGGCGTGAGAGAGGTAGGTCGTGGGCTGGAACTGATAGCCCGGGCCGGGGCTGGTGAGCAGGGTCCCCAGGTCGGCGAGGTCGCGCAGGTAGAGGTTGCCGCGGGCGTAGTAGCCCTCGTCGTAGTCGACCCAACCCAGGCGCAGGCAGGGCCAGGACACGGCCACCCCGGCCAAGCCGGCGAGGGGAGCTGCCAACCTGGCGCGGATCGAGCCGTGGGGTCGGGAAGCTGCGGTCACCCTCGAGGTTGGCCCTTCTCGCTGTCCGGCTTGTGCTCTGCAAGGCCGGCCTCTAGTCTACCGCCTGGGCGGGTGAGCAAGGGTTCATGAGCGAGCACGTGGTCGTCACCGGTGGCGCCGGATTCATCGGCGCCAACGTCACCCGCGCGCTCCTCGCGCGCGGCTCGCGGGTCACCGTGCTCGACGACCTCAGCGAGGGCGAGGCCGAGAACCTCGCCGAGCTCGAGGGTCACCCCGACTACACCTTCGTCCACGCCGACGTGCGCGACGAGGCCGCGGTGGTCGCCGCGCTGGCGGGCGCCGAGAAGGTCGTGCACCTCGCGGCGCGCAAGATCCCCCGCTACGGCAACGCGCTCGCGACCCTCGACGTGAACGCCCTCGGCTCACGGGTCGTGCTCGAGGCGGCGGCCAAGCACGGCGCGAAGATCGTCGTCGCCTCCACCTCCGACGTCTACGGGAAGAACCCCGAGGTGCCCTTCGCCGAGTCCAGCTCGCCCAGCGTGATCGGCTCGCCCAAGGTGCGCCGCTGGGCCTACGCCGTCTCGAAGATGTACGAGGAGCAGGTCGCCTTCGCCCTCCACGAAGAGCGCGAATTGCGGGTCAGCGTCTTGCGCTACTTCGGCGGCTACGGCCCCTACCAACACAAGGGCTGGCTGGGTGGACCCCAGTCGGTGTTCTTCGAGCTCGCGCACCGCGGCGAGCCGCTCACGATCCACGGAGACGGCACCCAGCGGCGGACCTTCACCCACGTCGAGGACATGGTCCGCGGCACCCTGCTGGCCCTCGACTCCGAGCGCGCGGTGGGAGAGGTCTACAACATCGGCGCCACGCGGGAGCTCTCGATCAACGAGCTCGCCCAGCTCTGCTGGCGGATCGCCCGCGAGGACGAACCTCGGATCGTCTACCAGAGCTACGCTTCGCTGGGCGGCAACTACGAGGACGTCCAGCGCCGGGTCCCCGACCCCGCCCTCGCCCGGGAGCACCTCGGCTTCGAGGCCCAGGTCGACGTGGAGGACGGCCTCCGCCGCACCTGGGGCTGGCTCCGCGAGACGCGGCTCACGTGACGACGAGCACCCTGTGGTTCGTCGTCCCCGCGCTCAACGAGGCGGAGAGCCTCCCCACGCTGGCGCGCCAGCTGGCGGCGGCCTGCGCCCAGCAAGAGGAGCTGTTCCACCTGATCCTCGTCGACGACGGGAGCAGCGACGGCAGCGGTGAGGCGCTGAGTCGAGCGCTGCCCGGCCGCTCGACGGTGCTCCGGCACGCGGTCAACCAGGGCCCTGGGGCGGCGATGCGCACCGGGTTCTTGCACGCCATCGAGGTCGCCCAGCCCGACGACCTGGTGGTGACCCTCGAGGCCGACGGCACCAGCGACCTGAAGATCCTCCCCGCGCTGACGACCCTCGCCCGGGTGGGGTTCGACGTGGCCCTGGCCTCCCCGCACGCGGTGGGCGGCGGGATCGAAGGCACGAGCCTCGCGCGCCACGGGATCAGCTACACCGCCAACGTGCTCTGCCGGGTGCTCCTCGGGATCCGCGGGGTCCACACCTACAGCAGCTTCTACCGGGTCCACACGGTGGGAGTCCTGCGGCGGCTGTTCGAGGTCTACGGCGAGCGCACCATCGAAGAGCGCGGCTTCGGCTACGCCGTCGAGATGCTCACCAAGCTGGTGCGGGTCGACGCGCGGGTGTGCGAGGTCCCCATGCACCTCGACGCCACCCAGCGCATCGGCAAGAGCCGGATGCGGATCGTGCCCACGAGCCTTGGCTACCTGCGCCTGTTCCGCAAGCTGGGACCCTGGAGGCGCCGCCGGTGAGTGGGCTGCGCGTGACCTCGGTCGTCGGCGCTCGCCCCCAGTTCATCAAGGCCGCGCCCGTCAGCCAGGCCCTCGCCGCCGCCGGGCACGCCGAGCACCTGGTCCACACCGGCCAGCACTACGACGCCGCGCTCTCCGGGGACCAGTTCCAGGCGCTGGGCCTGCGCGACCCCGACGTGAACCTCGAGGTCGGCCCGGGGACGATCCCCGAGCAGACGGCGCGCATGCTCAGCGGCCTGGCCCAGCAGCTCGAGGAGCAGCGACCCGTTGAAGAAGCACGACACGAGGAGGCGGTGAGAAGCCAGCACCGGCGTCGCCACCGTCATGCCGAGATCGACGTCGAACGGCACCTCCCAGTGGCGTTCACCGCTC
>Ga0209578_10003130_pt1 | contig 12945 bp, 12 predicted proteins | sample tdAd472_FD_187127 | JGI IMG/M metagenome (GOLD analysis project Ga0209578, IMG submission 187127) | Marine sediment microbial communities from the Atlantic coast under amendment with organic carbon and nitrate - tdAd47.2 (SPAdes)... | ecosystem: Environmental > Aquatic > Marine > Coastal >...
CATTATTATCCCGAACGGTAACCTCCATGGGTTACACCTTCCTTTCTATAGCCATAATTTACGGTGTGGGACATCGGGGTCACACCGCAGGGCGCGCGTGATATAGCAAAACCCTGGGTTCCACACAAGTTATTTCCACAACAGAAGCCTTTGCGGGCGCTGGCTTAGAGCCCGTAAAAAGGTCAGTACATGGCCGGACTATAGCAAACTTGGGCGCCAAAGGCAAAATTGCGGCACTATGTCCCTCGCCTGTCCGGGCTTTCCATGTTAGAAAACCCCAGGCACAAATGAAGTGATGCACGAGACAGACCATGGCTGAGAAAACAAAAGATGACCGTACCCCTGAGGAGCTTCGCCTTCCCCTGATGGAAGCGATGACGGACCATGTGGCGTTTGATGGCTGGACCGAAAAGGCACTCGCCAACGCGGCTGAGGACGTGGGGGTAAGTCGGGAAATGGCGGAGCTTGCCTTCCCGCGTGGCAGCATTGAGGCGCTTGAACTGCATCTTGAAGACGCTGACCGTGTTCTGGCCGCCGCCCTGGCCGAACGTGACCTGGCCTCCATGAAAATCCGTGACCGCATCACTGTTGCCGTCCGCACCCGGCTTGAGCTCAATATGAGCGAGCGGGAAGTTATCAAACGCGGGCTGGCGACCCTCGCGCTGCCGCAGCATATGGCACTGGCCTCCAAAGCGCTGTGGCGCACCTGCGACGTGATGTGGCGTGCGGCGGGCGACACCAGCACAGACCACAATTGGTACACCAAGCGTGCAACGCTCGCGGCGGTCTATAGTTCCGTGCTGCTTTACTGGCTGAACGACGACTCGGAAGACTGCGCAGATACCTGGGCTTTTCTTGATCGCCGCATTGAGAATGTCATGGCCATCGAGAAAGCCAAATTCCAGATGCGCAAAGCGTGTGAAAACGCACCAACTCTCAGCAGCTTCCTGGGGCGCCTGCGCTATCCGGGGGCCTGATGGCGGGCTCAAGTACAGCGGAGCTATCTGGCCTGACGGACGAGGCCGCCGTGCTGGTGAACCGCTGGCTTGAATTTCTCACTTCTGAAAAACGCGTCTCAAAACACACGCTGACCGCTTACGGCGGCGACTTTGGCGACTTCATCAGCTTCCTGGTGGACTATAAGGGCGGCACTGTCGGCCTGCGCACGCTGGCGGGCCTTGAAGTACGGGACTTCCGCGCCTTTCTGGCGTCGCTCAGGGGTGATAACCTTTCTGCCCGGTCGGTTGCACGCTCGCTATCCTCGGTTCGCAACTTTTACCGCTTCCTAGCCCGCACGGAAGGCATTGAAAATGACGCCATCAAGGCAGTGCAGGGGCCCAAACTGCCCCACCGCGTGCCGCGCCCGCTGACGGAAGAAGCCGCCAAGTCGGTGATGGAAACAGTGGGCGAGTTCGAGGACGAACCCTGGATCGCGGCCCGCAACATGGCTGTGGTCACACTTCTGTATGGCTGTGGCCTTCGGATCGCGGAAGCGCTTTCGCTGAACGGCGCGGATATCCCCACGGGCGACACCATGCGGGTGATGGGCAAACGCAACAAGGAACGCATTGTGCCCGTTTTGCCCGCCGTGCGCGAGGCTATCCGCGCCTATAAGGCAGAATGCCCCTTCCCGATCACAAACGATGGGCCGCTTTTTGTAGGCAAGCGCGGCAAGCGGCTGAACCCGCGCACCATCCAGGCCGCGATGCAGAAGGTGCGGATTGCGCTGGGCCTGCCTGAAAGCGCCACGCCGCATGCGCTTCGGCACAGCTTCGCCACCCATCTTCTGTCGCGCGGCGGTGACCTGCGCACAATCCAGGAACTTCTGGGCCACGCAGACCTGAAGGCAACGCAAGTTTACACGGAAGTGGATAGCGCGCGCCTCAAGGATGTGTATGATAAGGCCTTCCGCCGCCGCTAATACGGCCAGTTGCTTCAAGAATGACCCTGAGGACTTATGCAGGATAAAGATATCGATCGTTTTCGCGGCTGGGCACTGATGGCCCTATATGTCTCCATGTCGGTTCTGGGTGTCATGCTTGTCGTTGTTGCCTTACGCTTCTGGCCTGCGCTCGAAGACAAGGAAAACCTTGTCTTTGTCCTTTCCGCCTGCGGCGCAGCCACTGCCGTCCTGAGCGCCCGCACTGCGCTGCAGTTCTTCCGCACCTTGCGCCAGGGCGGGCGCCCGAAGATGGAATTTTTGCCATTCATCCTTATGGGCCTGACCCTCTTTGCCACCAGCAACCTGATGGCGGAGTTTTAAGCCCACTTTATCTCCAGGTCCGAAAATGGCGAGCCACACGTGCCGGCTTCCGCTAGACTGTCCCCATGACAGAACAGGACCGACATATTCTTTACGACGTGCTCTTGAACCGGGACGCCCGGTTTGATGGCAAGCTGTTTTTCGGCGTCACATCAACCGGCATCTATTGCAGGCCCATCTGCCCTGCACCAAAACCGAAGCCGGAAAATGTCCTGTATTTTTCCGATAGCGAAACCGCAGCCATGGCCGGCTTCCGGCCTTGCAAACGCTGCCGCCCTGAGGCCCGCCCCGGCAGCCCGGCGTGGCAGGGCACCAAAGCCACCATCAGCCGCGCGCTGAGGCTGCTGGCGCAGGGCGAAGGCCCCGATAGCCTGGCGGATCTGGCAGATCGACTTGGCGTGACCGACCGCCACCTGAGGCGGCTGTTCAATCAGCATCTGGGCAAAAGCCCGATGGAGGTGAAGCAGGAGAACCGGCTGGGCCTTGCGGTCACCCTGCTAAAGGAACCCGAAGCCAGTATCCCGGATGTGGCCTATGCGTCGGGCTTCGGCAGCCTGAGGCGCTTCAATGACGCCTTCAGGGGTGCATACGGCGTAACTCCCACAGAATGGAGAGATAAGAATGCTAACGACAGCAACCCTGAATAGCCCCCTTGGTGCCATCACGCTGGTCCTGAAGGGCGACACCATCATGATCTGCGAATTCGCCGATCGCGAAGCCCGCGTCGCGCGCCAGCTGGAAACGTACTTTCCTGGTCAGACACCTGTGGAAGCGAAAGCCCCAAGCGCCGTCACACAGGCCTTTGAGGCCTATTTTGGCGGCGACCGCGATGCGCTCAATGGCCTCAAGAGCAAGCCCCTTGGCACACCCTATGAGCAGCGCGTGTGGGATGCCCTCAGGGACATTCCTGCAGGCAACACCACAAGTTACGGCGCCATGGCGAAAGAGCTTGGTTCCAGCCCCCGTGCCATCGGCCGGGCCAACGGCCGCAATCCCGTGGCGCTCATTCACCCCTGCCACAGGGTGATTGGCGCGGACGGCTCGCTCACCGGCTATGCGGGCGGGCTTGAGCGCAAGGAATGGCTCCTCAAGCACGAAGGGGCGCTACTGGCCCTCTGACGACATCCTGAAGACTTGCCAAGCGGAACAAAGCCAAGTGCGCCTTCGAAACCAAACAGGGCCTATCTGCATCTGCCACCAGTGCCGTGTTGAACGCGCCTAGGCCACTCTATGTGCAAAGGCCCGCTGGTCCTGACTTTTGGATAGCTGGCGAGCCTTGTGCATGGCCTTGCGGCGTTCCTTGCCATGATAGACCTGCATCGCCTCGCGGCGGCGGCATGGACCAATATAGGTAGTGGCCCGCACAAATGGTTTCGGATGCGCCCCAAGGTGCTGCAACCTGGCGTCCATCTGCTTGGCCGTCAGCGGCAGCCCCAGAATTTCATTCACACCGGCGTCCCGCGCGGCAAAGACCTTGTCTTTGCTGGGCGACGGCATGATCATCACGATCGGCGCCTCTGACACCTGCCCGTCACACATGCGGATGAATTTGGCGAAATCCGCCCCGCCGTGATCACCAAAATCGAAATCCAGGAAAAAGTGCGTAAACTGGAAAGCCTGCATCCGGTGCAAAGCCTCTTTCAGGCTGTCCACAAGCTGCACCTGACCAACCCCACTATCCTTAAGATAGTGCCTGATCGTCTCACCCAATTGTTTATTAGACAGGGCCACAAGCACCTTCATGGCCCGGTAATCAATACCGGAAACACCCCTCAAGACAGTTTCTCCCCAACATGCGCCCCCCGGCGCGTACCTAAAGAGCCTGCCTCCCCACGGCAAAGCCCTACCCCAACTAAAGTCATAGGAAAATATTTTAAAACAGTCAAAAAAATGAAACAAAATATTGGCCTAGAAAACGCATAGGTTTTCTTTCCGTTATTTTGAATAGAAAATTAACTTTTATTCTGGCGATTACTCAACATTCGTAGAATATTTATCCTACGTCAGACATGCTCCGCCCGACCCCGACTCTGCCGACGTTCGGCGCCATGATAAATCTGGACCACCTCACGCCTGCGGCATGGGCCGATATAGGTTTGGGCCCGAATGAAAGGCTTTGGGTTCCCGATCATATGATTGAGGCGCGTCGTCAGCAATTTGGCGGTGAGCGGCAGGCCCAGGATCTCATGGCAGCCACCATCGCGCGCGGTCATCACCTTTTCCTTGTCCGGTGACGGGATCACCATCACAGCGAAGGCTTCAGCAAGCTGGCCATCACACAGGCGCAGGAATTTCACGAAATCGACACCGCCAAAATCCGGCAGATCGTAATCGACAAAGAAAAGATTGAAGCGGTTGTTTTGCATGCGGGCGACAGCATCTCTTGCCGACGTCACCATCATGCAGGAGCCAATACCCTCTTCTCGCAGGAAGTGCCACACCGTGCGCCCAAGCTGGCTGTTGGACATGGCGATAAGCGCGTTAAGCTTGCTGTAATCAATCTTTTTAGTCTGCATGACCTGGACCCCCAAGTTCAGTTGATCATGCCTGAAGTCAAAACGCCTGATGACTTTAATTTTACTTAAATTGTTTGAAGTGAATCAAATAGCGCGCAAAAGGATACCCCGTCAAATTTTGGTTAAAATTTTAATAATTATAATAATCGTTTAGTAACAACAAAAAAGCCCGGCAAAAGCCGGGCTCTTCCATCGCTTGAAGGCGATATATCTTACATATGGATCGGACGACCGTGAACCGCCAGGGCGGCTTCTTTCATGGCTTCCGTCTCCGTTGGGTGCGCGTGGCACGTCAGCGCGATATCCTCGGCTGATGCCCCGAATTCCATCGCGGTTGCCGCCTGGGCAATCATGTTGCCGGCGTCAGCGCCAATGATGTGCACGCCCAGCACCCGGTCCGTTTCCTTGTCAGCCAGGATCTTCACAAAGCCTTCTGTTTGCAGGTTGGCTTTGGCGCGGCTGTTTGCCGTAAAGGGGAACTTGCCGGCGTTATAGGCCACGCCCGCTTCCTTCAGCTCTTCCTCGGTTTTGCCCACTGCGGCAACTTCAGGGAAGGTATAGACCACGCCCGGGATCACGTCATGGTTCACATAGCCGTTCAGGCCCGCGATGTTTTCAGCAACGGCAACGCCTTCGTCTTCCGCCTTGTGCGCCAGCATCGGGCCTTCGATCACATCGCCGATCGCCCAGATGCCCGGTACGTTTGTGGAGAAATCATGGCCTGTTTTGATGCGCGAACGGTCATCCATTGCAACGCCGATTGCTTCAAGGCCCAGGCCGCTGGTGTATGGCCGGCGGCCAACGGAAACCAGCACCACGTCAGCTTCGATCGTTTTGGCGTCGCCACCCTTGACGGGCTCGAAGGTTACCGTAACGCCCTTCTTTGTTTTCTCAACCGAAGTCACCTTGGACGACAGGTTCAGCGTCATGCCTTGCTTCTTCAAGCTGCGGCCGAAGGTCTTGCGAACTTCCATATCCATGCCCGGGAGCACCTGATCCATGAACTCGACAACCGTTACGTCAGAGCCGAAGCGTTTCCACACAGAGCCAAGCTCAAGCCCGATCACACCGCCGCCGATCACCACCAGATGCTTCGGCACTTTCGGCAAGCTGAGCGCACCAGTGGAGGACACGATCTTGTCTTCGTCAATCTCGATACCCGGCAGGCTGGCAACATCAGAACCCGTCGCGATAACGAAATTCTTTGCCTTAACTTCGCGCTTGCCGCCGTCATTAAGGTCAACCGTCAGCGTATCCTTGGATTTAAAGTGGCCAGTGCCCTTGATCCATTCAACCTTGTTCTTCTTGAACAGGAACTCAATGCCGCCCGTGAGGCCTTCAACGATTTTGTCCTTGGACTCCATCACCTTCTTGATGTCGAAATCCAGGCCCTTCACGGAAAGTCCGAAGGCTTCAAAATCGTGGCCTGCTTCATGATACAGGTGCGAGCTATGGAGCAGCGCCTTGGAAGGCATGCAGCCCACGTTCAGGCAGGTGCCGCCCAGCGTTTCGCGCTTTTCCACGCAAGCTGTCTTGAGCCCAAGCTGTGCCGCACGGATCGCGGCAACATAACCGCCGGGGCCAGCACCAATGATTACAACGTCAAATGCGTCAGACATTTTATGTCCCTCTTGTCAAAAAGATGGGTGGGACCATCACCCCACCCATGTAACTCATCACAAACCCGTCAGGCCTACATGTCCAACAGCAGGCGGGTTGGATCTTCAAGCGCTTCCTTCACACGCACCAGGAAGGTCACAGCCTCGCGACCGTCAATGATGCGGTGGTCATAGGACAGCGCCAGATACATCATCGGGCGGATCACCACTTGGCCGTTTTCAACAACCGGGCGCTCCTGAATCTTGTGCATGCCCAGAATACCGGACTGCGGCGCGTTCAGGATCGGGCTGGACATCAGCGAGCCAAAGATACCACCGTTGGAAATAGTGAAGGTACCGCCCTGCATGTCGTCGATCGTGAGCTTGCCGTCGCGCGCCTTCTTGCCGAAGTTTGCGATCGCCAGCTCGGTATCCGCAAAGGACATGTCCTGCGCGTCCTTGAGGACCGGCACTACAAGACCGTTCGGCGAGCTTACAGCCACGCCCACATTGGCAAAATTATGATAGACGATCTCGTCGCCGTCGATCTGCGCGTTCACAGCCGGAATTTCCTTCAGCGCAAGGCAGCAGGCCTTGGTAAAGAAGCTCATGAAACCAAGCTTGATATTGTGCTTGCGGGCGAACAGGTCTTTGTATTTGTTGCGTGCCGCCATCACCGCAGACATGTCCACTTCGTTATAAGTGGTCAGCATCGCAGCGGTATTCTGGGCGTCCTTGAGACGCTCGGCGATCTTCTTCCGAAGACGCGTCATCTTCACGCGTTCTTCCCGGGGACCAGCAGGTGCAGCAGCCGCAGAAGCGGGCTGAACGTCAAGCGTGCGAGCCGTACCGGCTTCGATCGCGCTCATCACGTCACCTTTTGTCAGGCGACCATCCTTGCCGGTTCCAGTGATGGAGGCCGGGTCGAGATTATAGTCCTGCACAATGCGGCGCACAGCTGGCGACATCGGCATCAGATCCTTCGCTGGGGCGCTGGATGCTGGCGCTGCGGCCGGAGCAGGTGCCGGAGCAGCTTCCGCCTTCTTCTCAGCCGGGGCCGGAGCGGCTTCAGCTTTCGCAGCAGGCTTGCTCTCTGCCGAACCGCCTGTTGCCTTGCCTTCCGTGTCCACTTTCGCGATCAGGGCGCCGATTTCCACGTCCTGGCCTTCTTCGGCCACGATTTCGACCAGCACACCAGCCACAGGGCTAGGCACTTCCATCGCCACCTTGTCGGTTTCAACTTCCACAATTGGCTCATCCGCCGCGACAGCGTCGCCGACTTTCTTCAGCCAGGTACCGATCGTGCCTTCCGCGACCGATTCACCCATTTGTGGGATAACAATATCTTCGATTGCCATGTTTCGGGGCTCCTACCCTGATTAAACCGTGAGTGCCTGATCGATGAGCGCTTCCTGCTCGGCTGCATGCTTGGATGCAAGGCCGGTTGCGGTTGCAGCGCTCGCCGCGCGACCAGCATAAACCGGACGCGTCACGGGCAGTTTGATTTCAGTGAACAATTCCTCGAGAAGCTCGTGGATATAGGACCAGCTACCCATATTGCGGGGCTCTTCCTGGCACCAGACGATGCTTTCGACATTCTTGAAGCGTTTCATTTCCTTGGCGATTGCCTTGGCCGGGAACGGATAAAGCTGCTCTACACGCATCAGGTAGGTATCGTCCTGCTCGCGCTTGTCACGCTCGTCCAGCAGGTCATAGTAAACCTTGCCCGAACACAGCACGACACGCTTGATCTTGTCGTCCGACTTCAGCTTGATTGAACCGCTGTTCGCATCTTGCGCATCATCCCACAGAACACGGTGGAACTGTGACCCTGGACCAAAGTCTTCCAACTTTGATACACAGCGCTTGTGCCGCAGAAGCGATTTCGGCGTCATCATCACCAAAGGCTTGCGGAACGGACGGTGCATTTGGCGCCGCAGAATGTGGAAGTAGTTTGCAGGCGTGGTGCAGTTGGCAACTTGCCAGTTGTCTTCAGCAGACAGCTGCAGATAACGCTCAAGCCGTGCGGATGAGTGCTCAGGCCCCTGGCCTTCATAGCCGTGCGGCAGCAAAAGCACGAGGCCGGACATCCGAAGCCACTTGGCTTCCGCCGAACAGATAAACTGGTCGATGATGATCTGGGCACCGTTCGCAAAGTCACCGAACTGGCCTTCCCAAAGGGTCAGGCTGTTTGGCTCTGCCATCGAATATCCATACTCGAAGCCCATCACGCCGAACTCGGACAGGTGACTGTCCAGCACGGTGAAGTTGGCGTCCGGGTTGATATCCTGAAGCGGGATGTAACGGTCTTCCGTTTTCTGGTCCACGAACACAGCATGACGCTGGCTGAAAGTGCCGCGGCCGCAGTCCTGGCCGGACAGGCGCACACCGTAGCCTTCGCGCAGGAGCGTGCCGAACGCCAGCGCCTCTGCCGTCGCCCAGTCAAAGCCCTGACCGTCTTCAAACATCTTGTGCTTGGCATCAAGCACCCGCTTGAGCGTGCGGTGAATGTTGAACTTCTCAGGATAGCTGGTGATCTGCTCGCCCACTTCGCGCAGCATGATCTCAGACACACCGGTTTCAGCGCGGCGTTTTTCATGGTCCTTGTCGGCAAGGCCAAGGCCTTCCCATTTACCTTCGAACCAATCGGCCTTGTTAACGCGGTATTCCTTGGCAGCTTCGAATTCATCTTCAAGATAGCTGATGAATTCATTTTCCATCTGCTCGAACTTCTCAGCCGTGATCACACCTTCAGCGACAAGGCGATCAGCGTAAATCTTCACCACACTTGGATGGTTTTTGATTGCCGCATACATCAGTGGCTGCGTGAAGGCAGGCTCATCCGATTCGTTGTGACCAAAGCGGCGGTAGCAGATCATGTCGATCACCACATCGCGCTTAAAGGTCTGGCGGAATTCGGTTGCGATCTTGGCGGCGTAGGTTACGGCTTCAGGATCATCGCCATTCACGTGGAAGATCGGTGCCTGCACCATCTTGGCCACGTCGGACGGGTATGGGCTCGAACGCGCAAACTGCGGGCTGGTGGTGAAACCAATCTGGTTGTTCACAATGAAGTGGACTGTGCCGCCCGTGTTGTAGCCGCGAAGGCCGGACATGCCGAAGCATTCCGCCACGATGCCCTGGCCTGCAAAGGCCGCATCACCATGCAGCAGAAGCGACAGCGTAGTCTCACGCTTGGTATCTTTCTTCTGCTCCTGCTTGGCGCGGGTTTTACCAATCACAACAGGGTTCACAGCCTCAAGGTGCGACGGGTTCGCATTGAGCGACAGGTGAACCTTGTTGCCGTCAAATTCACGGTCGGCGCTGGTGCCCAGGTGATATTTCACGTCACCGGAACCCTGTACGTCATCAGGCTTGAACGACCCACCGTGGAATTCGTTGAAAATGGCGCGGTAAGGCTTTGCCATCACGTTCGCAAGAACGTTCAGGCGGCCGCGGTGCGGCATGCCGATCACGATTTCATCAAGACCAAACTGGCCGCCGGTTTTCATCACGGCTTCAAGAGCGGGCACCATGGCCTCGCCACCATCAAGGCCGAAACGCTTGGTGCCAGTATATTTCTTGCCTAGGAAGCGTTCGAACTGAACCGCTTCGATCAGCTTGTTCAGGATCGCGATCTTGCCGCGGTCGGTGAACTGGATTTCCTTGTCACGACCTTCGATCTGGCGCTGGATCCAGGCCTTCTCTTCTGGGTCATTGATATGCATGAACTCGACACCCAGGTTCGAACAGTAAGTCCGCTTCAGGATTTCGAGGATTTCACGCACCGTTGCGGTGTTCAGCCCCAGAACGCCGTCCATGAAGATCGGGCGGTCCATGTCGGAAGGGCCGAAACCATAGGTTTCCGGCTGCAGTTCAGGGTGAACCTTCCGCTCTTCAAGCCCGAGTGGGTCCAGGTTGGCTATCAGATGGCCGCGCACCCGGTAGGTGCGCACCATCATCAGCGCACGGATACTGTCAATCGTCGCGGCCCGGATATCTTCCTGGCTCAGCTTGGCACCTGCAGGCGCCGGCTTGCTGGCATCCTCGATGAACATGTCGGAGCCATCAAGGCCTGTCGTCAGGTCGTCGTCAGGGCGAAGCGGCCAGTCAGTCCGCGCCCAGCTTGGGCCCGATTTGCCGACACCGGCTTCCAATGCGTCGAAATATTGTTGCCAGCCTTCATCAACGGAAGATGGGTCAGCCGTATATTGCTCGTAGAGCGATTCCACAAACTGTGGGCTGACACCTTCCAAGGCGGCGATGCGATCCATATCTGCACCCATGGGCAATTTGGCGCGGCACTTTGAGGCCGCGCCCCCTTCTTTAACGGTTAACCGTTGATTGCTTTCAGAAGCGTTGTACCAAGCGCAGCCGGGCTGTCGGAAACAACGATACCAGCCGACTTCATGGCTTCGATCTTGTCTTCAGCACCGCCCTGGCCACCGGAAACGATAGCGCCAGCGTGGCCCATCGTGCGGCCCGGAGGCGCCGTACGGCCAGCGATAAAGCCTGCAACAGGCTTCTTCACTTTGCTTTGCTTCAGGAACTCGGCCGCTTCTTCTTCCGCGGAGCCGCCGATTTCACCGATCATGATGATCGAATGCGTGTCCTCGTCACCCAGGAACATGTCCAGGCAATCGATGAAGTTGGTGCCGTTAACCGGGTCACCACCAATACCGATACAAGTGGATTGGCCAAGGCCTGCAGCCGTTGTTTGCGCAACCGCTTCATAAGTCAGCGTACCCGAGCGGGATACGATGCCCACGTTACCTGGCTTGTGAATGTGACCAGGCATGATGCCGATCTTGCACTGGCCCGGTGTGATCACGCCTGGGCAGTTCGGGCCAACGAGGCGGGTTTTGGAATTCTTCAGAGCGCGCTTCACGCGAACCATATCCAGAACCGGAATACCCTCAGTGATACAGATAACCAGCTCGATCTCGGCGTCAATCGCTTCAAGGATCGAATCGGCCGCGAACGGAGGCGGCACGTAAATTACAGAAGCGTTGGCATCTGTTGCTTCACGTGCATCACCAACTGTGTTGAACACTGGCAGGTCCAGGTGCTTCATGCCACCTTTGCCCGGCGTTACACCGCCAACCATGTTGGTGCCGTATGCAATAGCCTGCTCAGAGTGGAACGTGCCCTGGGCACCAGTGAAGCCCTGACAGATTACTTTAGTGTCTTTACCTACGAGTACAGACATTACGCGGCCTCCTTCACAGCTTTTACAATCTTCTCGGCTGCGTCATTCAAATCGTCGGCAGAAATAATCGGCAGGCCACTATCAGCCATGATCTGCTTGCCAAGTTCTACGTTGGTGCCTTCCAGACGGACCACAAGTGGAACGCTAAGCGCCACTTCGCGGGCTGCCGCCACAACACCTTCCGCGATCACATCACAGCGCATGATGCCGCCGAAGATGTTGACCAAGATGCCTTCCACATTGTCGTCAGACAGGATGATCTTGAAGGCTTCGGTTACACGCTCTTTGGTCGCGCCACCGCCAACGTCCAGGAAGTTGGCAGGCTCGCCGCCCTTCAGCTTGATGATGTCCATGGTGGCCATTGCAAGGCCAGCACCGTTCACCATGCAGCCGATGGAACCATCGAGGCTGATATAGTTGAGGTCGTATTTGGAGGCTTCGATCTCTTTTGGATCTTCTTCCGATTCGTCCCGAAGTTCGCGCACGTCCGCGTGGCGGAACAGGGCGTTGCCGTCGAAGGACATTTTGGCGTCGAGAACGATCATCTTGTCGTCTTCGGTCAGAACCAGTGGGTTCACCTCGAGAAGTGATGCGTCGAGGTCGGTATAGGCAGCGTAAAGCGAGCTAACAACCTTCATGCATTCTTTCGCTGCGGCGCCTTCAAGGTTCAGGCCAAAGGCCACCTTGCGGCAGTGGAAAGGCTGCAGGCCGGTTGCCGGATCAATCGTAATGGTCACGATTTTCTCTGGCGTGCTTTCGGCTACTTCCTCAATGTCCATGCCGCCTTCAGTGGAGGCCATGATGGCAAGCTTGCCGGAAGCCCGGTCAAGGAGCATGGACAGGTAGAATTCGCTTTTGATCGCGCAACCGTCTTCAACATAAACTCGTTTCACCTCTTTGCCCTCTGGGCCGGTCTGGTGCGTCACGAGCGTTTTGCCGATCAGGTCTTTTGCAACGGCTTCAACATCGTCGAGCGATTTGACAACCTTCACGCCGCCCGCTTTACCGCGGCCACCAGCGTGAATTTGCGCTTTCACAACCCAAACCGGGCCGCCAAGCTTTTTCGCTGCGTCGACAGCTTCCGCCGCCGTATAGGCAACACCGCCTTCAAGGACGGGAGCGCCGTATTTTTTCAGCAGGCCTTTCGCCTGATATTCATGGATATTCATCTGTCCAAGAGCTCCTTGGGGGCTTCTAGAGTTTCAGCTTATGAGCCGAGCGATGGGTCAATATTGATGCAAGCTTCCATCAGACCCTTCACGGCATCTACGGAATGATCGAAGCCGGACTTTTCTTCGCCCTGCAGTTCGATCTCCACTACTTTTTCCACGCCATTCTCGCCGATCAGCACCGGTACGC
>Ga0209578_10003136_pt1 | contig 12929 bp, 11 predicted proteins | sample tdAd472_FD_187127 | JGI IMG/M metagenome (GOLD analysis project Ga0209578, IMG submission 187127) | Marine sediment microbial communities from the Atlantic coast under amendment with organic carbon and nitrate - tdAd47.2 (SPAdes)... | ecosystem: Environmental > Aquatic > Marine > Coastal >...
AGGCTCGTGACGACGGGGTGGAGACGGGCGAGGAGGTTGGCCGCGAAGGTGCCGCACAGCTGGGCCTGGGGCCGGTGAAGATCCTCAGGCGAGAGGATCAGGGCCACTCGCTGACCGGTGAAATCATCGTCGATGTCGTCCCGCCCCGCCAGCTTGGCCAGCAGCGCACGGGTTCTGGCGTCTTGAGCCATTGCAACCTCCTACAGGATCACCACCGCCGGTTCCACGCAGAAGAGCGACTCGATCTCGGCGGCCGTGAGCGTCTTCCAGCGCCCCTCGGACTCGTACTCGTAGACGTGGACCTTTCGCAGATCGAAGAGATGGGGGGCGGCGAAGTTGGGGACGACCATGGAGATGAACCCGGGGTAGGTCGCGGCGGCGTTGGCCGCGTCGACCTCGTTCTGCCCGCCGGCGCCCGGCGGATGGGTGTGGAGCTCGGCGATGAGGATCTGGTCGTGCTGGCGCAGGGCCCCGTGCAGCTCGCTCAGCCGCTCACGCTCGAGGTGGACCCGCCCACGCGAGCTGGGGACCTCTGGGCAGAAGGCGGTCGTCACGTAGGCGTGACCCTCCTGGGTGTGGGCTCCCCCCCACCAGACGTAACACTCGCGGTCTTCCTCTCCGTGGCGCTGCATGAAGGCGCTGGTGGCCTGCAAGACAGCGGTGGGGACGTAGACCTGCCGAATCGAGTCGGGGATACCGGCGGTGCGGCGCCCGGCCGGAGCCGACTGCCAGGGGATCCCGGTCGGGTAGGTGTTGGTCATCAGTCCTTCCTTAGACGAGCTTCGTGTTGCCCTTCGTGTCGATCAGCCGCTGGATCTCGTGGACCGTCGCGAGGAAGGGGTACTTCTTGCGGTCCCAGGGCGGGTACTTGGCGTCGTTCTTGTGGTAGTCCTCATGGAACTCCCGGGTGCCCGGAGTGCAGATGCCTCTGGGATGGGACCCGACGCCCGTGGGCCAGGCGGAGGGTCCGGGCACCTTCGTGCCCGGATCCACGAACAAGCAGCTCGGTGCCCGGGCCGGGTAGTCGTCGAAGCTCGCCCGCATGAGGAATGTCGGACCTTCCTCCCGGCGGCTGCGCATGGAGATGTAGATGCACAAGTCCTCGGAGGTGATGACCCAGCCCGCCTCCACAGCGAGCTGGCTCTCCTTCACCGTATCGAGGGCAAGCAGCATGCCTTCCCTGCTGGTTTCCACGTCCATCGTGTTCTCCGCCAGCCCCAGGGGCGCCTAGACCTTGACGACCTCGCGGCGCTCGATGGTGAGGACGGCGCACTCCTGGAGGCCGAGCTCGCCGAGCTTCTTCGACTCGTCGAGGGGCGTGCCGTTGAGCGTCACCACGAAGTCGCCCGCCGTCGACGGGTCGAGCTTCAGCTTCGCCATGACGCGGGTTTTCACGGCCCCGAGCGGCTGGTTGACCGGGAACTCGTCGGTGTAGTCGCCGGCGGTGGTAGCGAACGTGAGCTTGATCTTCCGATCCTTGTGGTTGTGCGTCATGATGAGCACCTCCTCGTTTGGGTTCTGCCCCCCTTGACTCGATGAAACCCGCCCTCTGTCATTCGGGAAGTGGTCGGTTTCGCCACCGAGAAGAGAATCTTCATATAGCGGGGATCTGGGCTACAATCCCCGCTATATGGGGATTTCGTCATAGTGGGGAGCAAGCGGAGCTCGGTCGAGGCCGCGCTGGGCTATCTCCGCGCCCTAATGGAGGGGCGGCGGCTGTCGGTGCGTGACCTTCTCACTTCCGGCGAGGCGACTTCGGACTCGAGCGCCAGAAGGCACCTGTCCCTGCTTGAAACTATCCCCGGCGTGGAGCGCCTCAAGGGCCGGCCGACCGAGTGGGTCTTCCACTGGCCGACGGACCTGGCGAGCAAGCCGTTCGAGGTCTTCACCCTTCGCCTGGCTCGCCGGATGCTCGTGTTCCTCCGAGGCTCGGCGCTCGACGAGGCGCTCGAACACCTCATTTCGGAGAAGCAAGCGCGGTTGCCGCCCGGTGAAACGGTGAACGACGTTTCAAGGATCTTCTTCGCCAAGACGAGGTTGCTCTCGCCCGCGGGCGTGGCTCCCGATACGGTCGATCGGGTCGTTCAGGCGATTCACGAGAGCAAGCGGGTCGAAGCCACCTACGAGAGCTTCGAGGGCTACACCCGCGAGATCACGCTCGAACCCTACTCCCTCGTCTTCGGGGCCTCAGGCCTCTATTGCTACGGGCGCTGCGTCGCGAGCACGAAGGAAGACCACGTCGATCGGCGCCGGATCTACAACCTCGCCCGGTTCCGAAGCTTCCGTGCGACATCCGAGTGTTTCTCCTACCCCGAGCGGGATGAGTACGACCCGGAGACCGAGTTCGATGGCTGCTTCGGCATCTTCCTTCCCAGCGAGGCCGACCGGGCTGCGGGTCCCCAAGATGTCGTCCTCAGCTTCGCGCCGCGCTGGGGTCACTACCTCAGGACCCAACCCTGGCACCCGTCGCAGAGCGAACCCGAGCAGCTGAAGAACGGGAGGTTCCAGATCAAACTCCGGGTCTTCCTGACACCTGATCTGACCCAATGGCTCCGGGGCCTCGGCGGCGACGTCACGATCATCAAGCCGAGGCGCCTGAGGCAGCAGGTGGACGAGGCACGGTAGACAGCGACGGTTCACACCCGTTTCCTGTTCCAGGAGGCCCCCAGACCAGCTGAATGCGACTCGTGCGGATGCGCCGCAGGGCTCGTTCCTGCGAAGACGTGAACCCAGCGAAGAGGCGGTCATTGTTCGCCACTTGGCTTGCAGGCCTCACAGAAGAACTCCCGCTTCCCATTCACCTCGACCTCAACCAGCCCACTGTTGGAGCCGCACTGCTGGCACCGCTTCTCGTCCTCATCAGATGCTGACTTCGGAGTTTGTCCGCCTGTGGAGTTGGTGAGCGGAGAATCGAGTATCTGAGGACGATTCTGCTGAGCAGCCTGCTGCTTCGTGCGAACCCGCTCGAGCCAGTCCTTCACCTTCTCGACCTCATCGAGGAAATTCTGTGGAGGCGGGTCGCTTCGCCCCAGCTCCGCGCAGCGCTCATGATTCAAGGCTGAACAGCGCTTGTAGGCTCCACGCATCTCGACGAAGTCCGCCGTCTCGAGCGCAGTCAACTGCCAGACGTTCTTGGTGTCGACATTCGTATCGAATCGCTTGACGACCGGTGACACGACTTCTGCTACGGCTCGCTCCCAGCACTTGCGGAGCTGGTTCGACAGGCCATTCGTCCGCTGGCCCCACTCGACCGTACGGCCGCTGGTGTACAGGCCCTCCAACTGCGTCACCTGGTTCGCGATTCCGTCGGCGATGGCATCGGCTGGCGCAACCGTCGGAGGCACCCCATTCTCCACGACCCCCGCCCGGCTCCCGTCAGGAAGTCTGCTCACGGTGTGATATCGAATGGTGCCCTGTCCGACCGCCTTGCTCTGTCGACTGAGGCACTCCAGGAAGAAGACGTCGTGGGTGAACACGATGACCTGCCGCCCGGAGGCTGCCTCCTCTGCCAGCCGCTTGGCCACCTCATCCCGGTAGTCGTGATCGAGCGACGAGACGGGGTCGTCGAAGACGATGCCGGAGGGGTTCTCGGAGAGCGTGAGCTCCGAGAGGAATGCGGCGAGCGCCACACAGCGGTATTCGCCTTCGCTGAGGATCGAGCCGAGCTTCGCCGTGCTGTTCCGTATGAGGTCGATCCTGAACTGTGGGGTACCTTGCCGGCTCCCCTTGCGCTGCAACTCGATTCGCAGGTGGTGAATCCCAAGTCGGTTCACTTCCTTCGCGAACCCGTCGCGCCACGCCGCAGTGATCAGGACATCCGCCAGTGCCGTACTCTTCCTCGTGACCTTGTTCGTGTCGGTGTCGCGGATGGCGAGAGCGAGGGCTGCAGCCTTCTTCCTGCGCTTCACCTCAGCCTCGAGATCTTCGTAGATCATGGCCAGCAACTGCCGGTCTTGCAGTTCCTGTCGCTCCCGAACCAGCGCAGCCCGCTCGGACGATTTGCCACTGGCACGAAGGTCAGCCACCTTCGCGCCAAGTTGGCTGCAGAGGGTCTGCACATCACCTGACACTGGGCTGGGAAGCGGTTCGGTTGCTTCCTGACCCTCCAACACCTGCTCCATCCGCGCGACCGCAGCCCGGTAGTAGCCCGCCACAGCAGTTGCCAGGGAGGTCTCCACGAGCTCGTCCCGGAGCAAGCGTTCGTCGTCGGTGAGGCAGCGCTGTCGGGTGTCCGTCACGAACTGATCCCTTGGGCCCTTCAGGAACCCACCCGCGAGCCAACCCCATGACCGACTCGAGACTCCAAGAACTCAAGCGCACCTGGGAGGCTAGTAACCCTGCCCCAATTTCGTGGACACCCTGGTTAAGCGGCGTCTCCGCCTGATCGTGATTTCGTGGTCCTTGCTGCCTCTGCTTCGAACGTCTCCGGGCTGACGTAGCCCAGGTATGAATGTCGGCGCACCCGGTTGTAGAAGACCTCGACGTATTCGAAGACCGCGGAGCGAGCTTCAGCGCGCGTGTCCCAGCCCTGCGCCGCGTCGAGTTCGGTCTTGAGCGTTCCAAAGAAGCTCTCGACAACGGCATTGTCCCAGCAGTTGCCCTTCCGGCTCATGCTGCACTCGATCCCGTGCTCCTTCAGCTCCTTGCGATAGTCGTCGCTGGCGTACTGAGATCCTCGGTCGGAGTGGTGCATGAGGCCATTCGTAGGGCCACGACTGAGCAGAGCGCTCCTGAGAGCCAGCAAGACCAGGTCAGTCCGCATGTGATCCGCCGTCGCCCAGCCAATGACCTTGCGCGAGAAGAGGTCGAGGACGACGGCCAAGTACATCCAGCCCTCGCGGGTCCAGACGTAGGTAATGTCGCCGGCCCAGACGCGATTTGGAGCGTCGACCTTGAACTGGCGATCGAGTACGTTCGGCGGGGTTTGACGGTTGTGCTCCGAGTCGGTCGTCTTTCGGAAACGCCGTTTTCCCCGTGCCCTGAGGCCTTCCTGTCGCATGAGACGCGCTACACGCTTGCGGCCGACGTCGAACCCTTGCTCCTTCAGGTCGGCATGGACTCGAGGGCTCCCGTAGGTCTTCCGGCTATCGTCGAAGATCTTCGTGATCTCCTCGGTGAGCTGCCTGTTCTCGCTGCTTCGAGTCGACTCAGGTCGCGACACCCATGCATAGAAACCCGACCTGGAGACCTCGAGCAATCGGCACATTAAGGCCACCGGGAACTGGTCTTGGTTGCCCCGAATCACTTCAAAGACCTCGAGCTCTCCCCCGCGAAGTAGGCGCTCGCTTTTTTTAAAAAGTCGCGCTCCATGCGGAGCTGCTGGTTCTCCCTTCTCAGCTTTCGAAGCTCTTCCTTCTCCTCAGTCGTGAGTGCGCCCTCTGGGCCCTCGCCTGCGTCGATCTCGGCCTGCTTGACCCAATTGCGCAGGGCCGACTCTGTGAGGTCGAGGTCGGCGGAGATCTGGCCAATGCTCTTACTGCCCGATTTCACCAGCCCAACGGCGTCCGCCTTGAACTCCTTCGTGAACTTCCTGCGCTTGCGCGGTTTCTTCTGCTGAGCCACTTGGCCCTCCCGTTAGCACCCTGACGGCACTGATAGCGGGTGTCCACCGAAACGGGGGAAGGTCACTAGCGGCTCGGTGGAGGACGAGGCTGCGTATCTGCGAGAGCGGGTGCGGGTCGGTGACCTGACGCAAGAGCGGTTGGAGTTGGCAGCATGGATTGGATCTGGCGCAGCTCGACTTGAGTTCCCAGATAGGCACTGGATCGATCTCCCAGAAGGCGCGCTGACTTCAGAACAGGTGTCCTTGTTTCTCAAGGAGTGGGGCAAGCCGCTGGCTTCCGCGCCTGTGCGCAATAGAGCGTGCCTTGCCCTGGCCCGATCGTGCCTGCGTTCGAATGGAAGTGGTGCTGACTGCGCCGGAGCGGACCTTGTAATCAGCGCCACTGAGCGGTTCTTGGCTAACCCCGTCGAGGATCTCCGAGCCGACCTTCAACGCCTCTCTAACAACTTGAAGGGCACTCTGCTGACTGTCTCGTCGAGAGAGGCGGCATGGAGCGAAGCGCTGACACTTATTGCAGACACAGGGCTTGTGGTTGCAGGTGACCCTGAACAACTGCTGCAGCCATTCCTAACCAACCCAAAAACTCAGCTTGGCATCTGGTTGAGGGTTTCGGCCCGGCTTCTTGGACCAGATCAAGGGCTAAGAGCAGCCCTCCACGCTGTGCAAGAGGAATTGACCGCTTGGCTGCTGCAACCAGAGCCTATCGGCGAAGGAACCTGAGACCCTCCCTAAGTCGGCGCCCTTCTGACTTTGCGGCACGGATGCGGCACGGTACCCCTACCGAGGGTAGCGACAAGTCCTTGAGCAGAGGAGGTTTCCGAGGGCGATCACCGAAGTCTTCGACGAGCCTCGCTGCGGCCGGCTGTGCGACGCCGCCGTCTGCGTCGAAGTCGTTTACAGAGGTCTGTCCAAGTCCAACGCCACCTATACAGGTATCGGACCCCGGCCGAAGCACGGCGAGGGGTCAAGCTCAGAGCCCCGTGACGAACGCCTCCACCTCGGCGCCCTCGACGTGCGCCTGACCGCTCGTGCGGTCGAACCACAGCGGGGCCGTGCCCAGGGCCGGCGCGCCCTCGTCGGCCTTGGCGTAGACCTCGAGCTGGGCGCGGATCACGGGGACCTCGACCACGAGCAGCTGCAGCGGCTGCACGGTCGCGCGCACGTGGGTCGCCCGCTGCAGCTCGGCCAGGCGCACCTCGCGCTCGTCTTCGAGCTCCTCGATCCGCAGCAGCGCCAGCTCGCGGTTGCGGCGCGAGCGCTCGTAGTCGGCGATCTGCCCCGCGTAGTAGGCGTGCAGCCGGCCGACGTCCTTGACCATCGACTCGCGGACCTCTTCGCCGAGCTCCTCGCCGACCTCGCGGGCGCGCTCCTCGACCGCGCGGTCTGCGACCGCCAGCGCCTCCGCGATCGCCTCCTCGGGGGCGCGCTTGCGCGCCTTGTGCGGCCAGTCGGCGAACTCGGCGGGCAAGGACTCGAGGCGCTCGGCGGTGATCGCCACCCGGGGGCGGACGTGGACCCGGAACAGCTCGAGCTGGTCGGTGCGCTCCTTGGCGTGGTAGCGCACGCAGTAGGAGACGTAGACGTCGTAGGCCGACTCGTTGCTCCGCTCACCGATCGCCAGGCTGTAGCCCTTGCGGGCCTTGACCCCCAGGGCCTTGAGGCTCAGGCGCAGCTTGCCCGGCTTGACCACGTAGACGTAGCCCGAGCGCGCGGCGAGGAAGGCGTCGACGGCCCGCAGCACGTGCCCGCCGGCCGCCACCAGCTGGGTCCCGACCTCGTGCTCCTCGGTGGAGAACACGAAGCGCGGGGTCGCCCCGAGCTGTTGGTGCAGCTCCTGCGCCGGCCCCTCGGGGGGGATCGTCGCCGCGAGCACGGGCCCCTCGTCCTGGACCTCCGCGCCGAAGCGCTGGAGCACGTCGCGCAAGAACTCCCTCATGGCTGCTCCTGCCGCTGCTTGGGGACCAGCCGGTCGAGGAGGGTCTCGGACTGCTTGATGTCGTCGTAGGTCTCGCGCGCCTTCTCCAGCTCCTCGCCGAAGCGGTCGAGGGCCTCGTCGAGGCGCCCGTCGGCCACGCCCTTGAGCCAGGCGTCGCGGAGCAAGTCCTCGAAGCTGCGCTCGGAGTGCAGCGCGCCCAGGATCAAGTCGACCTCACCCAGCACCGCGGTGAACAAGCGCAGCTTGTGGGTCAGGAGCTCCAGCACCCGGGCCTCGATGGTCCCCTTCACGCTGAGGTTGAACACGGTCACCGTCTTGGTCTGACCCAGGCGGTGCACGCGGCCGATCCGCTGCTCGACGATCATTGGGTTCCAGGGCAGGTCGAAGTTCAGCACCTGCGAGCAGAACTGAATGTTGAGGCCCTCCGCGCCGGCGCGCGAGGCGATCAGCACCCGCGCCTCGTCCCGGAAGCGCTCGAGGGCGCGGGTCTTCTCCTGGCTGCTGAGCTGGCCGTGGTAGGGCACGGCCTGAATCCCCTTCGCCTTCAGGCGGGCGACCAGCTCCCGGATCGTGGCCAGGAACTCGCAGAACACGACCAGCTTGCCCGGCGCCTGCTCGAGGATCTCCTCCACCGCCTCGGCCTTGCGCCAGCGGGTCAGCCCGCGCGCCCGCTCGGCCATGCCGCCCAGGCGCTCGGCGATGTCCATCGGCAGCAGGTCGCTGCTCGCGAGCCGCCCGAGGCTCCCGGCCACCGCGTGGGGGCTGGAGCAGAGCGAGCGCTGGAGGTTGATCAGCGCCAACACGGTGGCGAAGCGCTGCCCGCGCTCGCCCTCCGCAGCGCGCTCGCGCACCTCGCCGGTGACGAACTCGGTCAGGTCGTCGTAGAACGCCTGCTCGTCCTCGCTGAGCTCGACGTGGCAGATCGCGGCCCGTCGGGGCGGGAGCTTGACCGAGACCTCGCCGCGGCGGTTGCGGATCATGACCTCGCCCAACAGCCCGCGCAGGTGGTGCAGGTTTCGCGGTTGGCGAGGGTCCTTCTCGTCGACGTACTGGCGGTTGAAGGCGCGGGTCGAGCCCAAGAGGCCGGGCTTGAGGATATCCAGCAGGTTCTTCAGCTCGAGCAGCTTGTTGTGGAAGGGCGTCGCCGAGAGCAGGAGCACGTACTTCTTGCGCACGCGGCTCACCGCGCGGTGCTGCTGGGTGCCCCGGTTCTTCAGGTGGTGGGCCTCGTCGCAGATCAGGAGGTCGACCTCGCGCTCGCGGAGCATGGGCCCCACGCCCTTCTTGCCGCGGATCGTGGCGTAGCTGCAGAGCACCAGCGGCGGCTCGTCGGCGAGGTCCGAGGGCACGCGCACGACCTTGAACTCGAGGCGGAACTTGTCGCGCATTTCACCCCGCCACTGCGAGAGCAGCGAGGCGGGGACGATCACGAGCACCCGCCGCGCGAGCCCGCGCAGGAGCAGCTCCTTGGTCACCAGCCCGGCCTCGATGGTCTTGCCGAGGCCGGTCTCGTCGGCGAGCAGCGTCGCGCCGCCCATGTCGCGCAGCGCCTTCTTGGCGACCGCGCTCTGGTGGGCGTAGCGGTGGAAGCTCTCCAGGTTGACCTCGCCCAGGGCGAGCAGCTCGTTGAACCCCGGGATCAGGCTCTGCTCGGCGGAGCGGTGACGCAGCAGCCAGTCCGCGGGCGCGGCGTTCGTGCCGCTGCGTTCGAGGAGGGTCGCCGAGGGCGTCAGCTCGACGCTGACCCCGTCCGCCGGCGGCGGCCCGAACACCAGCTGCGCGTCCTGCTCGGCGAAGCTCCGCGGGTAAGCGGTCCCGCAGCGGAAGCACTCCGCCTCGGCGACCGAGTCCAGCCAGCCGCAGGTGGAGCAGCGCTGGGCCTCCTCGGCCTCGGCGCCTTCGTGCTCGGGCGCCGGCTGGCCCGCGGCGGTGGCCCCCTCCTCGACCTGCAGCCACTCGAAGCGCGCGGCGGCCTCGGGGACCGCGCTCGGGCGTGAGGACGGGGCGGGCTCTGCACCTTGCATGGGTCGACTCACGAGAGCTCGACCTCCTGACTGCTCGCCCGGCGGGCGCGGTTCGCGGCCCAGCTTCGCAGCCGGCGCACGCTCTCGGCCATGGTCGTGCTCAGCGGAACCGTCTCGGCGACCGCCGTCAGCAGGTCGTCGACCTCGAGCTCGCGCCGCGCGGCGAAGGCCTCGTAGAGCCCCGCGTGCACGACCTCCTCCAACTCCGCCCCGCTGAATCCGGCGGTCTCGTTGGCCACCGCGCCCAGCTCGAACTGCTCGGGGTCCCGCCCGCGCTTGCGCAGGTGGATCGCGAGGATGTCCTCACGCTCGGCGAGGGCCGGGAGGTCCACGTAGAAGATCTCGTCGAAGCGCCCCTTGCGCAGCAGCTCGGGAGGCAGCCGCGAGATGTCGTTCGCGGTCGCGACCACGTAGACGCCCTGCTCCGTGCGCTCCTGCAGCCAGGTGGTGATGGTCGAGATCACCCGCGCGGTGGTGCCCGCGTCGGAGACCGACGACGACGCGACCCCCGAGAGCGACTTCTCCAGCTCGTCGATCCAGAGCACGCAGGGCGCGATCGACTCGGCCAGCGCGAGGGCGTTGCGCACGTTCTCCTCGGAGCGGCCCACGATCCCGGCGAACACGCGCCCCACGTCGAAGCGCAGCAGCGGCAGGCGGTAGAAGCGGGCCACCGCCTTGGCCGAGAGGCTCTTGCCGCAGCCCTGGACCCCGATCAAGCACAGCCCGCGCGGGGCGGGGAGGCCGAAGCGCCGCGCGTCTTCGCTGAAGGCGTCCTTGCGCCGGTCGAGGAACCGCTTGAGCAGGTCCAGGCCACCGACCTGCTCGAAGCCCTCCTCCCAGCGCACGCACTCCAGCGCGCTGGACTTGCGCACGATCTGCTCCTTCTCGCGCAGCACGAGGGGCAGCGCGCCCACGCCGATGGTCCCGTCCTTGACCATGGCCAGCGCCAGGGTCTGCTCGAGCTCCATGACGGTCATGCCCTGCGCCGAGCGCACCAGCTCCTCGCGCTCGTCGGCGTTGAGCCGGACCCGCCCCGGCGCCTTGCGCCGGATCTGGTCCACGTGGGCGTCCAGCTCGGCCCGCGACGGCAGCTGCACGTCGATCACCCGCACCTGCTTCTCGAGCTCCACGGGGAGCACGAGCCGCGGCGCGAGGATGAGGACCGTCTTGTTGCTGGTGACCAGGCTCTGGGCCAGGTCGCGCAGCTGCCGGCGGAGCAGCGGCTGCTCGAGGTGCGCGTGGAAGTCGAGGAGCACGTAGAGCCCCGCGGCCTCGTCCCGGCGGATCCGGGTCAGCACCGCGGCCGCCTCGCGGGCTCGCTTGTCCGGGGCCTCGTCGGGGAGCGCCACGTTGCGCAGGCCTTCGGTGACCCGCCACACGTAGCAGCGCTGCCGCAGCTCGATCGCGGCCTGCTCGACCGCGCGCAGCACGCGCTCCTCCTCCCAGCTCAGGAGGTAGAGCAAGGGGACCCGCGCCTTGGCGTAGGCCACGATCTCCTGGGCGTAGCCCGGCAGCTCGCTCACGGGAGCGCCTCTGAGATCCGCTGGACCCACGCCTCGTAGGGCCCCGTCTTGCGCGGGTTCGTGCCGAGGGTGTAGCCGAGGGCGAAGTCCTGGGCGCGCTCTCCGGGCTCCAGCTTCACCCGGCGCTGGATCACGAAGCGCTGCTCGACCTCGTAGTGCCCGCCCTTGAGCCTCACGTAGTCTTCGCCGACGCGGGTGGCCCGCAGCCGCGCGCCGCTGGCGAGGACCTTCTTGACCGCGGCAGGGATCCGCAGCTGCTGAGCCAGCTCACCGCTGGGCTTGGCCTCGGGATCGGCGAGGCGGATCGTGGTCCCCCGCTTGAGGTCGCGCAGCTCGAGCACCGCGTGCCGCTCGAGCTCGCCGAGCCCCTTCTTGAGCACGAACCCGTGCTCGTCGGTGAGCGCCGAGCCGAGGGTCTTGAGCAGGCGCGGATCGAGCTCGGCCGAGAGCGTCCAACCCAGCTCGCGCACGTCGAGGGGCTGGAACACCCGCGCCATGGCGTGCGGATCACGAGCGGGGGAGATCGGGCAGAAGCGGTTCTTGTCGCCCTGCGCGAGGTGCTCGGCGATGGCGTCGTGGTCGAACACCAGCCGGCCCTGAGCGTCGACCCGCGCGAAGGAGTAAATGTGCCGCTGCGACGCGGTCTTTGCGTCCCAGCGAGACGGGGCGAGCAGGATCCGCGCGCCGTCGCAGCCGACCGACGGCGTCTTCTCGTCCCCCCCACGACACGGGCGCTCCTTGGCGAGGAACCCCGCGCACCACAGCACGTCGTGCACGAGCTTGACCGGGACGTCGTCCCCGCAGAGGTAGCAGGTCAGGTGGTCGTGCCAGGGCCGGAGCACCGTGAGCATCTCCCAGGCTTGATCGACCTGATCCTCGCGGAAGAGATTGCGGTAGAGGATCGACCCCTCGGGGTCGAGCAGCTCCTGGAACCGGCCCAGCTTGCGCAGGGTCGGCAGCCGCTTGAGGAAGCGGTCCTTGGCCAGCACGCCGTATTCTGCAGCGAGGTACCAGCCCCGGTCCGCCCAGCGAGGCGGAGTGGCAGCGGCAGATTCGGGGGCAGACGCGGTCAGCGGGTCTCCTTGAAGGGAAGCGCGCCATTGTACCGCAGGCTCTACTCGGACCGAACACGCAGGGCCTGTTTTGCGAGCAAGCTCGAGAGTAGGATCCCCGGGTGACCGCAGTGCCCCCGCCCGACCCTGACGACGCCCGAGAGCAGGGTTCGCTGCCGTCCGACGAGCCCCAGACCCCCGCGGGCCACGCGGCGCCAGCCTCCCAACACCCCGAGGCCAAGGGCTCCCTGCGCAAGCGCGCGCTGAGCAGCGGCGCGCTGTCCATCGCTGGCTTCGGCTCCGAGCAGGTGCTGCGCTTCGCCGCGAACCTGCTCCTGACCCGGCTCCTGGTCCCCGAAGCCTTCGGGCTGATGATGATCGTGAACACGGTGATGGTCGCGCTGCAGCTGTTCAGCGACCTGGGGATCCGCCCGGCGATCATTCAGAACGAGCGCGACGACCCGGGGTTCTTGAACACCGCCTGGACGATGCAGGCCGGCCGCGGGGTCATCCTCTGGGGCGTCTCCTGCGCCGTCGCCTACCCCCTGGGCTGGTTCTACGACGAACCCCAGCTGGCCTACCTGCTGCCGGTGACCGGGATCGCGGCCATCGCCGACGGGCTCTCCTCGACCCGCCTGCACACCCTCAACCGGCAGCTGATGCTCGGCCGCCTGGTCGCGCTGCGGGTCGGCAGCTACTCCGCCTCTGCGGTCTCGATGATCGCGTTCGCCTGGTTCTACCCTTCGGTGTGGGCGCTGGTGGTGGGCAGCGTGTTTGGTCGCGTGCTGAGCTCGATCCTCAGCCACCTCGTGATCCCCGGCATCAAGAACC